>Ga0079218_10000542_pt1 | contig 11523 bp, 9 predicted proteins | sample NCCompost_FD_77181 | JGI IMG/M metagenome (GOLD analysis project Ga0079218, IMG submission 77181) | Agricultural soil microbial communities from Utah to study Nitrogen management - NC Compost | ecosystem: Environmental > Terrestrial > Soil > Agricultural land | place: USA: Utah | collected... | reverse complement strand
CCCCCGACGTTCTTGATGTCGGCAATGTCTGACTTAATCTGTTTCGAGTATTCCTTGTCGAGCGGTAACTGCCAGAACTTCTCGCCCACTTCCTTACCGGCGCTGATTATCTCGTCGATCAACTCCTGATCGGTGCCGAGTACCGCGGCGTTTACGTCACCCAGAGCGATCGAGACAGCGCCCGTCAGTGTTGCCATGTCAATAATCTTCGTAGCGCCGAGTTTTTTCGCGTAGGCAATTGCGTCAGCAAGAATTAGGCGTCCTTCCGCGTCGGTGTTGATGATCTCGATCGTCTTGCCCGTCATCGCTTTCACGACGTCACCGGGCTTGGTGGCTTTTCCGGAAGGCAGGTTCTCCGTGCAAGGCGCAACGCCAAGGACCGGGATCGGCGGTTTAAGTTGCGCGATGGCTCGCATCGCACCGAGAACAGTGGCGCCGCCCGTCATGTCGTACTTCATCAATTCCATGTTCTCGCCGGGCTTCAGCGATATGCCGCCGGAGTCGAACGTAACGCCTTTACCGACGAACGACAGCAGCTCCGTACTCTCACCTTCGGTTTTTGCAGGTGTGTACTTGAGGATGATCAGCTTGGCAGGTTGATCGGAACCACGCGCGACGCTGAGCAAAGAGCCCATGCCTTCCTGTTCCATGCGCGCCTCGTCGAGCACGTCGATACTCAAACCAAACTCGTTTGCTATCTCGCGAGCGCGTTCCGCCATGTCGGTCGGCGTCATGTACGCGCCGGGTTCGTTGGCGAGATCGCGAGTGAAGTTGATCGCCTCGCCAATAATTCGTCCAATTTCCACGCCACGCGAAGCTGCCTGTTCGTCAGCATCTTCGAGCACCACGACGAGACGGTCGACCGTCTTCTGCTCTTTCTCAACGGTTCGATATTTATCGGGATCAAACAGCGCGATGAATGCGCCTTGAATAGCGGTGGCGGCTGTTTGTTCAGCATCGCCAGTAGCACGCGGCATTACGGCAATCGACTTAGCATTCTTACTACGCAGCGAACGAACCGCTGTCCCAACCATCTGCGAGATCTGGCCTTCCTTATAGGCGTCAACTTCACCGGCGCCGACCAGCAACAGCCGGCGGGCTTTTAATTTGTCATTACCGACGAGGTGGAAATAGCACGTCTCCCCTTCCTTGCCCGAAAACTCTTCAGCTTCGAGCGCCGAGCTAACGAGGCCGCCGGAAAGCTCATCCAGCTCCTTTATGAAACCATCATCGGATTTCTCATTCTTGAAAACAGCAACCGCCAGGGCTTGAACGTCCAGTTCTTCTATCGGTCCCCGATTCGCTTCAACTTGCATGTGAGTGGGTTCTCCTGAGCATTTGTCATTTGGCATTGGTCATTTTTCATTTGTCAACTAAATGAAAAATGAGAAATGGAAAATGACCAATGATAAATAATCATTTGTTCCGTTCTTTCAGCTGTGCGCGCGTCTCTCTTTCGACCGTGCGCTTTAACTCGGCTTCGCGCTTATCGAACAACTTCTTGCCGCGAGCGACACCAACTTCGATCTTGATTCGGCCGTTCTTTAAGTAAAGCTGTGTGGGAACAAGAGTCATTCCCTGTTTTGCTGCTGCCTCGTCGAGTCGGGAAATCTCACGGCGGTGAAGCAACAGCTTGCGAGTCCGTAGTGGTTCGTGGTTCTCGCGGTTGCCATGAGAATACGGCGAAATGTGGGCGTTAAACAACCACACCTCGCCCTCGCGGACGGAAACATACGCTTCCTTCAATTGCACGCGTCCGGCCATCGCGCTCTTGACCTCGGTACCGGTCAAGGCGATCCCGGCTTCGTACTTATCGGAAATGTGATAGTTGTGAAAGGCCGCGCGATTCGCAGCCAACACTTTCTCTTCTTTCGCCATGCGAGGGAACGTGGAACGCCCGGATCAGTGCGTTGCGCCTTTCAACTTCAGGTCCAAAATATCGTGCCGAGTGATGATGTTCGTGATCCGGCCGTACTCCTCAACAAGCACTGCTGGACTTGTTTGTAGTCTGCGCAAAACTTCATTCGAGCCGGCGTCAACGTCAACGATCGGAAAACTCGATTCCATCACTTCGCTGACCGGTGACTCCAACAGCGCGCGATCGCGCACCACTTTCGCCAGCACACGATTCTCACGCAAAGAACCGACGCAACTTCCGTCTTCGATAACCGGCAGTTGAGTCAGTCCGAGTTCGTCCATCTTCTCGAGTGCGGTGCCAACAGTGTCTGTTGGTGCTACGGAGATGAGTGTCTTCGGCGCCTGTGGTTTCTTCGTGCCGCTGATGAGTCCCGCTGTCATCTTCTGCGGGGCAAGCAGACGTTTCTCTTTCAACCACTCGTCCGAGTGATGCTTGGTCAGATAGTGCTCGCCGGTGTCGCAAACGATGAACACGACGATCGCGTTCTCGTCGAGTGTGCTCGCAACGCGCAGCGCGGCGGCCAGGTTTGTTCCGGTCGAGCCGCCACAGAAGATTCCTTCCATTCGGCCGAGCTGTCGCGACATCTCAAACGACTCGCTATCCGTAACGTTGATCACTTCATCGACGTAGTTGATATGCACGTTGGGCGGCACTATCTCCTGTCCAATTCCCTCTACGAGGTAAGGCGTTGCTTCGATTACGTTGCCGGTCTCTTTAAACGTCTTGAAGATCGAACCATACGGATCTGCGCCGACGATCTGGATCTTCGGATTCTGTTCTTTCAGAAACCTCCCTGTGCCGGAAATCGTGCCACCAGTGCCAATTCCCGCCACAAAGTGCGTGATCTTGCCTTCAGTTTGGCGCCAGATTTCCGGGCCCGTGGTGCGATAGTGTGCCTCGGGATTCGCGGGATGTGAATACTGATCCGGATAGAACGAATTTGGAGTTTCGGCTGCGATTCGTCTGGCCGTCGAAACGTAATGATTCGGAGTGCCGGGTTTTGCTGAAACAGGAGTGATAACGACGTCCGCGCCGAGCGCCTTTAAATAACGCGACTTCTCGACCGAAGCCTTGTCGGTCATAACGAAAATGCACTTGTAACCTTTGACTGCCGCTGCCAGCGCCAGACCGATGCCAGTGTTTCCAGAAGTAGCTTCGACGACCGTCCCGCCAGGTTTGAGAATACCGTCGCGCTCAGCCGCCTCGATCATGGCCACGCCGATCCGGTCTTTGACGGAATAACCAGGATTAAGATTCTCCATCTTGGCAAACACCGGTGCTTTAACGTGGCGCGTTAACCTGTTGAGTTTAATAAGGGGGGTATTCCCGATCAGGCCGAGAACGTTCTCCTGAAATTCCATCGCAGTCTCCGGCAAGGTCTTTAAGAGCGGGTACTATCTATAACAGAAACGCGAAAGCGCTGCTAATGGCGAGCACAAAAAAGTAGGTAGAGGAACTTAGTACTTCGAGCTTTGCGCGTCGTCGGTCAGTTGTCAGTGGTCGAGTTGTCAGTTCTGTGCTGGTAATCACGGACAACTGACAAATCCGCAGCTTAAAATGTTAGGACCCGGATGTGCTCTCCCCTTCACATCCGGGCCCCCACAAGGCCACTCATCTTGCAATGTGTGACCGAACTTTAATGACGCGTCTTAGTAGCGTCTGCGTTGCCGTCGCCACCGGTTGTCGTTGTCATCTCTGATTCCGTAGGTATAAAGTGCCGCGCCTCCGCCACCGACGATCGCGCCGATGATTGCGCCTTTCTTACCACCTACCGCAGCACCTACTGCCGCACCTGCGCCGGCGCCAATGCCGGTTGTCAATTTGTCGCGGTGCCGATCCCAAAACGATCTGTCGTCCCAACGTCGGTCGCGGTAACGACGTCCGTCGTTCTGGTAATTCCGATAACGCCAATCAGAGACTCTCTGTTCATACCGTCTGCCGTCATTCAATCGTCGGTATCTCGTTTGCGCGCCGGCGGGGACGGCTGAAATCATGAGCGCCAGCAAACAAACAATAATTAAGAACCCCTTTTTCTTCATCCTCACTCCCTCCGTGCATCAGCTATTTGGCAAGGTGTGTGCCAACAGCCCAATCCGCCATTTTTTGCAGTTTTCTCGAACTTCGGATAAAAAACCTCAGGTTTGACGTCAACGATACCGTGCGTAACACCTGACGTGATTCACCTTTTGGGGTAATCAAGACTGGAGGCTACAAATGAGTCAGGAATTTCTCGATGCTGCGACACGCGGCGATGTTTCGAAAGTAAAAACAATGCTGCACTCGGACCCGTCTTTGGCACAAGCAAAGGATGAGAACGGCGTCTCGGTGATCATGAAAGCGACGTACTACGGAAAGAAGGATGTAGTCGACGCTTTGCTGGAGTCCGGCGTTGAGCTTGACGTATTCGAGGCGGCGGCTACTGGACACACGCAACGAGCACTCGATCTCATCGCGAAGGATGCGTCGCTCACAAACGCTTATTCTGTTGATGGTTTTACACCGCTCGGCTTCGCTACGTTTTTCGGGCAGCGGGAGGTTGTCAAAACGTTGCTGAAGGCGGGAGCAGATGTGAACGCCGCATCGCGTGAGTCGATGAAGGTCACGCCACTCGCGTCAGCCGCAGCCGCAAAGCAAACGCAGATCGCACGTCTGCTGATCGAGCATGGCGCAAACGTGAATGCGAGAGCCGCCGGCGGTCACATTCCACTGCATGAAGCGGCAGCAAGTGGCAACGTCGAACTGGTGAAGCTGCTGATTAAAAATGGCGTCGATGTACTCGCCAAAACAGATGACGGAAAGACACCGCTCGATTTTGCGATCGAGTACAAGCAACCTGAAGTAATCGAGTTGTTAGAAAAGTCCTGAGGCTGCGCCGGTTTCGTAGGCGTACCAAAGACCGAAAGCGATGCTCAGGCCGGCCGCGGTAGTTTGTAAGTGGCGATGAACTCGACCAACCTTTTTCGCGGTGAGTGCGAAAGGCAACCCGATCAGGCCTGACATCAAGATCATCCCAACGATCGATCCGAGGCCAAACACCGTCAGGTAGAAGAATCCTACCCACGCGGACTGAATCTGCGTCAACACCAACAACGTCAACGCGCCGGAACCTGCTAAGCCGTGCACTGCTCCAATCAACACCGGCTTAATTCCGACGGCGGAAACAGCATGACTGTGCGTTCGCGCTTTCTGATGGCGCGTACGGGATTCGTGGAAGTGAACGTGAACGTGTGAAAGACCGTCGTGACTGTGCTCGTGAACGTGAACGTCGTTTCTGTTAAGCAACGAACGCCACAACGCCATCACGCCCAAACCAATAATCATCAGCGCAACGGCAAACTCAAACCAATTGCTAACTCGCTCGGGGATCGCGATTCGTAAACTTAGTACGATAGCGCCTGTAATCAACAGCGACGCCGTATGGCCCGCGCCCCACATCGCGCCCACAAACGTCGAGCGCCAAACATTGCGCTGCTGGCTCACAATCGTCGAAACAGCCACGACGTGATCGACTTCCGTCGCGTGCTTCAATCCAAACACGAGGCCCACCGCCAAAACTGTAAGCAAATCCATTTTTTCTAAAGGATCCGTCGCTTTTAAATGAGTCGATCGCCGGTGATGGTAACCGAATCCTGCCGGTAGTGACATCCGCGACTCTGCCGATTATGTTGCGCCGCATGCGCGACTATCAGCGCCGCTTCGACCGCGTTCCGCAAACCAATCAACCCATCAGACAACTTCGTGGTCCGATAAAACGTTTCGATCTCGTTCCATAAGTGACGCAGCTCTCGGATCGCGCGCGACAGCCGGTCCGCGTTACGCACGAGACCGACGTAATGCCACATGATGTTCTGGATCGTTTGCATATCACCCTGAATCAACGCCGGATCGGGCTCGGCACTCAACCCACTCTCGTCCCACGGCGGGACGTCGGCACGCGTCGGCCGTTTCTCACCTAAAGCATTATCAAGCGCCTTTTCGATCTCGATCGCCGCCCGGTTTCCCCAAACCAGACCTTCCAGTAACGACGTCGACGCCAATCGATTCGCGCCGTGCACACCGGTGCAACTAATCTCGCCAACCGCATACAAATTTCCAATCGTTGTCCGTGCCCACTCGTCGACGAGCACGCCGCCACAGAAATAATGCGCCGCCGGAACAACGGGCACGGGCTCCTGCGAAATATCAAGACCAACTTTCAAACACTGGTCATAAATAAACGGAAATCTCTGGCGAATCGCTGCAGCCGGCATGTGCGATGCAATGTCGAGCAACACGTACGAATAACCATGCTGCTCCATTTCGTGATGAATCGCGCGCGCGACGATATCGCGCGGCGCAAGTTCCTTCCACTCCGGCGAGTAATCGGCCATGAATGGACGCAACTCCGGCGTCAATAAAACACCACCCTCACCACGAACTGCTTCACTGATCAGCAACCCTTCGGCTCCGGGCGCAGCCAACGCCGTCGGGTGAAACTGCACGTACTCGGCATTTGCGATGCGAGCACCGGCGCGATGGGCCATCGCCAAACCATCACCACGCGCGCCCACCGGATTAGTCGTGCTCCGGTAGATCCGACCGAGTCCACCCGTCGCCAGGACAGTCGCATGGGCTAGATAACGATGAACGGTTTTCTCTTCGCGGTCGAAGACGTAACAACCGTGACACGAAATAGGCTGGTAGTTGTCGAGCGGATTGCGCGAGTGGTGCGGAAACGTGATCAGATCTACTGCGGTTGAGTCGGATTCGATCCTGATATTTGGCTGTTCCTTTAGTGCCGCGACCAGGCCGTTCATAATCGCGCGGCCGGTTGCATCGCCCACGTGTAGGATCCTGCGTCGTGAATGCGCGGCCTCCTGTCCCCACACCGGCGAACCGTCTTCGTGATGATCAAAGACGACGCTCGCCGTTCGCTCGAGCACTTCATTCAGCAGCTTTGGACCTTCGTCGGCGAGAATGCGCGCCGCTGCCGGTGACGTTACGCCTGCGCCAGCGGCGACGATGTCTTCGAAGAGTAGTTCGGAACTGTCTTCGGGACCGCGGCCGATAATGCCACCCTGCGCATAACGCGTGTTCGACTCGTGAGGATCGCCGGCGCGGGTGATGATGGTGATTTGACGGTTGCGGTTGCGGGCGAGCTGGAGTGCAGTAGTCGCGCCCGCGATCCCGCAACCGATGATCAGGACCTCAAGATTTTCCATTTGTCATTTGACATTTTCCATTTGTCATTTCTCAGCAAATGAAAAATGAGAAATGTCCAATGACAAACGACAAATGCTCAGTCTTCGCGTCCGATTTCCAGCATGCGCTCAACGGCACGCAGCGCCTTCAATCGAATCTCTTCGTCGATATGGATCTCGTATTGCTCTTTGACTAACGACTCAAGCGTGTCTTCGAGCGTGATCTCGTTCATGTGCGGGCAACGCGCGCTGCACAAACGCAACATCTCTTTTTCCGGATTCGCGGCGGCGATGTTGTCGCCCATCGAGCATTCGGTCAACAGCAGATAACGCGGCGCGCGTGTTTTTTCGACATAGCGAATCATCGCCGTCGTGCTGCCGGAAAAATCTGAAGCCTCGACAACTTCCGGGCTGCACTCCGGATGGGCCAGGATCACGACGTCCGGAAATTGCTTCCGCACGTTCTTGATATCTTCGACGCTGAACTTTTCGTGGACCTCGCAGCGGCCGGGCCAACCAATCATCTGGTAGTCGAGTTCGTTTGGAAAACGTTTCAGCGGATCGCGCGTAGGAAAGATGATTCGCTTGCCGCTTTCGCGCGCAACATTGCCCGCAAGGTATTCGTCAGGAATGAAAATGACGCGATCGGTGTTGAGCGACTTAACCACCGCAACCGCATTCGACGACGTGCAGCAGATGTCTGACTCTGCTTTTACGTCGGCGTACGTGTTGATGTAGGTGACAACCGGTACGCCGGGAAATTGTTTCTTCAACTGGCGTACGTCCTCGGCGGTGATGCTCGCCGCAAGCGAACAGCCGGCCTTCTCTGACGGAATCAGCACCTTCTTCGTCGGATTCAAAATCTTAGCCGTCTCGGCCATGAACCTGACGCCGCAGAAGACAATGATGTCCTTCTCAGTCTCGGCTGCGCGGCGGCTGAGCTCGAGTGAGTCGCCGACGAAATCCGGAATCGAGTGGAAAAGCGCGGGCTCCATGTAGTTATGGCCCAGGATGACTGCATTCTTCACCACCTTGAGCCGGTTGATTTCGGCGGCGATCTCCGCCTTCATGCGCAGCTCGAAATCAGGCACGGTGTCAGACAGCAGCGCGCTCAGCTTTTCGTATATTTCGTCAGTGGTCGTATCAGTAATCATCTACTTTGTCTTAACCAACCCACTCCAAACTCACGTCAAAAACCCGTGGAGAATGCGTCAGCGCCCCGACGGAAATGAAATCAACGCCGGTATGCGCGACTTCGAGTACATTTTCGAGTGTAACGTTGCCGGACGCCTCGAGTTTTGCCTTGCCAGCGGCGATTTTTACCGCCTCGCGCATCGTCTCAAGCGACATGTTGTCAAGGAGGATCCGCTCAACGCCCAGCGCGAGCGCCTCCCGGACATTTTCTAACGAGCGGGTCTCAACTTCAATCGGCAACTGCGTCCCGCTAGCGCGGACCCGCTCGACCGCCGCGGTGATTGAGCCGGCGAAGTCGATGTGATTGTCCTTTATTAACACCATGTCAAAAAGCCCGGTGCGATGGTTTTGCCCGCCGCCGAGCTGGACCGCGAGCTTGTCGAGCGTCCGCAGACCGGGTGCAGTCTTGCGCGTGTCCAAAATTACAGCATCGGTGCCTGCGACTGCGTCCACAAACTGGCGCGTCAGGGTCGCGATTCCCGACATCCGTCCGAGAAAATTCAGTGCGGTTCGTTCGCCGGTCAAAAGGGCTCGCGCATCGCCGTTTAGCTCCGCCAGAACCACGCCTCGTTTTACGTTCTCGCCGTCTTCTACGTTCGCCTTGAACGCTATCTGTGGATTCAAACGGCGGAACACTTCGTTTGCGACTTCGAGACCGGCGATGATGCCGTCTTGTTTCGCGATGATGCGGCCACGAAGTGACGCGCCGGCAGGCACGATGCTGTCAGTAGTTACATCGCCACTGCCGATGTCTTCCTCCAGCGCACGGTTGATGCATTGGGAAATATCGAGAGGCGTCTCAGTGATGATTTGGTGCGTCTGGGTCAAGAAGTATCTTGCAATATAGGAAGGTTGGACGCAACTTCCTACCGTAGGTAGTGATGCAGTTTGAAAGCAGGTTCTCCCGCAAAGGCGCAAAGGCGCCAAGAGAATACAAATGAACTCGCAGTACTCTTCTCTTCTTTGCGTCTTTGCGCCTTTGCGGGAGACCTGGTCTCATTCAATCGTAATCTTCAGGTCGCGGTTTTTCTGAGCTTCGTTACCGGAGTAATCGGCCGCGATAATCCTCAGGATGTAGTCGCCTTTCGGTAGTTGCGACGTGTCCCACACGCCGGCGGCCGCGCGCCCGTCGCGCACGGTGTTCGTCACTTCGTAAAGGAATCTGGTCTTTGCGCTGCCGTAAACGGTGATTCCACTCTCCGCGGCATACGCAATCTTGGTCGCTGCGTCATCGGGAGGCAGACGATTAAACAAAATGGTTATGCGAGCATCTTCGAAACCCGGAGCGGGAGAGCCGTCGGGTTTCAGAAGCTGGTAGCCGAGTTTGTATAGACCAAGGCGACGGCGCTCCGGATTGAGGTTTGTTCGATCGAAGGCGTCAACAACAATGCGCACGCTGCCGCTGATGCTCCCGTCCTTTAACTGCGTTCCATTGCTGTCAAACACTTGAATCGTTTCGATCGTTGGAGCGATGTTATCGGCGAATCCGAGCGGTGCGAGTGATAACGGATTTATCTCCGCACCCGATGGTCCGACGTTCATGTGAACGTGGTACATGCGGTTGACCGTGCCGAGCGCGTCACCAACTTTAAAACGCGTACCGCGCTTGATGCGGACGCGGATGAGTTTTTCGGCTTCGTTGATTTGAATGAATCGCGGGTCATCAAACATCTTGCCGTCTTTATCGCGTCCGACGTGCATGTGGATGTACGACATGATGCCGACACGCATTCCTTCATTTAGCGAGTCGAGACCCCAGTTTGGCAGTGGGCTCGTGACCTTCTCGTCGCGAACTGAACGAACCGTATCGCCGTAGGCGCCGAAGACGTCGAGTCCGCTGTGCAGGTGATGACGGCTGTCAGTCGAGTCGAAACTTCCACGCACCTCGCCGATAGTGGCGACAACTTCGTGCGGGCTCTGTTGCGGATCGAGCGGCCACAGTAACGACTGTTGGCCCAGCGTGCCGTTCGTCAGTTTTGGTAACGGTTCCGGTTCCGCAGTGTTCTGTTGGGCTATGTTCTGTTGGGGGTCGGTTTGTGCGGTCAGTTTTCTGACGAGATAGTGGCCGTTGTCGGCGACGTACAGTTCATGAGTGTTTGCATTCACGGTCACGCCAGCCGGCTGATTGAAATCTCCGGGGGCGATTGTGTAACTCGCATTTTCGGGCGTGATTTGGATCACACGCGATCGATCGAGTTCGGTGACGTACAGGAAGTTGTCGTAAGTGATTGCCAGACCGATGGGACGCGAAAGATCCGTGTGATTTATCGTTAGCGTACTAACGTTACCGTCTGGCGAGATCTTCTGTATCTGATTGTTGCCGGTATCGGCAACTATCACAGAACCGTCGCTGGCGACGACAACCGCACAAGGCGTATCGAATGAGCCGGCCATTGTCGTCACCTGGCGGTCCGTTGAGATCTTGCGAATGCGATCGTTGTAAGTGTCTGCGACATAAACGTTTCCGTTTCCGTCCACAGCGACGCCGATTGGACCATTAAACCGCGCTTGCGCCGCCGTGCCATCCACGTACCCGGCGGTTCCGTCACCCGCGATCGTCGACACGACACCTTCCGGTGTCACCTTTCGTATGCGATTGTTTCCAGTGTCCGCGACGTAAAGATTGCCTGCCGAGTCCATCGCGAGACTCGACGGCGTGTGAAACGCGGCTTGTCCGCCGGCACCGTCAGCAAATCCTTCTTTGCCACCGGCGAGCGTGGTAACGATTCCGTCGGGTGCGATCTTCTGAATGCGATTACTCTCGCCGGCGTCTGCAACGTAGACCGCGCCATCGTTGTCGACAGCAACACCAAACGGATCAGAAAGTACGGTCGGGGAACCGTCACCGTGAACGGTGATCACATTCGCGCGCCAACCACGCGGTGTCGGCGACGGCTTACGCGTCAGTCGAAATATGACGTAGGCAGCAGCGCTTCCGAGAATCAGAAGCACCAGGATTGCGATGAAGAGTTTACGCACGGGGATCTGTGTTACGTGGTCTAATCTAAGAACGCTTGCGGTGTGGCCAACATCTCTTCCATACGATCGATGTATCTTCCGACGTGAAGTCCATCCATCAGAGCGTGGTGTACTTCAACTGAAAAGGGCATCAATGTCCGTCCATTCTCCTGCACGAACTTTCCAAACGAGATTTTGGGAACTGAGTCTTCCCTGCCCCACCAGCGCCGCGCATGTGAAAAACTGGTGAACGCAATCCAGGGGAGTGTCGTG
>Ga0079218_10000540_pt1 | contig 11536 bp, 10 predicted proteins | sample NCCompost_FD_77181 | JGI IMG/M metagenome (GOLD analysis project Ga0079218, IMG submission 77181) | Agricultural soil microbial communities from Utah to study Nitrogen management - NC Compost | ecosystem: Environmental > Terrestrial > Soil > Agricultural land | place: USA: Utah | collected... | reverse complement strand
CGCCGGCGTTCTGGCCGAGCGGGTTGCCGCCGCCGACGCCGCCGGGCCGCGGCCCGCGGACGCCGCCCTGCGCCTGCACGACGCCGCGGTTGCCGGCCACGTGGTCCGGGTCGGCGTTGGTGTTGACGAGGAAGCGCACCGGTCTGGTGGTGACACGGCCGATGGCGGCCAGCAGCTTGTCGGTCTGGCCGGCCGCGCCCGAGTCCACGACCAGCACGCCTTCCGCCCCCACCTGCAGGGTGACGTTGCCGCCGGCGCCGGCGACCATGAAGACCCGTCCCTGCACCGGAAGAACCTCGAGACCGTCCACCAGGATCGGAGGCGGCGGCGGGTCGAGCGGCACGAGCGCCACGGGCTGCTGCGCCTGGACAACGGCTACCAGCAGGGCCGCGGCCAGGGCCGGGGGCAGCGCCCGGCGCGCCAGGGAGCCCATCACGCCCGCCTCAACGCGCGGCCGGGCGCGCCGCGCCCGCCGTGCCCATCTGTTGCCTGATGGTCTGCTCGTATTCCGGATACGTGGTCGCCTTGCCGCCCTGCGTCGTCTCGAACGGCAGGCCGTGGCGGATGGCGTAGCCATCCTGTTTGGTGCCGAACGGGTAGTGTGGCACGTAGCCCAGCGAGTGGCCGGCCACCTCGTCCACGATCTCGAATAGCCAGCGCTGGTCGGGCGTGATGTTCGAGCTTTGTACCCAATGCGACGTTCGGATGAACGGTTCCTCGAGGTAAACCGGATCGTCCACGATGGCCACGAGCACCATCTGGTCGCCGTGCCGGATGAAGTGCTCGGTCATCTTCGCCTTGGTGCTCGCGGGGACGCCGTTGCGCTGGATCACGCCGTACTTGAGGTGTGTCGTCTCGACGATCAACTGGTTGCCCACCACCTTGCCGGTCGAAAAGCCCTCCCAGGTGTGCTCGGCATTCGGCGACGGGTGCGGCCGGCCGTCCATCCAGATGAGGCGATCGTCGCGCCCGAAGACGCCCTCGAGCGTGTAGGCGACGAGCTGGTGCGAGACCGGATCGAAGCGCTTGGCCACGCGCATGTTGGGCCCCGGGCCTCGCATGAAGTAGACGCCCGGATGGGGCTGCGCCATGCGCTCCGGCAGGGCCAGGATCGAGGCGTCCCAGTGCGACGCCTTCTGGCGCGCGGCGTCATTGATCGGCAGGCCGGTGTAGTCGCCCAGCTCCGCGCCCGGGGCGCGATGCGGCTGGTCCTCGTGGACGCGCGACGCCCAGTCGCCGGAGATGTCCACTTGCGCGAAAGCCTGGCCGGCGTACAAGACGGCCATGAGGACGAACAGGGTTCTTGCGACCATCGTGCTACCTCGTGCCGGTGCCTGTCCGGCTGGGGCGGATTCTATATGATGAGCGCGTCTCCGAGGAGGGTAGGTCTACGGTCTACGGTCCACGGGTCCTGCAGCGCGGACCTGTAGCCCAGCCCAAGCGGAACTGCAGTTCCGCACCGCCAGGTTGGGCCGTAGACTGGTAGACCGTAGACCGCAGGTGACTACCTCCATCGAAACAGGCGCAGCGCGAGCGCGAACGACACTGCTCCCCACGCGCTCAGCAGGGCCAATTCGCGCCAGATGGTGTCCGCGCCGGCGCCGTCGAGCACCACCGCCCGCAAGGCGTCGTTGAGGGCGGTGAGTGGCAATGCGTGGATTGCCGGCTGGATCACAGCGGGAAAGTTGGCGGAAGAGAAGAAGACGCCGCTCAGCAGCCACATCGGCAGCTGGAACGCGTTGACCAGGCCGGAGACGGCTTCGATAGTGCGGGCCCGGCTGCCGAGCAGCAGCCCCATCGCGGCGAACGATAGTGCGCCCACCAGCACGACGAGCGCGATCAGCCCATACGACCCGGCGATCGGCATGCCGAGCGCAAGGCTGCCGAAGGCCAGCGGCAGGGTCGCCTCTGGCGCGAGGAAGATCAGACGGGCCAGCATCTGCGCCAGCAGGTACTCCCACCGCTGCATCGGGCTGGCCATCATGCGCTTCAACAGCTTGCGCAGGCGCGCGTTGACGATCGGAAACGCCACGGCCCAGAGGCCGTTGGTCATGATGCCCATGCCGATCAATCCAGGGATCAGCCAGTCCACATAGCGCGAGCCCGGCACCGTGACACGCTCCTCGGCGGCGCTCCACGGGTCGACGCGGCCTCCGGCGCGCTTCAGCGCGTCGTCCACCGCCAGGCGGGCGCGATGGCTCTCGTCCTGCGCGGGGTCGTAGCGGTAGGTGGGCGGCTCGTTCGCCACCACCACGATGTGGACGGTGCCGTCACGCAGCGCCCGCCGCTCGTCGGCCGGCGACAGGTCCACGACCCGGATCGCCGGGGCCGCGTCCAGCGCCCGGCGCGTCGCCTCCGCCCGCGTGCCCGGCACCAATCCCACGACCACCAGCCGATCGGCGGACGACGGAAACGCCGCCGCCAGCGCCAGCGTCAGCACCAGCGGAAAAACGAACGCCCAGAAGATGGCCTCCGGCTCGCGGAAGAACTCCCGCACCCGCGCCAACGTCAGCTCGATCAGCGGGTGATGCGCGCCGCCGCGCTGCACGCTATTCCTCCCTCAGATGACGGCCGGTCAGAGCCATGAACACGTCCTCGAGAGTGCCTTCGTGGGTGACGACGCGGGGCGCGCCCAGCGCGCTGATCAGCGCCCGTGGTGTGTCCTGCGCGATGATGCGCCCGTGGTCGACAATGGCGACGCGGTCGCACAAGGCCTCGGCCTCGTCCATGTAGTGCGTGGTCAGCAGGATAGTGCCGCCCTCTTTCCTGAACGCGGCCAGGATGTCCCACACCTGGCGCCGCGACTGCGGATCGAGCCCGGTGGTGGGCTCGTCGAGAAACAGCAGATCCGGCTCACCGGTCAGCGCGCACGCGATCGAGAGCCGCTGCCTCTGGCCGCCCGACAACTGCACCACCAGGCTGGCCCGTTTTCCCGACAGTCCCACCAGATCCACGAGCGCAGACACGTCCGGACCCTGGTGGTAGAAGGACCGGAACAGGCGCACGGTTTCCTCGACCGTCAGCTTGTCGGTGAGCTGTGTTTCCTGGAGTTGGATGCCGAGGCGCTGCCGCAGCTCACCTTCGTTCGTGGCCCAACGCAGGCCCAGCACTTCGACCCCGCCCGCATCGGGGGCGAGCAGGCCCTCGAGGATTTCGATCGTGGTGGTCTTGCCGGCGCCGTTCGGGCCGAGCAGCCCGAAGCACTCGCCGCGCTCGACCGAGAGCGATAGCCCGTCCACGGCGACCACCGTGCCATAGCGCTTCACCAGATCCGTGCAGCGCACGGCCGTATCGGTCACAGCGCTATTGTGTGCGAACCTTCCCCCGATGCATGTATCGGTGAAGAACCCTGTGAGTCGCCCACGGAGGGTACTCGTGGCTGGTGGCCTGTGCCTCCTACTTGCAGTCCGGGCCATGGCCCAGGACGTTTATCGCCAGACTGTGGTCGTGACGGCGGCCGTCACCCCGGTGGAGCTTGGGACGGCGAACCGAACGCTGACTGTGATCACCCGCGACCAGATTCGCGCGCTGCCAGCGGCCAGCATCGCCGATGTGCTGCGGATGGCGGCGTCGGTGGACGTCCGGGCCCGGGGCGAACGCGGCGTCCAGAGCGATTTTTCGGTCCGCGGCGCCGGCTTCGGGCAGGTTCTCGTGCTGGTGGACGGCGTGCGCCTCAACGACGTGCAGTCCGGCCACCACAACGGCGACATCCCGGTGCCGCTGGATGCGGTGGAGCGGATCGAGGTCCTGCATGGCCCCGGCGCGTCGCTCTTCGGGGCCGACGCCTTCAGCGGCACGGTCAACGTGATCACCCGGCGCGAAGCGGAGTCCAGTGCGACCCTGCTCGGTGGGTCCAACGGGCTCGCCGGCGGCCGCGCGCAGTGGGGAGCGGCAAACCGCGGCGCCAGTCACGTACTGACGGCCTCGTCGGAGCGCTCCGGCGGCTTCATGTACGACCGCGACTTCGTGACCACGGCCGCGCGGTCGCAATCGACGTTTGGCGGCCGGACGCGAGTGGCGGTGTCCTGGCTGCGCAAGGAATTCGGCGCCAACAACTTCTACGGCGGCAACGCGCCCTCGCGAGAATGGACGGACCAGACGCTGGTCTCGCTGAACCAGCGGATCGGTGCGAGCGGGGGATGGGCGTTCAACGCCGTGGGGTCCTATCGGTCGCATGGCGACCGGTTCGTGTTCAATCAGACGCGGCCCGAGCTGTCGGACAACCGCCACCGGACGCACACCGCGGTCGGGACGCTCACCGCCGGCCGGCGCGTTACCGGTGAGGGCTCCCTGACCCTCGGGACCGAAGTGGGCCAGGACTGGATTCGTTCGACGAACCTGGGCGACCACGAGCTGTCGAGGGTCAGCGGCTTCGCCGAGTGGCGGCAGCCGTTCGGACGGTCGGTGCACCTCGACGCGTCGCTGCGCGCCGATCGGTACGACGAGTTCGATACTTCCTGGAACCCGTCAGTGGGCCTGGGCTGGTGGGCGACGGGCCGCGTGCGGCTGCGCGCGTCGGCCGCGCGCGCCTTCCGGGTCCCCACCTTCACCGAGCGCTACTACTCCGACCCCGCCAACCTAGCGCGACCCGAGGTCGGCCCCGAGAGCGCGTGGGCGGAAGAGGGCGGGGCCGACGTCTTCCTGCCTGGCGATTGGGTGGTGCAGGCCGCGGCGTTCCGGCGGACCGACACCAACGTGATCGACTGGCTGCGCCCCAATGCGACGGTCAGGTGGCAAACCTACAACGTCCGCGACGTGGACACTGTGGGCGTGGAACTGGGCGTCAGCCGGGACTTGCCTCGTGACGGTTTCCTCCGCGTCGAGTTCACTGGTCTCGATGTTTCGGCGCCGGCGGTGACGCAGCTGTCGAAGTACGCGCTCGACTACGCGCCGCGATCGTTTGTCGCCACCGCCGTGCTGCCTCGCTTTGGCCGCGTGCGCATCGCGCCCCGGCTCGACTATCGCGACCGGCGTCGGCCGCGCGCGCAGCCGGACGGTACCGTGGCCGTCAGTTCGCAGGACTACGTCCTGCTGGATACGCGCCTCACCGTGCGCCTGTCGTCGCTGCTCGAACTGATGGTGGATGGCACCAACTTATTCGACGCGGAGTATCAGGAAGTCGCAGGGGTTGCGATGCCGGGAACTAAGGTGGCGGCGATGTTGGTAGTTAGTGGTTGGTAGGCAGGCAAGTCACTAGTCACAAGTCACAAGTCACAAACTGCAGAACTACCAACCTCCATCGACAGTCCGTACCAACTACGTTCCCGCCGCTGGCTCTTGCTGCGTCAAACAGTGCAGGGTGCCCAACCCCCATACAAGATCCACGGCATGTATTCCTACGACTGAGTGAGTCGGCAAGAGCTCCGCCATCGTTCCCAACGCCACACGATCGTTGGGATCGTTGAACGTCGGCACGATCACGAAGCCGTTGCCGATGTAGAAGTTCGCGTAGCTGGCCGGCAGCCGCTCCCCGCGCATCGTCACGGCGCGCGGAAACGGGAGATCGACGATGCGCAGCGGGCCAATCCCTGGCCGGCCGCTCGCCGCTTCGAGCCGCCGCTTGTTGTCCAGTGAGCGACCGTGGTTCTCGTCGGCTGGATCGCGCTCGACGGCGAGCACCACGGTGTCGGGGCTCACGAACCGCGCGATGTCGTCCACGTGCCCGTGGGTGTCGTCTCCCACGCACCCGTCGCCGAGCCAGATCGTCTGCGGCGTCCCCAGCCAGGTCGCGAACGCCTGTTCGTAGTCCACGCGGCCGAAACCCGGGTTGCGGACCTGCGCCTCGCTCAGCAGCCATTCCTCGGTCACGAGCACCACGCCCCGGCCGTTGACTTCGATCCCGCCCCCTTCGAGCACCAGGCGCCCGCCGGTGTCGGCGCGCGTGGGCTCCTCGCGCCGCCGGCCCGTGATCCGCGCCATCGCTGCGCCGACGCCCAGGTCCTGGGCGTAGTTGTCGTACTTGGCCCAACCGTTGAAAGCCCAGTTGAGCAGCGTCACGGCCCCGGAGGCGTCCAACACGCCCGTCGGTGCCGAGTCGCGGAGCCACACGCGGTCGGTCGGGACCACGTGCAGCCGGACGCGATCGGCGTCCACGCCGTGGGCGGCCAGCGCATCCTGCGCGCCGGCGCGCACGGTTTCGTCGTGGCACAGCACCTCCACCGGTTCGTGCGCGGCGATGACGCGCACGATCTCCGCGTAGACCCACGGGATCGGCCCCAGCTTGCCGGGCCAGTCGGGTTCGTGGTGCGGCCAGCTGAGCCAGGTGGCGCGGTGCGGCGCCCACTCGGCCGGCATCCGCCGTGTGCTCACCGCCCGAGGTACCGGTTCAGGATCGGCCCGTAGGCGTCCACGCGCCGGTCGCGGAGGAACGGCCAGTTGCGCCGGACGGTTTCAATCAGCGCCGGGTCGCAGGTGGCGGTCAGAATCGCCTGGTCCTCCCCGGCCTGCGCGACGTAACGGCCGAACGGATCGACGATGAACGAATGGCCGAAGAAGGTGATGCCGTCGGTTCCTGGTTCCGGCTCATGGCCGATGCGATTGGGGGAGGCGACGTAGATGCCGTTGGCGATGGCGTGCGCGCGCTGCATCGTTCGCCAGGCGTCCACCTGCGCCTGGCCCCATTCCTGCTGCTCCGACGGGTGCCATCCGATGGCGGTGGGGTAGAAGAGCACCTGCGCGCCGAGCAGTGACGTGATCCGCGCCGCCTCGGGATACCACTGGTCCCAGCAGATCAGCACGCCGATGGTGGCGTAGCGCGTCTTCCACACGGAGAAGCCGTTGGCGTGGGTGGGATGCTCGCCCGTGGGAACCTCGTGCCCGTCTCCGGGCGTGAAGTAGTACTTCTCGTTGAACAGGGGATCGTCCGGGATGTGCATCTTGCGGTAGACGCCCAGCAGCGACCCGTCGGCGTCGATGATCGCCGCCGAATTCCGATAGACGCCGGCCGCCTGGCGCTCGAAGAGCGGCACCACCAGGACCACGGCGAGTTCCCTGGCCACGGCCTGGAGCGCCGTGGTCGTTGGCCCCGGGATGGGCTCGGCCAGGTCGAAGCGGCTGGCCTGTTGGGACTTGCAAAAGTAAGGCGAAGAGAAGAGCTCCTTGAGGCAGATGACCTGCGCCCCGCGGCGTGCGGCCTCGCGAATCAGGGCCTCGGAGCGGGCGAGATTTTCCTTGAGGTCGGGACTGGCGTGATCCTGGATGATTCCGACCGTAAACGGGCGCGTGGACACCTCCCAAGTGTACGGGGATCTCGCCTGCCCGTTGTGCCGCCGCAGACCGTCAATGTGATGCTGGTTGGAAAGCACAACGGGCCCGCCGCGCGGAGCGCGGCAAAAAGACACTGCCACCAGCCAAGGGCGGCGAAATGACCGGTATCAAGGGCCGAGCCCTTGGCTGGTTCCGTGGTATCGTTTTTGTTTCGTGTCACTTATGGGGACAGGCCAGGATTCTGCTCGCCACCAGCCCGGCCACGAGAGCACGATCGTGGTACCCGGCTCGGTCGCCAACTTGGGTGGCGGGTTCGACACGCTGGGTGTGGCTGTCCAGCTGTACCTGCGGGCCCGCGTCGTGGACGTGCGCGATGACGGCGCCGGCAAGCTGACCGTGGTCAGCAGCGTGCCTCCAGTGCATGCGGGCAACGCGATCGAGCGGGCCTTTGCCCTCGCGGGCGCCCGCACCGGTCGACACGCGCCCTCGGTGGCCGTGGAGGTGGAGAGCGAGATCCCGATGGCCGCCGGATTGGGCAGCAGTGCGGCGGCCGTGGTGGCCGGCTTGCGCGTGTTCGAACGGGTGACCCGCTCACTGACCGACGATGAGCTGCTGGCGCTGGCGACGGAAGTGGAAGGCCATGCCGACAACGCCGCGCCGGCACTGTTTGGCGGTCTGACCTCGGTCGTCGCCGACGAAGAGCATCATCCGGTGGCGCTGCACTGGACTTGGCCGGACGAGCTGCGGCTCGTGGTGGCGACGCCGGCGGTGAAGCTGGCGACGGTCCGCGCTCGTGCCGCGCTGCCGGACGAGTTGCCGCGGCGGGATGCGATCTTCAACCTGCAGCGGGTGCTGTCGCTGGTGCACGCGCTGCAGTCGAAGGACTACGCGCGTGTGCGCGAGGCGGTGCGCGACCGCTGGCACCAGCCGGCCCGCGCGGCGCTGGTGCCGCAGCTTCGTGAAGTCCTGGCGCTGCAGGATCCCGACGTCCTGGGCGCGTTCCTGTCGGGGGCGGGACCATCGGTGGCCCTCGTGGCGCGACGCAATTTCGAGCGTTTGGAGCAGTTGCTGTTGGCGCAGTACGCTCGTGCGGGTGTGCAGGTTGTGGTGCGCACCTTGTCGGTGCACCACGCTCCGGTCCTGACCGGGGCGTCTGTGGGGAGAACTGCATGAAGTTCGTGACCGGACTGGCCTGTCACCTGTGTGGCAAGAGCTACCCGTCGCAGGCGTTGTGGGTGTGCAGCGAGTGCCTGGGCCCGCTGGAAGTGCACTACGACTATCCGGCTGTGAAAGAGGTGATGACCCGGGCGCTGATCGAGTCGCGGCCGCGGTCGCTGTGGCGGTATCAGGAGCTGCTGCCGGTGGAGTCGCCGAAGACCGGGTTCTACTCGGGCTTCACGCCGCTCGTCCGCGCCACGCGTCTGGCGAAGGAACTGGGCATCGCCGAGCTGTACCTCAAGGACGACTCGGTGAACCACCCGACGTTCTCCTACAAGGACCGCGTCGTGTCGGTGGCGGCCACCCGCTGCGTGGAGCTGGGGTTCCCGGTGTTCGGCTGCGCCTCGACCGGCAACCTCGCGGGCAGCGTCGCGGCTCATGCGGCCAGGCTCGGGCTGCCGTGCTACGTGTTCATCCCGCACGACCTCGAGCCCAACAAGGTGTTGGGCGCGGCGATCTATCGCCCACAGGTCGTGGCGGTCGAGGGCAACTACGACGACGTGAACCGGTTGTGCACACAGATTGCGGATCGCTACGGCTGGGGCTTCGCCAACATCAACCTGCGCAGCTACTACGCCGAAGGCGCCAAAACAATGGGCTTCGAAATCGTGGAGCAGCTGGGGTGGCGATATCCGGATCACATCGTCTCGCCCGTGGCGGGCGGCACCCTGCTGCCTCGTATCTACAAGGGCCTCCGCGAGCTGAGGGAAATCGGCCTCGCCGACGGGGCGCTACCGAAGATTCACGCCGCGCAGCCCTCGGGGTCGGCGCCGGTCATCAAGGCGCTGGAGGCGGGCCTCGAGTTCCCCGAACCGGTGAAGCCCGACACCATCGCCAAGTCGCTCGCCATCGGCAACCCGGCGGACGGCTTCCAGGTGGTCAAGGTGGTGAACGACAGCGGCGGCAGCGGCGCGATGGTCAGCGATCCGGAGATCCTGAGCGCGATCGAGTTGCTGGCGGCGACTGAGGGCATCTTCACGGAGCCGGCCGGTGGTACCACGCTGGCGGCCACGAAAGTGCTGATCAAGCGCGGTGTGATCAAGTCGAACGAGTCGGTGGTGATCTGCATCACCGGCAACGGCTACAAGACGGCGGAAGTGATGCGCGACCGCGTCGATAAGCCGGTGACCATCGGCCGTAGCCTGGCGGAGTTCGAGCGCGTGGTGGCACCCGAGGCCGTCAAAACGGCAACGGCGTAGCCGTGTACCCCACGTTCCTCCGCCTGGCCGGCCGCAAGGTCGTAGTCGTTGGCGGAGGGCCGGTGGCCGCAAGCAAGCTTGATGGCCTGCTGGCGGCCGGCGCGCAGGTCACGGTGGTGGCTCCCGACATCGGGCCTGAACTCGATCGCCCGGGCGTGCGGCTGGTCCGAAAGGCCTTCGAGCCGCCGGACCTGGACGGCGCGTGGTGGGTGGTGGCGGCCGCTCCCGCCGAGGTGAATCAGGCGGTGCTGGCGGCCGCGGATGCCCGTCACCTGTGGGTGAACGCGGTGGACGATCCGCCGAATGCCACGGCCTATCTGGGCGGCGTGGTGCGACGGTCGGACGTGACCGTGGTGATTTCGACCGGCGGACGCGCACCGGCGCTCGCCGGTCTGCTGCGCGAGGCGATCGACGCCTGGCTGCCGGGAGACCTGGACGCGTGGCTGGCGGCGGCGGACGAAGCGCGGCGCGGGTGGAAACGCGACAGTGTGCCGATGGAGCAGCGGCGGCCGATGCTGCTCGAGGCGTTGAACCGGTTGTATGAACGACACTGACCCCGCCACTCCTTTTCCCACGCCCGGCTCGACGCCTGGTCACGTGGCGCTCGTCGGCGCCGGCCCAGGCGATCCGGATCTGTGGACCGTGCGCGCGGCGCGGTTGATCGGCGAGGCCGATCTCGTGCTGTACGACGCGCTGACCGACGTCGACTCGCTGCGCGGGCTGACATCGGCGCAGCTCTTCTTCGTCGGCAAGCGCGCGGGGCGGGCGAGCGTCGACCAGGAGACCATCAACCGCCTGATGATCCGCGCGGCGAGGCGCGGGCGCCGCGTCGTGCGGTTGAAGGGCGGCGACCCGTTCGTCTTCGGCCGCGGCGGGGAAGAGATGCTGGCGCTGGCCGAGGCCGGCGTCTCGTTCGAAGTGGTGCCGGGCGTGACCACCGCGGTGGCGGCTGCGGGTCTGGCCGGCATTCCGGTGACGCATCGGGGGCTGTCGTCGGCGTTCGTGGTGGTGGCTGGTCATACGCCAGAGTCGTTGGATGGCGCCCTGGCCGCCGTTCGTCCCAACGCCGTCACGGTGGTGGCGATGATGGCGGTGGCGGGCCGCGCCGCCGTTTCCGGGCGATTGCTGGCCTTTGGCTGGGCCGCGAGCACCCCGGCGCCCGTGGTCTGCGAGGCGTCCACACTGGACGCCTGGACCTGGACGGGCCGCCTGGACGAGTTGTCGTCGGCAGAGCCCCCAAAGGGCGCCGCTGGTGTACTAATCATTGGAGACGTCGTGGAAGTTCGAACGTCGCTGGCGGCGGCGGTAGCCGCCCGGCAGGAGCCGACACGGGGCGAGGTGAAGTATGGCCGTCATTGACGAACGCAAAGTGGTGGGGCGCGGAAGCGTCAACTTTGCCAGCGAGAAAGACATCGACGAGTTCGTCACCCTGCTCGGTAAGTTCGAGAGTGGCGAGATGGCCCCCGACGACTGGCGGCGCTATCGCCTGACGCGCGGGACCTACGGCCAGCGTCAGGACGGCGTGCAGATGCTGCGCGTGAAGGCGCCGCAGGGCGTGGTGAGCAGCGGGCAGCTGCGCGCGTTTGCCACCGTGGCCTCGAAGTACTCGCGCGGGTTCGCCCACGTGACGACGCGGCAGAACATCCAACTGCACTTCGTGCTGCTGAAGGATTGCGAGGACGCGATGCGCATCCTCGGCGACGAGGGCCTGACCACCCGCGAGGCCTGCGGCAACGCCGTGCGCAACGTGACCGGCTGCCCCTACATGGGCACGTCGCACAGCGAGATCTTCGACGTGTATCCGTATGCCGAAGCGCTGACCCGCTACTTCCTGCGGCATCCGCTCGCCGCGGTGCTGCCGCGCAAGTTCAAGATCGCGTTCGAGGGCTGCACCGAGGATCACGCGCTGGCGT
>Ga0079218_10000538_pt1 | contig 11545 bp, 10 predicted proteins | sample NCCompost_FD_77181 | JGI IMG/M metagenome (GOLD analysis project Ga0079218, IMG submission 77181) | Agricultural soil microbial communities from Utah to study Nitrogen management - NC Compost | ecosystem: Environmental > Terrestrial > Soil > Agricultural land | place: USA: Utah | collected... | reverse complement strand
ATCGGTGCATGGCTGGTGGTCACGCGCCAGGTGCCAGCCGTACAGGACTGGATGGAAAACAACTTTACCTGGCCCATGTGGACTATCGGCGCGGGCCTGCTGGTCTTGCTTATCGGCCTGATTACTGGTGCGCCCGGCATGGCTGTCCCGGCTTCCATTATTGCAGGCATTGGCGGAATTCTTTTTTATCAGAACGCTACAGATGACTTCGGCTCCTGGTCTTACATGTGGACCCTCATTCCAGGCTTTGTTGGCGTGGGCACCATCCTGGCGGGTTTACTTGGTGAAAACACGCGCGCCAACCTGGCCCGCGGGGTCAATCTGCTCCTTACCAGCGCGGTGCTATTCCTTATCTTTTCAACCTTCCTGGGTGGTCTCAATCTGCTTGGGGAATATGGCGCAGCCATCCTACTGATTGGGCTGGGTCTTTACGTGCTTGTGCGCGGATTTTTTAGAAGCGGAGGACAGGGTGGCCAGAATGAGGCGCGATAATATCTTTTGGGGCGGCGCGCTCATTTTATTGGGAATCCTTCTCCTTCTGCAAGCGCAGGGAATTATTTCCAACATCTTCACATTTTTCTGGCCCATCGCGCTCATCCTTGTTGGCGGCTGGCTGATCATGAGTGTCTACTGGCGCTCTGATGAGCCTTTTGAAGATACATTCTCAGTTCCCTTGGGAGAAGCGAAGACGGTCAGGTATAACTTTGCACATGGCGCGGCTCAGATCGAGATCAATGGAAACGCTCCAATGGGGCAGGCACTTGTAGGCACATCTGCTGTTGGGATGAATCAGCGGAGTCAATTAAACGGTGACCGCCTCGAAGTCCATGTGGAGGCGGGCCCGTCCTTCGTCCCGTTCATTGGTCCTTCACAGGGTGTCTGGAGGTATCAACTCACACGTGAGATTCCAGTGACCCTATCCATCGAGGCCGGCGCGAGTTCACTGGATGTTAATTTACAGGATGTGCTGGCTACGCATATCGAATTGGAGACGGGCGCCAGCAGTGCCAGTGTGACCCTGCCCGCCCGCGGCGCCTCCGTTCTGAACGTTGAGGCAGGCGCGGCTTCCGTCAATATTCGCGTCCCCGAATCTACCGCCGCGCGCATCCGGGTGGAGGAAGGTGTGACTGCCGTTAGTGTGGATACAAATAGATTTCCAAAATTAGATTCGGGCATGTATCAATCACCCAATTTCGATTCAGCCGTTGACCGCGCCGAGATCAATATTGAAGCAGGCCTTGGTTCAGTATCTGTAAAGTAAAAAGGAAAATAAAATGAAAAGATTTGATCCTCGATTATGGCTTGGAGTTCTTTTGGTTTTTGGTGGCGTGCTGGCATTGCTGGACGCGATGAACGTGATCTCAAACTCCGGCGGCATCTTTTGGGGTTTGATCTTTGCAGCAGGCGGAGCGCTTTTTCTCTATATGCTTTTGAGTGATCGCAATAACTGGTGGGCAGCCTTCCCGGCTTTCACTTTGTTGGGTTTGGCTGCACAATCAATTCTGCCTCCCGCACTTTCATCCATTGACGGGCTGGTCTTCTTTGCCGGAATCAGCCTGGCCTTTTGGTGGGTGTACTTTACGGACACTGAGCGCTGGTGGGCCATCATACCTGCGGGCGTATTGCTTACACTGGGTGCCGTCTCTGCATTGGATGACCTTTTCAAGGGAGATATTGGTGGCGGATTCTTTTTCCTTGGGCTGGGGCTTACATTCATCATGGTCGCCGTCCTGCCTGGTGGAAGCACGCGCTCGTGGGCATTCATCCCTGGTGTCATTCTCCTGATCTTCGGCGCACTTCTGGGCACATCCGCTGAAGGTCTGGCAGAATATATTTTGCCAACCATTCTGATCATCCTGGGCGGGTACTTTGTGATTCGCTTTTTTACCAGCCGGTCCGCTGGATAAAACGAAATAATCTCAACAAAAACGGGATGCGTGGCATCCCGTTTTTGTTTCACTACTGCACTCGATTGTGACGCCGAGTATACTTGTTCAAATGATGGTTGAATCAAGATCAGTTAAACAAACGCTAAAAATTCTACCGCTGATTCTGATCAGCCTGGGGATCATCCTGATCGCGGTCTCCACGTATTTTATTTTGCGAGAGGAGACGCCTCAGACCAACTTTTCAACTGTTCCAGTGAAAGTGAATTACGATGCCCCGGGATTGACTCTGACAGACATACAGGGTGTGGAGCATTCGATATCTGATTATCAAGGCCAGGTGGTGCTGATCAATTTGTGGGCAACATGGTGCATCCCCTGCAAGGAAGAGATGCCAGCACTGCAATCTTTTTATGACAACAATAAAGATAGAGGATTCACCGTCATTGCCATCAACGATGGAGATCCATTGGCAGCTGTTGCCAAGTTCGCAGAAGATTATGACCTCACATTCCCCATCTGGCTGGATCCAACTTATATTGCCACAGAGCAAGCATTCAAGACAATGAATCTGCCAAGTTCATTTGTGATCGATCGAGATGGAACCGTCCAATTATTGTGGGTTGGTGGGATCAGCCGCGCAATGCTGGATGAACATGTCACACCTATCATTATGGAGAAACCATGAAGGCAACAGTACAATGGCAAAATAATATGGTCTTTATTGGCAGCTCTGCATCCGGGTTTCCGGTACGAATGGATGCAGACTCATCTTTTGGTGGCATGGAAAGCGGCGTTCGCCCAATGGAGATGATCGCACTGGGCCTGGTGGGCTGCACGGCCATGGACGTCATTTCCATCCTGCGCAAGAAACGCCAGGATGTGACTCAGTTTGAAGTGAGGGTTGATGCGCCGCGTTCAGTTGACCATCCCAAAGTCTTTACGAAAGCCACCATCACTTATCTCGTCACCGGTCGGAGCGTGGATGAGGATGCGGTCCTGCGCTCCATTGAACTGGCTGCAACCAAATATTGCCCGGCGCAGATCATGCTTGAGCCAGCGGTTTCGATGGATCTACATTATGAAATTTACGAAGACGGAGAAGATGGAAGTAAGCGATTGACCTATCAGGGGAATTGGCAGGATCTGCCGCTGGAATGACGATCTAAAGACGCGTCTATTTCGAACTTATCTCTGATACCACCTGGCTTGAAAAGTCTGAACATTCGCAGGCAATAATGGTCAGTGGGCCGCGCGTGAGAGTCCCTTTGTAAGCCTGCCTGCCATTGTGAGCCACCCAGCCCTCAAGATTAAATGCAAGCGGTCCATCTGCAAGCACCCATTCGCCGTTATATTTGCGCGCAATATGAACGTGCGTGCCGGTCACATGGCCGCCTTCGCAGGATGGATAACCGATAGGGTCACCCGCTTTCACATCCTGCCCAATGTAGATGCGTCCGCCCGTGGCAAGATGCAGATAATATAAAACCCAGCCTGTACGTTCGTCGCCATCCTTATCCAGATCAATGATCGTCCCATCAATATCCGAGCGCACGATGAGTCCATCTGCCATGGCGCTGACATATTCATCTGGTCCAACGCTAACACAGCCGGATGTATCTGATGCAGGAGCAAAGTCTAAAGCGGCGAAAGGTTCACCGGTTCCCCAGCCTGTGTGTGGTCCGCCTGTATAGGCCCAGATGTAATCTGCGCGAAAGGGAAACCGCAGCGCGGGCTGTTGGAGACTACCCGGCAGAATGATTGTGGAGTCAATCCAGGGGTCGCCAAAGAGGTTCTGATAGACGCGCGCCAGACCATCAGGTCCGATGGAAACGTGGTATTTGTCTCCTGAATATAATCTTGAAAAATAATATTGGAGTGAAACGGATGCCGCGTTCTGCCAGGGATCTGGCCGCACAAGTGACCGATCCAGCAGTTCAAACTCTGTTAATTTTCCGGCGCGCCAGCTGTAATATCCGTTATTCAATGTGTTGGCTGCAATGACGAGCTGCAAATATGGGCCTTCATAAAATGAGCGCTTGAAGCCAAGTAAATATTTTCCAGCCGGAATCTCCGGTTGGGTGAGCGCGCCGGATTGATATTCAAGCAACGCCAGCAAAAGCCGCGGGCTCAGGCTGTAATTGGCGGCAACATAATCCACAGCTTCCGCACCAGTGCGCATTTTCTCGCCCGCATAGATGCGATAACCCTTCAGCCATCCATTTGTGGATGCCACAAAAGCGGAGGTGCTGAAGCCAATCTGCGAAGGACCATTGACAAAAGCATGATCAGGCAGGCTCTGATAAGCAGTTCCCCACAATGCCAGATAATAAATCGGTATCTTCATTGGGAAGCCAGGCGGCATGGTGGTCGCGTCGAGCGGGATGATTGGGTTGGCCTCCATGATCTCGTCCACGGTTGTATTGAAACGCGCTGCCAGGGCTGGGAGAGTATCTCCGCTTTGCGCGATGTAATCCACAAGTTCGCCGGGACCATATTCGGGTCGTCCGGATGTAGGTGCTGGAGCGGAGGTGGGCGCGAGCGGCGTGATCATGTTCTCCAGATTACCCGCGGACACACTGGGTGCACAGGCTTGGAGCACAAATGAGACTATTACCAAGATAGTCAAAAAACACAGGGATGAGCGTTCCATCCTATGTGTTGGAAACGTTTTGATTGTTTGTATCATTCAGGGATTACTCACCATCATCTTCACGGTAAATCAAAGCGCGTGCCTGGCCATTTACATCCGCCACGATGACCTTGTTACCTTTGACGAGCTTACCTAGATAGGGTCTGTCACCAGCCAACACAGTCCAGCCACTCAACACGAACGGAATTGGTCCATCGGCAATGACCCATTCACCATTATATTTGCGCGCAAAGTGTAAATGTGTACCAGTGGATATGCCGCCTTCACAGGAGGCGTGACCGATGAGATCATTAGTCTCGACCCACTGACCTTTTGTGACGCGGCTCTGGTTGGCAACATGCAGATATAGAATGTTCCAGCCGGTCTGCTCTGAGCCATCGCCGTCCAGATCCACGACTACCAGGCCTTTCCCCGTCCGCACCACCAAACCCGGCGCTGTGGATAATATCCAGGTCGTTGACGGGTCACAGCCGGTCTTCTCACTGGCAGGGGCAAAATCTAATGCAGCCAGCGGGCCATCATGTTCCCAGGCACTGTGTGGTCCGCCGGTAAATACCCAGGGAGTATGTGTCTCAAAAGGCAGTACCATTGCAGGTTGTGTTAGTCCCGGGGGAAATACTGGCCCGCTGGCTTCTGCGCGCGCCCACGGGTCGCCAAACATATCCTGATAAAAGGCCATGAAACCGCTGGTCTGATCCATGATACGGAGCCATTCATTCAGGGAATGTTGACGGGAGAATAAAAACATGATGGCCACCGTACCCGCGTTGAGGTTGGGGTCGATCTGCAATTTGCTGCCATCGAGAAATGTGATCTCTGTCAGCGTACCTGTACGCCAGCCATAATATCCCATGGACATTTGATTGACGGCCCAGGCCAGTTGCCCAAACATACTCTTGTTGCGGAAATTCTCATACCCCATTGGGTAATCGGAGCGGAATTTATTTTCGGGCCTGCCGCGCACCCAGCGAGATTCATAATCGAGAACTGCCAGGAGAAGCCGCGGGTTGACTGAATTTTCATATGCAGCCCGTTCGATGACACCCGCCCCACTCGTCCAGCCGGTGGAACCAAGATATTCACGATATGTGGAGAGATATCCGCCTGCATCTCGAACATAAGCGGCGATATCAAAATCAACTGCTGTGGCTGAAAAGACAAATTCACTGTCAGGAATAAATTGCACAGACTGTGTATATTGAACATCCTCTTTACGACGATCAGGGATGATCAGCAAAGTACCAGAGTCGATGAATCCCTTGTCCGAGAGCGGTTTGGGCGAGGCGATCTCCTCTGCTTCAACGCCAAACCTTTTAGCTACCGCGGGGAGCCAGTCCCCGTTTTGGGAGTAGTACAAGATGGATTTATCATCCCCCACCAGCGTGGCCGTTTCCACCACAGCTGTGACTCCCTGTGTCACAAACGCATCGTTGACAAGAGTAGGCGTGGGCGTATTCGTTGTGGTGATCCCAAACGTAATAGGGTCAACAGGGACTGGAGTATCTGTGAACACCATCGTGGGCACTGGCGAGAACGTGGGAGGAACGCCACCAAACGGCGTCGGTGTTGCATACTGACCCCACAGGGAAGCATTTCCAACACAGGAAACAAGCAGGCAAGCTGAAACAATAATAGGGAAAAGAACACGCTTCACGGTCAGAATTATACCTGTCTTATGCGAATCGTCTTGAGTAGACCAAGCATGGGCATCATTTCGAAATCTGATTCAATCCTTCGAACACGCCCTCCCACGCTTCAACGACCGTATCGCCGCGCGTAAGAGAGCCATCATACTCAATACCATTTCCGCTTGAGATCCAGCCTTCCAGATTGAACGGCAGATTTCCATCCGCGGGAATCCATTCGCCATTATAGCGCCGCGCCAAATGCACATGGGTACCGTTGGAAAACCCACCTTCACAGGATGGATGCCCGATGATCTCGCCAGCATACACATAGGTGTTTAGTTCAACACGGTCGCGCTCTTCGATGTGCATGTAAAGGATGGTCCAGCCGGTTTGTTCGTAGCCATCATTATCCAGGTCCTGAACGACGGCGCCATTATCTGCGCGCACAATGAGTCCATTGGCAGCGGCAACCACCCATGCTTCGCTGGATACACAGCCTGCAGCCTCACCGGGTGGTGCAAAATCGAGCGCGGCCCAGGCGGAACCAGAGTCCCAGCCGCCGTGGGGCCCCCCCGTAAATGACCAGGATGCGCCAGCATCGATGGGCAACTGCATGGGAGGTTGGGCCAGGTTGGATGGTAAAAGAGGCGAGACGTCATAGTCGAATGGATAGCCGAACAAATCCATGTAAGTTTGGAAAAATCCCAGTGAGCTGACGTCGGTATCCCACAAGACACGGCTATTGAATAATGAAAGGAAGTGTTGTACACCGGCTGTCCCAGCGTTAATGGTTGGGTCAAGCGGAACATAAGAGCCGTCACTCAATGGCAAAGTTGAGATGGCACCAGCACGCCAAAGATAATAACCACGATTCAAATTATTTGCAGTCCACGTCATTTGCCTGTAAAGACCCGCATAGTAATTATCATAATTTCCGAGTGGATAATCTATATTGGACGGTACGGGGTTTGTCACCCATCCACTGCGATATTCCACCAGCGCCACCAGCAGACGCGGGTTCACAGAATAATTCTCTGCAACCCGCGTAATGATCTCGGCGCCGCTGATATATTCACCATCCACCTCCTGCACATAGTTGGTGAGATATCCACTGCGGTTTGTCAAAAATTCTTCCACATCAAATTGTACAGTGGCAGGCCCATTGACCAGTTCCGAATCGGGAATGATTTTGAACGATGAGCCGCGCACGATGTCAGCATTGATCGGAGGGATCTGCAACACAACACCAACAGATAGAATACTCGATTCATCCAACGCGTTGGCCTGCATCAGCGCCTCAAGCGTCACTTGATACTCCCGCGCGATACTGCCAAGCGTATCCCCCGGCTGGACTATGTACTCATCCACGGATTCACGCGGGGCGGGCAGTGCATGAGGCGTATCCGGCGTAGGTGTTGTAAAGGCTGGATCGGTATCGCGCGGCGCAAGCGTAACCGAAACAGCTGCACGTGTTGGAGTAGGCCCTAAAGGTGTTCTTAACTCCTGAATAAACTCCCCTGGCTGAACAGGTGCGATCTGTGAGCCTGAGCCATTGATAGGCGCAAATGGATCGTAGGTTGGGTATGCATTGGATGAGCCTGCAGCAGAGCAGGAGGAGATGAAAATAGTAAGTAGTAAGAAGTAAATTATGCGCTGTAGCATGCGTGGGATTTTACCAAAAGGAAGGGACTGGAAAGATATAAGCAATGACTTTGCACCTAATTAGTTTTCACCGGTAATCTGATGAAAAATACCAGGGCAAACAAATTGAGAACCACGGTAGCCAAGACCATGGTGATCATCGCCCCGGGCCCTATTCTGACAAATGCCTGACCGATCGCCCACGGCAGGATCATTCCGCCAATGCCGCCACCCACCAAAAACCAACCTGCCATTGTGCCTGTGACATGCATTGTTTCCTCAGACAGTGTCAGAAAGGTGGGGAAAATGGAGGCCATGAAGCCTCCCAGCAAAACGGTCCCGATCCAGAGTATTGTGGAGGAATCTCTGAAGAGCAGGATCAAGCCCAGGCTGGCAAGACAGCCTACGAAATCTGCATAAAGAATAGTTTTGGGCGGCACACGCGTCGACACCCAAATAGCCAGCAAACGCCCCAGAGTGAAAGCCCCCCAAAAGCCGGATGTCAGATAGGCGGAAGTGACTTCCGTACCGAGATTCAATTGGAGGGCATAGGTATAGACCCAGTTGCCAAAGCCAACTTCTGCACCCACATACAGTAAAAAACACAATACCATGATCGCAACAGGGAGGATCGGCAGAGGCACGTCTTTATGTTCGTCAGGGGTGATACGTGGGCTGGGGCTTGGCAGGCTCCAAATAAATGCGGCGATGGGAAAAGCAGCGATGGCGAATGACCAATATACCCAGTTGATGTCTCCAGTGATGGTGATGACACGCGCTACGATGAGCGGTGCAATGAACGCGCCCACGCCAAAGCAGGCATGCAGGGCATTCATAAACGGGTCAACTTTTTCGTTATGGACCCAAAGCAAAAGTGTATTACAGCCAACATCCAGCGCGCCCTTCGCTAAGCCCAGGATCAGAATGATGAGCAGGAGCAACCATAATGAATTGACAACTGGCACAAATGCAATCACAATACCAAGCAGAACCAGGACAGCGGCCATCAATTGATGACCCGAAATGCGATCGTACAATCGTCCACCAACATATGAGCCAGAAAGATAGCCCAGTGAACCAAAAATAAATATCAAGCTGATGCGGTCCAGCGCGCTGGAAGTATTTTCTGCGAGTTGAAGAAGAGTAGGGCCCTCTGCGGCAATCGTGAGGCCTAGCAGGATGAAAGCAAGGTAGTAGGCAGCAGTAATGACATATTTTTGATTCATAAGTGTTTTATGGTTATCCATGATTTTCTAAACGTAGTGAGTAGGCTATGCTCAGATTGATATAAAATGGCATACTGTAAGGTTGGAGTTTAACTCATTCCCACTCGTTGTGAATTTGAATATACGTTGAAGCGATGTGTGCGCGCATACCCGATCAATGTAATGCCATAACGTTCCGCCATCTCGATCGAGAGTGAACTGGGCGAAGTGCGCGAGATCAAGATTGGTGCTTCCAGCCGCGCTGCTTTTTGCAACATCTCTGAACTGATGCGGCCCGTTGTGATCAGGATGCGCGTTTTGGGCCAGATATTATTCATCAAGCATAGACCCGCGATCTTATCGAGCGTGTTGTGCCGGCCGATATCTTCTGCAGAGAGCAAAATTTTTTCACCGTCACTCAAAGTGGAGGTGTGGACTCCACCGGTCTCACGATATAACTCCTGTGACTCGAACAACATCTCCACGAGATGACCGATCGCCTCAGGCGGGACTTTTGGCTTGTCGCCGTCAAATGAGATATTTGGTCTGGCTAACAGGTCCACAGCTGTGACACCTCCCGTACAACCGGATGTCCTGCGCCAGGACTTCGGCTGTTCAACGGATCGATTCAACCATACATCCACGTTGTCACCATGTTCACAGACACGCACATCTTCCACTTCATCCATGCTTTCAAGGACGCCTTCGTTGTAGAGGAAGCCCACCGCCAGTGCTTCGAGATTGATAGGTGTGCACATGAACGACAGCCACACCTGCCCATTGACTGTCAGTGAAACAGGTGCTTCAACGATCGTCTCCGCATCGTGCAGTTCCCATTTTTTGAATTCATATCTTTCATAATGGATCGCTTTTTGAGGTGTAATCATTTTGCTCCAAACACTTTTCTCATATCTTATCCCAGTTTTCGGGTAACTTGGGCGGCGACCAGCCTGGATCAGGCATCCAATTCAGCCAGGACCCATCATAGGGATATTGACGTTTTTCAAGCTTATTAAAAATCTCTTTTTTTGCAATTTCAATTTCCTGCATCCACTCAGGCATAATGACTTCGTTATCAATTGCTTTTTGGTAATCATCTTCGTCCTTCCACCGAAAACTAAAATCCGGATTGATAATGAGATCCAAATCCAGGTCCAAAGTGTCAATGCCGCAATGACTGCGCTGGAAGGGCAGCTGAAAGTTAATATAGTACAAAAGGAAATCATTGCTATCAGCACGCCAGAAATACATTGTCGAATAATATGTATCGGGCTCAAGCAGAATTAAGAGACGGTTGGTACGCCAGGCATAATTCTCTAATTTCCAATCCTTGTCTTTAAAGCTCCAGCGGCGTTTGGTGCTATCTTTTCCGTCCAGGTATCCTTCGGGAGCGACACATTCGGTTCCTGGTAGGAGAGTTACACATAGCTCTTCGGGGCTATCTTTGACGACAATCACCGGTTGCGCATGCCAAACCCGATTCCTAAAAATTCCTCTCCAGACAATAACATCACCTGATCTCCAAAGATCAACCATTTATTATCTTCACAAATTCTTTTCCTGTCATTTGAGAGTTTTCCACCTGCCCCGCGATGTGGACAGAAATCAAGTGCATATTTACTTGCCTACACTGGCTTGCCTGATTGAACTTCTGCAATGAATGCTTCAAAAGGACCGATCTCAAGCCCGCGCGGGGATTTTATTTTAGCGGAACGCTCGGCACTGGAGAATAAGATGCGCAGTTCGCTCGCCTTTATTTCCTTCGTGCGCGAAAAATCCAAGTCAAGCCTGGACGCTGAAAGGTTTAGTATCACCAGAACAGTCTGGTTATTGGATACGCGCAGAAAGGCGAGATAATTTTTAGCTGTATTATGAAGAGAAACATATTCTCCCTCGATAAGTGCAGGTGTGTTTTTTCGAACTTGAAGAAGACGCTTATAGTAATTCAGCAAGGAGTTAGGGTTGTGTCCCTGCTCTTTGACATTTATGCCCTGACGGTAATTTGGATTTACAGGCAGCCACGTTTCCACCTCTGCGGGAGAAAATCCGCCGTTGGGATCATCCGTCCATTGCATGGGTGTGCGGTTCTTGTCGCGGGACATTTCACCTGCCCGCCGTGCAGCCTCCTCTGGGGCAACATTGAGTTCATTGACGACTCTATCGTAGTACCAGGTAGCCATAGTATCGCGCAGTTTTGTCGGGTCCGTAATGATAAGGTCGGTCATGCCGATTTCTTCACCATTGTAAAGAAAAGGCGTCCCCTTCAGAGTCAGCACGAGTGCCGCATGCAGGCGCGCCAGATCGGCATCATGTTGTTTATCGCCATAAGTTGTGTAAATACGCGAGGTGTCGTGGTTCCCCAGGGTATTACACGGCCAACCTTTTAGCGGCAGGGCTTCCAGCTGAGTCAAACGCTCCTTTTGGTTGAGCCGCACATGGCCAGCTGTGATGCGTTCCGCCCTCATAAGGGGAAAGTTGAAGACGAGATGCAGTTCATCGTCTCCGTTACCCATATAGCGGATATCATCATCT
>Ga0079218_10000537_pt1 | contig 11554 bp, 11 predicted proteins | sample NCCompost_FD_77181 | JGI IMG/M metagenome (GOLD analysis project Ga0079218, IMG submission 77181) | Agricultural soil microbial communities from Utah to study Nitrogen management - NC Compost | ecosystem: Environmental > Terrestrial > Soil > Agricultural land | place: USA: Utah | collected... | reverse complement strand
TCGATGCACGGCGCGGCGCGCTGGCACTGCCGCTGATACAGGCACTCGCATTGGTGTGTGCGCGCCACCACGGCGTCGTCGGGATTCCAGGGGCCGTTGCGTTCGGCCTTCGTCGGGCCGAACACGGCGACGAGGGGCGTCCCCACGGCACCCGCGATGTGCAGCGGCCCGGTGTCGCCCGAGATCGCGATCCGCGCCGCTTTGGCGATACCGAACAGATCGACGATCGACGTGGGCGGCGCCAGCATCGCCGCGCCCTTCGACGCCGCGACGACCGCCGTCCCAATCTCCTGCTCGCGCGGCCCCCACAGTACGAGCGAGGGCCAGCCGAACCGCTCGCGAATCCCGGCCGCCACGGCCCCATAGCGCGCCGGCGGCCACTGCTTGTTGGGCCAGGCGGCGCCGGGGTTGATGAGCGCAAACGGCGCCCCGCCGGTGCGCGACTCCACGTCCTCGACGGCACGCGTGCGCGGCACGTTCAACGGAAACTCGGGCGTGCCGGTCTCGAGGCCGAGCGCTGACACGAGCTCGAGGTTCTTGTAGACGACATGCGTGGCACGGACGGTCTCGGGCGCATCCGTATAGAAGGCACGGGCCGCCTTTTCGCGCAGATCCGCCTGCGGAAACCCGAGCACGCGCTCCGCACCGGCCATGCGCGCCATGGTCGCCGACTTGATGAGCCCCTGGAAATCGATCGCCACCTTGTACTTCCGCCGCCGCAGCTCGCTCAGCGTCGCGAAGAGACGGATGACGCCGGCGCGCGGGTCCACGGGCACGGCGTGATTCACGGCCGTCACCAACTGGATCAGCTCCACGTAACGCGGATCCACCAGCCAGTCGATCTGGGCGCTCGGCAGCGCGGCCCGCAGCGCGGCCGCGGCGGGAATCGCGTGGATGATGTCGCCGAGCGACCCGAGACGAACGATGAGGAAGCGGGGAGGCTTGCGGGACCCTCTGGCGCCGCTGGCCGGCGCGTCGCTCACGTCTGTGTGCCCGTCACGCGTGCCAGGAGATCGCGCGTGGAATGGTCCTTCGGGTCGCCGACAATCGCGGTCCGCCCGCCGTAGGCCTTGACGATGGCGCGCTCGGGCACGCTCTCCACGGTGTAGTCGGTGCCCTTGCAGTGCACGTCGGGCCGCAGCGCCTCGAGCAGCGGGCCCACGGTGAGCTCGGGAAAGATCACCACGTAATCCACGCAGCGCAGGGCGGCCACGATCTCGGCACGCGCCTCGGCGGCGAGCACGGGGCGCCCCTCGCCCTTGAGCGACCGCACCGACGCGTCGTCGTTGATCGCCACCACGAGCACGTCGGCTTCCTGCGCCGCCCCTTCCAGGTATCGCACGTGGCCGACGTGGAGCAGGTCGAAGACGCCGTTGGCAAACGCGACGCTGCGGCCGGCCGCACGTTCGGCGCCCACGCGCGCCACGAGGTCGGCGCGGGAGAGCACGTCACCCACGGCGCTGCCCAGGGCGGGCTAAAGCCCGCCCTCTACGTACGTCGGCCCGCCCTCTACTTTCGTTGCGAACCGCGGTCAGGAGCTCCGCGGCGCTCACGGTGGCCGTGCCGCGCTTCATCACCACCAGCCCACCGGCGTAGTTGGCAAGGCGCGCGGCCAGCTCGAAGGTGGCGCCCGCCGCCAGCGCCAGCGCCATGGTGGCCATCACGGTGTCGCCGGCCCCGGTCACGTCGGCAATCTCGTCAGAGCCGTAGATCGGAATGTGCAGCGTCGGCGCGCCCTTCACGAACAGCGCCATGCCGCGGCTGCCGCGCGTGATGAGCACGGCACGCATGCGGGTGCGCTCCAGCAGCTCGCGCCCGGCCTGCTCCAGCACGCGCAGGTTGTCGTTGATGCGAACGCCGAGCGCCTGCTCCACTTCCGACTCGTTCGGCGTGCAGGCCGTCAGACCACGGTAGTCGAGCAGCTTGTGGCGCGTGTCGATGAGGATCGGAATCCCGCCGTCAATAGAGGCACGCACCCGCCGCACGACGGCGGGCGTCACCAGCCCCGAGCCGTAGTCGGACACGAGCACGGCATCCGCGCCGGCGCACGCGGCAATCGCCTGGCGCTCGAACGTGGCGCGCGCCCGATCGTCGAAGCCGTTGGCCACGCTGCGGTCGATGCGCACCACCTGCTGCTTCGCGGAATGAATGCCGCCGGCCAGGATGCGGGTCTTCACCGGCGTGGGGCGTCCGGCCGCGCGCGTCACGCGCCGCGGATCGACGCGCTTGTGGAGCGCACGCAGCAGGCGCTGGCCAGGCTCGTCGCGGCCCACCACGGCCGCGAGCGCCGCGGTGCCGCCGAGCGACGCCACGTTGTTGGCCGCGTTGCCCGCCCCACCCGGCACGATCTCGGTGGAGTCGTATTCGAGGATCAGCACGGGCGCCTCGCGCGACACGCGTGCGATGCGCCCGTAGACGAATTCGTCAGCCACGACGTCGCCGATGACGGCGACACGCCGGCCCCTCAGCGCGCCGACGAGGGCGAGGAGCTGCGCAGAATCCACCCAACGGCCTCCATCAAGTTGTTGAGGATAGCATCCGGTTCGGACAGCCCGGGCGGCGCCTCGACGCCGCCGGAGCTGTGGCCCGAGCGCACGAGGATCGATCGGACGCCGCCGGCATGGCCGCACGCCACGTCGATCGGGCGGTCGCCCACCATGAACGACTGCGAGAGATCGAGCCCGAGGTCCGCGGCCGCCTGCTCAATCATGCCCGGTCCGGGCTTCCGGCAGCGGCACACCATGCGGTACTCCGGCAGCGGCGCGTCGGGATGATGCGGGCAGTAATAGTAGCGATCGACCTTGGCGCCACCCTTCGCGAGGTGGCGATCGATCACGTCGTGCACGCTCTGCAGGAACGCCAGGTCGATGATGCCCCGGCCGACGGCCGACTGGTTGGTCACCACCACCACCGCGAACCCGGCGCGATTGAGCAGCCGGATCGCGTCGGACGTCCAGGGAAAGATCTCCAGGAGCTCGAGACGATCGATGAAGCCGCGCTCTTCGCTGAGCGTGCCGTCGCGATCGAGAAACACGGCCGGACGGCCGCTCACGCCGGCTGCCTCATGGCCTCAGCCACGGCGGCCTGCACGCGGGCAGGGTCGAGCCCGGTCATGCACCGGTGATCGATGGGACACTCCCGAAGCATACAGGGACGGCAGAACACGTCGTGGATGAGCAGCGTGGCCGGCCGGGCCGCGCGCGCGAGCGGCGCGGTCTCCTTGTCGCGCGTCGGGCCGAACAGGGCTACGACACGCACGCCGAGCGCCGCCGCCAGGTGCATCGCGCCGGAGTCGTTCGACACGCACGCGGCGGCCTGTGCGAGCACGCCGGCGAGCGTCCGCAGCGTGGTCGCTCCGGCGACGTCGATGACCTGCGCGCGTACCCCGGGAGCGGCCAGCTCCTGTACCTGGCGCGTGGCGCTGGCATCCACCGGCGCCCCCACCAGCACGCAGGTCGCGCCGTGCGCGGACACGAGCGTGGACACCAGCGCGGCATAGCGTTCCGGCGGCCACCGCTTGGCGTGGCCGTACGCGGCGCCTGGCGCCAGCGCCACCAGCGGACGCATGCCGTCCCACCCCCGCGCGATCAACAGCTCGCGCGCGGCCGCGATGTCGCCTGCCGCGGCCGTGAGCACCGGCTCGAGCGGTCCCGGCGGCGCGCCGAGCGCCTGCGTGAGATGCTGATAGTACAGCGCCTGGTGGCGGCTGCCGCGCGGCCTGGGCACCGCGCGCGCCAGCAGCGGCGAGCGGTAGTCGGCCGCGTAGCCCCACCGTTCCCGCACGCCGGCCTGCCGCACGAGCCACGCGGACGCCAGCGAATTGGGGAGCAGGACCGCCGCGTCGAACCTCTGATCGAGGAGCGCCCCGGCATCGGCGTGCAACCCGGCGCGATCGAAGACGCGGCCTTTCCAGCGCAGCGTCACCACCGCGTCCACGCCTGGCGCCATCTCGAACATGGGCGCGACGCTCGCGCGGGCCGCCACCGCCAGGTGTGCGGTGGCGAAGCGCCGTCGCAGATCCGCGATGGCCGGCAGCGCCATCACGGCGTCGCCGAGCCAGTTGGGCGACAGCACCACGAGGCGGGCCGGATCAGGCATCGCGCCACCGGCGGTGCATCCACAGCCACAGCTCGGGGTGCCGGCGCACGTACATCTCGAGCACGTCGGTGCAGCGCTGCGTGAACTCCAGCACCGGGTCGGGCGCATCCGCTGCCGGCGGCTCCACCGGGTGCTCGTAGATGAAGCGGTAGCGCCCGCCGGGGAGTGGCAGCGCGAACACCGGGATGACGGCCGCGCCGGTCCGCAGCGCCAGCGCCGCCAGCGCCGACGTCGTGGCCGCGGGACGGCCGAAGTAGTCCACCGAGACGGCTTCCGGCGTGTGCAGGTGCTGGTCGATCAGGATCGCCACGCCGTTGTTGGCGGTGAGCTCCCGCAGCACGCGGCGCAGCACGCCCTGGCGATACAGCACGCGGTTGCCGGTCATGGTCCGCAGCCGTTCGAGCTGGTCGTGCAGCCGCGGGTTGTCCAGTGGCCGCGCCATCACCGCAATCGTCGGCGAATGGAAGGGATGCGCGATGGCCTGCATCTCCCAGTAGCCGAAGTGGCCGGTCACGAAGAAGACGCCCTTGCCCCTGGCGTGCGCCGCGTGGATGCGCTCGAGCCCTTCCACGTCCATCAGCGCCGACATCTGATCGCGCGTGAGGGTGCCGAACCTCAGGAGTTCGAAGACCAGCCCGCCGAAGTGGGCGTACATCTCCTTCGCCAGCGTGCGGCGCTCGGCGGCCGAGCGTGAGGGAAACGCGTGCGCCAGGTTCTCCAGTGCGATACGGCGGTGAAAGCCGTCCACCCAGAACATGAACCGCCCGAAGGCGTGTCCCCAGGCGCGCACGGCGGACATCGGCAGGAGCGAGACGCACCACGTCACGGCGCGGACGAGCGCCGCTTCCAGCGCGAATCGCGCGGCTTTCACGCCTGTCGCGCCTCGGCCAGGCGCGCCGTGAACCAGTCTTTGAACTCGCGGGCCGGCTCGATGGCCGCGCGCATCGGGACGTAGGTCCACGTGATGTCGTGCGGCAGCGCCAGCGACGTCAGGCGCACCGCGTCCTTCTCGGTGGTGATGACGCCGCCGGAGCCGAGCGTCTGCACCGTGTCGTGAATCGTGTCCACGTCGGCGCGCGTGAACCAGTGGTGATCGCGGAAGACCATCGGCCGCGCGATCTCCCAGCCCAGCGTCTCCACCGTCTTGAAGAAGCGCTCCGGCCGCGCGATGCCAGCCACCGCCACCAGACGCCGGCTGGTGCCGAAGGCGCCCTGGGGCACCACATCGCCGAACGGGCGCACCAGCCGCGGCGTGGCGAACTCCTGAGCGAGCGTGAACACGGGCCCCTTGCCCAGGAGCGCCGCGACCGGCGCCGCCTCGCCAAACGAGCCCGGCACGATGATGGCGTGTGCCGCCTGCGCGGCGGTCAGCGGCTCGCGCAAGCGTCCCTTCGGCAGCAGCTCGTCGTGCACGTCTTCGGGCCGCACGAGCAGCAGATCGATGTCGCGTTCGAGCTCGAGATGTTGGAACCCGTCGTCGAGCAGCAGCACCGTGGCGCCGAAGCGCCGCTCGGCCAGCATGCCGGCCAGGTAGCGGTCCGGGCACACCAGCACCGGCACGCCCGGCAGCGTGCGGGCCAGCAGCTGCGGCTCGTCGCCCGAGCGCTCCACCGGCTCATAAACCAGGCGGCCGTCGCTCACCACCAGCACGCCGTCCACCGGCTCGCGCCGGGCATAGCCGCGGCTGAGAATCACCGGCCGCTCGCCGCCGGCGAGCAGCAGCTTCGCCAGCGTGGCCACGGCGGGGGTCTTGCCGCTGCCGCCCACCGAGAGGTTGCCCACGCTGACGACCGGCACCGGCAGCCGGCGCCGCACGTGCGGCCGGCGGGTGAACCACGCCCGGCGCGCCTGGGCGAGCTGGCCGTAGGCGGCGCTGAGCAGGTTCAATGCACCACGCGGAACGGCCGCACGACCGCGGACCGCGGCGAGTCGGGCGGCAGCACGGCGGCAATGGCGGCCATCGTCTTGTCCTTGGCGCCGCGATTGGCGAGCACCAGCGCACGAGCCGCCGCGCCCAGCCGCGCGCGCCGCACCGGGTCGGCCATCAGGCTCAGCACCGTGTCCTCGAGCTCGCGCTCGTTCTGCACCTTGATGGCGGCGCCGTTTGCCAGGAAGGTGTCGGCAATCTCCTGGAAATTGTGCATGTAGGGGCCGAACATGATGGCCTTGCCGTGCGCGGCCGGTTCCAGGATGTTGTGCCCCCCGGCGGGCACGAGACTGCCGCCGACGAACGCCGCGGTGGCAATCTGATAGAGCTGCGCCAGCTCGCCGATGGTGTCGAGCACCACGGCGTCCCCCCTCGGCTCGGCGTCGATCGGCAGTTCGGTGCGCCGCACCGTCGCCAGCCCTTCCTGACGGCACAGCCGCTCCACTTCGGCAAAGCGATCCGGGTGACGGGCCGCGATGATGAGCAGCGCCCCGTGCCCGCCCGGCGACGAGCGCAGGCGATTGAAGGCGCGAATCACCGGCTCTTCTTCGCCGCGCAGCGTGCTGCCGGCCACCAGCACCGGCCGGTTGAGCGCCACGCGGAAGAAGCGCAGCACGCGCTCCGGCCCGCGCTTGGGGATCGGCGCGCTTTGCAGCGCGTCGAACTTGAGGCTGCCGGTGATGACGATCTTCGCGGGCTCGACACCCAGCGCACCCAGCCGGCGCGCCGCCTCCTCGCCCTGCACACAGAAGCGGCTCACGTCCGCGAGCACGCGGCGGAACCACGGCGCCACCAGCCGGTACCGTGCGAAGGAGCGCGGCGAGATGCGGCCGTTGATCACCATCGTGGCGATGCCGCGCTTGCGGCACTCGCGCAGCAGGTTGGGCCAGATCTCGGTTTCCACCATCAGGAAGAGCCGCGGCCGCACCACGCGCAGCGTGCGCCGCACGGTGAACGCCCAGTCGAACGGCAGGTAGAACGTGCCGTCTACGTCGGGCACGCTCTGGCGCGCGAGCTGCTGCCCCGAGAGCGTCGTGGTGGAGAGAAAGAGGCGCAGGTGCGGATAGCGCTTGCGCAGCTCCGCCAGGACCGGCCGGGCGGCAAGCACCTCGCCCACCGACACCGCGTGCACCCAGATCGAGTCCTCGCCGTCGAGATTGAACGACACCGGCAGGTACCCCAGCCGCTGCCGGAGGCTACCGACGTACTTGTTGTGCCGGATCGCCTGGTAGAGAAAGTACGGCGTGCAGGCCACCAGCGCGAGCAGCGTGACGATGCTATAGAGGGAGTACACGCAAAAATTCAGCCGAATCAGGGGTTGGCGGTCGATCGGAGTATAGCTACCGGATCTGCCCCGTTCAAGGCGCTACAATCGGATTTTGGAGTAATTCACACGGTTCGTCCTATGCAGCTCGCGTCGGAGGAGACACGCAAATGGCAGTGAAAGTCGGGATCAACGGGTTCGGGCGCATCGGCCGCAACATCATGCGCGCCGCGATGAAGCACAAGGACATCGACTTCGTGGCCGTGAACGACCTCACCAACGCCGCCACGCTGGCCCACCTGCTGAAGTACGACTCCGTCATCGGCAACCTCAACGCCGACGTGAAGGCGAGCGGCGAGGGCATCTCCGTGAACGGCGACGAGTTCAAGGTGCTGGCCGTCAAGGACCCGGCGCAGCTGCCGTGGAAGGACCTCGGCGTGGACGTGGTGTTCGAGTCCACCGGTCTGTTCACGGATCGCGACAGCGCGGCGAAGCACCTGGCCGCCGGCGCGAAGCGGGTGATCATCACCGCCCCGGCGAAGAAGCCGGACGTGACCGTGGTGCTCGGCGTGAACGAGGGCACCTACGACCCCGCGAAGCATCAGATCATCTCCAACGCCTCCTGCACCACCAACTGCCTGGCGCCGCTCGCCAAGGTGCTGCACGAGTCGTTCGGGATCAAGAAGGGGTGGATGACGACGATCCACTCGTACACCAACGACCAGCAGCTGCTGGACCTGCCGCACAAGGACCTGCGCCGCGCCCGGGCCGCCGCGCTGTCGATGATTCCGACCACGACCGGCGCCGCGTCGGCCATGGGTGAAGTGATGCCGGCGCTCAAGGGCAAGCTGGATGGCTTCTCAATGCGCGTGCCCACCCCCAACGTGTCGGTGGTGGACCTGAGCGCCGTCCTCGAGAAGCAGACGACCGCCGAGGCCGTGAATGCCGCCTTGCGCGCCGCCGCCGACGGGCCGCTCAAGGGCATCCTGGCCATGTCGGACGACCCGCTCGTGTCGATCGACTTCAAAGGCAACCCCAACTCCTCGATCGTGGACACGGTCTACACCAAGGTGATGGACGGCGACTTCGTGAAAGTCGTGTCGTGGTACGACAACGAGTGGGGCTACTCGAGCCGCTGCGTGGACCTGCTGCAGCTGCTGGTGAAGAAGGGCCTCTAGTGGCCAAGCGCACGATTCGCGACCTGGCGCTCAGCGGGCGCCGGGTGTTCATCCGCGTGGATTTCAACGTGCCGATCAAGGGCGGCGTGATTGGCGACGACACGCGGATTCGCGAGTCGCTGCCCACGATTCGGTACGCCCTCGATGCCGGCGCGTCGCGCGTGGTGCTCGCCTCGCACTTCGGACGCCCGAAGGGCAAGCCGAACCCGGACATGAGTCTGGCGCCGGTGGCGAAGCGGCTCAGCGAACTGCTCGAGCGCCCGGTGAAGTTCGCCGCTGATTGCGTCGGCGACGTGGCGGAAAAGGCGGTCAAGGACGCACCGGAAGGCGGCGTCGTCCTGCTCGAAAACCTGCGCTTCCACCCGGAAGAAGAGAAGAACGACCAGGCGTTCGCGCAGAAGCTGTGCAAGCTGTGCGACGTCTACGTCAACGACGCCTTCGGCGCGGCGCACCGCGCGCACGCGTCGGTGGATGCCCTGGTGAAGCTGGTGCCCGTCTCCGGCGCCGGTCTTCTGATGGAGAAGGAGCTGAAGTATCTCGGCCAGGCGCTCGAAAAGCCGGCGCGCCCGTTCGTCGCCATCCTCGGCGGCGCGAAGGTATCGGACAAGATCGAGGTGATCGAGAACCTGATCCCGCGCGTGGACACGCTGATCATCGGCGGCGCCATGGCCTACACGTTCTTCAAGGCCATGAACCTCCCCGTCGGCAGATCGCTCGTCGAGGACGACAAGCTCGACGCCGCGCGCGACATCATGACCCGCGCGCAGCAGCGGAATCTGCCGCTGCTGCTGCCGCTGGACCACGTGGTGGCGCCCAAACTCGAGGCCGGGTCGCCGTCGGAGACGCTGCTGGTGGACGACGCCGCCATCGGCGACCGGATGGGGCTGGATATCGGGCCGAAGACCGTCGCCGCCTACACCGACGCGCTCGAGAACGCGCACACGGTGGTGTGGAACGGCCCGATGGGCGTGTTCGAGATCGACGCCTTCGCCGCCGGCACGATCGGCGTGGCGCAGGCCGTTGCGGCCGTGAAGGGGACGACGATCATCGGCGGCGGCGATTCGATTGCCGCCGTCAAGAAAGCCGGCGTCGCACACCGCGTCACGCACATCTCCACCGGCGGTGGCGCGTCGCTCGAGTGGCTCGGCGGCCGCACGCTGCCGGGCGTCGCGGTACTGCCCGACGCCTGAGACGTAGCTGCAGGCCTTCAGGCCTGCCCGGAATCGAGGACGGTCCAATGCGCACACCGATCATCGCCGGCAACTGGAAGATGTACAAGACGGTGGCCGACACCGTGAAGTACGTCAAAGAGCTCCGCGGGATCGTGAAGGACGTCGCGGACGTGGAGATCGTGATCGCGCCGCCCTTCACCGCCGTGCACGCGGCGGCCGAGGCCGCCCGCAACAGCAACGTGATCGTGGCGGCCCAGGATCTCCACTGGGAGCGCGAGGGCGCCTTCACCGGCGAGGTGAGCGCGCAGATGGTGCGCGAGGCGGGCGCCGAGTACGTGATCATCGGCCACTCCGAGCGGCGCACGCTGTTTGGCGAGACCGACACGGCCGTGAACCAGAAGACCGTGGCGGCGTTTGCCGCCGGTCTGACGCCCATCGTCTGCATCGGCGAAACGCTCGACCAGCGCGACCGTCACGAAACGCTGGACGTGCTCGACCGGCAGATCAAGCAGGGGCTCGACGGGCTCACCGGCGCGCAGCTCGAGCTGCTGGTGATTGCCTACGAGCCGGTGTGGGCCATCGGCACCGGCCGCACCGCCACCCCGGAGCAGGCCGGCGAGGCCCACACCCATATCAGGGGGCGGCTGCGGCAGTGGTTCGGGACCGGCGCCGCCGAGAAGTGTCACGTCATCTACGGCGGGAGCGTGAAACCCGAAAACGCCAGGGATCTGGTGGGTCAGCCCGACGTGGACGGGGCCCTCGTGGGCGGCGCCAGCCTGGATATCCGGGCATTTTTCGAGATCGTTTCGAAAAGCCGGCCGGCGACGGTATAATTTTGGTTTCGCGCTCCGGACAAAACGAATGGTGTATTACCTCGTCGTCGCGCTCTACGTCATCACCTGCTTCGTGCTCGTGCTCGTGATCCTGCTCCAGCAGGGCAAGGGCGGCGACATCGCGAACGCGTTTGGCGGCGGCGCCAGCCAGGCGGCCTTCGGTGCGCGCAGCGGCGCCACCGTGCTGTCGCGCGCCACGACCATCGGGGCGATCATCTTCGTGCTGTGCGCGGTGACGCTCGGCATCCTGGGCCAGCGCGGCCCCGGCTCGGTGCTCTCGGGCCGCGGCGGCCCGGCACCAACGCCACCCCCGGCCGGCGCCACGTTGCCGGCCAACCCGGCCGCGCCTGCTCCGGCAGCGCCGACGCCGGCCCCGGCGAAGTGAATGTAGAGGGCGGTCTTCAGACCGCCCTGATTTTGTAGGGGCACACCTTTAGATGTGCCCGACCAGCGAGTGCAACGCTCGCTGACACCCACGCGGAAGTGGCGGAATTGGCAGACGCACCAGCTTGAGGGGCTGGCGGTGGCAACACCGTGAAGGTTCGAGTCCTTTCTTCCGCACCAATCCTTAAGTCTTCTCGTCGGACACTCCCCGATGGGGGTATTTTGAAACGGCCGCATCCCTCGTAGCGTTGCACCGGCCCGACAGGGACAAGGGGGAGGCTTTCAATGACGCGTGTGCCCAACAAGGTGCTGGTGCTGTGCGGGCTCGTGCTCGCTTTGACAACAGCGTTACAGGCGGCACGGTTGACCATCTTCATCGACGGCGACAATCGAACGCCGTACGACGCCTCGCGCGGCAAGGTCGGCCGCGCGGAATGGATGGCAGCCGTCAAGGCCCGCAACGGGACGGTTCTGACCAACGACTTCAACGGCGTCAACATCGACGTGCCGGAGGGGAAGGAGACTCCGGTGGGCCACTTCAGCGTCTACTTCACGCAGAAAGGCGGCTTCTCGGAGCAGGCCGGCAACACCGCGAAGGTGAAACACCCAACGGGCGTGTTCGTCGGCGCCACCGGCACGGGGTCGGTGAACGGCAAGAACGACGAACAGATCGAAGGGCTCGAGCTGCGCTACGAGAC
>Ga0079218_10000536_pt1 | contig 11555 bp, 11 predicted proteins | sample NCCompost_FD_77181 | JGI IMG/M metagenome (GOLD analysis project Ga0079218, IMG submission 77181) | Agricultural soil microbial communities from Utah to study Nitrogen management - NC Compost | ecosystem: Environmental > Terrestrial > Soil > Agricultural land | place: USA: Utah | collected... | reverse complement strand
CGTCGTCGGATTGACGGTGAGCGGGATACCGGTCGCGATCGACCGGTTGAGCGGCGTAGCGCCGGTCGCCGGAACCGTCGTCGTCCCGGTCACGGGAAATCCATTCAGCGTGATCCCCGTCGCGGGGAATCCGTTCGGGCCGACGGGCGGCGTGCGCGCTGCCGCCGCGCTGAAGTCCGGGAAGCCGTTCGGTCCGATCGGAACCGGCGCCGGCGTCGTCGCCGTCACCGGAACGGGGAAGCCGTTCGGCCCCACCACGACCTCACCGGCCGTGGGCGTCACCATCCCCGCCGTCAGGCCGCGAGGCGTGAGCCGGGGGAGGTCGCCGACGAAGATCTGATCCTGAACGGATGCCGCGAGGGGAGCCGGAGCGAAAGCGCCGGCGGTCGTCGCGTCGCGCGCCCCGACGAGGGTCGTGCCCGCCCGCGCCGCCGCGGCGGAAGTCCCGCCGGTCGGTCCCAGGAAGATCGTCGTCGCGTTCCCGGTCGCGGCCCGGGAGGCGGCCAGCGACGGAATCAAGCTCGCCTGGGCTTTCGAGGAGAGGAGCGAACGGCTCGGAACGATCACGAGCGACTTCGCGCCCGTCGCCGACCCGGCCATGGTCACGAGGCGCGACGCGGGAACGACGTTCTTGCCGGCGCCCACGATCGAGGTGTTCGACGCCCGCGCCTTCGACACGCTCGAAACGAGCTCGGCGGGCACCGCGGTGAGCGACCCGTCGGAAAGGTTCTTTAACAGGAGCATGGACCCTTTGGTCATCGGGGCGGTCAGGGACAGGAGCTCTGTCCCGTCGAAAAGCTTGACCTTGAACACGGTTTCGACGTTCTGCGCGCCAGCGGGAAGTGCGAGCGCCGCGCAGACGAGCGCGGCGAGCAAAAGAGTTCGAGTTTTCATTGGAATCCCCCTCGATTGATTAACGCGAGCCTTCGTATCCACACTCGATCTCATTGCACGTTTCGTTCCGGCACTTATGTGCCGTGAATCGAGCGAGTTGGAATGGTTGAGCGGGGAAGAGCGCGCCGCGCGCCGCGCGTCAGGCTTCGGTCGGAAGGGTCGCGCGGGCCGGCGCCGGCAGGGCGGAAGATTCCGGCGGGGGGAGCGCCGCCCCGGTCGGAGCGGCCGCTTCGGCGCGCACGGTCGCGAGCGCCGCTTCGCGAGAGCGTTTGAAAAGGGCGAGGAGACCGCCGGACATCATCACGTAGAAGCCGCCCCAGACGAGGTTGATGAGCGGCTTCTCGGTGACCTCGAGCGAGAGAGACTCCCGCGTCGCCGCCTGGTACTCGGCCGCGGGGTCCTTCGACATTCCGCGCAGGCGCAACACGACCCTTCCATCCGACGGGGAAACGCCGATGACCTTCATGAACCCGCCCGCCACGCCGGGAACCGGGAGCTCCTCCGCGTTCGGCTCCCGCCCGTCCATGAAGTGGACGTAGCGGAGAGTGGCGTCGTGCTTCGATCCGTCGGGAGGCGTGATCGTCAGCTCGGTCAGCACGAGAATCTCGTTGCCCCCCTGCATCATGGCGGACCGGTCCGCGTTGAAGTCGCGGAACGTGAAGCCTGCCCCTTCCACGCTCGTCGTGGTGCCCTTGGCCAGCTGGACGTCGCGGCCGACCCGCTCCGGCTGGCCCGGGTCGTACTCCTGAGGAGCGAGGTAGTCGTCGAGAACCGCCGAGCGCCGGATCGCCGGGTTCGCCATGAGCTGTCCGGTCTTTGAGTTCACGTACATCTTCGGGTAGGTGTAGCCGACCTTTCCCGCGCTCGTCTGCACCCGGACCTCCATGGCCTGCTTCCGGGTTTCCGTTCCCGGGACGACGCGGAGAAACGTCAGGGTCTTGTCGCCGACTTTCGCCGGCTCGTTTCGAATCAGCGTCACTCGCCGGGTGCTCGCATAGACCCCCGACACGACGATTCCGGCCATCATGATCCCGACGCCGACGTGCGCGAGGTAGCCGCCGGCGCCCCCGAGCTTCCCGTTTCGCGCCTTCCGCACGACCGCGCGCAGGTTCATGTCGGCGGCGAAGCCGGCAGCGAAGAGCATCACGAGGCTCGCCGGCTCCCTCGCGCCGAGAAAGACCGCAAGGAGGAGGACCGCGACGCCCACGGCGAGGGAACGCCGCGCGCTCGCGAGGATCTCGGGGAGCGGAACGGCTTTCCAGGAGACGAACGGCACCAGCCCCGAGAGCGCGAGGAGGAGGAAGGCCGCCGGCGCCGCGGTCTTTCCGTAGAACGAGATCTCGACCTGCGAAGGAGTCCCGGACAACCGGGTGAGGAGAGGTGCGGAAGTGCCGAGGAGGATGACGCAGGCGAGGGCGCAGAACGCGGCGATCCCGAGGATGAAAAGAACGCTCCGCGAGAGAACGCCCGTCTCCTCCTCCTGGAGGACCGGGATCTTCTTCCACCGCGCGGCGATCGAAACGACCGACAGGAGGACGAAGAATCCGAGGATGGCGACGAGCCAGCCCGTGATCCCGAGGTCGATGAACGAGTGCACGGAAAAGTCCGCGAGGACCCCGGACCGGGTGAGGAACGTGCCGTACAGGATCGTCGCGTAAGAAGCGCACGCGAGAATGAGGTTCACCTTGCGGTGCCGCTTGCGGACCCTCTGAAGGAACATCCCGTGGACGAGAGCGACCGTGAAGAGCCACGGAACGAGGCTCGTGTTCTCCACGGGGTCCCATCCCCAGTAACCGCCCCAGCCGAGGGTCTTGTAGGCCCAGTAGCCGCCCATCAGGATCGCCGTTCCGAGCGTGACGAAGGAGACGAGCGCCCACGGGATGGCGCGCGTGACCCAGCCGTCCCACCTCTTCTTCCAGAGCGCTGCGATGGCGAAGGCGAACGGGACCGAGAGCGACGCGAAGCCGATGAACATCACGGGCGGGTGGATGACCATCCACGCGTCCTGGAGGAGGGGATTCAGTCCGACTCCGTCGGCCGGGGCGGGGGGCGGAAGGAGCTTGAAGGGGCTCTGCTTGCAGAGGATCGCCACTAGCCCGAGAAACGTCGCGAGGTAGACGACCATCACGGGCGCTTCCTGCTCCTTCGCGCTCCGCCAGACGAAGAGCCCGATGATCGAGCCCCAGAAAATCCAGAGGAGAAAGGACCCTTCCTGTCCCGCCCAGAACGTCGAGAGAAGGAAGTGGAACGGGAGGTCGAGGCTCGAGTACGAGTTGACGTAGGAGACGTCGAAGCGGTGCTGCAGGAGAAGAGCCATCAGGACGCCGCTCGCCGCGACGATCGACGTCGTGAAGGCGCCGTACGCGCCGCGCGCCGTCGCGAGGAGGTCGGTCCGCCCGCGGTCGACGCGAACGTAGGTCACGAGAGAGGCGAGCCCGAAGAAGAGGGCCGACCAGATGGCGACGACCCCCGGCCAGAAGTACATGGTCAGGAGCCTGTCCGAGAAAGGCCCGTCGCGAGCGCGGCGAGGCCGACGCGAGAGCGGAAGCGCAGGAAAACCGCGCGGAGTCGTAGCAACGCTACGTCGCACAAGCGGTTTTCCGAGCACTCCGCTCGCAGCGAGAGAATCGCCGGCGCGCAGCAGGGCGTCACGAGGACAGGCACCTAAGTTCCGGCGGAGGGCTTGCCCGGATAGGCCCGCTCGACCTCGGCCCCCTGGTACTTCGACGGGCACTTCACGAGGAGCTTCTCCGCCTCGATCCGGCCGTCGTGGTACCGCCCGATCGCGACGATCGAGATCGCGTCGCCGAAGTTCCCCGGGCGGATGCCGGCGTAGACGACGGGCATCCGCCCGCCGCGCTCGTCCACGAGATCGAAGTAGAGGCGCTGGCTCTCCCGGTCGTAGCGGTCGCTCGCCTTGTCGAGACCTCCCATGACCTGGATCGCCCCGCGCGCCTTGCGGGCTTCGTCGAACGTGAGGTAAGGGGTCAAGGTCTCGGTGAACGCGGTGACGCCGAGAACGGCAAAGGCGGCCGCGAGACCCGCGGCAATCCAGTAACCTTTCCTCATCGGTTCCTTTCGCGCTCGGTGATGCGCCGGTCGAGCCGCCACAGGTAGAGGAAGAGCCCCGCCCAGACGACGACGTTGACCGTGGCGAGGAATGCGAGGCTGTTCACGGCCGCAGTGTGTCCGCACGTCCCGTCGAAATCAAGCCGGGGTGCACCGCCCTTCCTAAACGCCCGGGCGGCGCGGCAGATTTCCGTTTCCGGAGGGGGCAGGCGCCCCCGCCGCGAGGCGCTCCAGCCGGGACTCGAGCTCGAGCAGCCAGAGGAAGATCGCCGTGAACCCGGCGAGGCCGGCGAAGAAGACGACCTTCGTCGGCGAGTCCATAAGGATCTTCCCTTCGGGATTGATGATCGTCTGCGGGTGGAGCGACTCCGTCACGCGGGGGACGACGAAGACGAGGAACGGCATCAGGATGGCGGCGAAGACGGCGTAAGCGGCGCCGATGCGGGCCCGGCGCTCCGGGTCGTCGATCGCGGCCCGGAGGAACAGGTAGGCGGCGTAGAGGAAGAGGAGGAGAAGGAAGGAAGACTGCCGCGGGTCCCAGTTCCAGAAGGACCCCCACATGATCCGCGCGAAAACGGAGCCGGTCACGAGCGCGAGCACCGCGAAGAGGAGTCCGAGCCGAACCGCCGCGTGAGCGACCGCGTCGGCCCGCGGATTCCTCCGCGCGAGATAGGCGACGGAATAGGCCGCGGCGACGACGAACGCGAGCGTCGCCGTCCACGCGCAGGGGACGTGAAAGAAGACGATCCGCGACGACTCTCCGATGAAGCCTTCCGCCGGCGCCGGCCAGAGAAACGCCGCGGCGACGAACGCGGCCATGTAGGGGAGGAGGAGGAGCTTCAGGGCCTTCACTAGTCCTCCCAGGCCACCGCGGCGAGCAGGTACGCCGCGGAAGTCGCGGCCCCGTCGTACGCGGCGAGGACGCGCAGCTCCCTCCAGGCGATGTCCCCGCGCGATGCCTCGATCGTGGCCGCGATCGCCGGAAGAAGGAGCGGAATGACGAGCGGAAAGGAGACGACGACGAAAAGCACCTGGCGCTGACCGGCGCGCGCGACGAGCGCCGACAGGAAGGTCGAGACGAGCGACAGCCCCCAGCCCGCGAGAAGAACTACCCCGGCGAGCGCCACAGGCGAACCGATCCGCCACTCCAGGAGGAGCGCGAACGCGGGTACCGAGAGAACCGCGATCGCGAGGAAAAGGAGGAAGTTGAAGAGAGCCTTTCCGGCCACCACGACGATCCCCGGCGCGAGCTTGCGGAGGGCGATGCCGGTGCCGGCCTCCTCTTCGCGGACGAACGCCCTCGGAAGCCCGGTCGCGGCCGAGAAGAAGAGGATGATCCAGAGCAACGCTCCGTTGACCGCCGCGCGCGCCTCCTCCGGTACCCCGAAGGGCCCGATCGCGAAAGACACGAGCGCGAGCGCGGTCGCGGCGAAGAAGAAGAGGGAAGCCGCAGCGACGCGGCGCCGGAGCTCCTGAGCGGCGTCCTTCGCGCACACCGCCCACGCGCGCGGGAAGAATCCGAGCTCCCGCGCCGTCGCACCGCTCACTTCTCGCGCCTCGGCAGCTCGAGCACCTGGTCCGCCTCGGGCAGCTCCTCCACGTCCGTCGAGGCGAGCACGACCGGGCCGCGCCGCCGCGCCGAGGAGACGACCCTCTGGACGGCCGCGCGGCCCCCGGAGTCGAGGCCCGACATCGGCTCGTCTAGGATCAGGATGGGGGGGTCGAGGAGGTCGGCGAACGCGATCCGCAGCCTCTGCTTCATTCCCGTGGAGAAGTGCTCCACCGGCTCCCCGACTCCCTCGAGCCCCACCGTCTCCAGCCGGACGAGCACGTCCTCGCGGGAGGCCACGAAGCCGGCGGCCCGTCGGAAGAAGGAGAGGTTCTCGGCCGCGGTGAGCTCCGGGTAGAAGGAGAGGTCGGGTCCCGACCACCCGATCGACGTCCGGCTCTCGTCTCCCGAGAGGGCGCGACCGTCCGCCTCGAGGCGCACGGAGCCGGAGGTGGGCCGAAGGAGGCTGGCGAGGATCTTGAGTAGCGTCGTCTTTCCGCTACCGTTCGGTCCGGTGACGGCGAGGACCCCGGGTCCGAGCGTGAAGGACACGTCCGTGAAGAGGGTCACGCCCGAGAAAGACTTCGAGAGGCCGATCGCTTCGATCCGAGCAGAGGCCACTCCCGGGCACGATACCAGAGGCGCGGACGCGGCTTGAAATGCGGTCCATGCTTCTCCTATGATCCGCCCGGTCTTCGGCGCGGGTGACCGAACTCTCCGGTGTGCACGCCATGCGTGGCATAGCGGGCCCGACCCGACTGGCGACGTGACGCGAAAACTTCTCTCTAAGGAGTATCAATGCCGAAGCGCGCTCTTTTCCTGCTCCTGACGCTCCTGATTCCGGTCTCGTTCTTTGGCTGCGGAGGCGGCAAGGACGAGGACGCTCTGCTCGACGAGGAAGAAGAAACGACGACGGCCGCCGCAGCCCCCGCCGCCGGAGCTCCGGCCGCCGCTCCCGCGGCCGCGGCCGCGGGCAGCGCGACCCTGACCGGCAGGGTGGCGTTCGAAGGGACCGCCCCCTCGGCGGAGAAGCTGAAGATGGACGCCGACGCGTTCTGTAAGGCGGCGCACGCCGCTCCCGCCTACTCGCAGGAGGTCGTCGTCAACGCGAACAACACCCTCCAGTGGGTCTTCGTGTACGTCAAGGAGGGCGCGACCGGGTCGTTCCCGGCGCCCACGACTCCCGTGGTGATCGACCAGCGGGGCTGTCAGTACCATCCCCATGTCTTCGGAATCCAGGCCGGCCAGCCCTTGAAGATCCTGAACAGCGACGCGACCCTGCACAACATCCACGCGCTCCCGAAGAAGAACCCGGAGTTCAACATCGGGCAGCCGTTCAAGGGGATGGAAACGGTGAAGAAGTTCGACGTGCCCGAGGTGGGAGTCCACTTCAAGTGCGACGTCCACAAGTGGATGGGCGCGTACGCGGGGGTCCTGAACCACCCCTTCTACGCCGTCACGAACGACCAGGGGACTTTCGAGCTGAAGAACCTGCCCGCCGGCAACTACGTGATCGAGGCGTGGCACGAGAAGTACGGGGCGCAGACGCAGAACGTGTCCATCACGGGATCGGAGTCCAAGACGGTCGACTTCAGCTTCAAGGGCTGAGCGGCTTCGTGCCGGAGAGGCAGAAGGGTCCCCCCCGCGTTCGATCGCGGGGCCGGAGCCTCCGGGTCGCTCTCTTCGCGCTCGGCGCCTCGGCGCTGCCGTCGCTCGCCAGCGCTCTGCCCTTCTGGCTCAAGCTGCCGGAGAACGTCTCCACCTACGGCGGCCAGATCGACGGGCTCTTCTACCTGATCCTGTGGATCACCGGCATCATCTTCGTCGTCGTCGAGGCGGTCCTCCTCTTCTTCCTCTTCCGCTACCGGCACCGTGAGGGGAAGGCCGCTCACTACACGCACGGCTCCAACCGTCTCGAGGTGATCTGGACGATCGTGCCGGCCGTCATCTGCGTCGTTCTCGCGCTCATGTCGCGCCGCTCCTGGGCGGAGATCAAGCAGTCGATCCCGCAGGGCGCGATGAACGTCGAGATCCTGGCGGAGCAGTTCGCGTGGAACCTGAGATACCCCGGCACCGACGGGAAGCTGAACACCGCCGACGACGTCGTGACGTTGAACCAGCTCCACATCCCGGTCGGCCGACCCGTCGTCGTTTCCCTTAAGGCGAAGGACGTCATCCACTCCTTCTTCCTGCCCGAGTTCCGCGTCAAGCAGGACGCCGTGCCGGGCATGACCACGCGGATCTGGTTCGAGGCGACGCGAGTGGGTAATTGGGAGATCGTCTGCGCGGAGCTGTGCGGCCTCGGGCACTACCGGATGAAGGGATTCATCACCGTGGAGACACAGGAGAACTTCGACAAGTGGCTCGCGGACCAGGCGGCGGAGGCCGCGAAGGAGGCAGACCAGAGCTCATGAGCACGATCGCCCTCCCGCGCGAGCTCCCCCCGGGGGTCCACCCGGAACCGACGTCGTTCTGGCGCAAGTACATTTTCTCCCTCGATCACAAAGTGATCGGCAAGCAGTACCTCTTCTACGCCCTCTTCATGCTCGTCGTGGGCGGTCTGCTCGCGACGCTCGTGCGCTGGCAGCTCGCGTGGCCGGGGAAGCCGATCGGCTTCATGGGCAAGCTCATGCCCGAGGGGATGCCGGGAGGCGTGATGCTCCCGGAGTTTTACAACTCGATGTTCACGATGCACGCGACGATCATGATCTTTTTCGCGATCATGCCTCTGCTCATCGGCGCGTTCGGAAACTTCGTCGTGCCCCTGCAGATCGGCGCGCGCGACATGGCCTTTCCGACGCTGAACATGCTCTCGTTCTGGACGGCGGTGCCGGCCGCGGTCGTGATCATCTGGTCTTTCTTCGTGACCGGCGGCGCGGCGGGCGGGGGCTGGACGTCCTATGCTCCGCTCTCCGCGATCGCGCCGAAAGGCCAGACGCTCTGGTTGATCGCGCTGCTCCTGCTCGGGCTCTCTTCGCTCCTGACGGCGGTGAACTTCATCACCACCGTCATCAACCTCCGGGCGCCCGGGCTGACTTTCTTCCGGCTCCCGCTCACGGTGTGGGCGCTCTTCGTGACGGCGGTCCTGCTCCTCCTCGCGCTGCCCGTCCTGTCCGGCGCGATGATCATGCTGCTCTTCGACCGCGTGCTCGGGACGACGTTCTTCCTGCCCGCGGGGCTCGTCATATCGGGCCAGCCCCTGACGAACGCCGGCGGGGGACAGGCGCTCCTGTGGCAGCACCTGTTCTGGTTCTTCGGGCACCCCGAGGTCTACATAATGATCCTGCCGGCGATGGGGATCACCTCCGAGATCCTCCCCGTCTTCGCGCGCAAGCCGATCTTCGGTTACCGCGCGATGGCCTACTCGATGCTCGGAATCGCGGGGCTCGGCTGGATCGTGTGGGGACACCACATGTTCATGAGCGGCATGAACCCGATCCTCGGCACGACGTTCATGATCTCGACGATGGTGATCGCCGTTCCCTCCGCGATAAAGACGTTCAACTGGCTCGGGACGCTGTGGGGAGGCTCCATCCGGTTCACGACGCCGATGCTGAACGCGCTCGCGTTCGTCTCGATGTTCGTCATCGGCGGTCTCTCCGGGATCTTCATGGCCTCCACGCCGGTCGACATCTTCATCCACGACACGTACTTCATCGTGGGGCACATCCACTACGTGCTCTTCGGGGGATCGCTCTTCGGCGCGTTCGCCGGGCTGTACTTCTGGTTCCCGAAGATGTTCGGCCGGATGATGAACGAGAGGTGGGGGAAGATTCACTTCTTCCTCACCTTCATCGCGTACAACTGCGTCTTCTTCCCGATGCACTTCCTCGGGATGCGGGGCATGCAGCGGCGCATCTACGACTACACCGAGTACGCGCATCTCAAGGGCCTCCAGCCGATGAACCAGTTCATGACGATCTCGCTCTTCGTGCTCGGCGCGGCACAGGTCATCCTCGTGCTGAACTTCTTCCTGTCGATGCGCCGGGGGCCGAAGGCGGGGCCGAACCCCTGGCTCGCGAACACTCTCGAGTGGCAGACGTCGTCGCCGCCGCCGCACGAGAACTTCCACGACATTCCGACCGTTCACCGCGGCCCGTACGAGTTCAGCGCTCCGGAGAGGGCCGACGACTACTGGCCGCAAAACGAGGCGCCGTCCGGCCGGTCCGTGACCGCCCATGGGTGAAGTGGCGGCGGAGTGCCCCGGCCCGAGACCGGAGGCGAGGAGCCGCGCGCTCCACCGCTTCGCCGTCCTGACCGCGGCCTCGACGCTGGTCTTGATCGTCGCCGGGGGGCTCGTCACTTCGACGGAGTCGGGCCTCTCGGTTCCGGACTGGCCGCTCTCGTACGGAAGGCTCATGCCCCCGATGGTGGGCGGCGTGTTCTACGAGCACGGCCACCGCATGGTGGCGACGGCCGTCGGAATCCTGACCGTGATGCTCGCGATCGGGCTCGCGCGTTCGGAGCCCCGCCGATGGGTCCGAAGGCTCGGTTGGCTCGCCGTCGCGGCCGTCATCGCGCAGGGCGTCCTCGGAGGACTGACCGTACTCTTCCTGCTCCCGACGCCGGTCTCTGTGGCGCACGCGTGCGTCGCACAGGCGTTCTTCTGTCTCGTGGTCGCGATCGCCGTCGTGACGTCACCGCGCTGGCAACCGGCCGCCCGGAGGCTCTACGGGCCCTCGCGGCTCGCCGCCTGGACGGCGGGGGCCGTGTTCGTCCAGCTCGTGCTCGGCGCGGTGATGCGTCACACGAAGGCGGGCCTCGCGATCCCCGACTTCCCGCTCTCGCTCGGCCGCGTCGTGCCGCCGATCGAGTCGTTCCCGGTGGCGATCGCGTTCGCGCACCGCGCGTGGGCGCTCGTCGTGGCGGTCCTCGCTGTCGCCTCCGCCGCCTCCGCCGCGCGGGCGGGCTTGAAGCGCACCGGCTTTTTCCTCGGGTCGCTCGTTCTTCTTCAGATCGCCCTCGGAGCGGCGACCGTTCTCTCGGGAAAGGCCGTCGCGATCACCACCGCTCACGTCGCGACCGGCGCGCTCCTCCTGGGCACCGCGATCGCCCTCACCCTCGGCGCGATGGCGGGTCCGCGAACGCTCTCGGAACGGCGGCCGGAAGAGTTGAAACGGGGGCTTCCGATTCTGCTTTCCGAGCCATGACGTGCAGATAGCCGACGCCGCTCTCGCCGCCGCGCCTGCTCGCGCGTCCGACTTCGTACTGCTGACGAAGCCCCGGATCACGTTCCTCGTGCTCGTCACGACGGCGGTCGGCTATGCCCTCGGGGTCGGGCCGGCTTTCCAACCCGCCGTTTTCTTCGCCCTTCTCGTCGGCACCGCCCTCGTCTCCGGAGGCGCGTCCGCACTCAACCAGTGGGCGGAGCGCGACGCGGACGCCCGGATGTCGCGGACCCGATCGAGGCCGCTCCCCGCCGGCCGCCTCGCGCCCGCGGACGCGTTCGCGTTCGGGATCGCAATCTCCGCCGTGGGCCTCGTCCTCCTGGCCTCCGCGGTGAACCCGCTCACGGCGCTCCTCGCGGCGGTCTCGCTCTCGAGCTACGTGCTCGCGTACACGCCTTTGAAGCGCGTCACCCCGCTCTGCACCCTCGTCGGCGCGGTGCCGGGCGCGATCCCGCCGATGATGGGATGGACCGCGGCGACCGGCTCGCTCGGGCGCGAGGCCTGGGCGCTCTTCGCCGTGCTCTTTCTCTGGCAGCTGCCGCACTTCCTCGCGATCGCCTGGATCTACCGGGACGACTACGCGCGCGGCGGATTCCCGATGCTGCCGGTCACGGATCCGAGCGGGGAATCGACCGCGCGGCAGTCCGTCGCGTACGCGGCGGCGCTCGTCCCGGTCACCCTCCTCGCCGGGGCGTTCGCCGGGGCGGGCCCGGTCTACCTCTGGAGCGCCGTCGGGCTGGGAGCGCTCTTCGTCGGGTGCGCGTGCGCTTTCGCCGTCCGCCGCTCGCCGAAGTCGGCGCGCTGGCTCTTTCTCGTGTCCGTGTTCTACCTGCCCGCCGTGCTCGGGCTCATGGTGATCGACCGATGAGCGCGCT
>Ga0079218_10000535_pt1 | contig 11563 bp, 7 predicted proteins | sample NCCompost_FD_77181 | JGI IMG/M metagenome (GOLD analysis project Ga0079218, IMG submission 77181) | Agricultural soil microbial communities from Utah to study Nitrogen management - NC Compost | ecosystem: Environmental > Terrestrial > Soil > Agricultural land | place: USA: Utah | collected... | reverse complement strand
GTTGCCCAGATCGCCGTGGCACAGCGAGTGGTTCAGGCCGAAGCCGCGCGCAATCGTCGTGTCGACGGCGATCCGGATTTCTTCGTCCGCGATTGCATCGTGCGCGTAGCTCGAGCCGGCAAGCCGTGCCAATCCAATTCCGGCAGCGCCGTGACACCACGTCGTCTGCTGACAGCCGTGCTCGCCCGTTGCGCGCAGGTCCCGCCAGTTCTGATGCTCGGCACAAAAGAACGAGCGCTCGTACGAGATCCACGTCTGTGCCGCATCGCGGTACACGAGATCGCCAGAGGCACCGGCAAGCGCGAGCAGGCTGTACGCGAATCCCGCCGCGCCATGGGACCAGCCCGTCAGGTGCCGGCGGTCGACGTCACGCGGTACCTCACGAATCAGGCGCTGCCCGCATCGCCGCGCCGCATTCAGCGCTCTGGCGGTCCCGCTGACGCTGTGGAGCGACAGCAGAGCGAGAATGCCGCCGGCGGCGCCGCCGACGATGTCGAGGGTCTCGTCGTCGTCAACAGCACACTCGAGCTGCGCGAGCGCGGCGTTGGCATCGTCCAGAAGCTCGGCGTCACTCCACAATGCGTACAGGTGTGAGTAGACGTAGATGAGCGATCCCCACCCGTTGAACGCCCCGATGCGCTTCAGCTGGCTGCGCATCGTCGGCGCCTTGCGTCGCAGCGTGCGCAATCCATCGCGCGCCACGGTGGTGTAACGGGCATCGCCGGTGACCTCTCCAAGATAGGCGAGCGCCAGGATGATCCCCGGCAGTCCGTCGTAGAGGTCGGCGCCAGCGGAGCTGACGTGCCACTCCCGCCCGTTCGCGCGTCCGAGACACAGCCAGCCGGCTCCGTCCGGTCGCGACGCAGCAAGGTCCACGAGGCGGGAGCCTGCGCGGCGAGCCGCCTGGAGCAGTGCCGGCGCTCCGCACTCGCGCGAGGACGGCACGATAGCCGTGCCATGCCATTGCGCCTCGCCCTCTTGAATGCTGGCGAGCGCGGCGCGGACGATCCAGAGCTGCCGCGTCAGATCGGATTCGTCCATGACGGCCAGGCGGCGGCGAACCCGCTCCAACCCTGATTGCGCCAGCAATCCGTGACGGCACGCGCCGCCGCTGTCGTACACGTCGCGCGATCCCGGGCGCGTCGTGAACATGGGAATGTCGCCCCTCCAGAGATCGGCGATTTCGGAGGGGATGAGGTGGCGCAGCCAGGGGTGCTCGCCCGACGCGACGCACATCATGCTGAAGAACCGATCGCGGTCCAGGGCGTCGCGCATCAGGTCGGGATGAGACGCCTCCTGCAACAGCCGCGCGTACCCGTTGGTTGGACGAACGAGCAGCCTGATTTCGTCGCCGGCGAATCGAGGCAGCCACTCGCAAACGATCGCATCCTTTTCGCGGACGACCAGGCGGTAGATCTTCCTGAATCCCGTCGCGATGTGCTCGGCATAATCCAGCAGTGCGACGTCGCGTCCCTGCAGCCGCGGCCGATTGTTCTGCCCAGGAAGCTCCAGGCGTTCGCGGACGGCATGCATGCAGTCGGTGCCGACGCCGCGCCACCGCAGCCCCGGTTGCGGCGACAACTGCCCCGCGTGCCCGTTGAAGCCGCTCAGGTCAATGCCGGCCTGGCCGGCGTCGCCGAACGCACGCTGCGGCAGCAGACCGGTGATGAGCACGGAGCTGCCGAGCTCTTCGACAGCCGGGTCATCCCACTCAGGTGCGATGCCGTGCAGATCCGGGTGGAACAGCGCTTCAAGATCGATCGGCACCGGGTGTTCACCCGCCGCGATCACGTTCTCGTAGTGAAAGTCTGTCGCCTGCAGCATGTGGAGCAGCGCGAGGTACCCTCCTTGGCGCTCGTAGAACCGTTCGACTTCAGCGCTTGTGTCGCAGCCGCCGGCCTCGATGAACTCGACCCACCCGTAGTCCCCGCGATCGCACAGACGCGTCACGCGAAACGGCGCGTGGTCCCCTCGTTCGTTGAGCCACTGCAACAACTGCTGGAAGTGAACGTCGAGCCCGAGTGAACGCGGCTTGTAGACGAGCCGGAAGCCGCTGCTGAATGCCAGCGTCAGGACGCTGCGGCCTTCACGGTGCGTGTCGGCGATGCCGCCGCGGATCTCGGTGAGCAGGCCGGGTGCTGTCTCGGGGGAAAACGTGGCGCAAATCGCCGGCCAGTCGTCCGCGAGTCGTTCGAGCAGCTCGGCACTCGCGCGACACCAGTGCTCCGATTGGACGGTGAGCTGGCGTGCGAGTACCGGATACTCGCGAAGCAGCGGCCAGATCGCACCCTCGGCGAGCTGGCGAAGAAAGTCCGCGAATCGCGCCTCTGTCGTGTCGCCGGCGAGTCGGCCCTGGAGTCTGGCGACGTTGACTTCGAGCGCGAAGGTGCGACCCAGGAGGGGCAGCACGTAGGCGCCGAGGTTGCGATGCATCAGCGAGATCACGCTCGGGAAAGTGAACGGCAGATCGTCGCGATCCCGCGTCAGCCGCTCGATCCGGCCCTGCAGCCGCGACATCGCGGTCCGCAGGACGGGCGCAACGGCCGCGAGCAGCCGGTCATCGGTCGGTGACAAGGCGGCCGAGACGTCAGCGGCGCCGGTTGATGGACGTTCGAGAGTCTGCAGCCAATCGGGCGCGACCGGCCGGCGAGCGCACAGCGCATCGGACGATTCGCTCAGCAGCGCGAGCAGCCCGTCGGCGTCGAGCTGGTGCATCGACAGGAACGTCTCGAACACCCTGTCGTCGTTGAGCGGCTTCTGTCCCCGCCAGCGCTCCAGTCGCCGGTTCGCGTCGGCATCAGTGACGGCCTCGAGTGGCGAGCGCCCGGCAGTCATGCGTTCGCGCATCGTGAGGGCGCGGTACCAGGAGTGAGTGTCCGCGGTCGATTCCGAGAGTCGAGGGTCAACAAGGGCCATGGGCATAGCACACCGTGTTCAGGGTTTGTACGGCCGTCCGTGGAAGGGGAGTGCAGGGGCCGCGGACTGCCTGCCGGGCCCCGTGCACGTCGTCGAATCGATTAGCAGTTGTCGCGAAGGGTGAACCACACGCCGTAGTTCAACGAGATGGTGAGTCCGATGATGACCGGCGTGATGGCGCCGTCGACGGATGCCAGCTCGGCTTCCGTCAGCTCGATCGCGCCGGCCGGGTTCTCGGGCAGCGTGGCGCGCTGTTCCGCGGTGAGGCTGTCGCGATAGGTGTCGTCTTTCCACGCACGAATGACATCGATATTCATGGTCTTGCTCCTGTATTGTGGTTTGGGGTTGAGAGTGGTCAGCAAACGGCGTCAGCCGTGTCCCGCTGGCTGTACACCAGTCGAGAGTAGAGACCGTGACGGGCGAGCAGTTCCTCGTGTGAGCCCTGCTCCACGATCCCGCCACGATCGAGAACGACGATCAGATCCGCATCCCACACCGTCGACAGCCGGTGCGCGATGACAATACGAGTGCAGTTCTGCAGCGCGAGGTGCCCCTCGACGATCTGTTCGCTCAGCACGTCCAGGTGGCTGGTGGCTTCGTCGAGCAGCAGTACTGATGGTGAGTGCGCGAGCGCTCGGGCGATGGCGAGGCGTTGCCGTTGCCCTCCGGAGAAGGCGCTGCCGCCCTCGGCAACGTATGTTTCGTAACCCATCGGCATGGCGGCAATGTCATCGTGGAGCGCCGCACGCGTGGCGGCCTGCACCACCTGATCGAGCGGGATGTCCGGCTGGTTGAACGCGATGTTGCTGCGGATGGTGCCGCTGAAGATGAAGGCATCCTGCATGACCACACCGAGCTGCCGGCGAAGGGCGCGGAGATCGTGCTCGCGCATCGGGCGTCCGTCGTAGCGGATCTCGCCGTCCGTGGGCTCGTACAGGCCGACCAGCAGCTTCAGCAGCGTGCTCTTCCCAGAGCCGCTGGGACCAACCAACGCGACCTTCTGCCCCGGCGCAATCCGCAACGACACGTCCCGAAGCACGGGGGGCGCGGCAGTGTCGTAGCGGAACGTCACGTTCTGCAGGTCGATGGCGCCGCGCAGGGAGGCCGTCGCACGCGGTTCACCGGCCATCGTTTCGGGAGCCGCGTCGAGAACGTCGCCCACCCGTTCGAAATGCGCGCTCAGCAGCTGCATTCGCTGCGCGCCGGCGACCAGGGAGGTGAGCGGCGCGAGACACAGCACCGCCAGCGAGGTGAGCGCGATCATGGTGCCGACCGGCATCGCTCCAGCCATGACCTCGTGGGTGCCGAGCCACAGCAGCACGAGCGGTGAGAACGTGCGGAGCAGGCTCAGGCTGTTGTCGAGCACCGCCGAGAGGTAGGTGCGGCGGACCGAGGTGTTCAGCTGGTCGTAATAGAGATCGGACCACTGCTCGAACGCGCGTTCCTCGCGGCCCGCGGCTTTGAGCGTCGCGATGCCGATGAGCGCCTCGGTCATGCTGGCCTGCGCCTTGCCCTGCGCGGCCAGGTCGCGCTGCATCAACGTGCGCAGCCTGGAGTGCGACGCGAGCATCAGCCCGACTTGCAGCGCGCCGATGGCCAGCGTGAACCCGGCAAAGGCGGGCGAGTGCCACCAGAGGATGGCCACGGAGGGAATCACGAGCGCACCATCCAGCACCCCGGAGAGCAGCTGGCCGGTGAGCAGGTCGCGGATGGCGCTATTGCTGTTGACGCGCGCGACGAGCTCGCCGGTCGCACGCTGTTGGAAGAAGCGATACGGCAAACTCAAGAGGTGTTCGAAGAACCCGAGCATCATCTGGCTGTCCACGCGCGCCTGCAGATGGCCGAGCACCGCGGAGCGGATCAGGCTGAGCACGAGCTGCGCGGCGAACAACACACCGATGCCGACGCCGAGCAACCCGAGCACGTTGGCGAAACCAACGGGCATCACCTGGTCGATCAGCGACTTCGTGAGGAGCGGCACGCCGAGCCCCACGACCTGCAACAGCAGCGACGCGAGGAGGACCTGCGCGAGCAGCCCGCGCATCCTCACTAACAACGCCACATAGTGGCCGAGACTGAGCTGTCGCACGGGGCGCTTGGCGCGGAAGTGGACGCCCGGCTCGAGCGTCACCACGATGCCCGTGAATCCGTCGCTGAACTCGTCGGCCGACAGCCGCATCCGGCCGCGTGCCGGATCGATGACGCGCACCCCTTTCGGCGACCAGCGTTCCACCACGAGAAAGTGGCCGAACTGCCAGTGCACGATCGCCGGCAGCGTGACGAAGCGGAGGTCCGGGGGCTTCATGGCCAGTCCCCTGGCCCGCAACCCGTACTGCTGCGCGGCCCTGACGAGCGCAAGCGCCGTGACACCGTCACGCGCCGCGCCGCAGTGCTCGCGGAGTTCCGAAACGGTCACGTGGCAGCCGTAGTAACGCAGGACCATCGCGAGGCAGGCGACGCCACATTCCGTCGCTTCGAACTGCAGGACCTCGGGGACCGGGCGCCGGAACCGCAGCACGTTCGTGATGCGCATCGCTATTCTCCGCGGCCCTGACTGAGTCCCGACAGCCGCGAGACGAGACGCTCGACTCCGGTCTGTACAGCCGCCGGAACGACACTGCCCGCGTAGGCATCGCGGTCGCCTGTCGCCTGCAGGCGTACTGTCACGACGGCCGCGGCGCGCGTAACCGCACCGGCGGCGGCGTCATCGAGCTGATATCGCCGACGCGCGTCTGCGGGGCTGACGAGCCGCGGCTCGACGCTTTCGATTGGGTGTGCCACCGGAGCGGCGCTGGTGTGCAGCCACAGCCGCACGGTCTGTCCGGGGCGGAGCCGGGATAAGGTCTCAGGGGCGAGGAAGACGACGGCCCGTTCGCCTGACGTGTCGATGACGGCGGTGCCAGAACTGACGATCGGCACCCGCGTGATACCGATGGCGCAGGCGCCCACCGCCAGCACGATGACGATCGTCCACATCAATGCCGCCGTCGACTGTGCCGCGTAACGCGGGAGGACCAGGCGCTGGCCACCCTGCATGTAGCGTTGAAGAGCTTCCGGTCTGAAGATGGCTCGTGGCTTGTCGGCCGCCGCTGCCCGTGATTCGTCCACCATCTGTCCAACGTCGATGGCTGCCCTGCCGAACAGGGCACGCTTCGCGCCGGCTGGTCGCCGAAGCTTGCCAGCTCGGCTTCGCGGCGTGTGCGCAGCCCGGAGGGGCTATTCCGTCGGACGCTGGGACGGTGACGTGCTCGTGGTCGAGACCGGAGGCTTCAACGGCAAGGCGTGGATGGCCGTCTGCGCTCGTTCCCCGTCACTGCGCGGCAATCGCGTAGAGAAACGCGCGGCCTCGCAGGTAGATCTCGCTGTCGACCAGCGCCGGCGAGGCGTCGAAGCCGTCATCGAGCTGATTGGTGGCGATCGCCTGGTACGCCGGTCCGGCCTTGACGACGATCGTGGCGCCGTCCTGGCCGGCGATGTAGATGCGGCCGCCCGCGGCGACGGGCGACGAGAAGACGTTCGGCACACCCTCCAGCCGCTGGTTCTGGTAGAGCGGCTTGCCGGTCTTGGCGTCGAACGCCGACAGGATCCCGGAGTTGCTCTTCAGGAAGTACAGCACCCCGTCGAGGACCAGCGGCGACGGCACGTACGGCGTGTCGCGATCGAACGTCCAGGCAATCGCGCTCGTGCCGTCGATATTGCCCTTGGCGTCGGCCACGCGCACGGCCTTGAGATCGTTGCCGCGGAAGCCGCTCATCAGGAACACGAGCCCGTTCTCGTGGACCGGCGACGGAATCGAATTCATCGTCAGCCCGTCGCTCTCCCAGACCAGCTGCCCGGTGGCCAGGTCGTAGCTGCGCACACGTTCCATCGCGGGCACGATCGCCTGCGGCCGGCCGTTCACCTCGAGGATGAGCGGCGTCGCCCACGTGTCGATCTCCTTGCGGGGCTGCCGCCACAGTTGCTTGCCATCGCGCGTGTCGAGCGCGGCGACGAACGACTCGCCGTTCAGATGGTCCCAGACGATGACCATCGTGTTGCCGTGGATCGCGGGCGTCGAGCCCTCGCCGAACTCGTTCCGCATGCGCTTGTCGCCGAGGTCCTTCTCCCACAGGAGCTTGCCGTTCAAGTCGTAGGCGTAGATCCCGAACGACTCGAAGTAGGCGTACAGCCGCTCGCCATCGGTGATGGGCGAGCTGGACGCCCACGTGCCGTTGTCGACGTGCGACTGCTCGTGCGGCTCGGCTTCGCGCGCGACGTGCTGCCAGACGGTCTTGCCGGTCTTCCGATCGAGGGCCATCACCATGAAGCGGTGGACGCCGCGCTGCGGCAATGAGCCGCGCGGGGCGTGCTGCGCCGCGCCGTCCACGCCCACCGGCACCGCCGTGGTGACGTAGACCCGGTCGCCCCAGACGATCGGCGACGAGTGACCGCGGCCCGGGATCTCGACCTTCCACCGGAGGTTTTTGGTCTCACTCCACTCGGTGGGCGGGTTGGCCGTCGACGAGGTGCCGATGCTCGCGGGACCGCGCCAGGTCGGCCAGTAGCGGTCGTGGTTGGCGGCCCTCGCCGGCGTCTGCCCCGCCGGCGCCACGGAGAGCGTCATTCCGGCGACGACCAGGACCGACGCGAAGGTAAACATTTTGGGCCGCATATAGTAGGGAGGATACGACATGCGGCCGTTCGACTTTTACCTGCGAACCCGGGTGGTGTTTGGCGAAGGCACGTTCGAGCGCCTCGGGGAACTGTCCCGCGAGCTTGGGTTCACCAGGGCGCTCATCGTCTCGGATCCGGGGATCGTGGCCACCGGGCTGGTGGTGAAGGCGTCCGGGATCCTACGCGACGCGGGCATCGAGTCGACCGGGTTCCACGAATTCGACGCCAACCCGGACAGCGCGATGGTGGAAGCGGGCCGCACCGTGGCCGCTGGGGTGGGCGCCGACGGGATCGTCGCGCTCGGCGGCGGCAGCTCGCTCGATTGCGCCAAGGGCATCAACTTCGTCCTCAGCAACGGCGGGACGATGCGCGACTACAAGGGGCACGACAAGGCCGCCAGGCCGATGCTGCCGATGATCGGCGTGCCGACGACCGCCGGCACCGGCAGCGACGCGCAGTCCTACGCGATCATCTCGGATCCGGTCACCCACGAGAAGATGGCGTGCGGCGCCGCGGGCGCCGCGTTCCGCATCGCGATCCTCGACCCGGCGCTGACCGTCTCGCAGCCGCGCGTGCTGACGGCGACGGTCGGCTACGACGCGCTCTCGCATGCCGTCGAGTCGTACGTGACGGCCCGGCGCACGACCATCTCGGATGTCTTCGCCGCCGATGCCTGGCGGCTGCTCGAGGCGCACTACGAGCGGGTGCTTGCGGATCCCGGCGACATGGCGGCGCGCGCGGCGATGCTGCTCGGCGCGCACGAGGCCGGCATGGCCATCGAGCAGTCGATGCTCGGCGCCACGCACGCCTGCGCCAATCCGCTGACGGCCCGGCATGGCACGACGCACGGAGTGGCCATCTCGGTCATGCTCCCGCACGTCGTGCGGTGGAATGGGCGCGAGGTCGGTCAACGCTACGCCGAACTGCTGCGTATCGCCGGTCGGACGCCCGGGGACGATCCCGGTGACGAGCTGGCGGCGCGTCTCGACGAGCTCGCGAGGATCGGAGGCATGCCGCGAACGCTGCGGGATCTCGGCGTGCCGCAGGACGGACTGGCCGGGCTGGCCGCCGATGCGGAGAAGCAGTGGACCGGCACGTTCAATCCGCGCCCGTTCAATGCGGCGGCGGCGCTCGAGTTGTATCAAGTGGCGTACTGAAGAAAGTCCTGGGGGCCGGCTTCAGCCGGCCCGTCTTGGAGGAACGCATGACACCTCTTCGCCTTGGAATGGTGCTGGCGATGCTCGCGGCCGTGTCGGTGAGTGCGGCCGACTGGCCGTCGTGGCGGGGCCCGGCGGGCAGCGGGACGTCGCCGGAGTCGAAGCTGCCGGAGAAGTGGAGCGCCACCGAGAACGTCGCATGGAAGGCGCCGCTCACGGGGCTTGGCGTGTCGTCGCCGATCGTCAGCGGCAACCGCGTCATCGTCACGTCGCAGATCGGCAGCGGCGTCCGCGCACCGGGCAACCATCCCCGCCTCGTGCAGGGCGGGAACGCCGCGTCCGCCGGCGAGCGGGCGCTCGAGGCGAAGGGGAGCGGCGACAACCGCACCTTCTTCCTCGTCGAAGCCTTCAATCGCGCCGATGGCAAGCGGCTGTGGGAATACCGGGTCGAAGCGACGGGCACGCTGCCCGGCGTGCACGACAAGCACAATCTCGCGTCGCCGAGCCCGGTCACCGACGGGCAGATGGTCTACGCCTGGTTCGGCACGGGCCAGATTGTGGCGCTCGACATGAACGGCAAGCTGGTGTGGCAGCGGCACCTGGGGACCGAGATCGCGCCGTTCGACGTGATCTGGGGCCATAGCAGCTCGCCCGCGCTGTTCGAGGACACGCTCCTCCTGCTGGCCGACCATGCTCCGGCCTCGTACCTGCTCGCCGTCGACAAGCGCACGGGCCGCGAACGGTGGAAGGCCGATCGCGGCAAGGGCAAGCTCTCCTACAGCACGCCGGTCGTGGTGACGACGCCGGCGGGCCCCGAGGTGATCGTCAACTCCAGCGATCGCGTCGACGCCTACGATCCCAGAACGGGCGCACCGCTCTGGCACACCGGCACGACCAACCGGTTCCCAATCCCCGTACCGGTGTTCCACGACGGCGTCATCTACATGAGCCGCGGGTACCGCAGCGGCCCGTACATGGCCATCCGGCCGGGCGGCCGGGGCGACGTCACCAAGACGCACATCGTGTGGGAGTCGCAGACCGGCGCGCCCTACATCTCGTCGCTGGTGCACGACGCCGGGCTGATCTATATGGCCACCGATGTGGGCGGCGTCACCGTCGTCGACGCCAAGACCGGCGCGCGCGTCTGGCAGCAGCGCATCGACGGCATCTTCTCCGCCTCGCCGGTCGCCGGCGACGGCAAGGTCTACTTCGTCAGCGAGACGGGCGAGACCATCGTGCTCAAGGCCGGCCGTTCACCGGAGGTCATCGCCCGCAACGACGTCGGCGCGCGCCTGATTTCGTCGCCGGCCATCTCGAACGGGCAGATCTTCCTCCGCTCCGACGATCAGCTGTTCGCGATCGGACCGAAGTCGGGGTCGTAGCGGTAGAATCCCCAGTCCGCGGCCCTGACCGCGGCCACTGAGGACCGATGCGCAAGATCGACGTATTCACGCACATTTCGCCGCCAGGCTATTCCGAAGGCGTGGCGCGCGTCGCCGGCGACTTCAAGGACATCGGCAAGCGCACCCGCGGCGTGCCGATGCTGCACGACCTGGACATCCGCTTCCGCGTGATGGACATGTTTCCGGGCTATCAGCAGGTGCTGTCGCTCCCGACGCCGCCGATCGAGCTCTTCGCCAAGCCGCCCGACGCCATCGAGTTGTCGAGGATTGCCAACGACTCCATGGCGGAGCTCGTGCGGAAGCATCCCGATCGCTTCGTCGGGTTCGCCGCGGCGCTGCCGATGAACGCGCCCGACGCGGCGGTGACGGAGGCGCACCGCGCGGTGCGCGAGCTCGGCGCCAGGGGCATTCAGATCCACTCGAACATCCTCGGCAAGCCGCTCGTCGCCGCCGAGTTCCTGCCGCTGTTCGAGGCGATGGCCGGCCACGACCTGCCGATCTGGCTCCATCCGTATCGCGGCGCCGGCTTCCCGGACTACCTGACGGAGCAGGCGTCCGAGTACGAGATCTGGTGGACGTTCGGGTGGCCCTATGACACCAGCGCGGCGATGGCGCGCATCGTCTTCGCCGGGCTGTTCGACAAGTGGCCGTCGCTGAAGATCATCGCGCACCACATGGGCGCGATGGTGCCGTACTTCGCGGGACGTGTCGGTCCGGGCTGGGATCAGCTCGGCGTGCGCACGTCCGATCGCGATCTGTCGCAGGTGTTGAAAGGGCTGCAGAAGCGGCCGCTCGACTACTTCAAGATGTTCTACGCCGATACGGCGCTGTTCGGCGCCTTCGACGCCACGGTGTGCGGGCTCAATTTCTACGGCGTGCCGAACGTGCTGTTCGCGTCGGATGCGCCGTTCGACCCGGAGAAGGGGCCGATGTACATCCGCGAGACCATCGCCATCGTCGAGCGGCTGCCGATCTCGGAGGCGGAGCGCGAGCAGATCTTCTGGAAGAACGCGGCGGCGCTGCTGAAGGTGGACTAAACGCTCAGCGCGCCAGCGCCAGCCGGAAGGCGGCCATCTCCTCGCCGTTGCGCACGAGCAGCACATTGCCGACGAGCACCGGGTGATTCCACGTCTTGCCTTCGATGGCCGGGGCGCGCGCGATCTCGGTGTACTTGTCCGGCGTGGCGCTGACCAGCGCGAGACCGCCTTCCTCCGAGAGCACCAGCAGCAGATCCTGATCGGGCAGGAGCACGAGCTGGCCCGCGCCATAGCGCCCGCCCTTCCATTTCCTCGTGCCAGTGGCCAGATCGATGCTCGACAGGATCGAGCCGTCGAATCCGAAGGCGTGGCCGTTGTGCACGACGTAGTCGTTGAAGTACGGCTTGAGCCCGTTGGACGTCCACCGTTCCTGCACGGTCCATGTGCCGCCTTCGCG
>Ga0079218_10000533_pt1 | contig 11572 bp, 6 predicted proteins | sample NCCompost_FD_77181 | JGI IMG/M metagenome (GOLD analysis project Ga0079218, IMG submission 77181) | Agricultural soil microbial communities from Utah to study Nitrogen management - NC Compost | ecosystem: Environmental > Terrestrial > Soil > Agricultural land | place: USA: Utah | collected... | reverse complement strand
GTACCACGGGAAGGTGTAAGAAGAGGACAGCTGGTTGACTGGCAGTCCCATCAATTCCGAGTAGCTCGTCCACGTCGTCCCGCCATCCGGGGAGTATGCCACTCGCTCAGACGCCACCAGGGGAATTCCATTTGTATTAGTAACTTTCACAGGCCCACTATTTACACCAGGAAAGCTCGGACGTGTGCTTTGATTCTTGGCCAAAGAATAGTTCCCTGCTAATGCTCCACCAACAGAAACTTCAACATTTGCTGCTTTGATGATTGTATAGGATTCACCGCTCGTGAAGTTTCCATTACCAATACCGCTGCCTCCTAGTAGCTGGTTACTTCCATCTCTGATCGTGTCATCATCGATCACATTCAAGCGGATTGTCCCATTGCCGGAGCCTGTATTTACCGTGACCGTGTAAGTGTTCCCGGAGCCAGTCACATTTGTGATCAATACGCCACTAATGCCAACTGTTGTTGTCAAGACAAGGTCGGCTTCATTAACTCCTGTAACTGATTTTGAGAAATTAATTGTAAAGTCTACGCTGCTTGCATCTGTAGGATTTGAATCTGTGGCAACCACACTGCTTACAAAAGGATAATCATACGGAATTGCCACTACACCGTCCAAAACATTGCTATCTATATCTAGTGTTAAGTTTCCCCAGGTTTCATCGTGATCACCTTCATATTGTCGGATGCGCTGATGGTTTGACCAGGCAGTGTTGGGCAGGCAACTCCCGAGATTCCAGACACTGGCGTTGGGATCATAGAAACCTTCTCCAAAGTTGTGATACCACCTCGCGGGCCAAATGACATCTGGCACGTGCGTTATGTTCAGAAAATCGCTCAGGCCTGTATTACATAATGTTGAACCGTAGACACCTGCCAGATTTCCGCGTGCATGAATTTGTGATACCCATCCATTCATAAAGGCGTTGACAGCACTACGACAGGCGCTATTTGTCCCGTAATTTTCCATATCATAGTAAACGACAGAACCTGTCTTTGCTGGACCGGTTAACGCAAGCTCTGCCAGGCGTTCCACTGCCAGGTTTGCCTGATCCACTCCCTGTTGAAATGCAATAGTCACATCGCTGCTAAAGCGATTGATATAGTTAGTGCATGGAGCCTGCGGACCCACCCAGGTGGGGAAAAACTTCCAACCCTGTTGATATAACTGAAAAATGTAGGAAGAGCTCAAAGCATTATTCGCACAAGCGCGATTGAGGCCCCCCATGTACAGATTAACTGATTTATAAGGACTATGGACTGACCAGGTCTGCATTTGTGATAGTGTGGGAATTTCACATCTATCAAATCCCTATCCAATCACTGCCATCGTGTTTTCGCCGCTTGAAACAGCACTTGATGTGAAGTTATTCGTAATGCTGGATGCCCCTAATGCAGGGCGATCAGCAAGAGTTACAGGAAGGTTCACAGTCTGCCAGGTGGCACCAGCATCTGTTGTCTGCAATAGACGGGTAACAGATGAACAGGAAACGGAAGCAGTCCCCGGGTCCGATAAAGAATCGGTGATGCAGCTTGAGTCAATCGATTTTGCCCATCCGACATCCAGTGAAACCATATCCAACTCGACAATCGAAGCAGAATTGCCATCCGTATTTTCAAGTTGAGCGAGTTTGCCGTTTATCATGCGCACGATGGATTTCGTTCCCGGAATGACAGCAACGAAATTTTGTGCATCGCGCATAGAGAGTGCGATCATGCCTGGCTGAACATCCATCTTTACTTGATCAGAGAATAACCATTGGTCAGACGAATTCTGAAACGTATAGACCAGCAGGGCATCCTCAACTCCCTCACTTGTCATTACGAATAGGCTGTGTCCGTCAGAAGTAATAGGTGGGTAAATTTCGGTTTGAATACCCTGGCGGTTATCCGCAGGTCTAACACTTTTCCAGATAACCCCAGCATCTTGTGTTTTGAATATCTGGTCATTGGCTGGTCCTCCGGTCGCCCAGCCAGTGAATGGATCACTGAAATATATGTTGTCAGCGGCAGGTAATATGAAGCGACTCCAGCTACTCCCACCGTCTGATGTCTTGAATAATGTACCAAGGCTAAAGTTGGAACCACTGGTTTGCTTGACGGAAATCCAGCCATTCTGTGAATCGAACCAGCCCATCTCTGCCTTCTCTGCGTAAGAGGCGATTTTACCTGATTCAAAAAGCGACAGCGCGCGCGTCTCCCAGGACATACCACCATCGTTTGTTTGAGAAAGCTGGAAGAGCGCACCACCGTTAGAGTCGCGGGTTGTTGATAACAACCGGCCCAGATTGGAATCAATAAATTGAATGTCCTCCACGGATGCATCTGCTGGAATGGATGGACTAATCTCAGTCCAGGTTTGCCCCACATCCAAAGTCCAGAATAACTGCCGGTCAATCAATAGCCAACCGGACGATTCCGTCATCATATCGAATTGATCGAGACTGACTTGGATCTCATTCTTCGTCTGATCCGACGGGCTTGGATTAAAGCCCGCCGAAACAAGAGGGAAAGCGAATACAAAAATCAAACTGCAAAGTTGTTTAACAGATATACGTAAATTCATGTCTGCAAATGCCAGGGTAAGGTTTTACCAGTCTTTTGTGGACAGACGGATGGCCCAAACATCCTATGGCAACCCATCGATTCCGCCCTGCACACCTATGGCTGGGTACCTTGAGTGATTTACAAATGCATAATCTACTTATTATGGGATACCAAAAAACCGAGGTTTTAAGCGTTTATGTAGTTATACAGTCTGCATAAATAATAGGAATAACTTATGGCTACCTCAGAACCAAAAGCGCAAAAGACCATCCTCAATCCAGAGGCGGAAAACCTGGTATTCAGCCCCTATACGCTCCGCCTGATTGTGGGATTCATCGCATTTGCACTGCCGCCTTTTGTCATTATGATTACGGCAGAGATAACATCATCCATCAGTGCATCATATTACACAAATGCCCGCGATGTGTTCGTGGGATTATTATTTGTCATAGGCGCGTTTTTACTGGCTTACAACGGCCGTAGCCGTGACCTTACTCCAGATACTGTAGGCAAATTTTGGCAGGATTTAGAAAAATTCTGGAATGGGGCGATCGAATTTCGGATCGGAATGCGAAAAATAGAAGAGAGAGTTGTAAGTTTGATAGGAGGGGTTGCGGCAATATGCTCAGCACTCTTCCCGACAGCCTGCGACTCTTGCGGAAATGAAATAAAATTCCGCATCCATATCGCGGCCGCAGTCATTTTATTTTCAACAATAGCGTATTTTTGTCTCGTTGCATTTAGAGGTCAGGTGAAAGATGCAACAGACAAAGAGGTGAAGAAAAAACGAAGGGACCGTATCTATTCGTTCTGCGGCTGGGGAATCATAGTGGTAATGCTTGGCCTGATTGCCATGCAATTCACAATGCCCGTCCTGGCCAGAAATACATGGCCGCCCATCACATTTCTGGCTGAGACGGTTGCACTAGGATTATTCGGAATTTCCTGGATGACGGCGAGCAAAATCTTCATTTGGCTCGCCGATGAGGAGGAGCAACATAAAATGTCTCTGGATGGCATGAAGGATGAGGAAAAAATATTACTTGACCAAGTGCAAACTGCGTGATAGTAATGTGCAAAAGGAAAAAGACAGCCAAATAAACGAGCGCCTAGGAAGCCTCTGAAAATTATGGCAGGGTGGTCACAAGACCCACCCTGTTTCTAATTCAAACTTTGACTTTTAATTGAAATGTACTCACGACCGGCTCCTAATGTCCTAACTGGGAGAAGTAGCGGCGCTGGCTAACCTGAGATGTGACCGGATACGGGCATGATGAACGCCAGAATCGGCCCAAACCCATCGATTTATGGTCCGCCACTCAAAACCACCTGACTGAGTTTAACAAATCTTAATTTTCATGTATAATTAAGGAAATCCTTAAGGATTTGTAAAAGACAATTTCTGCCGCATCTGCGATCTGGCTGTAAAACAACTCTGGATATTAGAGCATGAACCTCCCCCGTTTTGGGAGTTATTTGGTGAAGTCAATTTAGGAAAATGTCACATAATTTGTCTTCACCCCCACAACCCGTTCACCAAACGTGACTTAAGACTCAGCCACACGGTTTGACCCTTCCCGAATCTGTTCCACGGGACCCGGGTTTGCTCAACCTACCTGGATTTTCTCAACAGCCGAGACCGCTTCGACCGGTTTTTCGGCTGTTTGTTATTAAATCTGGAGTCCAGCGGCAAGCTTGCTGGGTGTAGTAGTGGGCTCCTGCACTCCAAAACTATGAAAAAAATTACTGCTCTCGTGGTTCAAAAGCGTAACCCCAACCGGGTCAACGTTCACCTGGATGGGGAATTTGCCTTTGGTTTGGCACGTATCGTCGCGGTGTGGCTGAGAGTCGGCCAGGAGTTGGACGAAGAGAAACTGAAACGGCTGCAAGTGGAGGACGCGCGCGAACGAGCTGTCCAGCAGGCATTGCTTTTCCTGAGCTACCGCGCCAGGTCCGAATCCGAAATTCGTCAGAATCTCCGCAAGCATGAGATGCCGGAGGAAGTGATTGAAGAGACTCTTGCCCGGTTAAGGCAGGACGGCCTGGCAAACGATGGTCAATTTGCCCAGGCGTGGGTGGAGAACCGCAGCGCCTTCCGTCCTCGCAGCCGCCGTCTGTTGGCGATGGAACTTCGGCAAAAGGGACTCAATGATGAGGCCGTCTCATCCGCGCTTGAAGATGTGGATGATGAACCACTGGCCTATGAGGCTGCTAAAAAAAGAGCACCCAGATTGAAAGATCTGGAATGGGCAGATTTCCGTAAGAAACTTTCCGAATTCCTGGCTCGACGCGGATTTTCGTACTCGGTCATTGCACCGGTTGTTACACGCATTTGGAACGAACTTCAAAAAGATGAAAAACCTTATGAAGAAGAGGATATAAGATGAACCTGTTTGACATACTCGCAATAATCTTCGCCCTGGCTTTGGGCGGCGTGCTTGGCTATTTATTTCATCGCTATCAGGCTGACAAAGCTCTCAAGAATCAACAGGATAAAGCCGAAAATATTTTAAAGGGTGCCAGCGAACAGGCCCGCCTGATTGAAAGCCAGGCCCGTGAGAATGCGGTCAAGATCGTACAGGCCGCTGAAACAGAGATCAAAGAGCGTCGTATTGAACTGAATAAGGAAACCGATCGGCTCGACAAGCGCCGTTCAGAAGTTGAGAACCGCATGGAAAAACTGGAACAGCGTGAGCAAACGCTTAACAAACGCCAGTCACAAGTGGATCGAAAAGCGAATGAGATCGATAAACTACACGAGGACCAGGTAAAGAAACTTGAGTTCATCGCACAGATGTCACAGGACGATGCACGCAAGGATCTGTTCGCGGCTGTTGAGAAGGAAGCACGCGGCGACATGGCGCGCATCATCCGCCAGATCGAGGCGGAGGCGCGTGAGGAAGGTGAGAAACGCGCCCGCAAATTGATCGCAGACGCGATCCAGCGTGTAGCGTCTGAGCATGTCGCCGAGGTGACGCGCGCAGTTGTCACCTTGCCCAGCGAAGAGATGAAGGGCCGCATCGTGGGACGCAATGGGCGCAACATCAAGGCGTTTGAGCAGGCCGCCGGCGTGGATGTAATTGTGGACGATACACCGGATTCGGTCACAGTCTCGTGTTTCGATTCGGTGCGCCGTGAGATCGGTCGCCGCGCCCTGGCAAAATTGATTCTGGATGGCAGGATACATCCAGCGCATATTGAGAAAATTGTTGAAGATGAAACACGGGCGGTCGAAAAGATCATCAATGAAGCGGGCGAACAAGCCGCCTATGATGCCAACATCACCGGCCTCCATCCTGAATTGCTGCGCATGATGGGACGTCTAAAATTCCGCACATCCTATGGGCAGAATCAGCTCGCGCACGCCGTGGAAGTTTCAAAGCTGGCCGGCATACTGGCAGCAGAAATTGGCGCCAACGTTGAGCAATCCAAGCAAGGTGGTTTCCTGCACGACATTGGTAAAGCTATGGACCACAACCAGGAAGGTACCCACGCCAAGCTTGGCGCAGAATATTGCAAGCGCTATGGAGTCAATTCCATTGTAGTCAACGCCATCGAATCTCATCACCACGAAGTAGACCAGCTCACAGTGGAAGCGGTCATTACAGAAGCGGCAGATGCCATATCAGGTGCGCGCCCCGGCGCACGCCGCGAAGATCTGGAGGCGTATATCAAGCGCATCCGCTCGCTGGAAGAAATGTCCATGTCGTTCGAAGGAGTTCAACAGGCTTTTGCAATTCAGGCAGGACGTGAAGTGCGTATAATTGTAAAACCAGATGCAATTGACGACCTCGCCTCCGCGCGTCTCGCGAGGGATGTAGCCAAGAAAATCGAAGAAACCATGCAATACCCCGGGCAGATCAGGGTGACAGTCATCCGCGAGACGCGCTCCACGGAGATCGCGAAATAGCTGGGAACTGCTCCGTTTTATGCTGGTAAGCCGGATGCGCGAGGGCATAGGCAGCTATGCAACTTGCCTGAGCCGGCTTTTTTTGGCGTTGATGAGAATATTCTGCAATTATTATTTTCATTCAGATAAAAATAGTTATAATCACTCACCATGGTGGAAAAACATCCAGCACCCTCATTTGTAGAGCAGATCACGACAAGATCCGTCGGGCGATTCTATACGTGGATCTTGGCCGGGCTGGTTATCCTATATCTCATTACATTTCCAATCTTCAAATCCACTATGCTGGTTTCGGTGCCTGTCATCTTTGCCGGCTGGGTCTATTTCAGGCGCGGCGCCATTCTCGCGTCCATCTTGGCTGTTGTTCTAAACCTGTTTCTGATTACTATGTTTATTGGAGAACTGAAATGGGATGCCCTGTTCTCTTTCAAGGATGGATTCCTGATTGGTCATATCTTTATTGCTGTTATCAGCATAACGATCGGCTATCTGCGTGGAGCATTTGAAAACCTCCTTCTGCTCAACCAAAGGTTGCGATCACAAGAACGATTTCTTACTCTGTCAAGCATGATCATTAAAAAAATTTTGGCGCCCAGCAGACCAGACCAACTCTTTGATGATATGGTCCATCATCTCACCAACTTATTCGTAGCGGATTATGGTTACATCACACGCTGGGATCAAACCGGGGATAAGGCGTTCTTGATTGCCGCAACCAATTCGATTGAAGGTTCCTCTCTCAATATCGAACTGAATCCTGACGAAGCCAGAATAACCGAGAATGTATTACAGACCGGGCAGGTCCTTCTTATCGAGAATGTCCAGGATACACCCTATAGCCTTACCCCTCCCAATCTTAGAGATAATTCACAACATGCCCGATCGGCCATTTGCTTACCGTTGGTTGCAAGAGAATATAAATTCGGTACAGCAATCCTGGTCTATGAATCTCCACGTCATTTCACCAGCGAAGATAGAATGTACGCGGAACGAGTCGGCTATGAAATTGCACTCGCTCTTTGGAATTTCCAGCAGAGTGCAGAGATACAACAGCGCCTCAAAGAGAGCAACGCGCTTGCAAAGATTGGGCGCGCACTCAGCAAGACCGAGCACACTGGTACAGATAAAGTATTGCAGCTCATAGTTGATTCCGCTCGCGAACTGATGCCACATGCTGAAAAGAGTGTTATCCACCTTTTGGAAGCAGGAGAACAAGCTCTTTTCGCCCGGGCAGTCTCGGGATTCTCTCAAGAAGAGGCAGAGTACAAACAAGTCAAAATGCGGTTGGGAGAGGGCGTTGCAGGGCAGGTGATCCGCGAAGCCATTACGATTAACATAGGAGATGTCAAGACTGATCAGCGCTTTCTCTCATCGAATTCATTGCCTACTTTCAGTTCATTGCTGGTTGCACCCGTTCAAAGTGGAGGAAAGCAAATAGGCACAATCAGCGTACATAGCAAGAAGTTGTATGCCTTCTCATCAAAAGATTCAGAATTACTTAATGCATTAGGCATCCAGGCCGCATTGGCCATAGAAAATACTGATTTGTTTGAGAGCACACAACAACGACTGAAAGAAATAGATGCCCTCTACAAGACCAGCCAGAGATTGGCCGCTTCCCTGGATGCCGATGAACTCATCAACGACGTCATAACATTGCTCCAGCAAAGCTTTGGGTATTATCATGTGCAAATATATTTGCCGGATCCATCAAACGGCGATCTCATTCTAAAAAGAGGAAGTGGTGAAATTGGTGCCCAATTGTTGGAGCAAAGATTCCGTTTATCCAGAGGCACTGGTATTATTGGTCATGTAGCAAAAACAGCCGCTCCCTTTCTCACCAATGATGTAAATGAGGTAGTGTTTTTCTCGCACCATCCACTACTACCAGACACGCAATCCGAGTTGGCAGTGCCGATCAAAATAGAAAAAAGTGTGGTGGGTGTTTTGGATATTCAGCATACACTGCCCCATCACCTCACAGAGGGCGACTTGCAGCTAATGACGGCCGTCGCGGATCAACTGGCGGCAGCTCTTCAAAAAGCCAATCTTTATAGCAATCTACAAACTGCCCTACACCAGGAACAGACAGTTCGCTCACAGTTGATCCAGAGCGAACGCCTCGCCCTTGTCGGACGATTGCTGGCTTCCGTTTCGCATGAGTTGAATAATCCTCTTCAGGCTATACAGAACGCATTATTTCTGCTGAAAGATGAAAATCTCTCTACTCAGGCCAGCCAGGACCTGGATATAATCCTTTCAGAGACTGAACGCATGGCCGCGCTGATCGAACGTTTGCGCAGTGCCTATGGCCCTGTACAGATCCAGGACTTTCGCCCTGTGGAACTAAATAACCTGATCGAAGACGTACACGCCCTGATCTCTCCGCATATGCGCCAAAAAGAAATTGCCTTCGAATTCATTCCCGATCCGAACCTGCCAAAGGTTTTAGGATTATCAGATCAGATGCGTCAGGTGGTGCTTAATCTTTTCTTCAATGCAATCGAAGTAATGATGCCTGGCGGCCGCCTCACAGTTGAGACCCGTGGCCTGCTTCTGCAAAAGGAAGTACTTCTAGCTGTTGAGGACACTGGTCCAGGCATTGACCCGCAGATCCTGCCCAAGATTTTTGATCCCTTTATAACCAGCAAGCATACTGGCACAGGCCTGGGCCTTACCATCACTCACGATATCATTGAACAACACCATGGCCGCATCACAGCAGAAAACGACCCGGATGGTCAAGGTGGGGCCATATTCAAAGTCTGGCTGCCAATCGATGAAAAGGGATCAAAATGAAACTTGGGGGGCATATCCTGATCATTGATGATGAGGCCAGCCTGCGCCAGACTTTGGCGCGCATCCTGCAACGTGCAGGGTTTGAAGTCACCACCGCCGCCAATGGCAAAGATGGTCTGGCCCTCGTCCATGAGCATCCCTTCGACCTGCTCTATCTCGATATACGAATGCCGGATGTGAGTGGGTTGGAACTTCTCAAAAACATCCACACAAAATTCCCCGACCTGCCCGTTATTTTGTTCACCGCCCAGCCAGACTTAAACTCAGCAGTCGAGGCACTTAGGCGCGGCGCAACAGATTATTTATTGAAGCCTCTGAAACCACAAACAGTCATTGATCGTACACAGGCAATTCTATCGGACAGGCAAAAGGAACGACGCAGGCGCGAACTCCAACGGCAGATTGACGCGTTACAAGCCGAGGTGATGGCGCTTGACAATAATGACCCTTCAAAAGCAGAGCTGTCATCACAACAGACAAATAGCAGCGATGATCGCTACCTTAAACGCGGGATGCTTACCCTTGATATGCATACCCGTCGCGTGACTATGAATGAGCGTGTTATCAACCTGCCTCCCACCTCCTTCGATTATTTGCTGGTTCTAGCCCGGCATACCCCCAATATTGTGGATTATCAGACTCTCGTTTCAGAAGCACAGGGATATGAAGCAGATATGCGTGAGGCCCAGGAATTAACCAAATGGCATATTCACCATATTCGTCAGGCCCTTGAGCCCGACAAACGTAAGCCAGTCCATGTGATCAATGTGCGCGGTTCCGGCTACAGGCTGGTGGTCTGATAATTTCTTAATTGCTCAAGTGATTTATGGGGGACCATCTTAGAAAGTTTCCACTAACTTTTACCAACTTTTTCCACTTTACCCTATCGCCCCACGGACTGGTCTCATGCAAAATAGGAGCATGAACCAGCCAAATAAATCTCCCAATTTGTCACCCATCAAAATCCTGGTTGTGGACGATCATCCGAACACAGCAATGACCCTGGCGCGTGCCATTTCACAGCTGGGACCCAGGATCGAAGTGAGATCCGCTACCAGTGGTCATGAAGCGCTTGAACAAGTCAATGATGGTGCCGCAGATATATTAATCACCGATATGATCATGCCGGGAATGACCGGGCTGGAATTAATCGAAAAATTACAAAAGCATCCTGCGGGGCGCCCCACATTTTCATATCTGGTGACTGCTTATGATGTTCCGGGGTTAAAAGAGACCGCACGTCGGTTAAACGTAAAAGATCTGATCGTCAAGCCGGTACATCCCGAACGGATATGTCAGATCATTATCCAGGCCATGGAGGAAATAGATCATACCCGGCCAGTCAAAAATGAAACCACAGTTAGTAAATCATTCAAGATCCTTATCGCAGATGATTTGCCGGACAATCTAAAATTACTTTCACGTTACCTTGAAAACGAAGGCTACGATTATGTCCAGGCAAAAGACGGCGAAGAAACGCTTGAAAAGGTTCGCAGCGAAATGCCCGATATTGTGCTGTTGGACGTGAACATGCCCAAGAAAGATGGCTTTACAGTTCTGGCGGAAATTCGGGCAGACCCCGCCACAAAACATATCCCTGTAATTATTTTGACCGCCGCGCGGCTGGGGCCGATGGATATTCAATCCGGCTTGAATTTGGGAGCCGATGACTATGTGACCAAACCCTTCGACCGCCGTGAGTTGTTCGCCCGCATTCGCACGAAATTGCGGGTAAAGGAAGCCGAGGATGTGATCCGTCGGCGCAATCGCGAACTTACTCTCTTGCCAGAAATCGGGAAGGATCTAAGTGCCCGGCTCAATCTGGACGAGTTAACCGATCTCGTTCTCCGAAGGACTGTCGAAACTTTAGGTGCGGAAGTGGGTCACATTATTCTGCTGAATGAGAAGGGTCCACTACATAAGGAATATCGCATTTCCACTTCTGATGCCCCCACGTCCGATGCACAGCTCCCGCCCCTCAATGACCTGCTCGAACAGATCAAGGAAACGCGTGATGGCATTCTGATCGAAGATTCGCGCAACGATGCGCGCTGGCTTTCTTCAGCAGATGGCCCGGCTCACTCGGTGGTGATCGTCCCGATGTTTGGGCGTTTGGCACTGATGGGACTGCTAGTCCTCGTCCACGAACAGGCCGGATATTTCACAATGGAGCACCAACTGCTGCTGCAAGCCATTGCCAGCCAGGCAGCCATCGCAGTGGAAAATGCACGCTTATACACAGATATGGCGAGGGAACAGCAAAAGTTAGCTGCCATTCTAAAAAGCGCGGCTGACGCTATCATGATGTTTGACT
>Ga0079218_10000532_pt1 | contig 11574 bp, 8 predicted proteins | sample NCCompost_FD_77181 | JGI IMG/M metagenome (GOLD analysis project Ga0079218, IMG submission 77181) | Agricultural soil microbial communities from Utah to study Nitrogen management - NC Compost | ecosystem: Environmental > Terrestrial > Soil > Agricultural land | place: USA: Utah | collected... | reverse complement strand
TGCAAGAAAGTTGCGGCGATTCAGCATTGGATGTCCGTTTGCGGCCATGCGACGCGTCTTAAGCTTCGGCGCGCTTCGCCAACGTGCACGCGCTGGGTCGTAGGGGCTAGCGCAGCCCGCCCCATTGGCGGGAAGAGTCTACTGGATCTTGAGCTGCCTGAGGATCTTCAAGAGCCGCCCGAAATCACTGTCGGACTACCCAGTTTGGAACCCGGCGATTCGAGACTGTCGTTGGCGAATGCGTGAACGAGTGAGACGTGTGCTGCATTAACGTTGACGAATGCCGAGCAACACGCCCTAAGTGAGCGAGTCGATTGTGATAGGACTGTGATACGTCAGGCTCAAAACCTCGAAGAACATCGAGGTTTACGGACGCACACCAAGTACTCGTTGTGGAGAGTTAAATCGCTGATCGCGTGTGCGTTGAGACGCTTCGGAGTGGCTTGCTGTCGCTCGCCAGTTTCGCTTTCCAAGCGTGCTCCTTCATCCACTCGGACATCTCTCCATCTTTAGAATCAATAAGTTGCGAGCGATCTGAGAGTGAATATCGCACACGCCGCGCATTCTCCACGCGTCAAACTCGATAGCGTTTGAATGCAACGGTCTTGATGGCCAAAGCTGCCGAGGACCTCCGGGATTACGGAGGTTACTTAAAGGGTCCGTCGACAAACCCTCGGTGGTCCACGATGTTCCGCCGGGAACCAAACTTGCGTCAGTAACTGTCTGAGACCGCCGTTTGCTTGGCTACCGCTCGATTGGTGCCGAACCCCGGCTTCGCCGAAACGGCCGACGCTCATGGCACACTCGCTACAGCAGACTTGCCAGTTCATTGCGCGCCGACTTCGCGCGATGGTGCGCCTGGCGATCGTTCTCGTCGTGATGCTGCTGGTGGTCTTCGCCGGCGGTGCCCTCTTCCTCGCCTCGTCCTCTGGCAAGGCGCTCGTACTGCGTACCCTGTCCGCGTCGTTTCGTAATCAACTCGGGGTCGAGGCACGCGCCGCCCGTCTTGACTACCGACCCGGCTCGCTCGGCCTCACGCTGCACGCCGTCAACATCAGGCAACCCGCCGCGGCGCGCGCGTTCCTCAACGTGGAACGCGTGGAGGTCGACTTCTCCCTCGCCATTTTCCGCGGAACCCTCGTCGTCCGCCGGCTCGATGTCACCAAGCCCGACGTCGTGCTCGACTCCACAACGCGAGGTGGAGCCGCGGTCGTCTCCGCAACCGTTCCCTCATTCGACATCCAGAACGGGCGAGTGCGCGATCTCACGCTCACGTCGGTCAGTCCAGACGCCACGCACGTCGCTGTTCGCGGGCTCTCGCTGTCGTTCACCGGCGAAGGGCCAGGAGTCGCGCGAGGAGTGGTCCTCGTCTCGGGTGGGTGGTCCGTCCGGCGCGGCACGGCGGAGATCCGCTTCGATCGGGCACGGGCGGACCTGTCACTGGCCGGAACGTCGCTGGCGCTCACGTCGATCACGATGGAGTCGCCGGTGGCTGCGATCGGCGGGACCGCGCACCTCGACGTCAGCCGCGGCGATCTCAATGTGAACTACGACGCGCGCGTTGCGCTCGGCGGGCTCCAGAAGTGGTTGACGAAGATGCCTCCGCTCGGGGGAGAGCTCGAGACGTCAGGCACCATCGGCGGCACGCTTGCCCATCCCGTCGCCAGCTTCGATGGCCGAATCAAACGCCTTCGATGGCAGGCGGTCACTGACGCCAGCGTGTCGGCGGCCGGCCGTTGGTCCGGCACGGGTCTGACGATCGATCGCTACAACGTCTCGAGCCGCGCGCTGGGTGCGAATCTGAATGGGAGCGTGCGTCTGGCTGTCGGTGAGGACGAAGGCCCCAGCTCTCTGCGCGCTGAGGCGAGCGTGCAGAATGCCCGCCGGCTTGCCCCGGTGACCCCGATGACAATGACGTCCGCGCTGCCCGCCGCGCCACTGACGGTCGTGGCCGACCTCACGTGGTCCGGGTCGGTGCCCGGCCCTGAGTCGCTCGCAGGCCGCGTCCGGATCGCCGTCGTGAGTGCCGCGTCGCCGCGCGCCGCGATCGCGTCGGTCGACGCCACTGGTGAACGCGGTCGTTGGAGAGTGCAATCACGCGGCGCGCTCGAAGGCGACACCAGCCTGGCGGCTGACATATCGGTACTCCTCAATCGGGCGAGCCTGCCGCAATCGACCGTGAGTGGTCGCTTCGGCGCCCGGTCCGCGACGCTGGAGGGCGCAGTGCGAGATCTCCGGCAGAAAGGATTCCTGCCGGCGAACCTCGAGGGGGTGCTGCAGGGAGGCCGGGCGATAGCGGACGGCTCGCTCACCGGGACGCTGTCGTCGCCGCGGCTCGAGGCGCAGCTCAACGCGGACTCGCTCACCCTCGGAGGGGTGGAGCACGTCCGCGCCGAAGCGCAGGTGCGCCTCCAGGGCCGAACGATCGAGATTACCCGGATGACGGCCGAAGCGTCCGGCAATCGAGTCGACGTCCACGGGACAGCGACGGCCGGCAACGGCCCGATCCAACTCGCCTTGGACGCGCGACTCGACCGGCCAGAGATCCTTGCTGCTGCGCTCCCGGCTGAGTGGCGGCCATCAGGGTCGCTCGTGGTCTCAGGGACGCTGGACGGATCGTGGGCCGATCCGCGGCTGGCGGCGCGAATCTCGGGCGACGTCGCCATCGACGGTCGCGCGCTCGGACCGGTCGCGTTGACGGCCAGGAGCGCCGATCGAGCGGTACGGTTCGATGTCGCGCTGCCGACCTTGAGCGCCGACGTCAGCGGCCGGATTGGTTTCGAGTCGGGGTGGCCTTTCGAGGCCCGGGCGAATCTTCGCAAGAGTCAGCTGACGTCGCTCGCGGCGATGCTGGGGAGGACGATCGCGGTGCCCGACACGTCGGCAACGGTCACCGCGTCTGCGGACGTCCATGGGCAGCTCACTCGGCCGCTCGAATCGACAGCGGTCATTACCGTTCCCGAGATCGAGGGACAACTCCGGGGCAGGCCGCTGCGCCTCACTCAGCCAGGACGACTCCGGTTAGATGGGCGTCGGCCAACCGTGGAGGAGCCACTCCGCGTCACGCTCGGAGGGCTCTCGATGGGACTCGCGCGTAGCCGCGAGCGCGAGCACGGTGTGATGATCACACTCGAAGGCCGCATCGAGGACGCGATCGCTTTCCTTCCTCCCGACACCGTCACGCCGTTGTTGGTGGAGGGACCGGTTCGTGCGCACGTCTCGCTGCACCAGGATGGGGATCGCTTCGCGATCGCCGGCGATGGCGACGCGACGATCGACAGGCTGACACGCGCCGGAGGCGAGCTCGCGCGCGGCGTCCACCTGCGGGCCCGCATTCGAGGGAGCGCCATTGAATTCTCAGGAGACGAGGGCGTCGTTCTCGGGGCGCCATTCAGCGCCTCGGGGCGCTTGCCGCTCGCCTGGGCTGTCCCCGCATGGCTGGCGGAGGGCGCGGCCGCTCGTGGAGATGTCTCGCCGATTGAAGCAACCGTGTCGGCGCGATCGGACGCCAGTCTCGCGCCGGCGCTTGAGGCACTCGGCATCAAGAACACTAGCAACATGTCGGGGACCGCGACGATCGCTGTCGAAGCCCACGCGGCCGAGCCGCGACTCGACGGTGTCGTGGCAACGGTCACCATCGAGGCTGCCGCGGTCTCGGTCGACGATCTCGCCCTGACCCAGCAGGCGCCGACCCGGTTGCGATTCGTTGGGGGACGGCTGGAAGTTGGGACACTCGACTGGAAGGGACCTCACTCGTTCCTCACCGCCTCTGGCGCGATCGGCCTTCTGCCAGGCACTGAAGGAGAGTTGCGGGCCGAAGGGTCCACGTCCCTGGTGTTATTCCGCGTGATCGCCCCGGGAATCGGCGGCGAGGCGGCCTTCCAGGTTCGTGTGGCGGGGCCGCCCGGAGCTCGCGCCGCGTCCGCAAAAATCGACTTGAACGACGTCAATATCATCGAGCCGGAGTGGCAGCTGGCACTCGCGGGACTCTCAGGACCGCTGACGCTCGAGGCCGGTGTCCTCGACACACGCGGGTTGCGGGGACAGTTGAACGGGGGCGAACTCACGATCGAAGGAGCGGTTCCCGTTCGCGCCGGCACCGTGGTGCCGCGTCCCTTGCATGTCGAAGCGCGCGGTCTGTTCGTCGAGGTTCCCAGGGGCCTCCGCAGTCAGCTCGACACGCGCCTCACCTGGGAGAACGACGCGTCGGGGCCGCGGCTGTCCGGTCAGATCACGATCGCCTCGGACAGCTATCGCGAACCGATCACCGCGCTTGCGTCCCGGATCTCCGCCGTCGCGCCAGGCCGCGCGCCACCACTTCCGGTCGCGCCCTGGATCGCGGCTACGGCCCTCGACGTCCGCCTCAACTCAGTCGGCCCCATCGTCGTCGATCAAAGCGTGCTGAATCTCGAACTCGTACCTGACGTACGCGTCACGGGCACGGTTGGCCGTCCGGCGCTCGACGGGCAGGTGACGATCCAGGACGCCGGGCGGATTCGCGTGGGAGGGCGCTCGTATCGACTGACGGAGAGTCGGCTCGAGTTCTCGCCGGTGGCGGGGCTGCTGCCGCGCCTGAACCTCATTGGCGAGACGCACGTCAGCTCGTACCTGGTCACCCTGCGGATGGCCGGGCCAGCGGACCAGATTGAAACGAACTTCTCGTCCGATCCTCCGCTGAGCGAGCGGGATGTTCGCTCCCTGCTCGTCACCGGGCAGATTGCGGATCCGGCAAGGGGAACGAGCGACAGTAATAGTTTCGCCGTCGGCGCCGTTTCCGGCGACGTGCTCGGAGTCGCCGGGCAGTTCGTCGGGCTCGATACGGTGAGCGTTGGCACCGAAGACCTCGATCTGGTGTCGAGCGACGTCGACCCGGCCACGCGCCTGACGGTATCGAAGCGGCTGGGGACGAAGTTCGAGCTCGTGTTGTCGGAAAACCTCGAGGAGAACGAGTCCACCTGGATCGTCATCTATCGGCCGGTCAGCGGCTACGAATTCCGCCTCTCGTCGAGTGACAGCACCAAGCAGGCGATCGAGTTCCGCCAGGAGATTACCTTCGGCCCCGGTGTCTCCACGCGCACTCGGGCCCGCACCGCGACCGTCTTCCAGGACAAGGTCCGCTCGGTGGCACTCGCGGGCGAACCCGGCTTCAGCGCCGAGCAGGCGCTGGCGGACACGACGCTGCGACAGGGCGACCGCTTCGAGTTTCGAGCATGGCTGGAGGATCGCGATCGCATCGCGCGGTTCTACTGGGACAGGGAGTACTACACCGCGCGCGTCGTTCCGATGCGGACGGCGGCCGCGAGCGCAGGCAAGGAGCGTCCCGTCGATCTCCTGTACCGCATCGCGCGTGGACCACGAACGGTGCTCGAGGTCACGGGCTACGCGGGTGGCGATGATCTCCTCAATCGCCTTCGGCAAACGTGGTCCCGCAACGTCGTGCTGGACCTGCTGGACGACAGGCTTGCCGCGGCGGCCCGCGAGCATCTCATCGATGCCGGGTTCCTCCGCGCCAGGATCGAGGTCGCGATCGATCGACCCGACAGCGACACCGATCGTGCACGCGTTCGCATCGATCCCGGCCCGCGCACGGCCTCCCGCCAGCTTGCGTTCCGGGGCAACCAGGTCCTTGCGACCCAGACGTTGCGGGAGCTGACCGCGTCGGGTCGGCTCGATGCCGGCGCGTGGAAGGATGCGGCGCCGCTCGTCGCCGCGATCCGCGAGGCATACGCGGCGAAGGGCTACCTCGCGGCGCGCGTCAGCATCGAGCCACTCGAGTTTGCAGGCGAGGCGGCGACGTTGCCGATTCGGATCGACGAAGGGCGGGCGGCGCAGGTGGCGGCGCTCCAGCTGACGGGCGTGGCGCCCGAGCGGCGGTCCGGTGCGCTCGAGGCGATCGCGCTTGCAGTGGGCTCGTCATTTGCCGCCGGGGCGGATCGATCCGCACGGGCGCGGCTGGAACGGTACTACCGCGATCTCGGTTTTCGCGACGTGCGCGTGGAGGCGACGGTGGCCGCCGCGCCGCAGGGACCGGACATGGCGCTCACGTTCGCGGTGAACGAGGGGCCGCTCCAGGTGATCAGCTCCGTCGAGATCCAGGGCGTGCAATCCACCAGGCCGTCGCTCGTCGGCAAGGCCGTTCAGCTGACACCGGGCGAACCGGCCGGCGCCGCCGCCGTCGCGGCAACCGAGAAGCGGCTGTACGACCTCGGGACTTTCCGGCGCGCAGAAGTCCGGCTCGAGCCGGCTCCTACGCCGGTCCAGGGTGTTCTTCCAGTCAAGGCCATCGTCTCGCTCGAAGAAACGCGGCGCTTCCAGTTGCGTTACGGGCTCGAGCTGTCGTCGGAGTACACCTCGGCGCTCGATCAGCGGACGAACGCGCTGGGCGCCGCGGCAGATATCCGTGATCGCAACTTCCTCGGCCGGGGGATGTCGCTCGGAGGGGGTCTGCGGTACGAGCCAGAGCTGCGGAGCGCGCGCTCTCTCTTCTCGGTGCCGACGCTGCGGCGCCGCCCGATACGAACCAACCTGTTCCTGAACGTACGCGGCGAGGAACAACAGGACGAGCAGCTCAAGGCGGAAAACGACGAGATTAACCTGAGTTTCGAGCAACGCTGGCGGGTGAGCCGCGCGATCGAGTACTCGTGGGGCTACAGCAGCGCCTGGCGCGACGCGCGGTTGACGCCCGCCACGGGCGAGGACATCCTGGCCTTCAACGGCGTCCTGGCGTCGCTGAACGGTGCCGCGGTCATCGACCGTCGGGACAGCTTCTTCGACGCCAGGCGCGGCTGGTTCGGATCGGTGAGTCTCCAGTGGGGAGAGCGGGCGTTCGGATCGGATGTCGATTACCTGCGCACGTTGATTCGCGGGTCCTATTACCAGCCGCTCGGCCCGCTCGTCCTGGCTGGCAACGTGCGCTGGGGCCACCTCGCGCCGTTCGGAGGCCCGTTGACGCTGACGATTTTCGATCTCTTCTTCAATGCGGGTGGAACGGAGAGCGTGCGCGGCTATTCGCAGGACGCGCTGTCGGCCTACACGTTCTTCGACGCGCCGCTGGGAGGCGCGAAGCTGTTGGTGGGTAACGCCGAACTCCGCGGGCCCCTCATCTGGCGGTTGAGCGGCGTGCTCTTCGCCGATGCCGGGAACACGTTCGCCAACGGGCGACCGATCCGGTTGAACGAACTTGGCGTGGGCCTCGGATTCGGGCTTCGCATCAAGACGCCCCTGGCGCCAATCCGGATCGATCTCGGGTTTCCGCGCAGCTTCGAGAAGAGCGGGGTCCGTTGGCACTTCTCAATCGGCCAGATGTTCTGAGGCCCTGCTCCAGCTCCGCCTGGCTCAGAACTGTGTCACATACCCCGTCAAACCCTGATGGAGCACCACTTACGGGGACATGCCGCCGTGTATCGATGTTGCGTGAAGTCGTTTGATGGGACCTGCGTTGGCGTCCGCCTTGATCAGCAATATCCGAATCGGCGCCCTCAGCCGTTATAGCGACCAGGGGGCGTCGCAGGCCGCACGCGCCTCGAAGGAGCTGAGCATGACGAAGACCATTGAGCAGACTGTAGAGTTCACAGGCGTGTCCCCCGATCGGCTGTTCGAAACGTACATGGACGCGAAACAGCACGCCGCAGCCATCGCCGCGCCCGTGGAGATGGACCGACGCGTGGGCGGACGGTTTTCAGCGTTCGGCGGCTTGATCGGACGGAACATTCTGGTCGAGTCGCCACGAGTCATTGTCCAGACATGGCGGGCCAATATCTTCCGTGACCAGGATGCCGACTCGGTGCTCGTGCTGCTCTTCGAGAAGACCGACGCTGGCGCGCGCGTGCGGCTGGTGCAAGCGAACGTGCCTGAGCACGCCGTTCAGACGATCGAGAAAGGCTGGCAGCAGCACTACTGGTCGCGGTGGACGCGCTATATCGAGCATCAGCGCGAGTCAGCGGTGCCCTGACATGCTCACGACCGAGACCCGGGCAGCCGCCTATCAGCACCATCGGGGCGAACTCGTGGCCTATGCAACCCGACTGGTGGTTCGACCGGAGGTGGCCGAAGAACTGGTGCAGGACGCCGCCGTTCGCCTGCTTGGGTCGGAGGTGGTACCCACCGAGCCTGCCGAGGTCCGCGCGTGGTTGTTCAAGGTGGTGACGAACCTGGCGTTTGATCATCTCAGGCGACACAGCACCTGGCGCGAACTCGTGCTCGTCGACACCAAGGCATGCTGCGAGCGCGACGAGGCGTTCATCGCCGCGTCGCGCTCGATGCGCGGATCCCCGGAGCAGCAGGCCATTGCGCGGGAGCATCTCGTCATCTGTTTCTCGTGCACGCTTCGGAATCTGGCCCCCTTTGAGGCGGCCGCGCTCCTCCTGAGGGAGGTGTACGCATTCTCGACGCGGGAAACGGCATCCCACCTGGATGCCACCGAGGTCCAAGTCAAGAACTGGCTTCAGCAGGCACGACGTACGCTCGAGGCACGGTATGCGCGCACGTGCGCGCTCGTGACCAAGGAGGGGGTCTGCCACCAATGCGTCGAGCTGGACCGATTCTCCAACGCCAGCGCGCGAGACCCACTCGATGGAACCGCACGCGACGTCGAGGCGCGCCTTGCGATCGTCCGGCGCGATCGCGAAGCGGCGCTCGGCCCGTGGCACCGTCAGATGTTGCGAATTCTCGACGACGTCATCTCCAACGGATAGTTCGGTTGTCGTCGGTTGCGCGGCGCTCGGCAGGGATCGGGCTGTACCGCTGCTCGCCGGCGTGTAAAGCCGCAACGATCGAGCAAGGCCTGCATGCGAGCGTCGGCACGGAGCGGATCCCTTGGGATCCACCAGGAGAAAGACGAGGTTCACATCACGCGCGACGACCCGCTCAACCGCGACGACCCTCTGGATCTCCGTCTCGACTGCGTCTCAGCGCTATAGCGAAAGAGCTCTTAGGGCGGCCAGCCATCCGGCAAACGCGAATAAAGAGCGGACGTGATTGAGTCGAACCCAGTGACGTGCCGCTTTCTCTGCGTTCTCCTGAGACAAGCGACCAGGTGGCAGCAGTTTCAACAACGTCGGGATGAAGTAGCCGAACGTCCCGACACGCTCGACGAGCATCACTGCGGCGCCCACGAGCCACCATTGCTCACGGGCCGTCGCAGGATGCCACGCGATAACGCAGCTCGCGGCCGTCAGCAGCGTCAGGGGTGCCGTGGTCACGAAGCCCCAGAACCGTCGTCCTGAGTCGTCCTTGGTGATGGCGTCAACGTTGACAGGCCGCGCCGAAGGGCCGATGGGCGTGAACCATCGCGGCACGTTGACGCGCAGCTCATAGAGACCCGCTCCAACGGCAATACCGCTGAACACGACAAACAGCCACAACACCATGTCATACGGCAACGTCGACTCACCTCACCGTGATGCCGCTTGCCGGCGACGCGGAGCCCGAACCCAGCCGTTCTGCTTGAACACAGCCCAGACCGCCATGGAGTGACCGTGTCCCAGATCGAACTCCTTCTTGAGCCACGCCACGAGCTCGCCGGCCTTCATATCGGATTTGAGGACGCCCGCTCGCACGGCCAGGTCCTTCAATTGCCGGGGCGTCTTCCCCGTCTTCACCTTGATGTTGTCGAGATACGCCTGGAATGACATCGCTCACCCTTAACTGCCGAGCGGTGCGAGGGCGCGCAGCCGCGGATCTCGGAGGTAGAGGCCTGCCCAAAGGAGCAGGGCGACGTAAACGGGGAACAACGTGTGCGTGAAGAGCGGGCTTGAGATACGCACGTGCGTAGCGACCGCGCCACCCAGGTACCCGGTCATCAGCACGGCCCCGAGGACTGCCGTGCGGGGCACCAGATAGAGCACGAGACACAGCAACTCGATGGCGCCGATCCAGAGCACGCTGTCGGCAGGGTACCCGAGCGAAGTTGTGCCTTCGACGGCCGGGTCGAGCCTCAGCACCTTGAGGATGGTGTCGAAAGCCAGAAAAAGGGCCGCCACCGTCGTGCAAACGATGCCGGCCAACCTGCTCCTGTTGTGCGCAACACCCTCAACCGGAACTGCGATGCGATCCGATGCCATCATGGATAGACCTCCCATGCGCATCGTAGAGCGCCGGTGCCGGCGCTGTGTTGTATAGAAACGACAGTTGGTGAGTGCCTCGGCTGATCTCGGCTGGTGTCGAGCCGATGAGAGTCTTCAGCGACCGCGTCATATGGGGTTGGTCGAAGTAGCCGGCTTGATGAACCGTATCGAGAATCGGCACACCCTGTTTCAGCAGCACCGTTGCATAGCGGGCGCGTTCGATTTGCCGCACGGTCCGGTGTGTGATCCCGGTCGATCGGACGAAGTGCCGCTGCACGGATCGGATCGGCAACTTCGCGGGTTGGCGCTCCAGCATCGCTCCGACCGCAAAATCGCGTGCGATGATGCCTTCCCGCGCCAGCCTCGTGACAAACGTGTCCGCGTTCTCGAAATCCGGATACTCCCATGCGGAGCCATTCAGCCAGAACGCCCGTGCTGCAGCATGGGGCAGCGTGACATCACGTCGGTCCCTGAGTGTACCGGGAGTCAGTCGAGGCATGAACGTGCCCAGCTTGAATCGGATGCCCAGCCACTCTCCTTCGGGGCACTCTGCCGGCGTCGCCCGTGTCTCTGGCCCGCGCAAAGTCAGGAATACCCGCCCTCTGTGTCGGGTGACCGCGATTTCGAATTGAGCCTGTGCAATGGACACGAACATCCCACCGCGCTCGCTGCGGCTGCGCCAGATCCGGTCAACGAATGGCGAATCAGAAGGCCTGTCGCTGAAAATGAGTACGGTGGACACAGCACCCAGTGTAGGAGCGCTCAGTCAGACGGTCAACGCCACCGCTCGCCCCTTTTCGCTTTCCAAGCGTGCTCCTCCAGCCTGTTACGGCTGATCCGCGGGCCCAAAGAGCTCATCGCAGGATTCCAGCCCGCAGCCGTCGACGCGAAGGCCATCCTCGGCCTCCTCTTGCCCGCCACCTGTCCGTGCGTTATATACTGAACCATATGGTTCAGCATACGAGAGCCCGCCTCAATGCCTCGTTCGCCGCGCTCTCGGATGGCACCCGACGTGGGGTTCTGGAGCAGCTCGGGCGTGCTGACGCTTCGATCACGGATCTCGCCGTGAAGTTCCACATGACCCTTACGGGCATGAAGAAGCACGTCGGTGTCTTGGAGCAGGCGGGGCTCGTCACCACGGCGAAGGTCGGGCGCGTGCGGGCCTGCAGGCTCGGCCTGCGCCGACTGGATGAAGAGGCGGCATGGATCGAGAGGTACCGACAGCTCTGGGATGCACGGTTCGACGAGCTGGACAAGGTTGTCGAGGAACTGAAACGGAAGGAGAAGGTTGATGGACGCAAGAAGAGAGAGTGAGCCCACGCCCATGAAGAACCGCACGACGGTGGAGCGGAAGTCCGAGCGTGAGCTAGTCGTTACCCGAACCTTCAACGGCCCGGCCCGCATCGTGTTCGAGGCGTGGACCAAGCCCGAGCTGTTCAGGCGGTGGTGGGTGCCGAAGTCGATGGGCATGTCCCTGCGTTCCTGTGAGATGGATGTTCGTGTCGGGGGC
>Ga0079218_10000531_pt1 | contig 11582 bp, 10 predicted proteins | sample NCCompost_FD_77181 | JGI IMG/M metagenome (GOLD analysis project Ga0079218, IMG submission 77181) | Agricultural soil microbial communities from Utah to study Nitrogen management - NC Compost | ecosystem: Environmental > Terrestrial > Soil > Agricultural land | place: USA: Utah | collected... | reverse complement strand
CCGATGTTGCTCAGTGAAGTTGCAATCCCGAGCTTGTGTTGCGACTGCTCCGCAATTCGTAGCGCGAGGCGATGCGTGATCATTACCTGCTCGCCGCTTTCTGGTCTGCCGAGATCATTCAACTGTTTCCATAACTCAGGCGTCACTAACTCAGGCTCTTTCACCAGCAATGCGACGCCCTCCTCTTCCGTCCTCACAGCGGCCAGCGCTGCTGCCAGGGCTTTAATGCGCTCGACCTGTTGGTCCGGATCGAGTGGACGAAGCTCCTGCGAATTCTGCGCTAAGGCAAATGAGTAGAAGGAAAGAGTAAGGATGATGATCCACAACGCGAGCCGATTTGGATTTCGCATGTGACGAGTCTCCTTGAAAGCTAAGCCAGAGAGGCGCGTAGAGGTTGCGATCTAAATTGAAGCTGACCGGAAGAGGTGGCAGCTGGATTGGAAGCCCCTCTGGTACGGAAACGACCCGGTGAAATGAAAGAGCCTGCGGTTCAAACGCTAATGAGTTGCATTGTGCTCTCGGCCGCACGGTTTGGCAATCACCTTTGCGCCAGAATTGTGGGCAATAGTGTGTTGCTGGATCACGCGAAGTTATCCTTGTTCTGGCCGCAGCGCCGCCATCAGCGACTGGCCTTTGGAAAAGCTTCCACAGATTCCTTTAGTCGGCCTCTCTCAACTACGTTGTGAAAGTCCGGCAGCAGGCTCCAGTGCACACCAGGGTTTAGGTGGTGCGCCACGTGATAGCCCTCGTTGAAACTCAGAACAGTATAGTAAAAGTTTACGAAGTTATTGGCTGAGTCGTACTTGCCAGTCATGTTGCACCCAACGTGATGGTCGTAGTTGTTATAGCCCATCCCCAGGAGAAGCACGGCCCAGGGCAGCAGGAAAAAAATTAAAAACCCGGCGGCGTTTAGCCAGAAAAGAAAACCGCTTACGGTACCAACTATTGCCATAGATACGAAAAAGCCTCGAGCCGATTTCGAAGCCGGCGAGCGAAGAAACCAGAGCAGCGTCTCGCTGTGAGCGATAAAGGGGAACGAGGCGACGTAGTACGCTTTACTAACTGGCCGATCGGGGAGACGCGCGCCTCTGAATCCGAAGATACTGGACCAATCTCTCCCTGACGAATCGAACCGATTGTTGTAGCGATGGTGGCTCATCACATGGTGGACCCGATATGTGTCCAGCGGAACTCCGCTCGAGAGATGAAAGAGCCAGCCCAGGAAAATATTCGCGAACTTCGTTGGAAAAATTGTCAGGTGCGCGTGATTATGTTCGACCAAACTTACCTGACGGAGCAGCATGAGGATTGGTATGACCGCGTACCAGGGCCAGTCGCGTATCAGGGCAAGCAGTTGCAGCGAGAGGGTGCTGAGGACTACCAGCACCGATATGACGTCGATGGGGTAACGAATGATGCGCGCAGCTCGCATACGTTTCTTTGGCGACCTCCGAAAGATAAGCAGACGTTGGACTACTTTTCTGCTTTTACAACTTCGTCAAAAAGTTGTGCAGGAAATAAGGCTTTTAGTTTGCTGTAACAGAGAAAACAAAGACTCAACTTCAACGAGCGACTTCGTCCCTTACCGCTGCCGTCATAACCTTCAGAGAATCTTGTGCGAAACGTTTTTGCAGCCTGCGGGCGTACGCGGAACCAACTTTGACGATGGCTTTATTGGGTCGCGAGAAAGCAAGAATGTCATACCATACGGAGTCGTCGTCACGATGCCATTCCACCGTGAAGCGCTCTTCACCACGCTCAACATGAGTCGTAAGAGTACCGTAAGCAAACCCGAACTTTTCGATCGGCCCGTGTTCGTCGATCAGGTAGACGACACGCGAAACATTGAACGACCAAAAGCCAAAATGGCGCGCCAGTACGCCGACTGCGGCGTTCACCTCAATGGGCGTGTCGGCGGGCAGCGCCTGAACCCAGCCGAGATCAAATTGCTTCCAACTGCGAATTGCTGTTACCGCTCGTGTGAAACACAGCTCTCCAGTTCCCAACTGCACGCGATTATGATCGAGATTATAGCCTTGCGGCGGGGTGGCAAGAGTTGCGCCAATCTCCGTATACGAAAATGGCAAGTCGCGGTGTGCGTCGATAAAATCCTGAACTTGTCTCGCAGAAGGTTTTGTTAGAAGGAACATGGGAGCCAAAACGGGTTTCGGGTTTCGAGTTTCGAGTTCCGGGTTTAGGGTGCCGAGTGCCGGGTATCGGGTGCCGGATTGGCGCCAGACCGATCGGATCGACCGTCGCTACGCGACGAACACGAGAGCCGGTCTCGATCCCGGCTTTGAAAAGCCGGGCTAATATCAATGGCCGCTACGCGGCCAGTCCCGAACTCGAAACACGACCTTGAACTTGAAACTTGAAACGTGAAACCCGAAACTACGTTTTCCGCGCGCGGGGATGATGTTTGTCGTAAGAGTTCCGCAGGTGTCGATCGGTGATATGCGTGTAAATCTGCGTCGTTGAGATGTTGCTATGACCTAACAAAGCCTGCACCGAACGCGAGTCGGCGCCGTGCTGCAGCAGATGCGTGGCGAAGCTGTGGCGCAGCGTGTGCGGCGAGATATCTTTCACTCCTGCCTTGTTCGCATAACGCTTGATCATCGACCAGGCAAATTGTCGTGTGATTGGCTTCCCGCGATTCAGAAACAAGTTAGGCGAGGCTGGCCTCCCATAACCGGCGCGAATCGCGTTGTATTGTTGCAGCCAATGAATAGCGCTCTTACCAATCGGCACGCGCCGCTCCTTGCTGCCTTTACCGTGACAAACCACTAATCCGGATTGCACGTCCACATCTGCTTGCTTCAGAGAAATCAATTCCGAAACCCGCAGCCCGGCCGCGTACATCACTTCAATCAGAGCGCGATCGCGCACGCCTTCCTCAGTCGCTATGTCAGGTGCAGCCAGTAACTGGTTTATCTCGTCCTCCGTGAGAAACTGTGGGAGGTAAGCAAAGCGTTGTGGTGTGTCGAGATCCTCTGTCGGATGACGTTTGATGTGGCCATCGAGCATCAGGAAGCGAAACAACCCGCGAGCGGCGCTGACAGCGCGCGCAACGGAAGTGGGTGCGAGTCCTGCGCGCGAAAGCTGGGCGATCCAGTTACGCAAATCAGCACGCGTCAAGTCTGCAAGTGGTTTTCCCGCTTTGTCGGCCCACAGTTGTAACCGCGCCAGATCGCGACCGTAACTTTCGAGTGTATGACGAGCTAATCCCTTCTCGACCTGGATGTAGGTGAGAAACTCTTTGACGAAATCGCGTTGGGAGTTTGTCATCGACTGGAGCGTTGCTCTTTATTAGCTGCCAAAGTCTTCCAGAGATTATAGAGGATCACCGAAGAAAACTGGCCTTATTCTGTTTAGCGTGCTTGGCACGCGAGGAGCGTAAAGCCCGGGGCGTAGGCCCCGGGTCAATGGTTCAAACAATAAAGGAGCCCGCTAAGCGGGCGACAGAACCGCCGCCGCCCGCTTCGCGGACTCGTGAATTTTATACGCTGCTGCCTAGGGCTTACGCCTCAGGCTTTACGCTCGTCGCGTGCTGCGCACGCTAAAGGCATGAATTTTATTCGTAGCGGAGACACTCGATCGGATCGAGTCGTGAGGCCTTCCGCGCCGGCCAGACACCGAAGATTAGCCCTACCCCAACAGACACAATCAGTCCGGACATCACCGCCCAGGTAGGAATTGAGGCCGGCAAACTGGGAATCAGCAACATGATCAGCTGGCTAATACCAACAGCTAACACCACACCGAGAATGCCGCCAAGGAAAGTTAATGTCATCGCCTCAAAAAGAAACTGCCGCACAATATCTCTGCGACGGGCTCCCAGCGCTTTCCGCACTCCGATTTCTTTCGTGCGCTCGGTGACGCTCACCAGCATGATGTTCATTACACCGATGCCGCCTACGAGCAAGCCAAGACTCGAAATGGCTATCGCGATCAAGCCAACCATTGCGGTGATGCTGTCGAACTGTTCGATAAACTTGTCCGCGGTTTTGATATCGAAATTGTTAGGCGCTTCAAACTTTACATTGCGCCGTCGCCGTAAGATCTCTTCCGATTGGGTCAAAGCTTCATTCACTTGTCCCGAGTGCGCGCGGATTACGAACAGCAGGTAGCCGCGCGCCGGGGCCACTTTCTGCGCCGTCCGGAGCGGAATGAAGACGGCGTTATCTTCCTCGTTTTCGCCGAAGAAGCCTGCCTTGCGTTTTTCCAGAACGCCGATAATTTCAAAGTTATAGCCGCCCATCCGCACTTGCGTGCCCGCGATCTGAGTCTGTTGTCCCGGGAACAAGGCATCAGCTGCGTTGACCCCAATCACCATCACATTGGCGCGCTGTTGATCGTCCAGCTCGCTGATGAACCGTCCTTCTTTCAACGTAATGTTCGAAAGGTCTGCGTAATTGGCGGTTACTCCCTGGGTATTACCCCAACGGTAATTGTGTCCTTCGTAGGTGACGTTGTCGTCGAAAGGTCCGCCACCGTAACCAACATTCGGCGCCACCACTGCTACATCATCGACGGAGCTGGCCTGCGCCCTAATAGTCTCGGCATCAGCAACCGTCAGCGGCTTGCGCAGGCGTTCTGAACGATCCTCGCTGACGCGCGGACCCGTGGAAAGATGGAAGGCGTAGATATTGTTAGTTCCATACTCTTCAATCATCGCCACGATGTTTTGTCTTAAGCCCGTCAGCAACGACGCGATGACAATTGCCGTCATCACACCGATGACAATCCCCAGCACGGTGAGGAAACTGCGGAACTTGTGGGAGCGCACGCTATCGAGCGCCATCACAAGCGTTTCGCGCAGCACACCTCTGGGTAATTTAAGTTTCATAACTTAGGTCGCGTGTGTCAGGGCCAAGATCGGATCCAGCCGTGCTGCTTTGAAGGCCGGATAAATACCCGCCAGCATCCCGATGGCGGTGGAAACGATCAATGCCAGCAGGATATAGCCGATAGTTATCGTCATCGTGATCGACGCCAGGGTTGTAATCAGCTGCGTTACTCCCCAGGCAAGCAGCAACCCGATAATGCCGCCCAGGGCACAAAGAATTGCCGACTCAATCAAAAACTGCATCAGGATCTGTTTGCGGGTCGCTCCCACCGCCTTGCGCAAACCAACTTCAAAGGTTCGTTCCGTCACACTCACCAGCATGATGTTCATCACTACGATGCCGCCCACCACGAGTGTGATGAGGGTAATCGGTACGACCACTGCGGCGATGCTGCCAGTCATTTCATCGATCTGGTTATTCAGGTCTTCAACGTTCACCACGCCGAAGTCGTCTTCTTCATTACCCTTCAACCGGTGTTTGTTCCGCAGGGCGATGCGGGCGTCTTCGATCGTCGCCTGGAAGGTTGCACGATCTCGTCCCTTGCCATGAATTTGCAAACCGTTGCGCCCAAAGATCTGCTGATGCGTCGTGACGGGGATGTAGACCTGGCGATCAAATGAGTCGCCAAAGAATGAACCACGCTTTTCTTCGACTCCGACGACACGGAAGGGCAAACCGCGAATCTTCAACGTCTTGCCGACGGCGCTGGTGTTAGCGAAATACTTGTCTTTGATGTCGCCGCCCAAAACGCAAACGAGCGCTGAGCGTTCGACTTCATCTCCGGAAATGAACCGACCGTCTGCCATGGTCTTATCCTCGATATCGACCATGTTGGCGGTAACGCCGTTGATGCGCGCGCCAGGAAACTCGATGCCGTCCTGCTTTAGATCGACGCCGCTATTGAGCTGAGCCCCGACCTCCACACACGACATACAATGATCGCGAACCCACTCGTAGTCCTCCCAAAGCAGCATTTTGTTGCGCCGGTTGACGCGCTCGTATTCATCGTCAGACAAGCGGCCATGAAAGGCCATGCGCGCCATCATGAAGTGATTGCTTCCCAGCACCTTCGACATCTTGTCGATCACATAAGTATTGAGGCCGCTAATCGAGGCTCCCACTACCACTACCGAGGCCACGCCAATAATAATTCCGATCAACGTGAGAAAAGCCCGCAGTTTGTGGGCAAAAATCGACTGCAGGGCAATCTTAAGAGCGTCGGTGTAAAAGGAGAAAAAGGCTTTCATTATTGCTGTTTCCGCGGACTCCCGGGGTCACGTGGCTGTACGACAGATTGCTTAAGAAAGTTTGTCTCAGTTTTCGGGGCGTTTCACCTGGCTAGCTGGCAGGCTCCGCACTGAAACACGGCTACCTTTCTTAACGCTCGTAAAGCGAGGTCATTAACACTTAGGTGAGTTCGGCTGCCGGTTCTTTTGCTGGTTTGAGGGAAAATTTGTCTGCCCAGCGGATTCGTCCCGTGACCTGCATAGCTACAAACAGCGAAACAATCGCCCCGCTGGTGACAGCAAGGCCGGTAAAGCCCTTGAGAAAGAAGGCATACGAAAAAGCGACGAGATAAACGAATTGTGCGAATGCAGCCTCGCGACCTGCGAAACCCATGCCCACCACGAGCCGCAGGTAACTGACCACCAGAAAGATCGAGACGGCTGAAGCGATCACAAATCCGACGTGGATTGAGACGTGATCGACCAGGTACGCAAGTAAGAGATGGAAGGAGAAGAACGCAGCGGCCAGAAACAGATAGTTCATAGGATGAAGCTCGATGCCGCGAATAGTTGTGATGATGAACATCAGAAAGAAGAAAAAGAACAAGGACACCGGCGCGAAGAAACTGATACGTCCGGCAAGTGGTCCTGGCTGAAGTTTCTCCGGCATTACCATAGCGATCTGGTATCCGGACAACAAATTCGTGTAACTCCAGCTAAGCGACCACCCATTTTCGGTTTCGTGCTTCGCTGTCGGGGAAATCGTGTTATCCGGAAAATCCACATCCTTGAAGTTTGTTTTCATGTTGAGATTGAAGTCTCGGACTTGTGTGACGGTGGGCCCGCCAAAACTGTAACGCCACTCATCTAATCCCTGTGAGCGATATCCAACCGCGAGCTGGGCTGTTTTCCCGGCTGCAATCTTGACGACTCCGACAGCCGAGTTGTCTTCATTTTTAATTGGAACCGGCGAACCATCGACGAGGAAAGTCAGGTTGTCATAGATCGCTTCAGTAGTGGGAAAGCGCAAAGCAAAGACGATGGCTTCCTCTTTTTCGCTGATGTTGCGAAACGTGTATGCGCCCGAGAAATCGACTCTGTAAGTGCTGAACCAAAGTAGCCCTTTCTGCCGGTGTTCAAGATCGAGAGAAACATTAATTTTGCTGCCTTCCAGCGGGAGGTTAGTTGTGACGACGTCGTCAACTGTCTTGGTTACCTTCTTCCCGTTTTCAACCGTCTCTTCTGTTTTGGGTAATACATGTCGGAACAGAGCGGTTGGTGGCAATTGATTTTGGGAAGCACCCCAAGTGGAAATCACCTGGCTTTCAGCCAATCGGTCATATGAATAGGTACGTGAGAAGATCGTCGCACCGAGTATCGCCCAGGCGATCGAAGCGCACACAAAGATGAAAGCAATAGCCAGGATTCGCTTAGTCATGTCTTAGGTCCTTTCCCAGTGTGTTTCGTTTTCTCATCGCCTTCAGCAGGCTCGAAAATAATGGTTGCGAGTCTTCACGCTAAGAGGCCTGCCATTACAGTCAATGTGTGATCACCTGGGAATGTGGCCTGCCACACTCATCGATGCGGCTGGGACGGTTGGGTAATCGAGCTCTTGGTTATCCACCGGAAATGATCTGCGTCCAAAAAAGATGTGACTGGCAAACGATTTAAGGATGGGGAGCTGTAAGGCAGCACAACCCAGTTCCAGGGCTGGCTGATTTAGTTTGGCGACCAGGCGTCGCATCCAAATCCGCGAGGAGAAGCGAGCGCGGAAAACGTTGCCGGAATAAGCTGACAGAGTCGCAGGGTCGTTAGTCACTAGATAGTTCTTTATTACCTGGGCGGCCAGCGTTGAGAGGCGCATGCAGGGATCGAGTCCTCCCGCCGTCAGTGGCGGTACGGCTCCGGCCGCATCGCCCACGAGCAGACCCTGTCTGTTTGCAATGCGGCGCAGAACACCGCTGACCGGAATCCGTCCCCCACGACGCTCCAACCATTTGTAAGAATGCAGGTCCAAAACGTTACCGATGGAATTGCTGAAACGTTCAAGGGCCGTCACCGGATCGAACATCGCCGGATAGCCTCCGACTCCGACGTGCACGTCCTCGCCATCGTCAGCGATCCATGCGAGATAACCGGGCGCGAGCTCGCGATCGAGAAAACAATGAAGGCGCGGCTCACCCTTTGGCATCGTCCCTTTGTAAACATCTTCAACTCCCACAATCCATTCACGATTTCGATCGAGGTTAAGGTCGCGGCCAACGCGGGAATTTGCGCCGTCCGCGCCTACGATGTAGCGAGCCTTGATCCAGCCGGAAGACTGATTTGTATCGAGGCGGATTACGAGATGGTCCTTCAAGATTGAAAGATCTGAATAACGAGTCGCCGGCATCCATTCGACCCCGTTCTCCAGGCATTGTTCCAGGAATCGCTGATACAGCAGGCCCATGCGGCCGATGCGGAACTCGTCATTCGCACTCGAGAGTGTTAGTGAGCGTCGCGATGGCGAGTAGAGCGTGACGTCCCGCACAGCGGGACCAAGACAGTCTTCAGGAATGGCAAAGTCCTCGAGCGTCCGTCGCACGAAGATTCCTGTTGTATGAATTGAATGACTTAGGTTCGCCTTGCGGTCTGCCAGTAGAACTCTTAACCCAGAGCGGCTCAACAACCTGGCACACTGCAACCCGGCCAAACCGGCGCCGACGATTACAACATCAAATTGTTCCATTTAAAGGGTAGTGTTCGGCTCAGACTAAAGTTGAAACCTCGTTTTACGGTGGAGCGGGCTGTTCTCATGCCCGATGACGAAGTGTGTAAGCCATTCGCCTTCACTGATCAGCAGGGTTGGATTGCGGGCATCAAGGGGAAGATCAAAAGCGAAGGTGGTGGTGTACGATTCGCCGGGACGCAACGGAGCATTCAGAGGGTGGCCAGCACTCTGCAAACCCTCGAGAATGCTTTGCGCCGCAGGGGAGGGAAAGTATTTGCGGCCCTGGTCATCGACCAGAGTCACGACCCGGCTATTGGGATAAAGCAAACCATTACCTCTGTTGGGGCTGATAGTATTTTCATCAAAACGAGTTTTGATGGTCACACTGCGGAACATACCGGTAGCGGTTGCTTGCATGGGCGGCGTGCCCAAGGTTTTCGCATCGGTTACGGCGAGGATCGAATAGGCGAGATGGCAATCAATTTCGCAAAAGTGTTTTTCCTGACCGCGTGCCAGCGCCTGCTCGTTGCTCTTAAACGAAAACATTAGCAACACAGCGACATACACTGCGGCGATCACGGCAGCAGCGACCAGCACCAACTTATTCGCGCGAAACTTTCGTTTTACGAGGGTAAAAACGAAAGCCAGCGCCAGCAGCAGGAACAAAAACCCGGTGCCGAGCAGCGCCAGGGCTCCCAGCGGTGCGGCGAGATTGACGTTGGTGAACATAGGCCTATCTCCAAAAGTGCGAATGGCAAAGCCCTTTGCCTCGCAAAGTGCATAAGCAAAAAAAATACGGACTCAGGTGTTCCGCATTTTGTGAATCAACGTCTCCATGTGGTTTAGGTAGCTTTCTAGAGCGCGCCGCCCTGCCGTAGTTAACTTGTACTCAGTCTTAGGCACTCTGCCATCGAAAGACTTCGTGCAGCTTATGTAACCGGCATCCTCGAGCTTGCGCGCATGAACACTTAGATTTCCATCAGTCGACTCGACCAGGCCCTTAAGATCGCTGAAGGTCAACGACTCGTTTGCTGCAAGGGCACTGACGATGCCCAGTCGCATGCGTTCATGAATCAGGCGATCGAGCGGCGGCGCGGCAGCGCTCGCACGAGCACTGCGTAGCTCGCGGGGGGCCGCTGCTTGCCGTCGTGTTGATGTTTTTAATGCTGACTTAGCCACCGTACCTCCTCGCGATTATCACGCCGAAAACAATGTGCAGGCCGCCGAAGCCTGCGGCCAAAAACCAATTCGCAAATGCGGGCGGGAGGAAAAGTGCCAGCGCCCCCAGCGCCATAAAGCACATTCCCATGATCGGTACGATAGTTACCGAGAACATGCCGCCAGTGACCACGCCCGTCCCATAAAGCAACAGCCACACTCCTGGAATTGCATTAGTCAGTCCGGCGCGATAGAGAACGACCGTGAGCAGAGCTCCAACTAAGAGCGGGGGTGAAAGGCTGAAGGCAACTTTTCTCCCGGGACCACTGAGCAACGGCATTTGCGCTGTGCGCGCTTTGCGGTCGATGGACCAACCCGCGATCAAGAGCGACACCAGGCCTTCAACAAGCCAAACTAAAAGCCATGCTTTGAAGGTGGGTTGTTGCGCGGAAAGGGGGGCCGCGATGAGCGCCGTCGCCCCAATGGCCACCTGGCCCCAACCCGAAATGCCAGTGAAAGCTCCAGCGCGTTCCATGGTCTCGCGAATAAACCGCAGGTTGTCCATGGCGCGCTCATGTAGCGCTGTGGGTTGTTCGGGAGCAGGCGAGATTTGCGGATTAGGAGTCATTCGAGCGGCAGCATAGCTCCGGGCGGCAATTCTGTCAAGTACTTTGCGCTGCAAAGCAAAACGCGCTTACACCACGCGAATCGATCATCACTGGAACTGCATCAAGCTGTAACTAAGGACTTAAGGCGTGCTACATAAGGCCGCTGAACCGGCCTCAAGCAAACCACTGCCGCAGTGAACCAGCCGTAAAAACGGTTGGCTTATCAGCCCTTCGGGATGGGGCGTAAACGCGCCAACTGAATTCAATCTACCAACGTTAGACTAGTGCTTCTGCATTGGAAGTTGCAGGCGTGAGGGCAAGCTTTACGAGGCTGGCCTGTTCCTGTTGGTGGATGGCGTAGGATCCGGTGGCGGGGCTCGCTGACGGCGCCCGCCCGATATAGATTGCGCGTTCGCAAGCTGGTAACAAGTTCTCTAATCGTGGCTCGACGAAAGTCCAACCGCCCATGTTTTTCGGTTCTTCCTGCGCCCACACAATTTGAGTTGTATTTGGATAGAGCGCGAGCGTTTCTTCCAGTGCCTTCAGAGGGAACGGATAGAACTGTTCCAACCTCACGATGCAGACCTGCAGATCTCCGGTCTTCTTTCGCGCCTCGATCAGATCGTAATAAAGTTTGCCGCTACACAGCACCATCCGTTTCACTCCGGCATTGTCTTGCACCTCAGGGTCGCGAATCAGAGGTTGAAACCCTCCACTGACTAGATCGTCTATGATCGAAGTCGCGGCGGGCAGACGCAGCAGACTCTTGGGCGTCATTACCACGAGCGGTCGTTCCATGCCCGGCCTGGTTTGGCGTCGCAGCAGATGGAAGTACTGAGCCGGCGTGGTCGGATTGCAAACCTGAAGATTATTCTCCGCGCAGAGTTGCAGATAGCGCTCGAGCCGCGCGCTTGAATGCTCGGGACCCTGCCCTTCGTAGCCATGTGGCAAAAGCATTGCCAGGCGCGACGTCTGTTTCCATTTATCCTCGGAGGCGGCGATGTATTGATCGATGATCGTTTGCGCGCCATTT
>Ga0079218_10000530_pt1 | contig 11598 bp, 10 predicted proteins | sample NCCompost_FD_77181 | JGI IMG/M metagenome (GOLD analysis project Ga0079218, IMG submission 77181) | Agricultural soil microbial communities from Utah to study Nitrogen management - NC Compost | ecosystem: Environmental > Terrestrial > Soil > Agricultural land | place: USA: Utah | collected... | reverse complement strand
TAGAGATCAAAAAGAAACGTGACCGCACTTCCACCATCCATTCCGTAAAATAGCCGCCATGCACAGCGATTTGCTCGCTCGTCTTCGGGCCAGGGCTGCAAAGAATCCCAGGAGAATCGTCTACCCGGAGGGCACCGACCTCAGAATTCTCCGCGCCGCTCGGACCATTGTGGACGGTGGTATGGCCAAGCCCATTCTGGTGGGGTCAGTGCAGGCGATCTCAATGGCGGCGGAACAGGCTGGGGTAAAAGCCGGCGGGATGGATATCGTCGAACCAACCTCAAGTCGAAAGCAGCAGTATGCCGGGCTTCTTCTTCCCGAGTGGCGATCACGCGGCGTTACCGAAGTCGAAGCCATGAACCGGCTTGAGGATCCAATGTATTTCGCTGCGGCCATGGTTCGGGCCGGCGATGCGGATGGTTTTGTCGGCGGTGCGGCAACCACAACTGCCGATACCGTTCGGGCTGCAATTCACTGTATCGGGCTTCGCAAGGAGTCATCGGTTGTCTCCAGTTTCTTTCTGATGGTGATGCGCGACGCCGCCCTCGTGTTCGCAGATTGTGCCGTAGTGCCCCTGCCCACGGTACCCCAATTGGCCGACATTGCGATCGATGCAGCCCGGAATGCGCGAACCTTTCTCGAATCCGACGCGCGTGTCGCATTTCTCTCCTTTTCGACCAAGGGAAGCGCGCAACATCCTTCGCTCGATCGAATCCGCGAGGCGGTCGCCACTGTAAAGGCTCGCGAACCGGGTTTGATTGTCGATGGAGAGTTACAGGCGGACACGGCTCTCGTTCCGGAAATTGCGCAGTCCAAGGCGCCTCGCAGCCCCATCAAAGGAACAGCCAATACGCTGATCTTTCCGGATCTGCATTCCGGTAATATCGCTTACAAGTTGACGGAACGATTGGCTGGAGCCAGAGCGGTTGGTCCCATTCTGCAGGGTCTGCGGAAACCTGCGAATGACCTTTCACGGGGATGTTCTGTTGAGGACGTTATCGACGTTACGGCAGTGACAGCGTTGCAGTAGTTCGCCGCGACCGGATACCGCGATCCGGCCGCGGATATGTTCTCAATCTTCGACGACTCGGCGAACTTTCTTGCGGCTGCGCTTGCGGGCAAGTGCCTGTTTGATGCGCTTCTTTTCACCAGGCTTCAAGTAGAAGGAATGCTTCTTCACTTCCTTGATGATGTCTTCCTGCTGAACTTTCCGCTTGAAACGCCTCAGGGCATTCTCGATGGACTCACCGTCCTGAATGCGAACTTCGGCCACTCAAAACACCCCCAATCCCCTCACAAAGTCTTCCGATTATCCGGGCCACTCCGGGCAAAGTCAAACTCCCCTTTTTGGTATACTCCACGCCCTATGGCGCGCTGTCCTTTGTGTTCCGAGCGTTCCGCCAAGAGATTTTGCCCGGCCAAACAGACGTCAATCTGTACGGTATGTTGTGGTACGAAGCGAGAGATCGAGATTGACTGCCCAAGTTCTTGTGTCCACCTGCAGGCGGGCCGTTCCTACGAATCGGAAAGGAAGCCGTCGGACCCCGCCTTGATCGCCCAAGCGCGATCGGTTCGCGAGAATTTCCTGGCCGATTACGGACCGATACTTGCGGTGGTCGGCAGGGCTGTGGCGGAAGAACGGTTTAACTTTCCATGGCTCGTCGACCCGGACGTCGCGGACGTCTATCGAGCCCTTATCGCAACATCGAAAACTCTTTCCAGCGGCATCTACTATGAAACCCTTCCCGAAGGGCCGCCAAAGATTGCACTTTTCCGCAAGCTGAAGGCAATTTTGGACGACCTGATGGCTCCGTCTGACGGGCAACATCGTGCGCTCCGTGTGTCTGAGATTCTGGAGATTCTGGATTTCCTCATGCTCTCATTCGCTGCGAACACCAGCGGGCGTCCGAGAAGCCGCCAATACCTCGACTGGTTATCCACGATGTCTGGCGTGTCCACCCCTCCGTCCGAATCCGGTCGCCTGATTATTCCGTGAAGGTGCTCGCCATCAGGCTGGGCCGTTTTGGCGATCTCGTTCTCCTGCTCCCTGCCCTGGCCTTACTCAAGGCTCGCTTGCCTAAAAGTCACCTCACCCTGTTGACCGATACGCGCTGGGCACCACTTGCAAAGATGTGCCCGGCGATTGACGACATTATCGCCGTCGACAGAATTGAGATGCGGGACGCGCCACCCTGGCGCTCGATACCCGGCATCATCCGGCTCATGTCTGACGTTCGCCGACGTCGCTTTGATGCCGCAATAGATTGCCACGGCTTTCGTGAAACCAGCCTCCTCGCCTGGTGGAGCCGAGCGCCACAGCGGTGGGGACTCAAGCGGTTTGACCAATCCTTTCTTGGCTTCTGTTTCAACCGGCCACCCGTTGTTGAGGATAAGAGCCTGCACGCATCCGCGAGCTTTTTCAGACTGGTCGACCACTTCGCGCCGTCCCACGGGAGCGAGAACTCGCTGCCACCTCTCGTTGTTCCAGGTGATGCGTTGCAGTGGGCCTCCGAGCGCCTTCCGAAAGGTCCTTTTGCCGTGCTCTTCGTCGACGCACCCGTTCCCGAGAGAGTCTGGCCGCTCGACCGATTTGGGGCGGTCGCCGACCACATCACTGGAAATCTCAGAATCGCGGTCGTTGTTGTAGGAAACAAGAATCAAGGACTGCGAGGTTTTGGAAAAGATACACCCGTATTTTCAGGTCTCTCGATCCCGCATCTCGCCGCGTTGATCGCCAAAGCAAGCCTGCTGGTGAGCAATGATACGGGCCCGATGCATCTCGGCCCCGCATTGGGCGTGCCGACAGTGGGAATTTTCAGCGTTGGGATTCCCACACATTTTCGCCCGACGGGATCGGAGGATCGTTATGTTCAAGGCGACCCCATTGATACGGTGGGAGTCGACGAAGTGGTTGGGGCAGTAAGCCAGGTTTGGAAGTCTACCGATCCCCGAAATCTTCGACGCTGATTTTGAGTTCCTGCAGAAACTTCAGGTCCTGCGATGTGACTTTGAGGTTTCCGTCGGGAGCTGGCGACTCGGAGGCCGGTGAGCTCGTTTCTTCAATCACCTTTTTGTTGAAGCCGATGGTTGCTTCGAGCGCCAGAACCACTTCGTAACCGGCATTGCGGACATTCTGGATCGCCTCGTTGATTTCTACGGATTGGGAAAGGGCGAGGTTGATCGCGTCACCGAGTTCTTTCAACAACCCTTTCAATCTGTCGTCGATCTGCAAACGGGCCTCCTGTTTTTTTGTGCCTTCCCATCGTACTGATATCGGTTTCATGCGGTCAATTCTCAATTTATGGCCTTTCGAGTAAGATGATTGGTGCTCATAATGGCCGGCAACTTCAAATTGATTTTCCGCAATTTTCTGAAGTCCATTCATCAACTCTGGCTTGAAGTTACGGGTGCGTTCCAGCTGATCTTCGCTGTCGCGTTCGGTTATTACGCGATCAGGGAATATCGGAAGTTTCCCGAGACCACAGACAGTTTGTGGGGAGTTGTCGCCGCCGCCGGCCTGTGCATTCTGACGCTGGCGTTTGGAATCCACTCTTTCTGGAAGTCCAGGAAGCTTCGCTAAGTGAACGAGGCAAACTACAAGTCTCTCGGAGACCCTGAGCTCGTCGGCCTTTGCTTAACCGGGGACGCCAAAGCGTGGGAAGCGCTCATTGTGCGTTACCGCCGTTTGATCTATTCGATACCGGTAAAGTTCAACTTCACAACCGCCGATGCCTCCGATGTCTTTCAAGCCGTTTGCCTGAAGCTGATAGAACATCTCCGCGAATTAAAGGACGAATCCAAGGTTAGTGCGTGGCTGATCACCACGACGACACGACAGTGCATTCATGTCCGGGCGCAACGTATGCGTGAGTCCAGCACGGAAGAGGACTTTGAAGAACCGGCCGATTCCGGCATAAACGTGGAAGATATTCAGATACAGACACAGGAACAACAGAACATCCGAAACGCTGTCGGCAAATTGCCGGACCGATGTCGCCGCCTTCTGGAACTGCTGTACTTTGAGACGACGAACCCAAGCTACGAGGACATCGGGCGCCTTATGAGTATGCCCGTTGCCAGCATCGGCCCCACTCGTGCCCGCTGCCTGGACAAGCTGCGAACGATCTTCAGACGGAGCGGAATCGAGTAAATACCACGTCAAAGTTCTGTGTATTTTCACCCTCCTGCAGGGCTCAATATGCTTGACACCGACAAGGAGTCGACTCGGAGACACGAGGGGAGCCATAAGGATGAGACACTTAAATGCTGAAAAGTTAATGGAGTACATGGACAGCCAATTAACTGACGCAACAAAAGCGATGGTGGATAGCCACCTCTCTCAATGCATGGACTGCTCTCAAGTCAGGCAGGAATTGCAGGAATTCGTCGTTTGGATGAGGGCTGACGCCTCTTTCGAACCCCCGGCCGAAGTGCTGCAGTGGGGGCTCAACCTGTTCCAGCCGATGCTTCAGCCGCAGGAGTCCGTTGCCGGAAAGGTCCGCCGAATTATCGCCTCTCTGGTGTTCGACACCTTTGATGAACCGGCGCTTGCAGGCGTTCGTCGTGTCGGTGCTCCACCGCGTCAGTTGCTGTTCCGTGCCGGGGATGTCGATGTCGACGTCAAGATCGAGTCTGTGGAGACGAACGACCGCATTTCGTTGGTTGGGCAGGTGTTGTCAAACACCGAGAAGTTCTTCGATAATACCCCCGTCAAGCTTGAGTCCCATGGCATGGTCCGTTACAAGACGATGACCAACTCCGTCGGTGAATTCATTTTCGACGAAGTGCCGAAGGACACCTATCACCTGTCCGTCGATCTGCCGGAAGGGCAGATCACGCTCTTCTGCGTCCACAGGGGCAACTCCTAAATAGTTCGCCCTCGTCGGGAAGGGTGCAAGGAAACCCAGGCCTGACGAGGAAACCGGCGTGACGTTACTGGATCCCGAGGAGTACCTGTTAGGGCTGGCTCAGATTCGGGATGCGGCTCAGCAACGGGCGTACATCTCGAGTTCCAGGGTCGTCCCTTCGCTTGCGCACATCGAGGCCCTTTCGCAAAAGATCCGAGAAATCGGCTGGAAGGATCTCGCTCTTGCCGAGGCGCTGGCCGAGTCCAATCGCTATCTGGCGTCTCAAATCGATACTCCCGCAGCGTGGGCGTATGCCACCCGATCCACAGCCCAGGTCCTCCACATGATGCGGAAGTGTGTCGAGGCTCAACCTCTCTTCGAACAGGCCGTCAAGCTTTTCTCAGAAGCGGGATTGATGCCGGAAGCGGGCAGGACGACCGTCGCGGTGATGGAAAACCTCATGTACCTGGGCCGGTACGAAGAGGCGCTTCGACTTGCAGAGCCGGCCAGGTCCGCGCTGGAAAAAGCTGCGGACACACGCTATCTGGCGCTGATCGAGATTTCGCTGGGGAATCTTTACTACCGCCTGCGCCGGTATCTCGAATCGCTCGACCATTATCGCCTTGCCGACCACCGGTGCACCGATCCCGATGTCGTTGCGGCTATCGGATTAGGCCGCGCCCATGTCCTGACGGGAATGAATCGTTTCGACGAAGCGCTCGACGCCTACAGGACCACAAGACAGCATTGCGAACAGAACGGACTCTCCTTGTGGGTCGATATTGTGGATCGTGGCATGTCCACGATTTACCTCTATCGTGGAAACCTGACGGCCGCTCTCCAGATCCTCGACGGCCTTCGTCACAAATATGAGGTTGCGAATGATGCCCGCCGGGTCGCGCTGTGCGATATCGGCCGCGCCCACATCTACTCTCAGCTGAACCTCTTCGAAGACGCTTCAGCTGTGGCTGCCCGAGCTTTTGAAATATTTCAAAAGCTCGGGAATCAGTATGAATCTGCCCTGTCGTTGACGACGCAGGGTGTCGCTGAATTCAAGCTTGCGCATAACGCTGAAGCGCAGGCGGCGTTCCAGCGGGCACGCGATCTGTTTGTCCAGGAGGGCAGCGAGATCTCCGTGGCTGCGGCCGACCTTTGCCTGGCGCAATTACTGATGCACCAGCAGAAGTTTGCTGAAGCCGGGAAACTTGCACGACGGTCTGCCGAGACGTTTGAAAAACATCACGTCCCGGTGCGCGCGGCAAACGCGAGGGTCTGGTCCGCACTCAGCTTTCAGGAGACGGATGAATTGGAGGCAGCGGTAGGGGAAGCCGAGCTGGCCCTGGCGGAACTCGAAGGCCTGCATGCGCCGTGGGTGTTCTATCAGGCGCTCAACACCCTCGGAAAACTCAAAGAGATGATGGGCGGCGCCGGCGAAGCCGAATCGCTCTACATGCGAGCGATCACGGAACTCGAGTTATTGAGAGGAAACATCAAGCTCGACGAGTTCCGGATGTCTTTCGGCAAGGATAAATACCAGGTCTACGAGAATATGGTCGGCGTCAAACTCCGCACAGCCGATGCTCGCGCGGCGTTTGAGTTTGTAGAGCGTTCGAAGTCACGAACGCTGATTGACCAGATGGAGCGCAGCGTCGAGACCACATGGGACGTCGGCGCTGACGAATCACCCCGCTTCAAGCGCCTTCAAAAAGTGCGTGAAGAGCTGAATATTCTGTACTCACGGCTGAATGAACAGGGCACAACCGCCCGCGCCGCCGCAGCCGATACTGCAACCAAGGATGAAATCGCCAGACGTGAGCAGGAATTTGTCGAGTTGCTTCGAGCCGCTGGAACCGAGAAGCCTGGCTGGGCGACGCTTCAGAGCATGCCGGCAATCGGCATCGCGGATGTTCAGAAAATGCTCGAGGCCGATGAACTCCTGGTGGAGTACTACGCTGTCGGCGATTCCTTTCAGGTGTTCGTCATTGGCCACGAGACATTCCAGGCCTTCACGGATGTCGCCTTGACCGCTGAAATTCGTTCCTCCATCAGGGGATTGACCTTCCAGCTTTCAAAATTTCATTTGCAGCCGGCCTACTTGACCAAGCATGCCCAGTCGCTTCTCGCGGCAACCCGACATCATCTCAAAAGCCTGCATGCGCAGTTGATCGCCCCGATCGAGGGAGCCATGACGGCCGGCAAACGCCTTATCATCGTTCCGCACCAGTTACTCCATTACGTTCCTTTCCATGCGTTGTGGGACGGCGAACACTATGTCATCGACAAGCACCCGATTTCTTATGCCGCCAGTGCTTCTGTGCTTCGCATCTGCCGGAGCCGAAAGCCGGCAGGAACGGGTCGCGACCTGATCCTCGCGGTCGCGGACAGCCTGACACCGCACATCAATGACGAGGTCGAGGCGCTCAGGCATTTGTTGCGGGACGCGAATGTTTTTACGGGGGCCGACGCAGGAGAAGACAAGCTGCGAAAGTACGGGGCAACAGCCGGAAAGATTCACATCGCCGCCCACGGCGTTTTCCGGGCAGACAATCCCGACTTCTCGTCTATTCGCTTCGGAGACAAATGGTTGAACTTGTTTGATCTCTTCAACCTTAGCCTGGGGGCCGAGATCACGACACTCAGTGCATGCGAGACCGGAATGAATGATGTTCTCGGCGGCGATGAACTTCTCGGGCTCGCGCGAGGCTTTCTCAGGGCCGGAACGCCTTCCCTCGTCGTGAGTCTTTGGATGGTCAACGACAGATCGACCGCACAGTTGATGTCGCGGTTCTACCAGGGATTACGCGACGGCGCCACAAAAGCAACGGCACTGCGCGACGCGATTCTCGAAGTTAAGAGTTCGTTCCCCCATCCCTACTACTGGGCGCCCTTCATCCTGCTGGGCAAGTCTTAGGCGTGCTAACCTAGCGTCACATGCCTTCTCAATCCGGTTTGCCTGGACAGTATCCCTACACGCGTGGCATTCAACCTTCAGGATATCGGGGCAAGCTGTGGACAATGCGGCAGTACGCCGGTTATGGCTCGGCTGCCGAGACAAATCTGCGTTTCAAATATCTGCTCGCGAATGGCCAGACAGGTCTGTCCGTAGCGTTCGACCTTCCGACACAGATGGGCATGAACTCCGATCATCCGCTTGCACTTGGAGAAGTCGGAAAGGTAGGAGTGGCCATCGACACGCTGGAGGATATGGAATCGCTGCTCCGCGGCCTTCCTCTGGACAGTGTTTCCATCTCGATGACCATCAATGCGACGGCGGCCATTCTCCTCGCAATGGTTGTTAATGTCGCGAAGAAGGAAGGCGTTGCAGGCTCGGCTCTCAACGGCACGGTCCAGAACGATATTCTCAAGGAGTACATTGCGCGTGGCACGTATATCTATCCGCCGCGCTTTTCCCTGCGTCTGATCACCGACATGATCCAGTACTGTTCGGTGGAACTTCCGAATTGGAACACGATATCGATCAGCGGTTATCACATCCGGGAAGCAGGTTCGACTGCCGTTCAGGAGCTTGCGTTCACGTTTGCGAATGCGATTGCTTACGTGGAGGCGACGTTGGCCCGAGGCATCGACTTCGATGTCTTTGCTCCCCGACTCTCGTTCTTCTTCAACACCCACAACAATTTTCTCGAGGAGATCGCAAAGTTTCGCGCCGCTCGAACCATCTGGAGCAAGATCGCGAAGAACCGATTTCACGCGAAGAATCCGCGTTCGATGATGCTGCGGTTCCATGCGCAGACCGCGGGCTCAACTCTGACCGCGCAACAACCCGACAATAACATTGTTCGCGTCGCCGTACAGGCGATGGCCGCAGTGTTGGGTGGAGCCCAGTCGCTGCACACCAACTCAAAAGACGAGGCGCTCGCCTTGCCGACGGCTGATGCCGCACGGCTCGCCTTGCGGACGCAACAGATTATCGCGTGGGAATCCGGAGTGGCCAACACCGTAGACCCCGTCGGCGGATCCACGGCGATAGAAGCGATGACCGAGGATATCGAGCGGCAGGTCATTGAATTGCTGGATTCGATCGACAGGCGGGGAGGGATGCTTCCGGCAATTGAGTCGGGCTGGATTCAAAATCAGATTCAGGATGCGGCGTACACGTATCAGCGGTCCATCGAGAGTGGAGAACGCGTTGTTGTGGGTGTCAACCGATTCGAGATTCAGGAGGAAGAATCCATTTCAATTCATGCAAACGATCCGGAACTTGAGAAGGGCCAGGTAGCGCGGCTTAACGCTCTGCGCCGCTCGCGAGATCCTCAGGCTGTCGCGGAGTCGCTGCGACGTTTGGAATCTGCGTGTCGTAGCGAGGAGAATCTCTTCCCGCATATCCTTCAGGCGGTCGCTGCTTACGCAAGCGTTGGCGAGATATCCGACGTTTTTCGAAGCGTGCATGGCGAATATCGAGAGGCACCGATAGCCTGAAGACGTCATGAGTCACCCTGCATGAAATTTGAGGTGCTCAACAAAGATTCCCGTACCCGCGCACGCCGCGGCAGGCTTCGTCTGGCGCATGGCACCGTTGAAACGCCCGTGTTCATGCCGGTCGGCACACAGGCGACAGTAAAGGGCATGACGGTCGCGCAGCTCCAGTCGTTGTCCGTCCAGATACTGCTGTGCAACTCCTACCACCTGATGCTTCGACCCGGCAGTGAAACCATCTCCAGGCTCGGCGGTCTGCATGGTTTCATGAGGTGGGATCGGCCGATCCTGACCGATAGCGGCGGCTATCAGGTCTTCAGTCTGAATAAGTTTCGGAAGGTTTCCGAGGATGGAGTGGCATTTCAGTCCCACCTCGATGGCACGGCCTATGCGCTGACCCCGGAGAACTCGATGGACCTCCAGGTTGCCCTGGGCGCCGATATCATCATGCCTCTGGATGACTGCCTGGCGTATCCAGCGACAGAGGACTCGGCCATGGAATCCATGAGGCGTTCGATGCGCTGGGCTGCTCGATGCAGCACTCGGCTGCGCGAACTCGCTCCGTCCGGACAGAACCTTTTCGGCATTGTCCAGGGCGGTGTCTATCCGGGCTTGCGTAAGGAGAGCGCCGAACGCCTGATCGAGATTGGATTTCCCGGATACGCGATCGGAGGTCTGGCCGTCGGAGAACCGAACGCACTGATGTACGACGTCATCGATCAGCTGGAACCCCATTTACCCGAGGACCACCCGCGATACCTGATGGGTGTGGGCACGCCGGATGACCTGATCGAATGCGTTGCCCGGGGAGTCGACATGTTCGATTGCGTCATGCCGACGAGGCACGCGCGAAATGGCTGGCTGTTCACAGCGGACGGCCACATCGTGATTAAGCACGCCGAGTACAAAGACGATCCACGACCGATCGATGAGAGCTGTCGTTGTCCGGTGTGCCGCGATCATTCAAGAGCCTACCTGCGGCACCTCTTCATGGCAGGAGAGATCCTGGCGTCCGTTTTGAATACTATCCATAACCTCTACTTCTACCTTGACACTATGGATCGAATAAGGCAGTTTATCGAGTTTCGCCGCTTCGATGAGCTCTTGGCCAAGGTGCGGAATAAACAATAAGGAGACATTAAGACGTTGTTTCTGCAGACGGCCGAGCAACAACCAAATATCTTCAGTAATCTTCTGCTGCCGTTCCTGGCGATATTTGCAATCTATTACTTCATCGTCATCATGCCTACGCGACGGAGCCAGAAGAAAGTCCAGGACATGATTGAGAATCTCAAGGTTGGCGATAAGGTCATCACCAACAGCGGGATTTACGGTACCATTGCGGGACTTAAACCGGATCGGATACAGCTTCGCATCGCAGAGAACGTCAAGGTGGAGATGTCACGAAACGCCATTAGCGCGCTTCAGCATCCCGATCCAGAACAGACCAATCCATGAACAAAAGAATCCGTAATCGATCCCTGATTATCATCGGGATAACTATTCTATCCATCATCCTGTTCGCGGGGTTTCCGCCCAGCCGCGAGGGGCTTAGAGACAAAATCCGTTTGGGCCTGGATCTGAAGGGCGGCACACAACTGGTGCTTCAGGTCAATGTGGACGACGCGTTAAAAGCCACGACCAACCAAACGATCGAAGCGTTGCGCGACCAGATGCAGAAGGATGGAATAACCGTCCGGCAGATCGCACCCACGAGTGTCGATACGTTTGAGGCCCGCGGAGTCGATCCGGCCAAGGACGCCGTCTTCAGGAACATGATTGAAGGCGCCTATCAGGAGTTTGAAATCACTTCCAGTCGAGGTGAAGTGCCCAACACCTACACGCTCAAGATGAGGGCGCGCGATGCCGAAAACTACCGGTTGCAGGCGGTGGATCAGGCGCTGCGCACAATTGAGAATCGCGTGAACAGCATGGGTGTTGCCGAGCCGGTGATCCAGAAGCGTGGTGGTCCGGGTGAGCACGAAATCATCGTTCAGTTTCCGGGGATCGATGACCCCGAATACGTGAAGAGAATCATCGGAAGGCCGGCCTTCCTTGAGCTGAAGCTTGTTCAGGGCGGCGGTTCCTACCCCACGCGGGACGCCGCATTGCAGCAATTCGGCGGCATTCTTCCCGAAAGCCTTGAAATTCTCGAATCTTCCGAGGCCGAGCAAGGCGGGAGTAAGGTGTTTTGGATCGTTAATAAAGTATCGGGGGTTACCGGGCGTGAACTCAAGAGCGCCGGCGTCTCTCGAGACGAAAACGGCCGTCCGGCCGTCAGCTTTAACCTGAATGCGGCAGGTGCTCAGAGATT
>Ga0079218_10000529_pt1 | contig 11602 bp, 11 predicted proteins | sample NCCompost_FD_77181 | JGI IMG/M metagenome (GOLD analysis project Ga0079218, IMG submission 77181) | Agricultural soil microbial communities from Utah to study Nitrogen management - NC Compost | ecosystem: Environmental > Terrestrial > Soil > Agricultural land | place: USA: Utah | collected... | reverse complement strand
GGCGGCACACGCGGCAGCATCACCGCAAGCGCGGCAATCGCCGGGATGATCAGCAGCGGCGTCCACTTCAGTCCATAACGCTCGGCGAACGGCGCGAATACCAGCGGGCCGAGCGAAAAGCCGAGCGAGCCGCCGGTGATATGGAACGACATCGCGAAGCCCTGTCGTGCGGCGCTGAGGCGATGCACCAGCGCGGCCGCCGGCGGGTGGAAGGCCGCTGCGCCAAGGCCGCCGATCACCAGGACCACACCGAGCATCAATGGCGTCGACGGCAGCCCAATCAGCGCCAGGATCGACACCGCGACCAGCGGACCGGCGACGAGGAGCACGCGAGGGCGCCAGTGATCGGCGATGTGTCCGAACGCCAGTTGCGCCACGGAATTCGCGATCTGGAAGCACATCTGCAGCGTGCCGGCCATGAACAGCGACATCTGCAGCTGCGGGATCAGCAGGGGCAGCAGCGGCGCGTAGATGTTGCTGTAACCGTCGACGATGAAATGCGTGCCTGCGAGGAGCAGGACGGTGGGATGAAGCCCGAGCAGCGGGCGCTTCATCGCGGGGCGGGACGGAACCGGCGCAGCACGAGCGCCAGGCCTTCATGGAATTCCTTGATTCGCAGCGCGTAGGCCGCCCCCGCCAGCACACCCACCGCCGCCGCGATTGCGGCAGACAGCCTGACGATCTGGACGAGCAGTCCCGTGCCCGGCAGCCAGGCAGTCAGCGCCATTTCCGCGCCCACCGCCGCTGCCCCCATCGCCGCGGACGCGGCGACGATGCGGACGAGGGATCCAACCACCCGATCGCCTTCGATCCCGCCCAGTCGCCGCCGTAGAAAGAAGATCAGCAGGGTAGCGTTGAACAATGCCGCGATCGAGGTGCCAAGCGCCAGCCCACGGTAGCCGAGCACGCGGACGAGCACTATGTTCAGGACGGCGTTGATCAGAACCGTCGCGACGCTGACCAACACCGGCGTCCGGTTCTGTCCGAGGGCATAGAAAACCGGCGAGGCGATCCGGACGATCGAGTATCCGATCAGGCCGAGCGCGTAAAACTGGACCGCCGCCGCCGTCGCTGCCGTATCGGCAGGCGTGAACGCCGCCCGCTCGAAGATGACCCGGACGATCGGCGTCGCCAGCACCATCAGGCCGATGGTCGCCGGCACGTTGAGCATGAGCATCAGCGAGAGGCCGTCTGCGATGGTGCTGCGGGCGGCCGGCTCGTCGCCGGTGGCCGCGTGGCGCGAGACCCTCGGCAGCGTCGCGGTGGCGATCGAGACACCGAACAACCCGATCGGCAGATACATCAGGCGGAAGGCGTAATTCAGCCACGACACGGCGCCGGTGCCCTCGCCGGTCGCGAGCACTGTGTTCACGAACACGTTGACCTGGGTCGCCGCCAGGCCGATGGTGCCCGGCCCCATCAGAACCAGCACCCGTTTCAACCCGGGGTCCTTCCAGTCGAGCAGCGGTTGATAGCGGAACCCCTCGCGCCGCAGCACCGGCCACTGCACCGCCAGCTGGGCCACGCCCCCGATCACCGTGCCGATCGCAATCGCGGTGATCGCCGGCAGGCCGATACCCGGCATCAGCGGCACCAGCAGGATCGCGCAGACGATGTTGCCGACGTTGAACATCGCCGGCGAGAGCGCCGGGATGAAGAAGCGATGCAGCGAGTTCAGCATCCCCATCACGGCGGCGGCGAGTGCCGCCAGCGTCAGGAAGGGCAGCATCAACCGCGTCAGGAACACGGTCAGCTCGAGCTTGCCGGGCACCTCGCGATAGGCCGAGGCAAACAGCGACACCAGCGGCTCCGCGAACACGATCCCCAGCACGACCAGCCCCGCCGTGATGACGATCAGCGCATTGATGACCAGGTTGCCGAGCCGCCACGCCGATTCCTTGCCCTGGTTCGTCAGGTGCCTGGTGAAGGTCGGGACGAACGCGCTGCTCATCGCCCCCTCGGCGAAGAGATCCCGCACCAGGTTGGGAATGCGATAGGCGACGTTGTAGGCGTCCATCGCGTTGCCGGCGCCGAAATACGCCGCCAGCACCTGCTCCCGGACGACGCCGAGAATGCGGCTCGTCATGGTCGCCGCGCCGGCAGACGCGGCGGAGCGCGCGAGGGTCGGGGATGGAGCTTGCGGGCTAGGCGCCAAGCTTGCGGCGGACCGCCTCGTTGACCGCTTTGCCGTCGGCATTCTTACCGGCGAGCTTCGGCATCACCGCCTTCATGACCTTGCCCATGTCCTTCGGTGACACGGCGCCGGTTTCGGCGATCGCCGCGGCGACCGCGGCATCGATGTCTGCAGCGGAAGCCGCGGGGGGAAGGTATTCCTCGAGCACGGTGATCTCGGCGGTCTCCTTCTCGACCAGGTCGGTGCGTCCGGCCTTCGAGAACTGATCGATGGAGTCGCGGCGCTGCTTGATCAGCGACGCGAGCACCTGGAGCACTTCGGCGTCTTCCAGGTCGCGTCCCTTCTCGACGCCCTTATTCATGATCGCCGCCTTCATCATCCGCAGCGCCGAGAGACGCGCCGCATCCCTGGCCTTCATCGCCGCGGTGATGTCGGCGTTGACCTTGTCGCTCAGTGCCATGTGCGCCTCAGTGATCCTGATCGGAGTCGCCGTAGGTGATGTGCCAGCCGTCGGTCTCGTCGTAAAAGCCCTTCGGCACCTGCACCGCGTTGACCTTGACGCTCACATCGACGCTCGACTTGACGTTGAAGTAGCCGTTGCGGCGCAGGATGCGGCGAAAGGCGCCGTGCATCGTGTAGCAGCGCACTTTGTCGGCATCCTCGACCCGGGCGGCACGGTCGACCCATCGCAGCAGCGTCTTCAACCCGGAAACATCGTCGGGATCGACCAGGAAATCGACCAGCATCGTCACCCGGCCAAGCGGCTCATGACGGTGGCGGTAGACGGCGTAGCCATGGAGCTCGCCCTGGCGCTTCAGCGCCACCACCGCATACCGGACGTGCGGCGGCTCGATGTAGCGCCAGTTCAGGTAGGGCGCATCGCGGCGGACGGCGAGGTCGAACTTCGGTGCCAGTTTCTCCCACAGCGTGCTGAACGAGGAGTCGAACCGGCGGATCGGCTCGCATTCGGCGCGCAGCGGCCGCGAGCGCGATACGACGGCGACGACCGGAAGAGTCACCGCAGAGACCAATCGGTTGATCGCGGTCGGCCAGTGGGGGAGCCGGACGGCGCGGCGCGTCAGCGGTTTCACGACGCACGGCAACAGGTGCGCGGATGGCCAGCGCAGGCTGTCGAGGATCTGCCGCGATTGCCCCGCCGGGCCAAGCGTCATCACCGCGCCGCTGTTGCGGTCCCACGCGCGCGCCAGCGCTTCATCGAGCCCCTGGCTGTCGCGCTCGGGCGCGACCAGCGGACCGGTACCCCACGCGCCCTCGACTTCCAGCCCTTTCAGCGAAATCCGGACCGGCAGCGTCGGGTAATGACCGACCACTGTCGGTCCTTCGCGCGCCACCCAGATCCCGGGTTCGCCGGTGCGGTTGTATGGATTGCGCCGATGCTGCCAGTCCCAGCGAAGACGATTGGCTTCGGCGGCGTCGGGACCGTGCGTGCGCCGATACAGCATGTCGACGCCGCGGCGGTCGTCAGGTTTGAAGCGATCGATCTCGGACATCTCGTCTCAACCGCGACGACACGATGGTGCATGCGTCGTGTCGGCCGCGGTTAAGGCGTTATTGTACGCGGTTTGTGTTGGGCCTCTGTTGCGTCTGCGGAGTGCGGACGTTCGGAATCGGGGGCGATACGATGCCCGGCGTTGTGGATGACCCGACCGGCACACCGAATGGATTCCCAGGTGTCGTTGCGGCACCGGCGGGCGCCTGGTCTTCTTTGGTCTCGCCCTCTTGCATCACGACGTCAGTATCGACGTCGTCGCCGATGATCGGCGGCCGTCCAACGACTGGTGGCTGGACGACGCGCGGGTCACGGCCCTGGATCAGCGCGGTGGGATCCTCGAGCGGGTCGCCCTCGACGGGCATGTCCTGATCCGGCTGACGGATGAAGCCGGGCGGCCGGATCACCGGCTGGCGGCCGGCGACAGCGGGCGCGGCCGGCACCGGCGCCCGCGGGGCGCTGCTGGTTGGCAGAATCACGATCCGATCGAATGCGGAGGCGCCCTGCGACCCGGCCGGACGCGGCGCGACGATGTAGCCGGCGACGCTGCGGAGCAAGATGTCGAGCGCCTGCCGTTCCGGAACAGCCGTGAGCTCGAGCGTGACCGGCGGCCCGGCGACGCGATCGCCGTTGACGATGGTGGCCCCGCCCAGCCGCGCCCATTCCTGGAGAATCGCGCGCACCGGCGCGTTCTGCGCGCTGAGCGTGACCTGTCCGGCGTTGAATTGCAGCTGCACGCCCTGGGCGCTTGCCGTGCCGGCGAGGAACACAAAAGCCGCCGATGTGGCGAAGATCCGTAAATGCATTGCGAAGGGTAATTATACGACGCCGGAAGGGCGCAGTTAGCCGGCCCGCTCGACCGGATGCTGGTCGCGGGCATGCGCAATCACGCGCGAAATGATGTCGTCGAGCCCGAGCTTGGGCCGATAACCGATGAGTTCGCTGAGCTTGGCGATGTCGGGCACCCGGCGGGGCATGTCTTCGAAGCCGGCTTCGTAGGCCTCGTCGTACGGAACCAGGTGGATCGGCGAGCGGCTGCCGGACATCGCCTTCACCCGATCCGCAAGATCGCGCATCGAAATTTCGCCGGTGTTGCCGATGTTGAATACCTGGCCGATTGCGCGCGGCTCGAGGGCGAGAGCGATCAACGCGTCGACGACATCGCCGACGTAGGTGAAGCTGCGTGACTGTGTGCCGTCGCCGAACACGGTGATCGGCTCGCCGGCGAGCGCCTGGCGCACGAAGGTCGGCAGCACCATTCCGTACTGACCGGTCTGGCGCGGGCCGACCGTGTTGAACAGGCGGACGATGACCACCGGCAGCTTCTTTTCCTTCCAGTACGCGAGCGCCAGGAATTCGTCGATCAGCTTGCTGCACGCGTACGCCCAGCGATGCTTCTCGGACGGTCCCAGCACCAGGTCAGCCGATTCACGGAACGGCACGGCGATGCTCTTGCCGTAGACCTCCGACGTCGAGGCGATGACCACCAGCTTTTTCTTCTTCGCCGCGTGCTTGAGCACCACCTCGGTGCCGTGCACGTTGGTCTCGATCGTGTGGACCGGCTGTTCGACGATCAGCTTCACGCCGACCGCCGCGGCGAGATGGAACACAACATCGCAGCGGTCGATCATCTCGGCCAGCAGCGGCTCGTTGGTGACCGAGTCGTCGACGTAGGAGAACCGCGGCGAGCCCTTGAGGTGCGAGATGTTTTCGATCGACCCGGTGGAGAGGTTGTCGAGAACCAGCGCCTCGTGGCCGAGCTCGAGCAGCCGCTCGGCAAGGTGCGAGCCGATGAAGCCGGCGCCGCCGGTGAGGAACGCCTTCAAGCGCCTGCTGACACCCCGCTCACAGCGCGGCGACCTCCGACGCGGTCGTTGGCACGTAGTGATGCATGTGGGCCCGGTAGAACTCCATCGTGCGCCTCAGTCCGTCGCGAAGCGGGGTCGTTGGCCGCCACCCGACAGTAGCCATGATCAGCGAGGAATCGGCGTAGAAGTCGCCGATGTCGATTGCCTTCTTCTCCGGCGGCCATTCGACGCAGCGCGACCGGCCGGAGCCCGCGGTCGATACCAGCAGCTCGACCAGGTCGCGGTGCGAAATCGGCTCGAGGCCGCCGACGTTCAGCGCCTTGCCGTTCGACGCGTCGGCGGCGCCGGCGCGCAGAAACGCCTCGGCCGCATCATCGACGAAGACGAAGTCGCGCAGCTGGCTGCCGTCGCCGTAGACCTGGATTTCGCGGTTCTCGAGCGCCAGTCTGATGAACCAGGCGATGAAGCCCTGGCGATTGTGCTTGATCAACTGGCGTGGTCCGTAGACGTTGGTGAGCCGCAGCGAGCAGGCGCGCACGCCGAAGACGTCGTTGTACACCAGGTGGTAGTACTCGCCTGCCGCCTTGTTGATGCCGTTGACATCGGTCGGCTTCACCAGGTGCTGCTCGGTCACCGGCAGGCTCTCCGGCCGGCCGTAGACCTGGCGGGTGCCGGCAAACACCACCTTGACCCCGGGGTTGTTGCGGCGGCACGCCTCGAGGATCGACAACTGGCTGCGGCAGTTGATCTCGAGGTCGGTATACGGGTCCTGCATGCTGTCGATGTGGCTGACCTGTCCGGCGAGGTTGAAGATCACTTCCTGGTCGCGCACCAGGTAGTTCATCGTCGTGGACTGCCGCACGTCGGCAATGTTGACGCGGACGCGTTCTTCGATGCCGGCAATGTTGAACAGGTTGCCGCCGTATTCGGGGATCAGCGAGTCGACGATCAGCACGCGCGCGCCGAGGTCGACCAGCTGGTGCGCCAGCGTGCTGCCGATGAAGCCGAGGCCGCCGGTGATCATGACCCGGCGGTCGCGGTAGAAGCCGCTGTAATCCGCGGCCGGCGCGCCGGTCATCGCTTGGCCGATTCCGGCGGCACGACGCCGCTGATGGTGGGATTGCGGAACAGCACCGGGGTGCTGTGCCGGCCCCGCCCCAGCACCACCAGCGTCAGCCACAGCTTGAGCACGTCAATCCCGGTCCAGAACACCCGGCCGAAATTGAAGAACTGCGATCGCCCATGAGTGCGGTGGTAGTGGTGCACCGGCACTTCGACAACCCTGAAGCCGGCGTCCTGGATCTTGCGCATCATTTCGAGGCAGATGACGCCGGTGTCGCGTTCGAGCTTGACGCGGTTGAAGACTTCCCGCCGCATCAGCCGGAAATCGCAATCGACGTCGCGCACGCGCAGGCGGAACAGCAGCTTGACCGTGTAGTGATAGATGCGCCCGATGATGATGCGGTGCGACGGATCCGATCGGCTGATTTTGTAGCCGGTGACGACATCTGTTTCCGGGGTCAGCTTCTGCCACAGCGCTTCGAGCTCGGCCGGGTCGTACTGCGCGTCGCCATCCGTGTAGGCGATCAGATCCTTGGTCGCCGCAGCAAAGCCTGTGCGAAGCGCGCCGCCGTAACCGCGGTTGGAGGAGTGGTGGATCGCTCGCACCTGCGGGTAGGTCCGCGCGAGCTCATCGGCGATGTCGCGCGTGGCATCGGTGCTGCCGTCGTTGACGACGATGACTTCGAAGTCGGGCGTGAGGCGCGACGCCACCTGCACGGCGCGAATCACCAAGCTCGCGATCGTCCCGCCGTCGTTGTACGCGGGGAAGAACATGCTCACGCCGGGCCGCCGCGGACTGTTCGAAACCGTCATGAAAAGTGCTAAATCATAGCCTTGAAAGGGCTTCCGGACAAGAAACCACAGGCGTAGGATGTGAGGCAGTGAGCCGCTCCGAGCGACGGGCGCTTGGCGTCGTCGTCGGGTTCTTCGGAGTCGCCTATGGTCTGTACGGGCTGTTCCGGCACTGGAACTTCGGCAGCAGCGCATTCGACCTTGGCATTTTCGATCAGGTCGTCTGGCACCTGAGCCGGTTCGAGACGCCGAGCAGCAGCATTCGCGGCTTCAGCAATTTCCTCGGCGATCACTTCTTCCCTGTGATCGTCCTCTTCGCCCCCTTCTACTGGATCTGGCCGGGCCCGGACACCCTGATCATGGTTCAGGCGTTTGGCTCGGCGGTGTCGATCGTGCCGGTGTATCTGTTTGCGCGCAGACGCCTTCCGCCCGGGGCCGCCCTCGGCATCGCGGTCGCCTACGGTTGTTTCTGGGGCATCCAGCGCGCGATCGCGTTCGATGTCCACGAAACCGCGTTCTCGCCTCTTGTCGTTGCGATCGCGCTCCTCGCAATGGATCGACGGCAGTGGCCCCTGTTCTGGACCGCCGTCGTCGCCATGATGTTCATCAAGGAAGATCACATTCCACTCGTCGCCGGGCTGGGTTTGCTTCTGGTTATCCAGGGGGAAACGCGGAAGGGCGTCATTGCCATCGTCGGCAGCGCCTGTGCGCTGGCCGTGGCACTGGGTGTCATCGTTCCCGCGTTCAACGATCTTGGCGGGTACGAGTACACGTCGTCCTATCTCGGGGTTCTCACCGACCTGCAGCGGATCCCGATCTTGCTGGTGTCGCCGCCGGTCAAGATCCAGACGGCGTTCCTCTGGTTTGCGCCGTTCGTGTTCCTATCACTGGCCTCGCCGCTGGCGATACTGGTCCTTCCGTTCGTGCTGATTCGCTTCTTGTCGGATACGCCGACTCACTGGGGCACGGCGTTTCACTACTCGGCGCCGCTCGCGCCGATTATCGCGATGAGCGCGGCGGATGGCCTGGCGCGGATTGCCCAGCGCTGGAAGCCCAAGGGGAGACGGTCGCTCGTCGCCTGGGCAGTGGCGGCATGCGTGCTTTGTTCGGCAATCCTGCCCGGCCGGCAGCCGTTGTGGCGAGTCTTCGCACCGGACCATTACCGCGCGAGGGAGTCGTCCCAGCTTGGGCGCGAACTCCTTGCGATGATTCCCGACGGTGCCTCGGTAGTTGCGCAGGCGGCCGTCGTGCCGCATCTCAGCCTGAGGGACCGCATCTACGTTCTGGATGACCGCGCCCCTGACGCCGACTACGTGCTGGCGTGTGCGTCGCTGAGCCCATGGCCGGCTGATGCCTTCGACGAATTACGGCGGTTGTTAGAGCAGCGAAAGGCCAGCGGGTATGAGGTGATGGTGGAACGCGAGGGGTGGACGATTCTGCGCCACCGGCGGCCCTAATGACGGCGCCGGCCGCGGATGGCGAGACGCCACGGCATGATGACCGACTCGACGAGCACGGTTGACGAAATTTTCGAGGCGCCCTCGCGCCGATCGACAAAGGTGATCGGGACCTCGGCGATGTGGCACCCCGCGAACGCCGCCTCCCACGTCAACTCCACCAGGAATGCGTAGCCATTCGACAGGATCCGATCGAGCGGCAGGCGTTCGACCGCCTCGCGCCTCCAGCATCGGAAGCCGCTCGTGCAATCCCGCACACGCAAGCGGGTGATCGCGCGGACGTACAGGTTGGCGAATGTGCTCATCAGGATGCGGCGGTGCGGCCAGTTCTCCACCCGTCCTCCAGTTACATAGCGTGAACCGATAACCAGGTCGGCGCTGGCGCTGGCGTCGAGCAGGCGAGGAATGTCGAGCGGGTTGTGCGATAAGTCCGCATCCATCTGGCAGATGTGCGTTGCGTCGGTGCGGAGCGCGGTCTGCATGCCATCGATGTAGGAGAGGCCGAGGCCGCGTGGCCCGGTGCGGTGCAGCACCGACACGCGTCCGCGGTGCGCCGAGGCAAGCGCGTCCGCCACGCCGCCGGTTCCGTCCGGCGACCCGTCGTCCACCACGAGAATCTGCAGGTTATCGATCCGCAGCAGCGCGGCGACGACGATCGGCAGGTTCTCGCGTTCGTTGTAGGTGGGGACGATGACGAGCGGGAGCATCGACCCTAGTGTCTGGGAGGACCGGCGAAACGCAGGGCGGACACCTGTTCGGAGACGAGCCCGACCAGGAAGACGATCACGGCAAACAGAATCAGGACGACGGCTCCGTTGGGGATCCTGCCGACGAAGATGACGTTCCAGGCGCCATACGCGGCGCCGGTCGCAAGCGCGGCCAGGCTGATCGGGCCGAAGATGCGCAGCGGGCTGAACAGCGTCACGACCTTGAACAGGATGGCGAGGAACCGCGCGCCGTCTCGCGTGAACTGGATCTTCGAATGGCCCGCGCGCCTGTGCGCGTGAATCGGTTCGAACGTCACGCTGTATCCCGCCCGCATGAAAGCCAGCGTTGTCGTCGTCGGCGTCGAGAAACCGTTTGGCAGAAGATGGAGAAACTCGCGCAGGCACTCGCGGCGCGCGCCGCGGAGTCCCGATGTCAGGTCCGGAATGTGCGTGCCCGTGAGGTAGCTGGCGAGCCGATTGAGCAGCGCGTTCCCGGCGCGGCGTCCCGGCGTTGCCTGGGTCGAGGCGGTGCGCGCGCCGACCACCAGGTCGTAGTCGCCGAGGCGGGCGATGATTCGCCCGGTCTCTTCCGGCGGGTGCTGGCCGTCGGCGTCGACGATGAGGATGAATTCGCCGGTGGCATGGCGGATCCCGGTTTTCACCGCGGCGCCGTTGCCCTTGGTGTACGGATGGCGCAGCACGTGCGCGCCGGCGGCGCGCGCGGCGTCGGCCGTCCCGTCACTCGATCCATCGTCGACCACAATGACTTCGCGCCATTGGCCGCAGGCGTGCAGCCGCGCGATGACGTCACCGATGGCCGGCCCTTCGTCCATCGCGGGAATCACCACAGAGACAGACGCTGCGTCGGCCAAGGCGGCTAGGTGGCGAACCGGAAGTTGATGATGTCGCCGTCCTGGACGACGTACTCCTTGCCTTCGAGGCGTACTTCGCCGTGATCGCGGCAGGCGGCCATGGAGCCGCGCGACACCAGCGCGTCGTAGGCCACGACCTCGGCGCGGATGAAGCCGCGCTGGATATCGCTGTGAATTTCGCCGGCGGCGAGCTGTGCCGGTGTTCCGCGTGCGATTGACCACGCCCGGCATTCGTCCTCACCGACGGTGAAGAACGACATGTAGCCGAGCAGGTCATAGCTGGTGCGGATCACGCGATCGAGGCCGGATTCGGACAGGCCGAGATCTGCAAGAAAGGCGGCCGCGTCGGCGCCTTCGAGCTGTGAGATTTCGAGCTCGATGGTCGCGCAGAGGGCGACGGCGCGAGTGGAGGCGTGGGCGAGGAATGACGTCAGGCCGGTTTTGTCGGCGGCGCTTTCCACGCTCGCGCCGACGTCGGGGACATCAGCCTCGTCGAGATTGATCACCAGCAGCAGCGGCTTCGCCGAGAGGAACTGGAAGCCGCGCAGCCGTTTGAGGTCGTCCCCGGTGAGTTCGAGCGTGCGGAGCGGCTTGCCGTCCTCGAGCGTCTGCTTGCAGCGCTGCACCAGTTCGCGCTCCTTCTCGAGTTCCGCCGATCGCCCCTTCTTCAGATCCTTCTCGATCCGTTCGAGTCGCCGTTCGGCGACGCCGAGGTCGGCAAGGATCAATTCATCCTCCATCGCCTGGGCGTCGCGAGCGGGATCGACCGATCCGGAGGGATGCGCCACTGCGGTATCGCGAAACGCGCGAACGACGTGAACGAGCGCATCGGCATTCTTGTAGCCGGCGACATCGACCAGCGCCTGGGCGCCCGATTTCGCCGGCGCTGCCATGTCGGTGAATTCCACCGTCGCCGGCACCCGCTTCTTCGGGTTGTACATCGCGGTCAGCCGGTCAAGCCGCGCGTCGGGCACCTTCGAGATCCCGATGTTGACGTCGCTCCGCCCGCGCGGTGCCTCCCGCGCGCTGGTCATGAGCTGAAAGAGGGTGGTTTTTCCGCTGGACGAAAAGCCGATGAGCGCCGCACGCAGCATGAATTCGCCAGCCTAGCATGCGGGTCCTCGAGGAGGGTCGGACTTGGGGTCGGACCTGGGGTCGGACCGGCGGTCCGACCCTCGGTCTGACCCTCGGTCCGACCCCAGGTCTGACCCTGCTTGGCGAAGACAAGGCGAATCATTGCTCAGTTTGACGTAACTGCCG
>Ga0079218_10000528_pt1 | contig 11605 bp, 11 predicted proteins | sample NCCompost_FD_77181 | JGI IMG/M metagenome (GOLD analysis project Ga0079218, IMG submission 77181) | Agricultural soil microbial communities from Utah to study Nitrogen management - NC Compost | ecosystem: Environmental > Terrestrial > Soil > Agricultural land | place: USA: Utah | collected... | reverse complement strand
GTCGACCCAGTTGGCGTCGAGACGATCAATCCGTCAGCTCGAAACGAATTTACAAACTGGCCATTTAGATAGGCCTCGATTTCAATGATGCGAGCAAGCGCTGACTTGTTAATGACCACATCGTTGAGAACGCGATTGCGTGTCACTTCCTCGGCATCGCGTAGCAATTCGACTGCAAGCATTACTCTGGTATCTACGCGATAGTTACCAGCAAGAATGGACTCCAGGGCCGTGTAAAGTTCCTCGACGCGAAATTCGGCAAGGTAGCCCAGCCCGCCGTAATTAACACCCAACACCGGGACTTCGCAGTCGCCCAGCATGCGAGCCGTCGCGATCATAGTGCCATCGCCACCGAGGACGATCATGAGGTCGACATTGGCGGCTAACTGATCCGCTGGAAAAGACTCAACCGCGCAGCCAGTTTGATGTTCAATGCGCTCTCGTTCCAGGTCCGGCGTCCCAGCCAGGGCAATATCGCGTTGAGCTAACCACTCCACTGCGCCGCAGACGGTTTGTAAAGCGTCCGGCTGGTGCGGTTTTACGATTATGCCTACACGCCGGATGGAAGAGGTCGTCATCGCGTTTCGAGCACGAGCCCAATCGTTAGGGGATGAATTGAATATTGGAAAACGCTGGCAATGGTAACTGCTAGCGTGATTCGGAGCAACCGGAAGAAGCGCGACTACGGTCCAGTCATTTCGTAAAGGGCGAGGAATTCGCGATTGCCGTCAGCGCCTTGCAGGGGCGATTCGATCAAGCCCACTGCACGCAAGCCTAACTGGGTCGCGGCTTGATTAACTTCGGCAATCACGCGCGCGTGTTTCTCTGGATCGCGGACGATGCCGCCGCTGCCGACTTCGCCACGACCCACTTCGAACTGTGGTTTGATAAGTGTGATCAGCCGCCCGGCATCGGCGAGAAGAGGAATCAGCGCCGGGATCACTTTAGTCGCAGAGATGAAGGAAACATCCATCACCGCAAGATCGAATTTGTTCGAGAAGTCTTCTCGCGTTAGATAACGAGCGTTTACACCTTCCTTCACTGTGACCCTTGGATCGTTGCGCAAGCGCCACTCGAGTTGGTTGTGTCCAACGTCTAAAGCGACAACACTCGCGGCACCGTGTTGTAGCAAGCAATCGGTGAAGCCCCCGGTCGACGCGCCTACGTCGATGCAGACCATTCCGTTTACATCGATGGCGAACTCGCGCAAGGCGGCCTCCAGTTTTAGACCGCCGCGACCAACATAACGGGAAGTGGGATCATCCGCGCCTTTGAGCCGGATCTGTGCGTCTAGCGGTGTGGTATCAGAAGGCTTTGCAACACGTTGCTCATTCACCAGAACGAGTCCGGCCATAACCAACGCCTGGGCTTTTGTCCGAGAGTCGGCGAGCCCACGTTCGACCAGTAATTTATCGATTCGCTCGGATTTTCGCTCGCGCTTCATCTGGCAACACTTTACGCCGCGAGTGGAGGCGCTGCCAGTTGCGCGATGTCAGGCCTGCTTGCGTGCGCTTTGACTGATCGCGCGCGGCATATCGGCAACGCCAAGTTCAGTAGCGCACTCCTCGCACAGCCACACAACGATGTGCGGCGCATCGGCCCAGAAAAAAGACTCTACCTTGCTGGCCATGAGCAACGCATTATCGATCGGCAAGCGTTGTAGCGCCTGCAAATAATAGACGCCAGTGTAAGTTTCACCGGCGGCGCCGCTATCTCGATGAATACACTCCCGCTCTCGAAACCATTGTTTCGCCATAGTTACACCTACTTCCTCGCGAAATGGTCGCGAAAATATCAGTCGCAAAAAAGTCGGGGACTATCTGTGAGAGAGAAGCTATCAGGGCAAGTGGCCGAACGGCCGCTGAAATCTCTTCGTTCGCGACGCATAATGCCACTCGTCAGGGAATGAGTCAACATTCTTGTACAGGTTTAGCCAAAGTACTGCGAAAAGACTAGATAAGCCGGAAAATTCGGAAAATGCTGGACGGCGACTTCGCACGAAGTTAAGGCCGGGGCGAGCCCTCGAAAATCTCTCTGATTCGGGTAAGTCCGTCGCCCGCGCGGCGTTCGCGCCTCAAGCGTCGAGCCTCTCTTCTTTCTGCTCTTCTTTCTTCACGCGTTTCTTCCCGGCGCGCCGCGAGCTCATCAGCCTCGCGATCCTCAACTTCTCGCTCCGTCCTGCTTACTGCTTTCTCGACGGGTTTCGAGACACCAGAGTTCTTAATTGGTTGCTGCCTGCTGACCGGAGACGAAGCTTGAACTTCAAGTCCATCATTGGTGGGGTCAGTTGTGACTGCCGTGTCCACTGCTACGGTCTCGTTCGGATCTACTGTTGCGCCACTCGCGTCTCCCGCAGGCGTGATGAAACCAGTGGAAGCCTCTTTTGAAGACTCGGGAATTGTTGCCGTTGCTGAATCATCAACAGATTGCGGACGCTCGCTAAATACAAGGGAAGCTGCTATTGCTCCGACTATTGCCGCCAGCGAAAGTGCCGCCCCTAACAAGATTTTCTGCTTCGATCGTGAGGATCTCCGAACTTCTTCGAGTGGTACGACCGGACGCGCTGATTGCACCGTTGCTTCGTCGTCAAAGTGAGGAAGCGTGAGCAGCTCTTCTTCGGCCACTGATTCAGTAAGCTCCAAATCCCGGTTTTCCATATGAATTGCTATCCCCTCTGGTTAGAGTCTTCCAAATTAGCTTTAGCAACTAAAAGGCCATTGTGACGCTGTCACTCTTTCTAGTCTTTAGAAGGTCTAAATTTGGTATCGGGCGATTATTACGCAGCCGTTAAGGGACAGATCTTGACCATATGGTGCAGAAAAATACGCCCGTCCCAACTTGGAACGGGCGTACTGTGGCGCTTTAAGCTCAGGTTCTAGGAGCCGACCTTCTGGGGCTTTGCGCGGCGGTCATCCAGCACGTCGATGCTTTCTCGTACTCGCGTATGAATTCCGTCGGCGTCCAGCCCATACTTGGCCAGCAGTAACTTAGGATCGCCATGCGTTACCAGACGATCCGGAATTCCCATACGCACGACGCGAACCTTGTCCTGTAGTCCGTTCTCTTCCAGCAATTCTAAGATTGCGGAACCAAAGCCACCGGCGAGGTACGCTTCTTCAACAGTCACTAACAGGCGCTTAGTTCGTGCGAGCGCCAGCAAAAGTGACGAGTCGAGCGGTTTCACAAAACGGGCATTCACGACCGTGGTCTCGATACCTTCCTTCGCAAGATTCTCCGCCGCGTGTAAAGAGGGATGCACCATCGAGCCATAGGCCACAATCGCTACTTCGCCACCGTCGCGTAGGATTTCACCCTTGCCAACCTCAAGCACTACGGGCTGACGTTCGATGTCCGCGCCGACACCGTTTCCGCGCGGGTAACGCATCGCTGCCGGCCCGTTATGCTCGAGCATCGTCAGCATCATGTCGCGCATTTCGCCCTCGTCTTTTGGCGCCATCACAATGATGTTCGGCACCGATCGCAAATAAGCGATGTCCAGCAACCCGTGATGGGTTGGACCGTCACCGCCGGCAATTCCGCCGCGATCCAGGCAAAATTTCACGTTGAGGCTTTGTATGCACACATCATGAACTAGCTGATCAAACCCGCGCTGCAGGAAGGTTGAATAAATGGCGCAGACCGGTTTCAAGCCTTCCACCGACATGCCCGCGGCAAACGTAACGCAGTGCTGCTCGGCTATGCCTACATCAAACGAACGATCCGGGAAACGTTCCAACGCCTCACAAACTCCAGTGCCGTCAGGCATGGCCGCTGTCAAAGCGACGACCTTGGGATCGCTTTCCATTAACTGACAAAGGGTGCTGCCAAAGACCGCTGTATAGGTTGGTGCTTTAGCCGCAGACGACTTGATCGCCTTGCCAGTCTTCAAATCAAAAGGACCCGTTGCATGCCAACGATAGTAGTCTTTTTCAGCTTGCGGATGACCTTTGCCTTTGGTCGTCAACGCGTGGACGATTACCGGACCATCCTTCACCTGTTTTGCTTCCCGCAGTGCGGCTACCAGGGCGCGCGGATTGTGGCCGTCAACATAGCCGATATATTTGAATCCCAACTCACTGACGAGGGCACCCGGCAAAACTGCAGCCGCGATCGCGTCCTTGACCGTTTTTGCTGCATGATGCAAACGCTCTCCGAGCGAGGGAATCGATAACAGTGTCTCCTCGACCTCGTCCTTGAAGCGATGATAACCCTGGGCGGTGCGAATTCGATTCAGATATCCGGTTAGGGCACCGACTGCAGGAGCAATGGACATTTCGTTGTCATTGAGAACGACGATCAATCGAGTCTTTAAATGACCCATCTGATTGATAGCTTCCATCGCCATGCCACCGGCAAGAGATGCATCTCCGATCAAGGCGACCACGTGATGCTGTTCGCCTTTCTTATCGCGCGCGATCGCCATTCCCAGTGCGGCGGATAAGGAAGTCGATGCGTGTCCGGCGCCAAACGTGTCGTACTCGGATTCATCGCGTCTCAGAAACCCACTAATGCCACCGTACTGCTTGATCGTAGGCAACAAGTCGCGGCGCCCAGTTAAAATCTTATGGGCGTACGCCTGATGACCCACGTCCCAAACCAAGCGGTCCTGCGGCGTATCGAACGCATAGTGCAAAGCCACGGCCAGTTCGATAGCACCGAGCGAAGCCCCAGTGTGGCCACCGATGCGTGACATAGTTTCCAGAATGTATTGACGAATTTCTTCGGCTAAGTCCGGAAGTTGAGTGATTGGCAATTGCCGCAGATCCGCGGCGGAATTAATATTTTGCAGGAGACCCATTTGGCGCATTGTAACTTGGTGATTCGGCTTTTACTACTTCACAAATTTCTTACCATTCTCTAAATCCATTGCTGCGTGCGTCCCTAGTGCCCCTTCCAGGGCGGGCCGGAACTTTGCACGGCAAAGTACTCTGTAACATCTCGGGCGCCTTTCCGTCAAGCTTTTAGTTCAGCCACCCTGCGCCTAACCGCGTCTAAGTAGTCGCAAGAAAAGTTCGTCGTCCCCAGATTAAAAGAGTTAACCAGCGACGGAAAAGGAGTAACCGAAGAATGTTTTTGAGAAAGATTTCATTTGCCATGCTGGCTGTGCTTGCCCTGACTGCGATCAGTTATGCGCAGCAAAAGCCAGCGTCAACACAGGAGAAAATAGGTGGCGTTCAAGAAGGCACGCGTGAGGGCCGACGTCACGGAAGGATTGGACGTCACCGAGGATTCGCGGGAATGCGCGAGTTGGATTTGACTGAAGAACAACGCCAACAACAGCGCGCGATCATGCAGCGCCAATTGGGAAACACGAAGGCTCAGCGAGAAGAACTCTTCAAGCTGCGTGAAAAAAGAATTGCCGGCACGCTGTCACCGGAGGACGAAGCCCGCGTCCAGGCTTTACGACGTGAGATTCGCGACTCGATGCATGGCATCCGCACTGAAATGGAAAGTGTTCTTACAGCCGAACAGCGAGCCAGACTCGAACAGCTCAAGAGCGAGCGCAAGGCGCGGCTTGATGAAAGTCGCGAGCATCGACGTGAGCGGCGTGAACATCGTGAACCTCTGCCACGATAGACACGGTAAACAATAGACGTCGCATTCTCCACTTCATGGCCCGGCCTTCCCCCCCAAAGGTCGTGCCATTTCGCTTGCACCGCCTCAAGCGCAACAAGAGGCAGTTTGATTCTGACTTGCCGTAGTTATCTGCACCTTGTCACCACAGGCGCACGGATCCGTTTCCGGCAGATTGTCAGCGAGCACCACAAACACTTCCCACTCATTGCCATCAGGATCGCGGACCCAGGTTTTATCTTGAGTCGCATAGCAACAGTTGGTCTGCATTTCGTCGCGGGTGATCAAGCCCACCTCCGACCAACGCTGCCGGGTGGCCAACACGTCGTCAGTAGAAGCCACCTGGATTCCTAGGTGGGAAAGCGCGCCGCGCTCATTAACAACTCCTTCGTTCAGGGTGAGATTCAGCGGTGGATTCTGTACGTCAAATTTTGCATAACCTTTCCGCACCTTGCTTGGCTCAAGTCCCAGCATCTTTCGGTAGAACTCGATGCTTGTTTCAACACTACTGACGTTGAGAGCCAGGTGAGCTTTCAGCGCCACTACACCTTCATTCAGCTTGCTTTCCATATCTAACCTCCAGTATATTCATATGCGTTCTTCCGCATGTGTTGAGCATCCTAGAGGGAAGAAACAAATATGTCAAGCCATATTTATCTCGCGGTGTTTTAGCTTTGAAAATTCTAATCAAATCGCTTGAAAACCGGGATTGGGACGCTTTGAGGGAGATCTATCTGGAGGGCTTAGCCACTGGAGCGGCGACCTTCGAGACAGTTGCTCCAACCCAGGCGCAGTGGGATGCTGGGCACCTTTTATTTGGCCGAATTGGGGCTTATTCACCGAATGACAGGCTGATTGGCTGGGCGGCGCTCAGTGGTGTCTCAAAAAGGCAAGCCTACGAGGGCGTTGCGGAGGTCAGCGTTTATGTCGCCGCCGCAGCTCGCGGGAATGGCGTTGGTCGGGCACTGCTTCAGGCCTTGATTCTGGAGTCCGAAAGCAACGGAATCTGGACCTTGCAGGCAAGTATTTTTCCAGAGAACCTGGCGAGCTTGAGGCTTCATGAAAGTCTTGGCTTTCGAACCGTGGGACAGCGTGAACGAATTTCCAAACTGGATGGAGTGTGGCGAAACACTGTCATCCTGGAGCGACGAAGTAAGGTGGTAGGCACCGATTAGAAAGCGCAAAAACAGCATGTATTTTGGTCACAAGAAACGGATAGAAAATCCAGACCTTTTGGTCTTAAATAACCGTCAGAAATCACGGAGTCGGAGGAACTCCAGCGGGTCGCTAATCGTATCAGTTACGCCCCGTTCTCATACGAAAAGCAAATGACAAGCAACAAGCATTACAGCATGGAACTGCTCTTTAAAGCGCTTGCTGATCGCACCCGGTTGCGCTTGCTCAATCTGATAGGCGAGGACGAGATTTGTGTCTGTTTCTTCGTTGAAGCTCTTAAGACAAATCAACCAAAAATCTCCCGGCACTTGGCCTATCTGCGAAAGGCGGGCGTCGTCGCTGGACGACGCGAGGGCAAATGGATTCACTACCGCGTCGTCGAGCCTCCCGACGAACATGCTGCCAATATTTTCCGGGAAGTGCGTAACTGGTTGCGCAACGATGCAACTATGCAACTCGATAGGACCCGGCTGGCACAGATTTGTTGTTCGACTCAGCTCCCCGTACAACTACAAAAGGCGCCGCGCCCCGCTAGTCTCGGCGCATAACTTTCAAAAGGAACAAAATGGTTACCGCTATTGAACCGCTGCTTCGCGAACAATTGCTCGATCGGCGTCAGAAACTGGAAGTCGCAACTATTGGCTATCGCGCTGATGACGAGCTATCGCGGTTGCTGCGCGAAGTAGACTCGGCCTTACAAAGGATGGATGACGGAACCTACGGGATTTGCGACGTCTGTAAGGAACCAGTAGAAACTGAAAGACTGATTGCAGACCCGTTGACTCGCCTGTGTATTGACCACTTGTCGCCAAACGAACAGCGAGCGTTGGAAGACGATCTTGAGTTGGCCGGACGGATCCAGACTGGATTGTTGCCACAACCCAGCCAGAAAATTGACGGTTGGGAGATCGCTTACCACTACCAGCCGGCCGGAATTGTCAGCGGCGACTACTGCGACATTATCAGCGATGACGATAAGAATGTTTTGTTTGTCCTGGGAGATGTTTCCGGCAAGGGTGTCGCGGCGTCGATGTTAATGGCTCATCTGCAGGCGATGTTTCGCACTTTGATTTCGGTAGCCTTGCCCCTGGAACAAATGATTGAGCGCGCAAGTCGTGTGTTCTGCGAAAGCACGCTTCCCACCCACTATGCAACTCTCGTTTGCGGCAAGACTGACGCTTCCGGACTGGTCGAAATCTGCAACGCCGGGCATTTACCTCCATTGCTATTTCACGACAACAGCGTCCGTGCTATTGAGGCGACGGGCCTGCCAGTCGGTATGTTCTGCAACGAACACTTCACCGCGACTCGGATGCAATTAGGAGCTGGCGACACCTTGTTGCTCTACACCGATGGATTTTCAGAGGCGCTCGACGGTGGCGGAGTGGAATACGGCGCCGATCGTCTTGCTCGTCTGTTCAGCGACAATCATGAGCTACCGCCGCGTGCTTTGCTTGATGCTTGTATGCGCGACTGGCTCTCTTTCGGAGACGGCCGCCGCACGAAGGACGACGTGACCTTGATGGCTATTCAGCGAACGCACTGACGTTAGGAATTTCTTAGTTCACGGCGCAAACGAAGTACAGCAATTTCGGGCCTGGCACCCAGTCTCACTGGCAATCCGATCACACCTGTACCGCTGGACACATAAAGCTGCGTGTCTCCGCGGCGAAAGAGTCCATGGGCGTATTTAAGGTCTTTCGTCGCCAGCCTTGCGGGAGCGCCCAGGAATGGAAGCGCAACCTGGCCGCCATGCGTGTGGCCGCTCAGTATCAACGAGACGCGTTGAGTCTGCGCCAGATCAAGCACCGCGGGTTGATGTGACAACAGAACCGTGGGCCGATTTTTATCCACACCGTAAAAGGCACGTTCCCAATCGGTCTGCGCCCAGGACCAATCATCGATGCCGGCCAGTTGTAGTGTTTCCGAACCTCTCCTTAGCCTCGTGTTGGCATTGTTGAGAACGGGAATGTGGTTCCGTTCTAAGGCACGCGTAGTCAACTCACGATCTGTGTAGTGATCGTGGTTACCTAACACAGCCCAGACTCCCTCGGGAGCGCTCAAGCCGCGAAGGGCCGCCGCACATGGTTCGATGAAGCGACGGTAGGTCGTAGTGTAATCGCCCGTAAGAGCAATCAGATCCGGCCTGGTAGATTGCGCCAGGTTCACTACACGTTGCAGTTCATCCAACCCCACAATGCGACTATGGTGAACGTCTGTTATTTGAGTGATGCGAAAGTTCTCAAATGCTGGCGGCAGGTCGCGAAGAAAAACATCCTGTTCGGCGATGCGATAATAGTAGGGCTCAATGAAGCGCGCATAAACTGCCGTAGCTGAGATCGCGAAGAGAGGCGCGGCGGCGAGACCGGTTAAAAATTGGCGACGATTCAACTCGACTTTGGTCATTCGCCGATTCTAACGGCTCCGCGCCTCACAAGGATAGCTCTTCGATCTAAGAAGCTGCGACTTCTTGACAATCCGCGACCGCAGACTAGAATTGGTTTTCGCCTCGCTCAGGCACGGAGATGTGGCCGAGTGGCTGAAGGCGGCGGTTTGCTAAACCGTTAAGGGTCAAAAGCCCTTCACAGGTTCGAATCCTGTCATCTCCGCCATGAATTGAAACGATGAACGCGGAGCGCGGAACGCTGATCGAAAGTGCTTACTTCAGTTCAGCGTTCCGCGTTCATCATTTGCACCATGACTGTTCGCGTTCGTTTTGCTCCATCACCTACCGGCTACCTGCATATTGGCGCCGCGCGTTCGGCGCTGTTCAACTGGCTCTTCGCCCGTAAGCTGGGCGGCAAATTCCTTCTGCGCATTGAAGATACCGATCTCCAGCGCTCAACTGACGAGTCCACCCGATCGATTATTGAAGGGTTGAAATGGTTAGGATTGGATTACGATGAAGAAGTTGTTTTTCAGTCTGCCAATGCGCCAAAGCATCGAGCCGCTGCCAATAAGTTGGTCGAAGCCGGGAAAGCCTACCGCGACTTTTCGCCCAAGCAGGAACGCGATGACGCCACAATAAAGCAAGGCATTGCCGACCGTGCAAGAGCGCATGCAGCCGAAGGCACGGATCATCGCAGCAATTCCTATCGTGATTTGGATCCGGCTGAATCACAGCGCCGGGCCGGGGCCGGAGAGCCTTTTGCGGTGCGCCTCAAGGTGCCACGCGAGGGTAAGACTCATTTTGACGATCTTGTTTACGCAGCACAGGAACGGTCTTACTCCGAGATCGAAGATCTCGTGTTGCTGCGTTCGGACGGTCACCCGCTTTACAACCTCTCTGTGGTCATTGACGACATTGAAATGGGAATCTCACACGTGATTCGCGGCCAGGACCACGTTACCAACACGCACAAGCAGATTCTGCTTTACGAAGCCTTGGGCACGCCGACGCCTAGGTTTGCGCACTTGCCATTAATCCTGGCGCCGAACAAAGGCAAACTCTCCAAACGCAAACATGGCGAGGTGGTATCGCTTACCACTTACCGTGATCGCGGCTTTGTGCCTGCTGCATTTCGCAATTTCCTGGCGTTGCTGGGTTGGTCACCCTCGGATACTAAAGAGATCATGACTCTTGAGGAATTGACCAGTGAGTTTTCGCTTGAAGGCATTGGTCGCGCGAACGCAATCTTCAACTTCCAGGAAAATGATCCGCGACACTGGACTGACGACAAAGCTCTCTGGATGAACGCCGAATACATCCGCAACATGCCTATCGATGAGCTCCTGCCGATGGTGAAAGCGGAACTCCGTGCTAACAAACTCTGGCGCGACGAGTATGAAGACGACGATCGTGATTGGCTGATCCGAACCCTGGATCTGATCAGGCAGCGTTTCCATACTCTCAAGGATTTTTCCGCTCAGGGCCGTGCTTACTTCTCTGACGACTTTGATTTTGACCCGGCGGCGGTAAACAAGAATTTGCGCAAAGAGCCAAGACTTCGCGAACTGCTACCCGCATTTGCGGATCGTCTGGCCAAACTTGATTCGTTCACGGCCGAAACAGCCGAAGCCACTCTTCGAGCATTTGCCGAAGAGCAGGGAGTCAAAGCAGGGCTGCTGATCAACGGCTCGCGAACAATGTTAACGGGGCAGGCTGTTGGACCGTCGATGTTCGAAGTGTTCGATATTCTCGGACAAAAGCGCTCGGTTGAACGCCTCCATAGTGGCGTGCCCTGGTTCGACACAATGAATGCGTTAGGTGATGTTTAGCCGGACTGCCGGCCCTGTAGAAGAGGAGGCCTGGTTCGGACGGAGGGGAGAAAAGACATGTTGCACAAAACGGTACTCCTGATTTCGCTGGTGCTAGCGGGCTCGTCATTGTCAGCTGCACAAAACACCAACTCATCCACCACAACGCGTCCACGCGAGACGAATACGAACACAGGTAAACCTCCGGCCAGCACTCAAAAAAGTACCGACACCCAAGCACCCACCACCACGCCGCCGGCTGCTCAACGTACGGAAGCGAAGCCGAAGGTTGCCGCCACCGAAGTGCCCGGATCTGCTGGCGTCGTTTCGGCTTTTAACGCCTTAATCGATGGAATCCGTAAAGCGAACGTCAAAATGGTAACTGGTGTCTATTTGAATTCGCCGCGCCTGCTGCTCTTCAACAACAACGGAACTGTCACTCGCGGTTGGGAACAATTACGAAAGAATCGCGAAAGTTCTTATCCGCAACTGAAAGATGTGACACTCGACGTTAAGGATGTGCAGATAACAATGCTCGGTCGCGATGGCGCGTTGGTAACGTGTCTCTGGAATCAGTCGCAGACGTATATGGAAACTGCGGAAACGGCCTCGGGTCGTATGACCCTCGTGTTCAAGCGAACGGGAAAAGACTGGAAGG
>Ga0079218_10000527_pt1 | contig 11605 bp, 9 predicted proteins | sample NCCompost_FD_77181 | JGI IMG/M metagenome (GOLD analysis project Ga0079218, IMG submission 77181) | Agricultural soil microbial communities from Utah to study Nitrogen management - NC Compost | ecosystem: Environmental > Terrestrial > Soil > Agricultural land | place: USA: Utah | collected... | reverse complement strand
TTCCGGAGTCTGGCGGACGCATTCGGTCCGTCGATGAAGATTCGGGTCGCCCGCCATCGCGGCCGCGCGGTCGCCGCGATTGTGACACTGCGCCACGGCGTGACGATGGTCTACAAATACGGGGCCTCCGACGAAGCATTCCATCCTCTCGGCGGGATGCATCTACTGCTCTGGAAGGCGATCCAGGAGGCCCACGACAGCGGCTGCACCACGCTCGACCTCGGTCGTTGCGACATCGACAACGACGGACTCGCGACCTTCAAGGGTCGGTGGGGCGCAACGCGAACGGAACTGACCTACTGGCAGTACGCGCCGCGCGACAAGGCCGCCGGCGCGTTCAGGAAACACGCGATTCAGGGCGTCAAGCGCGCGCTCGCCCACGCGCCCGCCGCCTGCCGTGTGGCTGCCGGCCGATTCCTCTACCGGCACGCGGGATAGCGTCCTGACCATCCGACCGTGATTGGCGTCGCCGCAAACGAGTCCGACCTGCCATGGGTTACCGAGTTCTTTGAGCTCTTCAAAACTCCATGGGAGCCGGTGCGTCCTGGACAGCGGTACCGCGTGGTGTTGAACACCCGGCCGGACGCTGACGTGACAGAAGCCGATCTCACGCTCGTTTACGGAGCGGACGAACGTCCCGTCGACCGCCGCTTCGGCGCAGCCGTTCAACCGCTCGCTGGCACGGCCGCCATCGAGTGGAACGGAGAGACGATTCCGATCTACGGACGTGCGGCGGGCTTCGGCGGACCGATCGAAGGCGGCCTGCCGCACGCCGGCAGCACCGCGCTCGGATACCGGCGAACGTGCGGAACAAAGACGATTCTCCGGTTCGGGTACGACGTGTTTTTCGAAACGGCGGCGTTGCTCACACATGGACAGCCCAAGTCGAATGCGGCTTCGCCCACACTCGAGCTGCACATCGACATGATTCGGCAGTGCCTGCAGCGTTCGCAGGTGCCGTTCATCGAAATCCCGCCGCGGCCGCATGGTTATTCGTTCGTGTGCTGCCTCACGCACGACGTCGACTTCTTCGGTATCCGCAGGCACGCCGGCGACTCGACCTTGGCCGGATTTATCGGCCGCGCCACGGCGGGAAGCGCATTCGAGGTGCTGCGCGGGCGGCGCCGACTCGACGAGGCGATCGGCAACTGGGGCGCCGTATTGTCCCTGCCGCTGGTGTTTCTCGGCCGGGCACGGGATTTCTGGCAGCCATTCGACGACTATCGCCGCGTCGAGCGCGGCCGCAAGTCGACGTTCTTTCTCATTCCGTTCAAGGGGCGGGCCGGCATCGGCCCCGACGGTCAGTCCAAGGCGCTTCGGGCGGCGCCATATGGCGTTCAGGAAATTCGGCAGGACATCGCCGCACACGCCAGCCCGTCGACTGAGTTCGCCGTTCACGGCATCGACGCCTGGCGAGACGCCGATGCGGGGAGCGCCGAGCGCCGGGAACTGGCCGCGGCGACCGGATGCGAGAACCCCGGCGTCAGGATGCACTGGTTGTACTTTTCGCCGGAGTCGCCGCGGAAGCTCGAGGAAGCGGGATTCGCCTACGACTCGACGTGGGGATACAACGACGCGGTCGGCTACCGCGCTGGAACCGCCCAGGCCTTTCACCTCTCCGGGACCAGACAGTTCATGGAATTGCCGCTGACTGTCATGGACACGGCGCTGTTCTATCTCGACCGGATGGGGTTGAACCGCCGGCGGGCGATGGAGCGGTGCAGCGAAATCGTCCGTCAGCTGCGGAGGTTCGGCGGCGCGTTCGTTGTCAACTGGCACGATCGCAGCCTGGCGCCGGAGCGCCAGTGGACGCGGCCCTATGAAGCGCTGCTCCGTGAACTGGACGCCAACGAGGTGTGGTTCGCAACGGGCGGAGAAGCCGTCGATTGGTTCCGGTGGCGCCGACGCATCCGCTTCGTCACGACAGGATCCGACATTCGCGTCGATGCCCCCACGCAGAAAGCAGAACTGCCGGGAGCCCGCCTGGTCCTGCATCGCCCGGCAAACGGCGGGATGCAGGTCGAAGAGCGGTCGTTCACGGGCGGCGCGCAGACGGTGCACGCATGAACCACGTCTGCATGGTCGCGTATACGGACTACACGGGTGATGCCCGCGTACGGCGAGAGGCCGAAACGCTGGCCGCGCACGATTTTCGGGTGCGGTGTCTGACGACGAGGAACGGCGGCGCACCGAAAACCTACGCGCTCGACGGCGTCAACGTCCAGGAACTGAACGTGTCGAAGTATCGCGGCAAGAGCACGCGCGCGTATCTCTCGTCGTATTTGAAGTTCCTGGCGGCGGCGTCTGTCGAGTGTGCGCGCATGATGGCGCGTGGCGAGCTCGACGTCGTGCACGCGCACAACATTCCGAATTTCATTGTCTTTGCCGGCCTGCTGCCGCGCCTGGCCGGGCGGAAAGTCGTCCTCGACGTCCACGACTCCGTGCTCGAGACGTTCGCGGCGAAGTTTCCGCCGGGCCCACTGGTGCGCCAGGCGCTGCTGCTCGAAGAGCGCCTGTCCGCGTCGATCGCCCACCGGGTGATCTGCGTCAACCATCCGCAACGCGACGTGCTCGTCGGCAGGGGCATCCCCGACAGGAAGACGTTCATCTCGATGAACGTCCCCGACCCGCGCATTTTTCACGCGGACGCACGTGACCGTGTTCGCGACGCGTCGCCGGGGGCATTGAACCTCGTCTATCACGGCACGATGGTGTCGCGTCTCGGTGTGGACCTCCTGATCCGGGCGGTCGCGTCGCTCCGCCAACGCGTGCCGGCGGTTCAGCTGCATCTGTGGGGTCATAGCGACGACCTGGCGGCGTTTCAGAGTCTCGCCGGTGAACTGAACGTCCAGGACCGCGTCCTGTTCAGTCCCGCGGGCTATCCGCTCGAAGCGCTTCCCGATCGTCTGCGGATGATGGACATCGGGGTGATCGGCAATCGCAGCAACGCCGCCGGCGATTTGATGCTGCCGGTGAAGCTCCTGGAGTACGTCTCGCTCGGCATACCGGTCGTGGCGCCGCGCCTGCGGACGATCCAGCGGTACTTCAGCGAAGACATGGTCACGTATTACGAGCCTGAAGACGTGGAGTCGCTCGCCGCCGCCGTGCTGACGCTCCACGACGACCGTCAACGGTGCGAGCGGCAGGCCGCGCTGGCGAGCGGGTTTCTGTCGAACTACGGATGGGAACGTCAGGGAGAAGAACTGGTCTCCATGTATCACTCACTGGTGGAAGGCTAATTCGATGAGCAAGCTGCGGTTCGCGCTAATCGGCTGCGGGAGCATCGCGCGCAAGCACGCGCACGTCCTGCACAACTACCTCGACGAAGCGGAGATCGCCGCATTCGTCGATCTGGATCCGGTGCGGGCGAAGGAGTTCTCCGAGAAGTTCGGAGCGCCGGGATTCACGTCAGCGGCCGACATGATGCGGCAGGTCGGCGACTCGGTCGACGTCATCAGCGTGCTCACGCCGAGCGGTGCGCACTGCGGGAACGTCCTCGATCTCGTGCAATACGGGCGTCCCCTCGTCGTCGAAAAACCTCTGGCACTGCGCCTGGAGGATGCCGACCGGATGATCGAGGCGTGCGACGTCCACGGCATCAAGCTGTTCGTCGTGCATCAGAATCGCTACAACCTGCCGATCATGAAGGCGAGAGAAGCGCTCGAGCAGGGGCGTTTCGGCCGCCTGGTGATGGGAACCGTTCGCCTGCGCTGGACGCGCGATCAGAAGTACTACGACTCGGAGGCATGGCGCGGCACCTGGGCGCATGACGGCGGCGTCTTCATGAATCAGGCGGTCCATCACATCGACATGCTGACCTGGTTCATGGGAAACGTCGAAACCGTCCGCAGCATGGCCGCGACACGTCTCGTGACGATTGAAGCGGAAGACACCGGGGTCGCGGTGCTGCGCTTCAACTCCGGCGCGCTCGGCGTACTCGAGGCCACGACCGCGACGCGCCCCAAGGACCTCGAAGGGTCGATCAGCATTCTCGGCGAGCACGGCACGGTCGTCATCGGCGGATTCTTCATGAACGAGCTGGTGACCTGGAACTTCGCCGACACGCAGCCGATCGACGACGTCATCTTCGACCAGTACGGGAAGAACCCGCAGGACTTCGGCTATAACCTCGGCGAGTACCTGCGCGGCGTCGTCGCCTCGCTCCAGCACAAGAAGGCGGCCCTCGTTGACGGGCTGGAGGGCCGGAAGTCACTCGAGCTCATCACCGGCATCTACGAGTCCATCGAAACGAACATGGATGTGCAGCTGCGCTTCCGGCCGAAGAAGTGCCGCCTCGGACTCGCCTCGTGAGCACGTCGAGGATTTATCGGAACGTCCATCTCGGCGCGGACACCACGGTCGAAGATTTCTGCATCGTCGGCGCGCCGCCACGCGGAGCGGCGGACGGGGAACTGCCAACGACGATCGGTGACGGAGCGGTCATCCGCTCGCACACGGTGTTGTATGCGGGCAACATCATCGGCCGCAACTTCCAGACCGGCAACAAGGTCAACATCCGCGAATCGAATGAAATCGGCGACCACGTGAGCATCGGCACGCTGTCGGTCGTCGAACATCACGTCACGATTGCCGATCACGTCCGCATCCACACGCAGGTATTCGTGCCCGAGTTCTCGGTGCTCGAAGAAGGCTGCTGGCTCGGCCCGAACGTCGTCCTGACCAATGCGAAATATCCGCTGTCTCCGGGTGTCAAGGAACAGCTGGCGGGTCCCGTCATTCAGCGGCGCGCCAAAATCGGAGCCAACGTGACAATCCTCCCCGGCGTCGTCGTGGGCGAGGACGCCCTCGTCGGCGCAGGGTCGGTCGTCGTCCGCGACGTCCCCGCCGGCGCCGTCGTCGTCGGAAACCCGGCTCGTGTCATCGGTCAGATCGCCGACCTGCCCTACGGCGTCAAGGCCTGACTTTCCGTCACACGCTTCCCTTAACCGCTGTTCATCCGCTCTCCGGAATGGGCCGGGGGGCTTTAGAGGAATCGTTTCCATGTCTGCATCGAGCACCGCGGTCGCCATTCCGTTCGTCGATCTGAAAGCGCAATACGAGTCGATCAAGCCCGACATCGACGCCGCCATCGCGTCGGTGATTTCGGAGACCGCCTTCATCGGCGGGCCGCATGTCAAGGCATTCGAGGACGCGTTCGCACGCTACTGCGGCGTCGCCAACTGCGTCGGCGTCGCCAACGGAACCGACGCGCTGTTCATCGCGCTGCGGGCGCTCGGCATCGGGCCCGGTGACGAGGTCATCACCGTGGCGAACAGCTTTGTCGCCACCTCCGAAGCCATTCGCATGGCGGGCGCGCAGGTCGTGTTCGTGGACATGGATCCGGTGACGATGAACATCGACGTGACCAGGATCGAGGCGAAGATCACGCCGCGGACCAAAGCCATCATTCCGGTGCACCTCTACGGTCAGCCCGCGGACATGGCCCCGATCCGCGCCCTGGCGAACGCACACCGTCTTCGCATTGTCGGCGATGCGGCGCAGGCGCACGGCGCGCTCTATCGCGGCCAGCCGATCGCGCAGCTCGCCGACATCACCTGCTTCAGCTTCTATCCGGGGAAGAACCTCGGCGCCTACGGCGACGCCGGCGCGCTCGTGACCGACAACGCCGAGTGGGCGGCGTCGGCGCGCATGTTCGCGAATCACGGCCGCACGAAGAAGTACGACCACGACTTCGAAGGCGTCAACAGCCGCCTCGACGGCCTGCAGGCCGCGATTCTCAACGTCAAGCTCCGCCATCTCGACCAGTGGAGCGAGGACCGGCGCCGCAATGCCCGCCGCTACAACGAAGCGCTCGCCGGAACGGGTCTCCTGACGCCGAAGGAAATCGACGATTGCCGCGCGGTGTATCACCTGTATGTCGTGCGTGTGCCGGGCGGACGCCGAGAGGATCTTCAGCGGCACCTGAACGAGTGCGGAGTCAATACGGGCATTCACTATCCGATCGCGCTTCCCTATCTGAACGCCTACCGGTATCTGGGCCACGGCCCCAACGATTTCCCGGAGGCGCTCCGCGCGTCGGGCGAGATTCTGTCGCTGCCGATGTTCCCGGAGCTGACCGAAGAGCAGGTGTCGCAGGTGGCGGCCGCGGTGAAGTCATGGCGCTGACGGCGGCACCGCGCCTCAACGATCCGGCAGACTGGAGGCTCTCCTGATGGTCACCACCGAAAAGATGAACGAGAACTTCCTTCAGGAGTACAACTCGCGCGACGCGATCCGGAAGTACTCGACGGAGACGGCCGGCCAGGGCGTCAACTACCTGATCCAGCACGAGTACGCGCGGATCTACGACCGCGCCGTGGCAACGTGCCGGCAGACGTCGTCAGCCCCGCTGCGGATTCTCGAGTTCGGGTGCGGCGCCGGGATGAATCTCATCGGCCTCGTCACGCGTCTGGAGGGCCGCGGCGTGTCCGTGGAGCGCGCGTGGGGCGCCGATTTTTCGGAATCGCTCATCGCCTCCGCCGGCAAGGAAGCGGGGGCGTTCCTGCCGCCCGCCGTGCGCGGCAAGGTGAACTTCTATGTGGCCAGGAACGAGGCGCTGATCGCGGACCTGGCGGCGAGGTCTGCCGAGCCGGCGGATCGGCTGCACGGTTCCTTCGATCTCGTTCTCGGCGTCAACACGTTCCGCTACTGTCACCGGCTGAACAACGCACTGGAGTGCGCGACCGATATCTATCGCCTCCTCCGGCCCGGCGGCGTGGTGGTCAACATCGACATGAACGATCGGTTCCCGCTCTTCCGCAGCCACCTCAAGGGAACCGTCGAAACGCCTGAGGAGGCGTACCTTCCGTCACTCGAGGAATACGCGGCTCCCTTCGAACGCGCGGGGTTCGAGCTGTTGACGAAGGATCACTTCTGCTGGGTGCCGCACTCGGCGGGTCCGGCGTTGACGACGATTTGCCGCGTGCTGACACCGGTGCTGAATGCGACCGTGCGCAGCCGCGCCATGCGCTCGCTGGTCGTCGCGAAGAGGCCCGCCTGAACCAATCCCACGAGAGCCGACGCGGCGCGCGCCTTGCGCTCGTCGTGTATCGGGGCGCACCGGGCGTTCAGGAGGACCGGCTCCTGCGGATCCTGGATTTCTTCGGTGTGCCCGCGGCAGCGGTGAACGTGGACGCAGCGGATTTGTCGTCACTCGCGGACTCTGGGACGTTCGCAGTCCTCGGATCCGTGGACGCGGTGGCCGCGGGGCTGACCAACGCGCTGTCAGCCGCGCACCTGCGGCAGGCGGCGGCGATTTTCGGGTTTGCCGGCGACGATCGTGACGCCGCGCTTCGCGGTGTCACCGAGCTGTGTGGTGGTGACTGGAGGTGGACGACGCCGGATCGACCGGTGATCGAGATCAGCACCAGCGACCCTGAGTTCACCGGCGTAATGTCCGGCCTGCGCGTCGATGGCGGCGTTTCCACGTCGCACGCGGTCCTCACGCCTGCTGCCGCGAGCGCTGCGGCGGGGATTGTCCTGGTGGGCGGCCGGCCGGGTTTGTTCCGCGTGAACGTCGGGAATACGCCTGCATACATCTGCAGCAGCGTCGAGATACCCGACCTGGATGCACCCGTAGAAAAGAACTATTACGACGTCAGGACCCACTTCCTGGCAGCCGTGCCGCTCGTGATGTTCATTGCCTCGGTATTTCGCGAGGTGATGTGGCGGCCACGCGAGCTCGGGGCATGCCTGATCATTGACGATCCGCTCCTCAAGCACCGATACGGGTTTTGTGACTTCCCATGGCTGCGCGATCGCATGCGGGAGCGGCGGTTCACCACGAACATCGCGTTCATCCCCTGGAACTGGCGCCGGACGTCACAGCGCGCCAGCGAGTTCTTTCGCAGTGAGTCCGACCTGTTCTCCGTGTCGATTCACGGCTGCGATCACGTCGCCGCGGAGTTCGGGACGACATCGCTCGACGTCCTCGATCGACGCGCGCGGCTGGCGCAGTCGCGGATGCAGCGGCATCGTGCCCGCACGCGCATCGCGCATGACCCGGTGATGGTGTTCCCGCAGGGCGTCTTCTCCGCCGAGTGCCCGGCCGTGCTCAAGCACAACGAGTTCATCGCCGCCGTCAATACCGAGATATCACCCGTCGGCGCGACGGCCGCGCACACCCGTCTCCGCGACGTCTGGGACGTGGCGATCCTGCGATACGGCTCGTTCGCCATTTACACCCGGCGCTATGAGCGGCACGGTCTCGAGAACTTTGCCTTCGACCTGCTCCTCGGCAAGCCGTGTTTCATCGTGGCGCATCACGATGAGTTCCGGGATGGGGCGCCCAAGCTGCTGTCGCTGATCGATCGCCTGCAGACGCTGCCCTGCACGCTCACCTGGCGCTCGCCGGCAGACATCGTGCGACGGGCATGCCGCGTGCGAAACGGCGAGGACCTTCAGGCGCGCATGTACGGCAGCCAACTGCTGCTCACGAACCCGAGCCCGCGTCCGAGCGTGTACCACGTACACAAACTGGAAAGGCAGCCGGCCAGTGTCTCCGCCGTCACGGTGGACGGTCATGACATCGCCTGGTCGGTGGCTGGTGAGGACATCGCGTTTCCGTGCGTGGTGCCCGCGCGCGGCGAGATCCTCGTCCAGGTGCGCTACCGCGACGAAAGCAGCCATCAGACATCGGATTCAGTGAAGTACCAGTTGTCCGTCGCGGCGCGTCGCGTCCTGTCGGAATTCCGCGACGAGTACGTCCGCAAGCTGCAGCCGGCGCCAACATCTGTGGGAGTGCATGAACGACATTAGCCAGGCGTGGATCGTCGATCCCGGCCAGCCGGTCCTCGTGACGGGCGCAAACGGCTTCATCGGCACGCGCGTGGTCAACACGCTGCTCGACTACGGCTTCCGGCGCGTGCGATGTTTCGTCCGGCCGTCGAGCAACGTCACTCGATTGCACGACGTCATCAGCGGGCACGATTCCGCGATCGAAGTGATCGAGGGGAACCTGTTATCGCGCGAGGATTGTGAGCGGGCGGCCGCCCAGGCCACGGTCATCTTCCACCTGGCGGCGGGAATGGACAAGTCGTTTGCCGGCTGTTTCATGAATTCCGTGCTGACGACCCGCAACCTGCTCGACGCGGCGGTCGGTGGCCGGACCCTGAAGCGGTTCGTGAACGTCAGCTCGTTTGCGGTCTATTCGACGAAAGAGCGCGGTTACGGCGCGTTGTTCGATGAAAACACCCCGCTCGAGACACACCCCCGCGAGCGCTTCGATCCGTACGGCTATGGGAAGCTCAAGCAGGAGCAGCTCGTCAGGGACTATCACACGCGCTTCGGAGTCCCCCACGTGATCGTTCGGCCGGGGGCGGTGTTCGGCCCTGGCACGAAGGCGCTGACAGGACGCATCGGCATCAATACGTTCGGCTTCTTCATCCATCTCGGCGGCTCGAACCGAATCCCGTTCACTTACGTGGACAACTGCGCCGAGCTGATCGTGCGGGCCGGTCTCGTCCCGGGTGTCGAGGGAGAGGCGTTCAACGCGGTGGACGATGATCTGCCGACGAGCCGCAATTTTCTTCGCCTCTACAAGCGGCACGTGCAGCGATTCGTGTCGGTGCCGCTTCCGTATCCGCTGGCGTACGCGCTGTCGGCCTTGTGGGAGCGGTACTCGGCGTGGTCGCAGGGCCAGCTGCCGCCGCGGTTCAACCGCCGGCGGGCGGCTGCGGAGTGGAAGCGCCAGCGCTATTCGAACGACAAGGCCAAGCGCCTGCTCGGCTGGCATCCGCGCGTGGCGTTCGACGACGCGTCGCGGCTCTTTTTCGCGTCGCTGGGGCGACCGGCGTGACACCACTTCGTATCGCTCTCATCGGCTGCGGCAAAATCGCCGATCAGCACATCGACGCGATCCGCCGCCTCCCCGACGCAACGGTAGTCGGCACCTGCGACCGGGAGCTGCTGATGGCGCAGCAGTTGGCCGAGCGGAACGGCATTCCCCATTTCTCGAGCGACGTCCGCACGCTGCTCGCGGACGCGCGCCCGGATATCGTCCACATCACGACGCCTCCGGAAGGCCACTATTCCCTGGCGCTCCAGTGCCTGGACGCCGGCGTTCACGTCTACGTCGAGAAGCCGTTCACGCTGACGGCCGCCGAGGCGTCGGTGGTCATCGAGCGAGCCCGTGCGCGCGGCCGACAGGTGACCGCCGGGCACAATCTCCAGCATACGTGGGAGAACGTCGAGGCGCGCCAGCTGATTCGGCAGGGATTTCTCGGCGGTCCGCCGGTACACATCGAGAGCCACTACAACTACTCGTTCGGCGACGCGCCGTACGCGAAAGCGCTGCTCGGCGATCGGCAGCACTGGGTCCGGCGTCTGCCCGGTCAGTTGCTGCACAACATCATCAGCCACGGCATCGCCCGGATCGCGGAGTTCCTCCACACCGACGACCCCCAGGTGGTTGCGTTCGGCCACACCAGTCCGCTGCTCCGCAGCATCGGCGAGACCTCGATCATCGACGAACTGCGCGTCCATATCTCGGATCGCCACAATACGACCGGCTACTTCGTCTTTTCGAGCCAGGTATCGCCGCCGGTCAACGGCGTCCGTATCTACGGGCCCGTGAACTCGCTCATCGTCGACAACGTGCACCACACGCTTGTCCGCGTCCGCGCTCGAAACTACAAGAGCTACGTCAACTACTTCCTGCCGCCCGTGCACCAGGCGTTCGAGTACCTGCGCAACAGCCGGCGCAACATCGGACGTTTTCTGCGCGCTGATTTTCATGACGATGCCGGCCTCAAACACTGCATCGAGGCGTTCTGCCGCAGCGTGCGGAATGAAGGCGACCCGCCCGCCAGCCACCGCGAAATCGTGCTGACGGCCGTGATCATGGACCGCATCTTCGAGCAGTTGTCGGCACAACTCGCGTCTGCGGCTGCCCCGCAGGTCCCACCCGTGGAGCACGTCCGTGTCTGACGACACGCTCGGCCTCGACGCGGCCGTCAGACACACCGTCATCGACCGCTTCGTGCCGTGGCTGGCAGGGTTTGGGACGTCCTCCTACGATCACCAGACCCTCTACTCCGGCCGGATCGGTGGCGCCGCGAAGTCGCTGTATTACAGCCGGCCGAGACTAGGGGCAATCGCCGTGGCACCGCTGGTGTTCTGCGAGGCATTCGCGCCCGGCGTCCGGCGTGTGCTTGGACCGAAGCTGCGCTTCCCGATCGCTGACGCCCACTATGCGATGGGCTTTGGCTATCTGTACCGGGCCACCGGTCAGCGCGGGCACCTGCAGCACATGGAGGCGTACCTCGACGCACTCGAACGGACACGCTGCCGTGGCTTCGACGAATACTGCTGGGGGTATCCGTTCGACTGGGTGACGCGAAATGGAACGATCGAACGCGACACGCCACTGATCACAACGACCCCGTACGTCTACGAAGCGTTTCTGCTCGGCTATGAAATCACCGGCCGCGAAGACTGGCTGCGCATCATGGCCTCCATCGCGCGCCACGCGGCGAACGACATCAAGGAGTTTCCCGTCTCGGCCGACGCGGCCAGCTGCTCGTACACCCCGTTCGACGGCGGCGGTGTGATCAACGCCGCCGCCTACCGCGCGTTTCTGCTGACGAGCGCGGCGCGGATGTTCAAC
>Ga0079218_10000526_pt1 | contig 11614 bp, 13 predicted proteins | sample NCCompost_FD_77181 | JGI IMG/M metagenome (GOLD analysis project Ga0079218, IMG submission 77181) | Agricultural soil microbial communities from Utah to study Nitrogen management - NC Compost | ecosystem: Environmental > Terrestrial > Soil > Agricultural land | place: USA: Utah | collected... | reverse complement strand
GATCGAGAGGCCGCAGGCTTCGCGCGCCGTACGCAACAGCGCGCCCGGCGAGGCAAGCCCCGCCCGCTCGCTCATCCGGGATTCCGGGCCGGCGGGTCGGCGACCCTGCGCGTCTGCTCGGAGTCCGGGAATTCCTTCTCGAGCCGCGCCTTGAACGCGGCGGCGGCCGCCTCGTCCTTCATCGCGACCTCGATGTTGTGCCCGAGCAGGAGCATGTCAGGCGTCGCTGGCGCAATCGCGAGGTAGCGCTCGACGAAAGCGCGCGCCTGCAGGTCGTTCTTGCGATCGTGCAGAACGCCGGCGAGCTGGGCGTACGTTTCCGGGTAGTCGACCTTCGAGGTCAGCGCCTGGCGCAGGTAGCGCTCCGCGCGCTCGAGGTTCCCGGCACTGCGCGCACATACGCCGGCGTTCGTATAGGCGACGAACGGCGTGCGATACAGCGGGTTCATCGCTGCTTTTACGAACATTTCCTCGCCCTTCGCCTGCTGCTTGTTGCGGCAGAAGAAGGCGCCGAGCGCGTTCTGCGCTTCCGGGCTGTCGGGCGCGACCTTGAGCGCCTGGCGGAAGTGCTTCTCCGCCGTCTTGTTTTCGTGCAGGCGCTCGTACACGAGTCCGGCGGCGAGCTGCACGTTGACGTCCTTCGGGTTCTGCACCAGCGCTTTCGCGATCTTTTCCTGCGCGACCTGCAGTTGGCCACGCTTCAGGTACTCCATCGCGAGCCGGGCGTTGATGCGCCCCGCTTCCTGGGTCGGGTCCGGCGGTTGCTGGCTTTGCGGCAGGGCCGGCGCCGCCGCCAGCAGCACAATTGCGAGCACGGCCGCCCGGGCGATCATGCCCGCACCGCGAGGCCGCCGAGCTTGCGCCCGAGCCGGACCTGGGTCCTGTCGAGGACCTGCCCGCGCAGCTGGCCGCAGGCGGCATCGATGTCGTCGCCGCGAGTCTTTCGCACTGTCGCCATGACGCCTCCCTGCACCAGCAGGTCGCGGAACGCCCGGATCGCCTCGGCCGGCGAACGGCGGTACTTCGTGCCTGGAAAAGTGTTGAACGGAATGAGGTTGACCTTCGCGGCACGACCGCGCAGCAGCCGCGCGAGCTCCCGCGCGTGTTGCGGATGGTCGTTCACGCCGTCCAGCATCGTGTACTCGAATGTGACGTTGCGGCCGTTCTGCCGTTCGAGGTAGTGCCAGCAGGCGGCGAGCAGTTCCGCGATCGGGTGCTTGCGGTTGATCGGGACCAGCTCGTCACGCAGTCCGTCGTTCGGCGCATGCAACGAGACCGCGAGGGCGACGTTGCAGTCCTCGGCGAGGCGATAGATCTGCGGCACCAGGCCCGAGGTTGAAAGCGTCACGCGGCGCCGCGACAGGTCGTAGCCGAGGTCGTCCAGCATGAGTCGCATCGCGGGAAGGACGTTCCGGTAGTTCGCGAGTGGCTCGCCCATGCCCATGAACACGACGTTGGTGACGATGCGCTTGCCGTCCGGGTCGTAGCCGAGCTCGCGGTTCGCCAGCCACACCTGGCCGATGATCTCCGCCGCCGTCAGGTTGCGATTGAATCCCTGTGCCCCGGTCGCGCAAAAGGAGCAGTCGAGCGCGCAACCGATCTGGCTCGAGATGCACAGCGTCCCGCGTCCCGGCTCCGGGATGAAGACCGTCTCGATCACCTGCTCGTTGCCGGCGGCGCCTGGCATCCGGAGCAGCCATTTGCAGGTGCCGTCGGACGCGGTTCGCGCCGCCACGATTTCGGGCACGGCGACAGTCGCACGCAGGGACAGCTCGGCGCGAAACTCCTTGGCGAGGTCGGTCATGCGGGCGAAGTCGGCTTCTCCGCGCCGGTACACCCACTTGAGGAGCTGCCGCGCGCGGTACGGCCTTGCACCGAAGCCGCCGACGAAAACCTCGAGCTCGGTTCTCGTCATCCCGAGCAGGTTGGTGCGGCCGGCGGTATCGCTCATGGCGGAACGGATTTCAGCGCGTGCGCGGGCAAAGCGCCGTTTCGGCGAAGAAATAAGCGATCTCCCGCGCCGCGTTATCGGCGCTGTCGGATCCGTGCACGACGTTTTCCTCGATGCTGGTCGCGAGGTCGGCACGCACGGTTCCGGGCGCCGCTTTCTTCGGGTCGGTGGCACCCATGATGTCGCGGTGACGCTGCACGGCGGATTCGCCTTCGAGTACCTGGACCATCACCGGCCCCGACGTCATGTAGGTGCACAGGTCGCGAAAGAACGGCCGTTCGCGGTGGACGGCATAGAAGCCTTCGGCCTGCCGCTGGGTGAGCTGCAGCATGCGCGCGGCGACGATCCGCAGACCCGCCTTCTCGAAGCGGTGGTAGACGTCGCCGATCAGGTTACGGGCGACGCCGTCGGGCTTGACGATGGAGAGGGTACGCTCGAGCGCCATGGAGTCCTCATGCTGCGGGGGTGGCCGAATGGACCGCGCATTCTAGCCTTCGCAGGCACACCGCGGCAATCCAGGCGTGCACGGAAGTGCCCGTCCCGAAAGGGAAAAATCAGACGCTGAAGCTCTCGCCGCAGCCGCACTCGCCGCGCACGTTGGGGTTGCGGAAGCGAAACGCCTCGTTGAGGCCGTGGCGCACGAAATCGACCTCGGTGCCGTCGATCAGTTTGAGGCTGTCGGTGTCGACGAGGACCCGGACGCCCTGGCTGTCGAACACACGATCACCGGGCTCGATGGCATCGGCGTAGTTGACGACGTACGCGTAGCCCGAGCAGCCCGTTTTGCGGATGCCAAGCCTGAGTCCGACGCCATGGCCGCGCTCGGCCAGGAAATGGCGGACTCGGTCAGCGGCGGCGGGCGTCAGCGAAATGGCCATCGAGCCTCCTATTGTACCCGAGCGGCCTCGGACAGCAGTGCCCGCCAGGCATCCTCCACGACCAGCAGCCGGCCCATCTTTTCCGCGGGTGCATCGAGTTCGAGCGCAAGGCTGGCGGCGTCGCAGCGTGAAGCCTGCCCTGCCGCGTCGTGCACCAGCCGGCCTGCGGCGAGCGCGGCGGCGGCGAGCAGGTGCGGACAGCCCCAGGCCTGAAAGCGGCACTCGACGATCCGCCCGGTGGCAACGCGCGCCTCGAATCGCACCCAGGCGCCCCGGTCGAGCGCCATCGACTCGCCGGTTGCGATGCCTGCGGGCGAGCCCCGCAAGCTGCCTGCACCCGGCAGCGTCCGGAACAACTCGAGTACGCGCACCGAGTAACGCACTGCGGTCGGTGTCATGCGATGCGCTCCAGCGCCCCTGGCGGCAGCGCGGCACGCAGTCGCCGAACCGCCCCCACCAGCAGCGCCGCGGCCCGATCGATCTCGTCTGCGGTCGTGGCGCGGCCCAACGAGAGCCGAACCGACGCCTGGATCGCGAGGTCCGAACGTCCGAGCCCGCGCAGGACGTAGGACGGCTCCGCCGAGGCCGAACTGCAGGCCGATCCGCTCGAGAGCGCCAGGACCCCGTCCATCTCGAGCAGCAGGCTTTCCCCCTCGATGCCTGCGAAACCGACGTTCAGGATTCCGGGCAGCGCCGGCTCGGCGCCGTTCCGCCACAGCGGTTCTGCCGCCTGCAAGGACTGCCAGAGCCTCCCCCGCAACGCGTGCTGGCGCGCCGCTTCCTCCGCGAGTCCAGCGCCCGCCAGCGTGCAGGCGGCGCCGAATCCGACCACCTGGTGCAACGCAAGCGTGCCCGAGCGCAGCCCCCCCTCGTGGCCACCACCGAACATGAGCGGCTGCAGGCCGGGCCGCGGCCGCCGGCGCACGTAGAGAGCGCCGATGCCCTTGGGCCCGCCGAGCTTGTGCGCCGAGAAGCTCATGAGCGCGATGCCGGAGGATTCGACATCGATCGGAATCTTGCCCGCACTTTGTGCGGCATCCGAGTGCAGCGGAACGCCGCGCGCGTTGCACAGCCCCGCGATCGCGGCGACATCCGTCAGCACGCCGGTCTCGTTGTTGGCGTGCATCAGCGACACGAGAGCCGTGTCCGGCCGCAAGGCCTCCTCGACCTGCGACGTCTCGATGGTCCCGTCCGGCCGCGGCCGCAGCCAGGTCACGTCGAAGCCCTCGCGCTCGAGCTGACGGCAGGCGTCAAGGCCCGACCGATGCTCGACGCGCGAGGTCACGACGTGGCGCCGCGCCACTCCCGCCGCGCGCGCCGTACCGAGGATCCCGAGGTTCACGCTCTCGGTCGCACCCGAAGTCAGGACGATCGATTCGGCCGCGGCATTGACGAGAGCGGCGACTTCGGCCCGCGCGCATGCGATGCGCTCGGCCGACCGCCTCCCCGCCGCATGCGCGGACGCCGGGTTCGCCTGCAAGGTGGGATCGGCGAGGCACGCGGCCATCAAGGCGGCGACACGTGCATCGAGCGGCGCGGTCGCGGCATGGTCGAGATAGATCGGCTCGCCGTCGCCCATCGCTCATTCCTCCGGGCGCAGCCGGCGCTCGAGCGCAGCCAGCCAGCCGCGCAGGATGCGGACTTCGCCGTCGTCAGGGCGCGCGCGCGCGACCAGCCTGCGCACGCGCGTACCGAGCTGCCCGGCGTTGCCGTCGTGCATGAAACCCGAAGCGCGCATCACGCGCTCGAGATGCGCGTCAAGGGCCTGGCGCTCGTCGGCGGTCGCCGGCATCGGCGTATCCCCGGCGATCGGACCGCCGGCGGCGAGCGCCATGCGCACTTCGTAGCACACGATCTGCACGGCCTGCGCGAGGTTCAGCGATCCGTAAGCGGCATCAACCGGGATGCGAATCAGCGCCTCGCAGCGCTCGAGCTCCTCGTTCGCCAGCCCATTGCGCTCGCCGCCGAACAGCACGGCCACCGGCAGCGCGGCAGCCGCCGCCGCAATCTCGGCGGCGCCCGCGCGAGCATCCAGCTCGCGCCAGTGCGCGCTCCGCCCCCGCGCCGTGGTGCCAAGCACGAGCCCGCAGTCGCCGATTGCCTCGTCCACCGACTGCGCGACGCGCGCCTGCGCCAGCACGTCGGCGGCGCCGGACGCGCGCGCGACCGACTCGGGATCCGGATGCGAGCCAGGCCTGACGAGCACCAGCGACTCGAGTCCCATGTTCTTCATCGCGCGCGCGCTCGCACCGATGTTTCCGGGATGGCTGGTGTCGACGAGCACGATGCGGATGGCGGCGGACATCGCGGCTCCGGGAAGGATGCTGCTATTCTAGGTCATGCACCCGTTGCTCAACATCGCGATCGGCGCCGCGCGCCGCGCCGGCGACGTCATCACGCGCAGCCTCGACCGCGTCGGCACGCTCACGGTCAGCGAGAAGAACCGCAATGACTTCGTGAGCGAGGTCGATCGCGCCGCCGAGCAGGTCCTGATCGCGACGATACGCAAGGCCTACCCGGCGCACGGTTTCCTCGCGGAAGAGAGCGGCCCGACGCCGGGCGACGACTACACCTGGGTCGTCGACCCGCTCGACGGCACCACGAACTTCCTGCACGGTTTCCCGCAGTTCGCAGTCTCGATCGCCTGCCGCCACCGCGGCCGCGCGGAAGTCGGCGTCGTGTTCGACCCGCTGCGCAGCGAGCTGTTCACGGCCGAGCGAGGCGCCGGCACCCTGCTCGACGGACGGCGCCTGCGCGTTTCACAGCGGCTCGGGCTCGACGGCGCGCTCGTCGGCACCGGCTTTCCGTTCCGCGAGAACCGCCGCTGGCTGAAGCCGTACCTCGGCATGCTCGAGCGCGTGATGGAAACGACTGCGGGCGTGCGCCGGCCCGGCGCGGCATCTCTCGACCTCGCCTACATCGCGGCGGGCCGCCTCGACGCGTTCTGGGAAGTCGGCCTCTCGCCGTGGGACACCGCGGCGGGCAATCTCCTCATCACCGAGGCCGGCGGCAGGGTGGGCAATCTCGCCGGCGGCGAATACCGCGACGGCGGTCACCTGCTGGCCGGATCTCCGCGCGTGTACGCAGCACTCGCCGAGCTGATCGCGCCGTTCCTCGACGACGAGCTTCGCCAATGAGCATCGGGCCCGCGCTCGCAATCACGGCAGGGCTGGGTTAGAGTCCCTGTCGGTTTTTGCACCGGGGGATCGCGCATGAACCTGTTTCGCACCAAGCCCGTCACGGCCGCTCCGCATGTGGACGCGGGCGAGACGGTCGGCAGCCTGGAGGGCGAGGCCTCTCTCAAGCGCGTGCTGACGGCCCGGCACCTCGTGCTTCTCGGCATCGGCGCGGTCATCGGCGCGGGGATCTTCGTGCTGACCGGACACGCGGCCGCAAACCACGCAGGCCCCGCCGTCGTGCTGTCATTCGTCATCGCAGGCTTTGCCTGCGGCCTCGCCGGCCTCTGCTACGCCGAATTCGCGTCGATGCTTCCGGTTTCCGGCAGCGCTTACTCCTATGCCTACGCGACGCTCGGCGAATTCGTGGCTTGGTTCATAGGCTGGATGCTGGTGCTGGAATATACGTTCGCCGCGGCGACAGTCTCAGTCGGATGGTCCGGGTATTTCACGAGCCTTCTCGACTCGATCAGCAGCGGCCTCGGCGTCTCGGTCTCGCTGCCAGCGGCGCTCACCTCCGCGCCGTTTGACCTGGTGGACGGCCGCGTCGTCGCCACGGGCGCGATCGTCAACCTGCCCGCGATTGCGATCGCCACTGCGATCGCTGCACTCTGCTATCGCGGCATCACCCAGTCGGCCTTCGTGAATTCGATCATCGTGATCATCAAGCTGATCGTGATATTTCTGTTCATGGGCTTCAGTCTGCAGTTCATCGATACTTCGAACTGGACGCCATTCATCCCGGAGTCGCAGGGACCGGGCAAGTTTGGCTGGGATGGCGTGTTTCGTGCCGCTTCCATCGTGTTCTTCGCCTACATCGGGTTCGACGCTGTCTCGACGGCGGCCCAGGAAGCCAAGAACCCGCAGCGCGACATGCCGATCGGAATCCTCGGTTCGCTCGCGATCTGCACCCTGATCTACATCGCGATGTCGGCGGTGATGACCGGAATCATGCCGTATAACCTGCTCGGCACCCCGAAGCCGGTCGCCACCGCGCTCGAGACATATCCCAGCCTGCTGTGGCTCAAGACGCTGGTGGAGATCGGCGCAATCGCGGGGCTTTCTTCGGTGATTCTGGTGATGATGGTCGGCCAGCCACGCATCTTCTATTCAATGTCGCGGGACGGGTTGCTTCCGGCCGCCTTCGGGCGCGTGCATCCCAAGCACCGGACACCGCACTTCGGCACGGTTGTCGTCGGCATTGCGGCGGTGTTGCTCGCGGCGCTGTTGCCGATCGGCAGGCTCGGCGAGATGGTGTCGATGGGCACGCTGCTGGCCTTTGCGACGGTCTGCGTCGGCATCCCGATACTGCGCAGGACAAGACCCGACCTCCAGCGCAGCTTCCGGGTGCCCGCCGCGCCGCTGGTGGGCACGCTGGGCGCTGCGGCCTGCCTTTATCTCTTCTTGCAATCGTTCAAAGAAAACTGGCACTGGATGCTGGGCTGGATCGTGATCGGACTGCTGATCTACTTCGGCTATAGCCGCAAGCACAGCAAGCTGAACCAGTAGTTGCTTCACCGGCCCGCCAGGAGCCCGCGGCAGCAATGGCGCGGGCTCTGTCGTTTCCAGGGTCGAACGGACGCCGGTGTCCGAACGGGCCTAACGCTTCGGCTTGTCCTCGGAGTCGGGCTTCGGCTCGTCCTCGGGCCCGAACTCCGGCCCGCGCAGGTCCAGCGGGGTGGTCTTCTTGCGCAGCCGGATGTTGATCATCTCGACGCCCACCGAGAACGCCATCGCGAAGTAGAGGTAGCCCTTCGGCACGTGGAAATCGAGGGACTCCCCGACGAGCGCGATGCCGATGAGGATCAGGAACGACAGCGCCAGCATCTTGATCGTCGGGTGTCGCTCGATGAACTCGTGGATCGGCCGCGCCAGGAACATCATCACGAACACGGCGATCACGATGGCGGCGACCATGACCGGCACGTGGTTGGCGAGGCCGACTGCCGTCAGCACCGAGTCGAGCGAGAATACGATGTCGATGAGGCCGATCTGGATCGCCACCGACAGGATGTTGGTCCGCAACTTGACGTTGCCGTACTCCTGCTCGGCGCCCTCGAGCGCGCCGTGAATTTCGTTGACGCTCTTCACCAGCAGGAACAGGCCGCCGACGAACAGGATGAGGTCGCGCCCCGAAATTTCCTCGCCCAGCACCGTGAACCAGGGGTGAACGAGCCCGGTCAGCCAGACCAGCGAGAACAGGAGGCCGATTCGCGTGACCATCGCGAACGCGAGCCCCAGGATCCGGCCGCGCGGCTGCAGGTCCTTCGGCAGCTTCGAGACCAGGATCGACAGGAAGATGATGTTGTCGATGCCGAGGACGATCTCGAGGAACGTCAGCGTCAGGAACGAGATCCAGACAGCCGGGTCGCTCAACAGCTCGAACAAGATGCCTTCTCCAGTCCCTGGTCAGGGCAGGTCGTCGACGTCGCCTCGCTTCTCCGGCGGCATGAAGTCGCGGGCCGAGGCGCCGAGGTCGAGCGCGATGGCGCCGGCGACGTAGATCGAAGAGTAGGTTCCGATCACGATGCCGATCGCGAGCGCAATTGCGAAGCCGCGCAGCGTCTCGCCGCCGAGCACCGCGAGGAAGATGACCGAGGACAGTGCGCACCCGGCCACGATGATCGTCCGGCCGAGCGTCTCATTGATCGCGCGGTCGATCACGTCCGCCGGCTCGGTCTTGCGCATCTTCGGGAACAGCTCGCGGATGCGGTCGAAGATCACGACGGTGTCGTTGACCGAGTAGCCGAGAATGGTCAGCAGCGCCGCAACCACGCCAAGGTCGAACGGGATGCCGAGCAGGGCAATGGCGCCCACGGCGACGATGGGGTCGTGGAGCGACGCCACCAGCGAGCCGACGCCGAAGCGCCAGCGGAACCGGAGCGCGATGTAGACCAATACCAGCAGCAGCGTCATCAGCACAGCCAGCGCTGCCTGCTCGCCGAGCTGCTGGCTGACCTGCGGCCCCACCGAGTCGGTGCGGTTTAGCTTGACGCCGGCGTCAACGGTCCGCAGGGCCGAGACGACGCGCTCGCCGAGGTCGCCGGCTGCACCCGTCCCGGCGGGCGGCAGGCGCACTTCGAGCTCGCTCGCCGCGCCATAGGTGCGGACCTGGAAATCCTCGATGCCGCCGGCGGCGAGTGCCGAGCGCACGGCCTCTAGGTCGGCCGGCTGCGACAAGCCAAGCTCGAATACCAGGCCGCCGGTGAAATCGACGGTCAGGTTGAGGCCGCGCACCATCACCAGCACGATCGACGCGATGACGACGGCGGCGGATATCGCGTACCACCAGCGCCGCAGGGTCATGAAGCGGATGCTGGGGACCTCCTTGAGGAATTCCATCGCCTGCCCTCAGATGGCCAGCCGCTCGATGCGGCGGCGGCGTCCGTATACCAGCCAGATGAGCGCGCGGCTCCCGACCAGCGCGGTGAACATCGAGGCCATGATGCCGATCATCAGGGTCACAGCGAAGCCCCGCACTGGCCCTGAGCCGAACAGGAACAGCACGCCGCCGGACATGAACATGGTCACATTCGAGTCGAGGATCGCGGACAACGCCTTGTCGAAGCCGGCGTTAATCGAGGCCCAGGGCGAGGCGCCGTTCTTGACTTCCTCGCGGATGCGCTCGTAGATCAGGATGTTCGCGTCGACGGCCGTGCCGACGGTCAGCACGATGCCCGCGATACCGGGCAGCGTAAGCGCAAAGCCCAGGAGGCCCATCAGCGCGACGATCAGGATCACGTTCGTCAGCAGCACGATGTCGGCGATCACGCCGAACACCTTGTAGTACGCGACCATGAAGGCGAACAGCACGAGGCCGGCTATCAGGAGCGCCTCGGTCCCCGCCTCGATGTTGTCCTGGCCGACGCTCGGGCCGATCACGCGCTGCTCGACGATGACGATCGGCGCGGCCAGTGCGCCCGCCCGCAGCAGCTTCGCGAGCTCGGTGCCCTCCGCTGCCGACAGGCCGGTGATCTGGAAGTTGTTGGAGAACACGCCGCGGATTGTGGCAACGCTGATGACTTCCTCCTTCGAGCGGTCGACGGCCACCTCGCGGCCGTCGCGCATGGCGAGCTCGCGCTCCTTCTCGATGAAGACGACCGCCATCGGCCGGTTGAGGTTCTCGCGCGTCGTGCGCAGCATCTCGTCGCCGCCACGGCTATCGAGCTTGACGCTGACCGCGGGCTCGCCCTGCGCCGGCACGAAGGACGCATCGATCAGCTGCTCGCCGGTCGCGATCACGTCGCGCTTCAGGAGCACGGGCGTGCCGTCGCGCTGCTTGTAGAGCCGGGTGCCTAGCGGCGCGCGGCCGGTGCGCTCGGCCTCGAGCGGGCTCCCGGTCGGGTCGACGAGGCGGAACTCGAGCGTCGCCACCTTGCCGAGGAGCCGCACCACCTCGGAGGCGTCCTGCACGCCCGGCACCTGCACCGCGATGCGGTTCTGGCCCTGGCGCTGAACCACGGTCTCGGCGACGCCGAGCGCGTTGACGCGGTTCTCGAGCGCGGTGATGTTCTGCTGGATCGCGAAGCCCTGCCGCTCCTTCACGGCCGCCTCGGTCATCGCGACCGTGAGCGTGCCGGGCGCGGCATCGGGGGCGAACGTCAACAGCGGGTCGTAGTCGAGCAGCGCCTTGCGCGCGGCTTCGACCTGGCCGGGATCGCGCAGCGTCACGTGCACCGCGTGGCCTGCGACCGCAACCTCCTGGTACTGGATGCGCGCATCGCGCAGCTCCTTGCGGAAGTCGCGCTCGAGCCGCTGCATGAGCTGGGCAACGGCTCCCTCGATGTCCACCTCGTAGACCAGCAGCATGCCGCCGCGCAGGTCGAGGCCGAGGCTCATCGGCTCGAGGCCGAGCGTGTTCAGCCATTCGGGCGCGCGGGACGCGTTGGTCAGGGCGATGGCGTACTGGCCTTCGTAACGGGACTGGATCAGGTCGCGTGCCTCGAGCTGGTCATCCACGCGCGTGAACCGGGCCCAGAGGCGCCCTTCGTCGTCGGTGTACACCTCTTCCGCCGGGATGCCCGCCGCCTTCAGGGCGCCGGCCACTTGCGTCACGGTCGCCGGGTCGAACGCTGCGCGGTCGCGTCGCGACAGCTGCAGGGCCGGCGATTCGCCGTACCAGTTCGGGAGCGCCAGCAGGATCGCTGCGACCATGACGGCCGCCAGCAGGACTCCCTTCCAGAGGGGATAGCGTTGCACGCGAAGCGGGCGCGGGCGCTCAGGCGCCCTTGTACGTGCCCTTGGGCATCAACTGCGCGATCTGGAACTTCTGCACCTGGATCGCGACGCCGGAGGCGACCTGCAACGTGACGAAACTGTCGCCGACTTCGCTGATGCGCCCCAGCAGGCCGCCATTAGTCACGATCTCGTCCCCCGCAGCCAGCTTGCCGATCATCTCGCGGTGCTCCTTCGCGCGCTTCGTTTGCGGCCGGATCAGCAGGAAATAGAAGACGACGAAGATCAGCAGGAGCGGCAGCGCCGTTTGCAGAAGGCCACCCGTCGCCGACGGTGCGGCCTGGGCCCAGGCGTTCGAGATGAAAAATTCCATGTCCTTCCTCTGCGGGGGCCGGCGGACCGGCCCGGTTGGGGGGCGCGATTATGGCACAGGG
>Ga0079218_10000525_pt1 | contig 11628 bp, 9 predicted proteins | sample NCCompost_FD_77181 | JGI IMG/M metagenome (GOLD analysis project Ga0079218, IMG submission 77181) | Agricultural soil microbial communities from Utah to study Nitrogen management - NC Compost | ecosystem: Environmental > Terrestrial > Soil > Agricultural land | place: USA: Utah | collected... | reverse complement strand
TGCGTGGCAAAGGAACGGTTCTTGTCGTCTCGGCGGGCACATCGGATATCCCCGTCGCCGAGGAGGCCGTGGTCACCCTGAAACTGATGGGCAATGAGGTGGAGCCTCTCTACGATGTTGGGGTTTCCGGATTGCATCGCCTTCTGGATCGTCGTGAACGTCTGGCAGCAGCTCGCGTCCTGATTGTTGTGGCTGGAATGGAAGGCGCTCTACCCAGCGTTGTCGGAGGCCTTGTTTCGGTGCCCGTCATCGCTGTTCCTACTAGTGTGGGATATGGTTCGAGCTTTGGAGGGTTGACCGCGCTGCTGAGCATGTTGAACAGTTGCGCGTCCAACGTCACTGTTGTGAATATCGATAACGGCTTCGGCGCGGCGATGGTTGCCAGCCTTATCAATCGAGCATAGTCCGTGAACGCTTCCCTGGATGCCCTCGAGTTTGAGCGGCTAAAGAAACTCCTTTCCCGTTACGTGTCGACTGATGACGGCAGGTCGCTGCTGGGATCCTTGGCGCCTTCGACAAACGTTTCCGCACTCGAAGCCGAGCACACCCTGGTGGCCGAAGCGATGGCGTATCTCCGTATTCAGCGAGTGCCGTTTCGCGATGTTCCCGTCCTTGCCGCTGCGATCGACAAGCTTGCGATCACAGGCTCCAGACTCGAAATTGAAGAGATTGAGGGTGTGCAGGTTTTCCTGAGCCAAATTGAAGGTCTTCGGGTTCGCTGGAAGGAGGAAGCCGAAGCCTATCCCAATCTCGCCCGCAAGGCAGCACGCTTTCCGGACCTTCGGGATCTTGCAAAGCGCCTGGGGCAAGCCGTGCATGACGGCGAGGTCGATGAGCGCTACAGCCCGGAGCTGGCTCGAATTCGCAGGTCAATGGAGGTGGCGCGGTCGCGAGTCACTCAAAAGCTGGAGTCGATGCTGCGTAGCCCGAACTATGCGAGCCAACTGCAGGACCAGGTTGTCACCGTCCGCAACGGCCGATTTGTCATCCCCGTTCGGACCGATCAGAAGCGCAGCATGGAAGGGATCATCCATGGAACATCGTCGAGCGGCGCAACAGTCTTTATGGAACCGCTGGCGGTCCTGGAACTGAATAACGAACTGGTTCGTCTGCACGAAGCGGAGTTCCAGGAAATTAACCGGATCCTTGCGGAACTGACGGACCTCATCCAGCAAAGCGCCCCGCAACTGCGAGCCGGCCGGGCGCTACACAGTGAGGTCGAATTGGTGTTCGCCAGGGGACGATTCGGTCGCGAATTCGACTGCACGCGACCGCACTTTTCTACGAGAAGCTTGTTGAGCCTTGTGAAAGCGCGGCACCCCCTGCTCGAAGATAACCTCCGGAGCGAGGGACGTTCCATTTCTGCCGTGTCTCTTGATCTGGATCCGACTCGACGAATCCTGGTAATCAGCGGGCCCAACGCCGGGGGCAAAACCGTGGTTTTGAAGACTGTGGGATTGCTCGCGCTGATGGCACAGTCCGGCATTCCGATACCTGCGGATGAGGCGACGCTGCCGATCTTCGACCAGATTCTGGCGGATATTGGCGATCAACAGTCGATCACCAACCACCTCAGTACATTCTCCGCCCATGTCCTGGCGATCAAGTCGATGCTCGAGTCCGCGACGCCGGAGTCCCTGATTCTGCTGGACGAGATCGGCAGCAGTACCGAACCCGGGGAAGGCGCAGCCCTCGGAAAGGCCGTGCTCGAGCAGTTCCGGCAGACGGGCTGCCTTGCGATTGCGACCACGCACTACAACCGCTTGAAGGTCTTCGCCGAGACGACGAAAGACGTCGCCAATGCCGCGATGGAGTTTAATGAGCAAACTCTGGAGCCCACCTACAGGTTGATGCACGGTCTTGCGGGCGCATCCAGCGGATTGAAGATCGCAGAGCGTCTTCAGATGCCCGCTTCCGTTCTCCGTGACGCGACTGGATTTCTCGAGACCGGTGAGGCCGACGTCGCTCTTTATGTCGATGAACTTCGCCGCCGCGTTGCAGATCTCGAAAGCGAAAAGGCTCTGCTGGAGTCGCAGCGCCGCGACTTTCAGGCACAGAAGGAAAAAGAGCTCGCTGCCCTCCAGGCGCAGCAGAAAGAAGAGATTTCTCGAACCGAGCGCCGAGTCCAGCAAATCGCAAAGGAAATGACAGAACGCGCGGCGAAAGAACTCGAGTCCGTCCAGGAGGAGTCGCTCAAGAAGAAGTATCAGAGGAAGCTCGAGTCCGTTACCGCTCAGGCGGCATCGCAAATCCGCAGGGAGAAGGAAAAGGTCGGGCTGACGCCGCAAAAACCCACTCCGGCGCAAACGTCCGAAAAGATTCCCATCGAAGTCGGATCAAAGGTCCATGTGGAATCGCTTGGAGTCACGGGATCTGTCGTAAGCCTTCACACGGGTGAGGCAGAACTCCTGGTTGGTAATATTCGCCTGAGGCGCCCGCTGGCCGACCTCGAAGTGACCGAGCGACCGGGACTGAAACTTCCGGCCGGCGTGCATTTGAACGTGTCATCAGCCGAACCGGCTTCAAACGAAATAAACCTCCTCGGGTGCACCGTGGATGACGCCACTAGCCGGGCTGACAAGTTTCTCGACGAAGCATTTCTCGCCCAACTACCCGAGGTGCGCATCGTTCACGGCACAGGAACCGGGGCATTGCGGAATGCGATCGCTGACTTGCTCAAGGGTCACCCTCACGTGGTTGGTTTCGAGTTTGCGCCCCAGAACCAGGGTGGACGCGGCGTGACAATCGCGAAGCTGCGCGACTGATTTCCGACGAAGTTGGTGGATTCTGACACTTTTTGTCCCTTCGAGCGCAAGCCCGAGTTCCGTTTGAAATCAGGTAGTTAACACCGTGATCTTCCACGCGAGCGCTTTGGTGTCGCCCGTGCTGTCAGAGAGTCGACTCGATTCCTGCCAGGGACGGCATCACGACGCCGAGTGCGTGTCATCAGGGAGGCGTGCGGAGAGACGGAGCTCTGCAAACAAGGAGGTTTGCCCGCAGGGCGCGCGCAGGACCGTGTTGGACTCGTGAGTCGGGCTTCTTGAGAGAGGATCTCCCTGAAGCCCTCTTCACCGCGCCTCCAGAAGCGCGCCGAAAGCTCGGATTTCAGCGGTCTTATCCCAGCAGTTTAAGGTTGCTATTCCTACCCTTCCCCGGTACATTACCTGACTTCGTTTTGCCCACGGCAGGTGCGCGATGAGAAATTTTTCCGATACCGTTCGCGATTCTGCCGATATAACTCGGGTGGTCTCGGATTACGTTGCACTCAAAGGGACTGGGAACGCGCTAAAGGGCCTGTGTCCTTTCCACTCTGAAAAAACTCCTTCATTTACGGTTAACCGGGAGAAACAGCTTTTTTACTGCCATGGCTGCAAGGTCGGCGGCGACGTCTTTGAGTTTGTGAAGATGGTCGAACGAGTAACTTTTCCGGAGGCTGTCCGTATTGTTGCTGAGAAGAGCGGAATACCGATACCCGCCGAAACCGGTATGGCGGATGAAAAGGCCGATCAACGCCGGGAGCTTCTCGATCTGCACGAGAAAGCGGCGGCGTACTTCCGGAAAATGATTTCCTCCGACGATGCGGCGTCCGCCAGGGAAGTACTGCAAAAACGAAAGATCAACTCGGATTTCGCCGAACGTTTCGGATTGGGATATGCCCCCCACACGGGGTTATTGAACCATTTGATGCCGAAGGACCCCGTTGCGAGTGGTCTTTTCGTAAAGAACGAGCGCGGAGAAGTGTACGACCGCTTCCGCCGGCGGCTCATGTTTCCGATCTGGAATGAGCGAGGGAAAGTCATCGCCTTTGGGGGCAGAGCGCTTGGGGACGCGCAGCCTAAATATTTGAATTCGGCCGAATCCCCGCTCTACACCAAGTCGTATGTTCTGTATGGGCTGCATCTGGCTCGCGGCGCGGCTCAAAAAGCGGGTCGAATGGTTGTCGTGGAGGGGTACTTCGATTGCCTTAGCCTTCACCAGAACGGAATCGAAAATGTTGTGGCGTCCTGCGGGACGAGCCTGACGCCGCATCAGGTCGCTCTGGCAGCCCGTTACGTGCCCGAAGTCGTCATGAACTATGACCCGGACGCGGCCGGGCAGATAGCGATGAGGAGGTCGATCGAGCTCCTTCTGGCAAAGAACCTGAGAGTACGAATTCTCAAACTTCCTCAGGGTCTCGATCCGGACGATTTTGTTCGCCAGGAAGGCGGGGAAGTCTATGGCCGCCTGCTGCAGTCGGCACCGTATTTCTGGCAATACCTGCTGAGCGAAGCCGGGAAAAATTTCGATTTAAATGACCCGGCAATGAAGGGTGCTGCTGTACGCGAGGTGCTCGAGTTTGTCGCAAAGATTCAGGACGGGGTCGAACGGCTGGAAGTCGCCCGCGCCGTCGCGGAGGCCTTTAAGGTGCCCGAAAGCCTGGTGCTCGACCGGTTGAAGCTCACGGCCCGGCGGCCGGACCTCGGCCCGGTGACCCGCCCGGTGCTCCAGACGGCTTCCCGGAAGCTGCTGGAAGCGGAAAAACAGCTGATTCAGGCGCTTGCTCAAAAAAATTTGACGGTTGCCGAGGCAATTCAGCCGATACGTAATGATGAGTTCTGGCGCGAGGTTTGGAGTTGGCCGGTTGTGCTGCGGCTGCTGGACACGGCTGGAGACGTTGAAAAGGCGCTGTTAGACCTTGGGGATGAACAACTTGCAGGGGAAGTGCGTGCTGCCGTCATCGAGGACCCGGGGGCTTTGACAGCGGAATACGCGATGTCTTCCATCTACAAGCTCTACGACGAGCACTTGAAACGGAGACAAGGTCAAATTCAGGAGCAGCTCCAGGGGTATGGAGCCGAGGCTGCTCCCCGAGAGTTGCTGGCTAATCTTTCGGAGATTCTTTCGGCGCGAAATCGTATACGCAAAGGGATGCCGAACTCTTGAAAACATTAGGGTGCGGCTTATCGTTATAGGTTCGGAGGCTTACTTTGGGACTTGAAGAAAAGTACGACGAGGTTCAGAAACTAATCGACATCGGTAAGGAAAAGGGCTATCTGCTCTACGACGAGGTCAGTGACCTTCTCCCGCCGGAACTCACCGCATCCGCCGAGGATTTGGACGATCTTTTTACCGCCTTTGGAACAGCCGGCATTGAAGTCATCGATACGGAAGACCCCAGCTTTGCGGGGCTCGACAAGATTCCCGGCGAACAAAAACGCGAAGGGGTTGAACAGCCCGAGGTTGATGTCGAACTGGATCTAACCCCGGGTGCCCTTGAAAAAACCAACGATCCCGTCCGCATGTACCTGCGCGAGATGGGTACCGTTCCCCTGCTGACGCGCGACGGCGAAGTCGAAATCGCCAAGCGGATCGAGCGCGGCCAGTTGAAGGTATTGAAATCGCTGTCACGCTCTCCCGTGATCGTTTCAGAGATTATTTCGCTCGGCGAACAGCTCCTGCAGGACCCCAGTATCATCAAGGACCTTATCCAGTTCAGCGACGAGGAACTCACCGACGAGAAGGTCGAGGAGAGACTCGAAGAAACGCTGGCCAGGATCGATAACATCTCCAAGACGTACAAGAAGGTCAAACAACTGCGAATGAAAATGACCGCGATGCCGAAGGCCAAGAAAGGCCTGCAGGTCCGCGCGCGGTGGAATCTGGGGCGGTCTCGAGTCGAACTGTCTCGAATGGTCCGATCGCTCGATTTTTCGAACGTCGAAAAGCAGAGGTTGATGGACCTGATGAAGGCCACGGTAGAGAAGGTCCGGCCTCTTGAACGCGAGCTCACAAAGCTCGAAGCCAAGGCCGACCGCGCCCGCAAGGATGCCAAGAAGAACATCCAAAAGGAAATCCTGGCGCTTCGCAAGAGAATCGTCGTTGTAGAAGAGGAAACCAAATCCACCGCACTCGAACTGAAGCGCACGCATCAGACGATGGTGCAGGGTCAAATTCAGGCGGAAATCGCAAAGCGTGAACTTGTCGAAGCCAACCTTCGCCTTGTTGTTTCGATCGCGAAGAAGTACACGAATCGCGGACTTCAATTCCTCGACCTCATCCAGGAAGGCAACATTGGTCTGATGAAGGCCGTGGACAAGTTCGAGTACCGGCGTGGCTACAAATTTTCAACCTACGCCACGTGGTGGATTCGTCAGGCAATCACTCGCGCTATAGCCGACCAGGCCCGCACGATCCGTATCCCGGTGCACATGATCGAAACGATCAACAAGCTGATCCGCACTTCCCGCGCTCTCGTGCAGGAACTCGGCCGCGAGCCGACCAGCGAAGAAATCGCGAAGAGGATGGACATCCCCGTTTCAAAGGTCCGCAAGGTTATGAAGATCGCGCAGGAACCGATTTCTCTGGAAACACCCATCGGTGAGGAAGAGGATTCGCATTTGGGCGACTTCATTGAGGACCGAGGCGTTGTGTCACCCGCCGACGCGGTCATCAATATCAACCTCAAGGAAATGACGGAGCAGGTGCTGAATACCCTGACTCCGCGCGAGGAGCGGGTCATCAAAATGCGATTCGGGCTCGAAGACGGTACCGAACACACTCTTGAAGAGGTCGGACAGAACTTCGCGGTGACTCGCGAACGCATCCGTCAGATTGAGGCAAAGGCCCTCCGAAAGCTGCGGCATCCGAGCCGCAGCCGCAGGTTGCGGGCTTTCCTCGATGGGACGGGGAGGGATTAAGGTAAACTCTAGGGCGGCTTTACAGCCGCCCTTTTTTGTTGCGCTCTAATTCGGCGCGGGCCCATAGCTCAGTTGGTCAGAGCTCCCGGCTCATAACCGGGCTGTCGCAGGTTCAAGTCCTGCTGGGCCCATAAGAAGTTACGATGAATGCAGATTTGAAACGACTGATCCGCCTCCAGACGATTGACGTCAGTATCCAGCAACTGAAAACGAGGGTTGACCTCTTCCCGGGTATTTCCAAGGCCCTCGACGACAAACTCCGTGAAGCCAACTCGCTTGTTACCGCCGCTCATGAAAAAACAAAGAACAATCAGGCGACGAGGAAGAAGCTTGAAGGCGAAGTGGGAGGACTGGAAACCAAGATCTCCAAATATCGCGAGCAGATGCTTTCGGTGAAAACCAACGACGAATACAAAGCGCTCCAGAAGGAAATCGAACACACGCAAGCTGCCATACGAAAAGTCGAAGACAGCATCCTCGCGCTCATGCTTGAAGCGGAATCCAGTCAACACGAGATCCGCGTCGCTGAAGGCCGTTTGAAGGAAGATCAGCAACGTGTGAATCAGGAGCGTAAGGACCTCGAAGGCGAACACCAGAAGGACGTGAGCGCCATGGAGTCCTATGTCGCCGAGCGGAGGGAACTCGAAAGGCAGATCGGCGGAGATCTTCTGCCGCGCTACGAGCGGGTTCGCAAATTCCGTGGCGGCATCGGCATCTCAGCCGCTCGGGACTATGTTTGCGAGGTTTGTCAGGTACGAATCCGGCCACAGGTATTTCAAGAGATTCGAAAGAACGATCAGATCATCGCATGCGACGCCTGCCAGAGGATTCTCTACAATCCGGAGAACCTCGACCATCCATTCGAAACAATCTGAGGGACTGTTATTACGGGTTGTCGTTGCGGGCGTAGTAACCCGTTCGCCAGCGCGTGTTCAGCTTGACGTTGTTCGGTGGGTCGAGTCTGACTCGAACATTCCGCCACTTCCCATCCCTGGCATCATTCGTGGATTTGTAACCGACAAGGTACTGGTTCTTGAGGTTCTTCACGATCTCGTTGCAGATGTTCCCAAGCTCGAAGGTCCGGCCTCGTGGTGACAGTGCGCGCCCTCCGGATGACTCCGCCAGTGCTGTGAGTGCGCCGTCCCCCTCGTTTCCAATCAGGTAAAGCTGGACGTCAGTCTCTTTCAATGCCTCGCGGACGTTCTTCCCCGTGTATCGACTGCTGTTGTCGTAGCCATCGCTGACTACGACCAGCGCCTTTCTTGGATTCGATCCGTCACGCACTTTTGCGAGGCCCGCGTAAATGGCGTCGTACAGTGCGGTGCTCCCTTTCGAATTTACCGTGAGCATCTGCGCGCGAAGCTTGCGAAGGTCTGTTGTGAAATCCGTGTTCACCTTCAGCTTGTCGGAGAAAACGATCAGGAAGTACTCATCTTCTTCAGTGCCCATGTTCAGGCAGGCACCGCTATTTCTTCGTGCGGGATCCATGATCGGATTCATGCTGCCGCTCGAGTCGAGGACGATGCCGAGACTCATCGGTGCATCTTCCGTGGAGAAGTAAACGATCTCCTGCTCCACTCTGTCCTCGAACACCTGGAAGTGTTTCTTTTCGAGCCCGCTGACGTATTGCCCTCGTTCGTTAGTCACCGTTGTAGGGATCAGTACGATATCCACGTCGACGGACACTGTCTTCACGATGTCCTGTGCGTGAAACGCACACGTTACTGCCAGAATGGCAACGACGGTAGCGAGTGTTTTCCTCGTGCTGTTCATAAAATTTCTACAAGGTAATTGTCCTTATACTAGTCCTTTGGATTTGTGGCAAATACTGTTAATTCTGTAGTGAACCCTCGGTCGTCCATCTCCAGCACGGTCCGGACTGCATGGGCTATGTCCTCGCTCCTCAGCTTGGTCGGATTGTCCTTCTGGGCGAACCCGGAAGCCGCTGCAAACCCTGTGATTACTTCGCTCGGGTTGATCAGGAATACCCGGATATTGTGCTGCCGGAGTTCGGCGCGCCAACATTCCGTCATGCTGCGAAGTGCCGCCTTGCTGGCATAGTAGGCGGTCCCGTTGGGCGCCCCGCGATGGCTGGCCGTGGAACCAATGTTGACGATGTTGCCGCGCTTGCGACTTATGAAGTGTTTGGCGGCCTCCCGCGCCATCAGCATTGCGCCGGTCATGTTGGTTGCCAGCACCGCATCGAAGTCCGAACGCTGCATATCTATCAATGGTTTAAAGATGCCCATGCCGGCATTATTGATGAGAATGTCGAGGTGGCCGAACGCCCGAAGGACTTCCTCATAGGTTCGCCGGACATCGTCCTCGTTGCTGACGTCTGCCCGCACAGCCACCGCTTTTAAGGTACCGGCCACTTCGGCGAGTCTCTTTTCATCCCGTCCTGTGACTGCGACTTTGGTGCCAGTCTCGACGAGGGCTTTGGCGATAGCTCTGCCAATTCCGCTGCTGCCCCCTGTGACAAGGGCAGTCGCGCCGCGTAGGTCCATGTTTTCCTCCAGAGGGTTTCATTCTATATAATTCGCCCGAAAACGGGAGGCTGTAGTATGGCAACGCTGATTCCCTCACCCGCAATAATCAAGGCCGCCGGCAACAAGCCGAAGATCATCGAGGAGTACATTGGCCGCGTGAACAGCAAGACCGCCGCGACCAGCGTTGCACGCATGCAGAGTCCGGCGGGTTGGGTAGAGCCTGGTCAGAAACCGGAGTTTGATGAGTTCACGGTTGTTCTGAAGGGCATGCTTCGCGTCAAGACTACTGACCAAACCCTCGAGGTGCGCGCTGGGCAGGCCGTCATTGCGCATCGCGGGGAATGGGTTCAATACAGTTCCCCTGAAGAGGGGGGCGCTGAATACATTGCGGTTTGCCTGCCGGCCTTCTCGCCCGATACGGTGCATCGGGACGACTGACCACCAAAAACCTAAAGGAGCGGTATCCACGATGAACAGTATGCGAAACAAGACCTGCGCTGTATTGATCGTCCTGGCAGTTGCCGCAGTCTCTGTTATCTCCGCGGCTCCGGATCCCAACAACCCAACCGGCACGTCGGGCTTGATCATGATCGACAAGCGTGGCGGCTATGTGCGCTTCTTCGATCCCTCGACTCTCAAGGAAATCAGCAGTCTCCGAACGGAGGCGCCGCCCCATGAACTTGCCATCTCAGCCGACCACAAGACGGCTTATGTTCCGCTCTATGGCGATGGCGTATATGGCAACAATCCAAATCCCGGCCACAAAATCGTCGTGATCGATCTCCCTGCGCGAAAGATAAGCGGAACAATCGACGTTTCTCCCTATCTGGCGCCGCACGGACTGCAGGTAGACAACAATGGCCTGCTGTATGCCTCCTGCGATACCAGCCGCAAGCTGCTCGTGATTGATCCGAAATCAGGAAAGATTCAAGCCGCGATCGATACCGAGGGAACAGGTCACTGGTCGGCGGTCCTCCCTGATGGCAGCAAGGCGTATGTCGCGAACAAGGACGACCGGACGTTTGTCAGCGTCATCGATCTCAAAGCTCGAAAGATGGTCGGTCGCGTCCCCATGCCCAAAGGCACGCAGGGAATCACGGCATCACCCGACGGAAAGCGCGTCATTGCGATCGATTTCATCGACCCGAAGTTCTATGTTGTCGACACCACCAGCGACAAAATCATCGACACTGTCGCGGTCGAAAAGAACACCATCGGTCCTTTTCGTGCGCGATATTCACCGGACGGCGGAACGCTTATCACGGTAAACCACATGAATGCGCTCGCCAATGTCTTCGATGCCAGGAACCTGCACGCGCCGCAGAAGACCCTGACGGTCGGCCAGCAGGCGTTCGGAATCGCATACTCGGCCGATGGCAAGACCGCGCTGGTTTCCAATCATGGAGACGGTACGATCTCGGTGATCGATCTCACAAAGAATCAGGTAAGCAAGACGTTCACGGCTGGAACGGGGATTGAGACGCTTGCCTATTATTGACGAGGCCAGGAGACCTTTCTCTCTTCGGCGAGTCTTAGGACTCTATGACAAGGCGTTACCTTGCATTCTTCGTGGGACTATTACTTCTCGCGGTATCGGTGGCCGTCGCGCAGGCAACACGGGATGATGATCCGTATCAACTCGTGGTTTCTGTCGCTCCCCTGCCTCAGGGAAATAATGTCTGGTCTGCTCGGATAGTCCGAGTCGGCGGATTTAGCGGAACCCGGTTGGTCGCTACGCTGACCTCCGATGCGCGATTGACGTGCTTTTCATGCGCGGAAAGCAGCGTTACCAGAACTCTTTCGGCTGAAGCATTCCAGGCTGCTATACCCGTTTTCGACCCCAGGGCGTTTGCCGACAAGCCTGCCCTGAAACGCGTCAAGCCGGGCGACCAGGTTCGTGCCAGCCGTTCAGGGGCATGTAGCGATTGCTTCGTGACCAGTGTTTTCCTTCAGCACCGAGACCCTGACGGTAAAGTTGTGACTTATTTTGCGTCGTGGGACGATGTCACCGCCTCGCAAATTCCGCCGGAACTCATCAAGCTTGCCAATGGTATTGGATCTCTGGTGAGGTAAAACAGCGCTGCCCTACTGAACGCCGGACAACGCCAGCAGCGTCAGCATGACCAGGTTCACCCCGCGCACGCTGTTGCCCTTCTCGACGTTAATCCATTCATCGAGAGCGTGAGCTCGGCCACCGGTTCCACCGGAGTCCAGCGTGATCGCAGGCACACCAAGGCTGATCGGGATGTTCGCGTCGGTACTGCCAACACTGTAGGAGGGATAAAGCCCGAATTTGTTCGCCGCCGCGGCAGCGAGTTTAACGATTTGAGAATCCAGGGGCGTCATTCCCGACGGACGTTCACCAATGACCTTCGCATCAACTTCGATTCTTCCCTGGGTCGTCGATCGTGTCCGATTTTCCTCGTCTGCCGCAGCGCGAACCTGCTTGATGAATTCTTCTG
>Ga0079218_10000524_pt1 | contig 11640 bp, 7 predicted proteins | sample NCCompost_FD_77181 | JGI IMG/M metagenome (GOLD analysis project Ga0079218, IMG submission 77181) | Agricultural soil microbial communities from Utah to study Nitrogen management - NC Compost | ecosystem: Environmental > Terrestrial > Soil > Agricultural land | place: USA: Utah | collected... | reverse complement strand
GGGATAAAATAACTGTCGCACCTTCGGTGCTGTTATTTTTTTGGGACCGATGTCCACGCCCTAACGGGCGTGGCTATTAACTACCGGCCCTTCGGGCCTGTGTGTTGCACTTCAAACTTGAATCCACCTAGTCTTAATGATCTTGGCGTCCTTGGCGTTTCTTAGCGTCTTGGCTGTTAATTGTTCCGTGACGAACCCTAAACTTCCACGTCCTTTCTATACCCGCTCCAATGTTGTGACCGTCGCCCGCGACCTGCTTGGCAAGCTGCTGGTTGTGCCGACTGCCAAGGGTGAACGCGTGTCGGGAATGATTGTAGAAACCGAGGCCTATCGTGGCCCCCTCGATCGCGCCGCGCACTCATATGGGGGCCGTCGCACCAAACGCACTGAACCGATGTATGCCATCGGCGGCACTGCCTACGTTTTCTTTGTGTATGGCATGTACCATCAATTCAATGTCGTCACCAACGCTGCCGAGACTCCTCACGCCGTGCTGATTCGCGCCGTGGAGCCTACGGAAGGAATTGAGTTAATGCGCAAGCGTCGTCACGGACAACCGGATCGCAATCTCACCAAAGGCCCAGGCAAACTTTGTATTGCCATGGGAATCGATCGGAATCTTGACGGTGCCGATCTGTTAGGCGAAAAAGTATGGCTCGAAGCGGGGCAACTGGTTCGTCGTCCGCAGATCGTGTCCGGTCCGCGAATCGGCATTGATTACGCTGGAGAGTGGGTCGATAAGCCTTGGCGCTTCTGGATTAAGAACAATCCGTTCGTGAGTAGGTAGTGCCCTCTTTCAGGTTATCTTCCAGACCATTTTTCCATTTCTCATTTTCCATTCTCATTTTTCATTGGAAGAAGCGCAAAGTCGCAAAGTGCGCAGAGTCGCAAAGGAAACCAGGCAACCGCGTGAGCAGTTTAGAAAAATGACGAGGTTAATTCGTGGGACTTCGTGCGATTTCCGGATCGTAGTCTTCATGCTGCAGGCACTGCCAGCCTCAAGTAACCCTAAACACCCGCGCAGCCATTGGATGTTTCTTTGCAGCTTTGCGGCTCTGCGCCTTTGCGACTTTGCGCTCTTGAGCATCTTCTTCAATGAAAAATGACATACGGAGAATGGTTCTTGCTACTTTGGAGGTCCTTGGTGTCTTGGCAATGAAAGGTTTATCTTTACTCATCCCTCGGCATTAACACTCGAAAGGTGACGACATGAAGAATCTCATGCGACTTGCGGCTATCTCTGCGCTCCTGTTTAGCGGATGCGTGCAGCAATCAACCACTCCGACAAACCAGGCACGCCAGGGCGGCGGAGATGCAGCCTTCAAAAAGGTTCACGACGAATATGTCGTGGAATTCCTGCGACGCAATCCCACTGTTAACACTTATCTTGGTGGCGCGGGTCTGGATCCAAAACTACGCGAGGTCGATGGAAAGCTGCGAGATCATTCGGCAACTGCTTTGGTGGATGAGGACCGTTGGTTAACAACCACTATGCAGGCGCTCGAAACAAGTGCTCCTGATTCCCTGTCGCCCGCGCAACGCATCAATCGTGATGTCGCATTAGCGCAAATAAATTTTCTGCTGCACCAGCACCAGGAACGCCGTTATCAGGAACGCGCGCTCGACACTTATACCGACGAACCGTTTCGCGCCGTCGATTGGCAGCTTCAAGGAATGATGCAGACTGGTGACAAGACTTACGGCACCGCGGAAGAGTGGGATCTTTTAACCAAACGCGTTGCCACCATTCCCGCCTTCCTCAAGGTCGCTCAAGATCAACTGACAGCCGGCGTTGCCGCAAAGAACACGCCGGACTGGCGCATGTTGATTCGCAACGGCATCGAGACTTCCGACGCCAACGCCAAATATTTTCAGGAGACGCTGCCGAAAATTGCAGAAGAGCGGGTGTCCGGCGCGAACCGCGACGCAATGCTCAAGCAACTTCGCGACGCCGCCCAACAAGCATCAGCGGCCTACACGGGACTGCGCAATTTTGTCGCGAACACATTCTTCGATGACGCTACCAGAAAAGATGGATCGGGAATGAAGCCGGAGTTTCGCGCCGACCGTTATGTAATGGGCGAGGTCGAGTACAACTGGGCCGTCAAGAACAATCTGCGCGTGAACAAAACTGCCGCGCAACTCTTCGACGAAGCGATGCCCATCGTCGCGGCAACCCAGCAGGAGATGATCGAACTGGCACGCAAGATTGGCACAACTCGCATTCTGACGCTTCCAGCAGACGGGCCAGCTGCGGTACGAGCTGTGTTCGATGAGTTATCCAAAGACTATCCGAAATCGGATGCGGAGATGGTGCAGTGGTACAACGAATCCGCTTTCAAGCTGGTTGACTATGCGCGCAAGACCGGCATCTTCGACGTCCCTGCTGATTACAAACTCGAGGTGGTTGAAACCCCTCCGCCCCTGCGCGCGTCGATCGATGGCGCTGCTTACTATCCCGCGCCGCCTTTCAAGAACAGCGGTGTGGGGCGGTTCTATGTGACCACGACAGATAACAACACGGCGGCTTTGCAGTCTAACAATCGGGCGGCGCTTGCGGATCTGGCAGCGCACGAAGGCTTTCCCGGGCACGATTGGCATTACAAAGTGATGACGCAGTTCCGCAGCGAGATCGCCGGAGTGCGCTGGCTCACGCCTGGTGCGGTGGAGGATTCCTCGTCAATGTGGGAAGACTCAATGGCTGCGGAGGGCTGGGGACTGTATGCAGAAGCATTGATGGCTGAGCCGCAACCCGGCTTTCCCGAGGGTTTCTACACTCCGGAGGAACGACTTTACCAGTTGCAAGGCAAACTCTATCGCGACCTTCGTGTGCGAATCGATACGGGCATTCACACAAACCGCATGAGCTACGCCGAGGCCGTTGATCTGTTTTCAGAAATCGTAGATTTCCTTCCCGGGAAATGCAGTGACACCACTACTACGCAATCCGAAGCGAAGAAAGCGAGTTGTAGCTCAGCCGAGCGCGCCATCTTCCGTTACTCAAAGTGGCCCACGCAGGCGATTACCTATCGTCTGGGCAAGGACGAAATCTTTGCGTTGCGTAAGGAAGCAAACAGCGCGGTCGGCGATCGCTTTTCTCCGAAGGCCTTTCACGTCCTGTTCATGAAACAAGGCACGATTCCCTCGGGTTATTTCCGGGAGGAGCTGCTGAACGGAATCCGGAACGCGGAAAAGCAATGATGAATGATGAACGATGCGGATGTAAATTCATCGTTCCGCGTTCATCATTCCCGTTTCAGCGTCTAATCATCACCACGTCACTCGTGATCGCGCCGCGTGAGACGCCGAGTTGTCTCCCATCCGGTGACCACTCGAACCAAAACATCTGATCTGATTTGAAATTGGTTAATTGTCTCGGGGGGCCTCCGTCCATGGGTTGAATCCAAATGTTGGACACGCCATCTCGATTGACAATGTAGGCGAGCGCAGACCCGTCAGGTGTCCAACGCACAAGCGATTGGAACGAGACGCTGGGCGGAACTTCAAAGCTTTTGACGGGCGGCCCTCCGTTGAACGGAACGATTCCCAGTCTCCAGGGCGCTTTCGTTTCTAAACGGTAGTAGCTGGCAATCCAGTTGCCATCCGGCGAAACCACAGGTCCAACAGAAGGATAGTCAGTTAACTGTTCCGGTTGGCCTCCGTCAATCGATACCCGCCACAATGTTCGCCGCCCCTGCTTGCCGCTATGGTAAACAACCCAGCGACTATCAGGTGAGTTCCATGCCCAGGATTCATCCTCACCCGTGGTCAGCTGCTTTTGATTGTTTCCATCAAGATCCATTCTCCAAACATTTGAAAACCCAGCGCGATCAGAAAGGAATACGATGTAGCGCGAATCAGGGGTCACTGAAGCAAACGTGCTCTCCTCTGTATCGTTAGTCAATTGTCTGTTGCCAGAGCCTGTCGCGCTCATTATCCAGAGACCCGGAATACCATCTATCAATGACGTGTAAATGATCTGTCCGTCCGGCATCCACGAAAATCGCGTACGATAGTAGTAGGAATAACCGTAGTCACTGTCTTCTTTGTATGAAAGGATCTCCGTCGCTTGATCGGCATCGTTGTTCGGAGCGATCCAAAGACTGGAGAGAGTCTGAGTCTGCTTAGTCACGAGCGTTTTAGCATCACTCGTTAAAGTGGCCCCATGATAGTCCTGCAAATCTCGGCTGATCCGGTGCGCCTGCCCGCTTGGGTATTCCATATACCAGAGTTGAGACGTTGATCCTGCTCCTAACTCGGCTGCCGTGAAGACCATTCCCTTCCTATCCTGGAGCCACGAGATGCGTCCGATCGCCTTCCACCTCTGAGAGGTAAGTGGCCTGAGCGAGCCATCGCCTATATTTACTTCGACAACAGTCAGGAAGCGGCCCTTCTCATCAGTGTAAGCGGCGCCACAGTTAATAGATTTTCCATCAGGTGACCAGGCTGGGCCGCCAAAGGAAAAGGCTTCGTAACCCATTCGCGAGGCGAGCTTGCGTTCGTCAGTGCCGTCTGCATTTGCTAGCATCAGAGCTCTTTCGCCGGTGCTTGAGCCGCGCACGAATGCAAGTTGTCTTTCATCGGGCGATAGCGTGATCGGACCATCCACATCGTTAATCACCTTTACCGGGACGCCTCCCAACGCCGGTACCCGATACAGCACGCCGATACTGTTGTTGCGCTCCTTAGCAATGTAGTACAGCTCATTGCTGTTAAGCGAAAAGGTTCCTCCGTAGAATTGAGTGTCAGTCGGCGGGACGATCTGAATATTGTTAGTGGTGGCAACTTGTCTTATCCAAATGCTTTGCTTCCCGGCGTTCTCGACGGTATAAGCAACATACTTGCCGTCAGGTGAAATCGCCGAGTCGTTCACTCTTCCCGAGTTAGTGAGCCTGAGCAGCTCGATTGCCTGGAAAGGTACGTTAGGGGCCACCGACGGTCGATTCCGCCGCGCCATTCTATAAAGACCGAATCCTCCGGCCACCAGCAGGACGGCCACTAAAAGGGCGGCTACTTTCTTTCTATCAAGAACATTACTGGCCAGATATTTATTGCTCGCCGTCGACACCGGCACACTCAAGCGAACGGTGGGAGCCGCTGAAGCATGATTGGTGGCTCCTACAGGAGGCGCCTGATTCATCGATCCTGCGGTTCTCATTCTTCGATGGCGTGCCGCTGAACTGCGAGCCAGACGCTCCTCGGTTTCAATATCTCGCTGCAGACGTTTCAAGTCAGCCACCAGGTCGCTGGCTAGCTTATAGCGGTGTTCTCGATCTTTGCGTAAAGCCTTGACGACGATTCGCTCAAGCTCTTCGGGGACTTCCGAAAAGCGCGAGATGGCTGGCGGCTTCTTTGTCAGCATCGCAGCGATCGCTTCGTTCGGCGTCTCTCCGTGGAAGGGAGCGCGGCCGGTTGTCATTTCGTAAATCACAACGCCGAGTGCCCAGATGTCAGTGCGGGAATCAACTTCCAATCCCTTTGCCTGCTCCGGCGACATATACCGAACCGTTCCCATTATTACGCCGGGATTGGTATTGACCATTGAGAGTGGCAGCGACGCGTCGAAGATCTCGGCGGTCTGGTCCAGAGCAAGTTTGGCCAGCCCGAAGTCCAAAACTTTCACCAACCCGTCGCCGCGCAACATGATGTTTTCCGGCTTAACGTCACGGTGAACGATTCCGGCTGCATGGGCGGCGGCCAGAGCAGATCCGACTTGAATCGCAATGTCCAACACTCGGCCAATGTCCATTCCAGAGCTGCCGAGCGATGCCATGTGTTGGCGCAGGGTTTTGCCATCAATGAACTCGGTGGCGATAAAGTGAGAAGCCTCTGACTGTCCGATCTCATAAATCGTAACGATGTTGGGATGATTTAAGGCCGACGCTGCTCTGGCTTCGAGCTCAAAACGGCGGACGCGATCCTGATGATTCGTGAATTCCGTGGGCAATAGTTTGATTGCGATTCGGCGGCCTAATTTCTCATCCCGCGCCAGGTAGACTTCTCCCATTCCCCCCGCTCCCAGCAATGAGGAAATGACGTAATGGCCAAGCACCTGTCCCGGCTTTAATCGAGTCTGTGACGCGTTGAGCAATTCAGCGGCGAGATCTTCTGCCGGCGTATCGATAAAACTATCTGGTTGTTCGTGAGATTCGATTAGGGACTCTACTTCTGACCGCAGAAACTTGTCGCCCCGGCATGCTTGCTCCAGAAATTCGGCGCGATCACCAAGCGGACGCGCGAGGACTGAGTGGAACAAGTTATCGATTTGTTGCCAGCGCTCGGGAGTCATAAAGCCTTTGATTCAGAGCGGTTCTGTTGCCGCTCCCTAGACTAACGCGAGATCCGTTTCCCGATCCTCTAATGGACGGGAATCAATTGTCATGATTTTGATTGGTTATTTCGCGTCGCAGCCAAGCTTTGGCAAACGTCCAGTCGCGCATCACGGTGCCGGACGAAACCCCCAGCACCTCAGCTGTTTCGTCGATGCTCAATCCGCCGAAGAATCGCAGTTCAATGATCTGACTCTTGCGTTGATCGAGTTCCCCCAGACGGTTTAGCGCATCGTCGAGAGCAACCACTTCGGCGGCACGTTCCGGTGACACGATCATTGCCTCGTCGAGGGCAACCGGTTGCAGATCACCTCCGCGTTTCGCGAACCCCCGCTTCCGAGCGTAATCGACCAAAATCCGTCGCATAATTCGCGCGGCGATTCCGAAAAAGTGTGCCCGGTTCTGCCAGTGCACATCTTTTTGATCGATTAAACGCAGATAGGCTTCATTGACAAGCGCCGAGGTTTGGAGGGTATGGTTGCCCCGCTCACGGCGCATGTAGCGGTGTGCCAGCCGCCGCAGTTCCTCGTGAACGAGCGGCATTAGCGCATCGCGCGCAGCGCTGTCGCCATTACTCCAGGCAACGAGCAGTTGGGTAACTTCGTTTGGGGCGGGAGTCATTGGTTGAACCCTTCTGGGCGATTGGTAACAACCACTTTGGGCGCCGATTATACATCCTTTCCACTCGTCTAGATTCGTGTACCTACTGACAAATAAGCTTTTGGAGGGTCAGGGAGGCGAGGACTCCGCGTCGAAAACTCGATTGAACCATGTTCCCAATTAGAGGTTATCGATAGTTTTTTCGCGTTCATTAGTAGCGACTCATACGGACTCCATGAAGACCGGAGGGTTGAAAGGGAGAAGAAAATGAACGCAAATTACAAATTGACCTTCTGGGGAATCAGCTTGCTTTTCGCGTTGTCCACTTCAATTTCAGCCGCGCCGGGCGATCTGGACCCAACCTTCGGCAATGGCGGAATTGTCATCAGCACAGGCGGCTCCATAAATACTTTAGAAGCTGCCCTGGGGATGGCGCTGCAGGCAGATGGCAAAATTGTCGCCGTAGGTTACGGTGCCGCCGTCGGCAGCGATACCTGGGACTTTGCGGTTGTCCGTTATAACACGAACGGTTCGCTGGACAGTTCATTTGGCAACAACGGAATAGTTAGAACTCCGGTTGGTAACTCTCACGACGATGCTTATTCGGTAGCGATTCAAGCGGACGGCAAAATTGTTGCCGTCGGCAGAAGTTGTAACGGCGTAGGCAGAGACGGGTGTAGCGCAGGCAGTAACTTTGCGGTTGTCCGCTACAATCCAAACGGTTCACTAGATACGATATTTAACGGCACGGGCAAAGTTATCACTCCGATTAACGCGAGCAGCATTGCTCGTTCGGTAGCGATTCAAGCGGACGGTAAGATCGTTGTCGCCGGTGACAGCTCTGGTAGTTCAGGTGGCTTCACGCTTGTTCGTTACAACACAAACGGCTCGCTGGATACATCGTTTGATAACGACGGCATCGTAACGACCGGAGTGGGAGGAGCCTTCGCGGTAGCGATTGAGGCGGACGGTAAAATTGTCGCCGCCGGCACTGGCGTTGTCCGTTGCAACGCAGACGGCTCGCTGGATACGACATTCAACGGAACCGGCATAGTTACCACTCCGGGCAGCCATGCCTATTCGGTAGCAATTCAAGCGGACGGCAAGATTCTCACCACCAATGGGTTTAATGGGTTCCCCAGTGAGAATCGCCTTGTCCGTTACAACGCGAACGGAACGCCGGACACTTCATTTAACGGCACGGGCAGTGTTGCCGTTGGGATTTACGTTAATTCGGCGGTGGTTCAAGCGGACGGTAAGATTGTCGCCGCCGGTTTCACTGAGTTTGGGGAGGGTTCGGCTTTCGCGGTTATCCGCCTCAATGGAAACGGTTCGCTTGATGCGACATTCGGCGTAACGGGCACAGTCATCACTCCTATTGTCGATCAGTACTATTACTCCAGTGGTGCCCGCGAGGTAGCAATTCAACCGGACGGCAAAATTGTTGCCGCTGGCGGCGTCGTTGACAGGGGTTTTGACACTTTTGACTTTGCCCTGGTTCGTTATCAAGGCGATAGTATTAGCCCGACGTCCTGCCCGAATCCGATCGACTGCGTGGAGTTCTTCGTCCGCCAGCATTACCTCGACTTCCTCAACCGCGAACCTGATCCGGCAGGAATGGCCGGGTGGCTGGCCGTCCTCAATAACTGTCCTCCTGGCGATACGTCCTGCGATCGCATTCACGTGTCCTCAGCTTTCTTCCGTTCCTCAGAATTCCAGGGGCGGGGTTACTTTGTCTATCGCTTCTACCCGGTGAGCTTTGGCCGCAAGCCTGACTACGATGAGTTCACTCCGGACCTCGCCAAAGTCAGCGGCTTCTTAACCGATGCGGAATTGGAAACCGCAAAGCAGGCTTTCATTGCGGAGTTCATGAGCCGTCCGCCATTCGGAGCGAAGTTCAATGGGCTGGATAACACCTCGTACGTGGATACATTGCTGACAACAGCAAGTATCACCCACTCAGCTCGTGACTTCTGGATTGGCGCCTTGGGTAACGGGACACGAACGCGAGCTCAGGTCTTGCGCGAGATTGCCGAGAGCACAGAGGTTCACGACAAGTACTACAACCAGGCCTTCGTGGTAATGCAGTACTTCGGATATTTACGACGCCAACCCGATGCGCTTTATCTCAACTGGATCGTGCACCTCGATGTCACCGGAGACTATCGCAGCATGATTAACGGTTTTATGAACTCGGTTGAGTATCGAGCTCGCTTTGGACCCTGAGGAGGCAATGATGAATGCGGAATGATGAATGATGAATTCCTCGTTCATCGTTCATCGTTCCGCATTCATCATTCGGTCTAGTCGCTGCCGTACCTAATCTCCATGTGGCGGATACGGAAACTGGCGATCACCAGAACAATGATCGTTACGACTATAAGACTGGGAACAGCGATCCAGGCGGGAGTTGGTTCAGCGACAACTGCGAACGGTCCCTCGGAAACCGGAGTCGGCACGAGTGAGTGCAGGTAATGAATCACGCTGACTTTCTTTAGTAATGGCGGCAGCAGGAAGTTGAGCCATTCCCATCCATACAGAATGATCGCCGGAATGATTGGATTCCTGATAAACAGCCCCACCACCAGAAAAAACGCCCCGTAACCGACGCATGCGAGTATGGTGACGCCCGTGTATGTGAGCAGATGTACCATGCCGGCGCCATCGAGAAAGAAGCGAGCGCTTTCCGAGGGAAAGTGCGGAAAGTAAAGCAGCAACATGCAGAGGATGGTGGTGGCTGAAAAGAGCACTATCGAGGTAACCAGACCAGACAGGTATTTGCCAATCACTAAAACTTCTCGGCGCACGGGACTAAGAAAATAGAAGTGCAGACTGCGATCGACAATGTCGCCGCGAAAGAGGTTCATGAAGATCCAGGCGCAACCAAAGAACACGACCGTGCGCAGAATCAAGCCTCCGTAATAGACGGCAAAGATCATGCTGTACTGCGTGAAGTCCTGCCACTCGTCTCCCGGCGGGGTAAAGGGGGCAAGTAATGCGAGCGGCACGATCGGCAAGAGCGCGAGCAGGTAAAGCAGGATTGAACGGCGTCCCAAAAAGTTCTTAGTCACTTCGAGCCGGAAGATGGCGGCGATTTGTCGCACCCAAAGGGCCCAGGGGAGTGACTGTTTACTCTTCGGAGTTATTTCTAAAGTTGCACTGCTCATATTTTGGAAATGCGGCGCCTTGTCGCCGCTTTTTATTTCTGGAAACCGTTCAACGGTTTCAGTAGCAAACCTTCTGCATAACGCTGGGCTGAAGCCGCGGCGAGGATAAGATCAGAAAGCGGCGACCAGTGGCAGACACTCCAAATCAGCCGCCTTCACCAATCAGATAACCGTACACCGCACTCAGATCATCATCGACCGGAGCCACGGACTCGACGTTGATTCCTCCATCAGCGACCGCACGATTCAAAAGTAAATAAAACTTATCAGCGTCGCGCGTCCGGACAAACAGGCCGCCGCGATCGTTATGCAGTCGGGCCTCGACCACGCTGTCCTCCGAAAAAACCTGCGCGGCCAGCTTCGCGGGCTGATCGCACCGTATCAGGATTTGCATCGGATGTTCCGTGACTTCGTCGCGCACCCCATGAATGTTGCCTTCGGCAACGATGTAACCGTTGTTCACGAGGACAACGCGGTCTGACATCATGTCAACTTCGTGCAGAATGTGACTCGAGATAATCAGGTGCAACCCTTCGGCGGCGAGTTTGCGGAAAAGCGCGATCGTCTCGGCGCGCACCATCGGGTCCAGGCCGTTAAGCGGTTCGTCGAGAATCAAAACGGACGGTCGATGAGCAATTGCCTGCGCCAGCCGGATTCGCTGGCGCATACCTTTGCTGTAAGCGGCAACTTTGCGATCCGCTGCGTCGAGCAAGTTCACCTGCTCAAGCGCATTCACGGTAGCGGCGTCGGCCTTTTTCTTATCGAGCCCGTGAACCAGTAGAAACGCCTTAATGAATTCGCGGCCGGTCAATCCGCGCGGGAAGGAATCGAACTGGGTGCAATACCCGACTTTAGTGAAAAGCTGGTCGGGTTGATCGGTAGGCGTCCCTAACACCGTGATGCGCCCGCGTGTCGGTCGCAGGAGGCCGGTCATGAGATTCATCAGGGTCGACTTGCCGGCGCCATTCGGGCCTACAAGACTCGTAATGCCCGGACCGATACTGATGTTCACACGATTCACCCCGAGTATCTCGCCATAAAACTTGGAGACATCGTCAAATATGATCTGTTTAGCTGACTCGCTCATTAGTTATTGCCGATTGCCAATTGGCGATTGCCGATGGCAATTTTCACCGCCAAGCCGCAAAGAAACGCCAAGGACGCCAAGCAAATAGAAGAGAAGACAAAAAGATCAAAACGCACTATGCAAATAAGTTCAAAACAAGCCCGATAGTTTTCAAATTTCTTGGCGTCCTTGGCGTTTCTTTGCGTCTTGGCGGTTTCTCTTCGTTCGTCATTAGCTGACGACTTCGTACGCCTTAACCTTCGCCGAGAGGATCGCCAGGCAGATGGCACACACGACGAACAATGCTGCCCAGGAGGCCCAGAGCGGCGGCTCGCTCAATAATACGCGGCTGATCACCTCACCATCCATGCCAGTAATGACCGTCGCCGCAGGTTCAAAGGTTCCGAAGAGTCCGGCTGAAATGTTTCTCGTTAAAGCGCCCAGACTGATCAGATTTCCCCAACGCGTGCGGAAGAGC
>Ga0079218_10000523_pt1 | contig 11643 bp, 12 predicted proteins | sample NCCompost_FD_77181 | JGI IMG/M metagenome (GOLD analysis project Ga0079218, IMG submission 77181) | Agricultural soil microbial communities from Utah to study Nitrogen management - NC Compost | ecosystem: Environmental > Terrestrial > Soil > Agricultural land | place: USA: Utah | collected... | reverse complement strand
AAGGCCGGATCCCGACGGATACGGGAACATGTCAAGACAGTAGTACTTCGGTCGCGGGTCGTCGTCGCGGGCTTCGTGCAAGCGCTGCGAAGTCCAGTAGCCACGCCACTTCGGTTCGATCTCCTGGGGATTGTAGGTATCGTCGGACATCAGAAGGGAATTATAGCTGCGGATTGCTAGAGCGGATTGTCGGGCATGGCGATCGTGCGCCACATGCCGTACAAGTCACATCCCATCCTCGTAGTCCGCGCTGTCCAGGTTTCCTCGCTTCCACCCATCCCGGTCCTCGCGAATCGTCCGCGTAAAACTTGCGGAACTCTCCGCAAGGGTACAACCTTGGAGCTGAGGAATAAGACGGAGGGGTTGTATGAAATCCGTTGCTGACTTGGTAGGAGTCATCGTATTTCTCGGCATGCTTGTCCTTCTCTTGGTCTATCGACATGACATCGACTATTTCACTCGTCAGGTCATTAATAGTCTTAGATGATTCGCAGAGGAAGCGATGGAGTTCGTTTGACCGTGGAGACGCGAGCGTATCAGCAGACCCCGGTCAGCATTGATGCTTGTCGATGTGTTGCTGCAGGAGCCGCTGGGCCGCTGTCGTCTTCGCCAGGCAGTCTCTTGCTTCGGCACTCAAGGTCGAGAAATCAGCCTGCGACAAGGCGGCGGGTTTCTTCTGCATCCGTTTTACGATGTGGATATAGCCCGCGACGGTGTCGCGATACTGCTTTAAGAGAGCATTCTTTGTGGCGCATGTCACAGGCACAGACAACCTCAAAAGGGTAGGAAGTTTACAGGCAAGCGGCATTGGCGGCAAGTGACGAGGGTCTCTGCAACGGAGATTTACTTAGTACGGTAGCGTCCAGAATGCGGCGCATGGTTCAGCGATAGGATAGGAGTTATGCGCGATTTCTTCGACCCTTCACCGGAAGTACAGAATGTAGTGCTGATCAACTCACGCATCCTACGGAAAGCCGAAACGCTCATCGGGCGGCTGCGAGGCATGCCGTCCAAACTATGCGGACGTTCCTTTGGATACTGTGCTGGATGGCCTGACCGGCAATGATCCCGCCATAATCGACTCTCAATGAGCCGCGACATGTACGCGCTGCAGAAAACCGATTCTGGAGAAAACCCTCGTGGAGCTGGCGGCGTAAGCGAAGCCACGGCACGGTTTGCCGGCCCATTCATGCTCAACCCGTGACCGCGCGCTTTGATCGCGCCCACGGTTTTAGATTTACCTGGAGTCTCGGATTCTCCACCCTTCAGGAAGCACAGCGGAAGCACGGACGCTGTTCTGCTCCAAATGCTCGGTCCGGACACTCCCACAAATGCAGCTGGCGCGATCCAGTTCCATTTTCTCGATGTGCCTGGCGTATTGGTTACGCTCTTTATTAAGCTGGTGGCGCTCTTTATTCAGTTCCAGCTGTATCGCCTGGACTTTTCGTTCACACTCGTCTTTGAGCAGGCGTTCCCGCGCGGCGAGCTCCGCGACCTGCCGGCCGGCGCCGGATTTATCCTGGGGCTCTTTTCCACAACGCAGGTGCAGTCTTCTGTTTTCTTCAAGAACGTCGGCCAATCGGCTTTCGAGGGCTTGTTTGTCTGCAAGAGCCCGTTGCCATTGCTCTGCAATTTCGCCCAGCGGTCGATTCCACCAGCGGACGCTGGCCGATGATTTTCGATGCTCCCCGATTCCATGGTTCATGGCGTACGGTCTCCCGCCATGCGTCTTGCATGATTTTTTTGAGTTTGACGATTCCGTCGTCGGTTCACAAGCATCAGCTCGTGCCATCCGGAAGTCCAGACACATTTTGGGCACACCGATAGTTAGCAGAAGAGACTGTTTGGATTGAACCAGTTTAGGGACAGAGTGGAAAGTTTCTCCTCAGCCCTACAAGCAGTACACTGTGCCGAACTGTCCACAAAACTAGAAAGGAGAGGAAGCATGTCCTCACGAATGACGATACGCACTCTTGCGTTGTGCTGGGTTCTTATCGCCGGCGCGCTCCTGTTGACCCAACCTCTGCTGCATGCCCAGAATCTCTCGGGTTCGATCACCGGTGTTGTGCAGGACGCTACCGGCGCCATAGTTCCCGGAGTACAGATTGTCCTGATCAACCAGGACCAGGGCACCGAAGCTCGTCGAACAATCACAAATGAAGCCGGCATCTACCTGTTCAGCGCTTTGCCTGGAGCCAACTACACGCTGACCGCAGATCTGCCCGGCTTCAAAAAATACACACAAAAGGACGTCAAGTTGTTTGTAAACGACAAGCTTGGTCTTCCTCCGATCGTCCTGGAAGTCGGAACAACGGCCGAGTCTGTCACTGTCGAAGCGCAATCCGTGCAGCTCCAGACAGTGTCGGCCGAGCGCGCGGGTATCATCACGGCCCGGCAGATGATCGACATTGCGCTGAACGGCCGTAATTTCACCAGCTTGCTCAAAACCGTTCCCGGTGCTCCTGCCGACGCAGCGGGCGGAACAACTACGTTCAATGGCCAACGCGCCAATCAAAATAACTTCACCGTTGATGGGCAAACGGTCACCGACTCCGGTGTGAACCAACAATTCGCATACCGCATCAATGTCGATGCGATCGGCGAATTTAAGGTATCCACGACCAGCCAGGGTGCGGAGTACGGTCGAAACTCGGGCGCGCAGGTTCAGGTCGCAACCAAGACCGGTACTCAAGCTTTCCATGGCGGGGGTTACTACTTCAAACGTCATGAAGGGTGGAACGCGAATTCGTTCGACAATAACCGTCGAAACCTCCCGCGCCAGATCTATCGGTTCATGACTGCCGGCTATAACATTGGTGGCCCGATCTTCATTCCGGACACGTTCAATACAGCAAAGGACAAACTCTTCTTCTTCATGTCGCACGAGTGGAATGGGCAACTGGTTCCGCCCGTGCCGCGCCGCGTCAGAGTTCCTACACTCGCCGAACGGGAAGGAAACTTTTCCGCTTCCACGGACGCTGCGGGACTTCCTGTCATCATCAGGGATCCGCAGACGGGCCAGCCCTTCCAGGGCAACATCATCCCGAGAGACCGTTTCAGTCCATACGGTGAAGCTGTCCTGAGCTGGCTGCCGCCACCGAATTTGACCGGAAACACACAACATAACTACGAGTCGCAAGTGGCTCAGGACCTGCCATCCTTCGACCAGGTGTACCGGTTCGATTACAACATCAACAGTAATTGGAAAGCGTCCGCTCGGATATTACACAGCAGCCAGACTCAAAATAATCCGTACGGCAGAGCGGACTCCGCGAACAATCTCGGGTTGTCGCCGTTGTATGCGCCGACCTTCGGCAAATCCATTTCGGGAAACTTGACGACCATCATCAGTCCGACCATGACAAACGAATTTCAGGCAGGCTGGACGAAGAACGGAATTCCCGGTGATGCGCCACCCGAGGGCAGCCCCTATTACAGGTCCGTCTCGAACATCAATATCCCGCTCCTCTACCCCAACGCAGATCCGATCGGATTGATTCCCAATTTCGCATTCGACATTCCCAGTAGTACGAATTCACCGAATATGACGAGCTTTGCCGGCTTGCCCTATGCCAACAAGAATCCGATCATCAACGTTACGGACAATCTGACGAAAGTTCTCTCTTCGCACATGATCAAGGCCGGGGTGTTCGTCGAGTACGCCGTCAAATCCGAAAACCCGTTCCGTCCCATTAATTCGACGATTAATTTTGGCCGTGACACATCGAATCCTGGCGATACGGGATGGGCATTCGCTAACGCGCTGCTCGGAAACTACCGCGACTATACCCAGTTCAGTCAGAATCTTCTTCCGAGCTATCCCTATTGGAACATCGAGTGGTACGGACAGGACACGTGGCGAGTAACCCCGAAATTGACGTTGAATTACGGCCTTCGCGTCAATCTCGTGAAGCCGCTCTACGAGAAGGACGACTTGTTCACGAACTTCGAATTTGATGCCTACGACCCCGCGAAACGCGTGTCTCTGTATCAGCCGGCGCTTGCAGGCAACCAGCGCGTCGCGCAGGATCCAATCACCGGAGCAACCGCGCCTGCCGTATTGATTGGCGCCATCGTGCCCGGTTCCGGAGATATTCGCAACGGTCTGGTGGAGTCCGGGAAGAACGGGGTGCCACGAGGCCTTATCGATAGCCAGGGACCGCAGTGGGGACCACGTGTCGGCTTCGCGTACAAAGCAAACGACAAGACCGTGGTTCGTGCAGGCGGCGCGATCTTCTATGAACGCATTGCCACGTCCGCCATTGGGTACACCACCAACTATCTGACGAACCCTCCCGACGTGCAGCTGTCCCAGATTTTTTATGGCAATCTCTCGACGATTGCCAGTTCCGGTGCGACGGCTTTCCCGTTGCAGATAACCCCACTCTCGACGGATGGCAAAGTGCCAACAACATACAACTTCAGTGCCGGCATTCAACGCGAGCTGCCGTTGAACATCTTGCTGGATGTGTCGTATGTCGGCACGCAATCGAGACATCTCGTGGAGAACATTCCGTTCAACGCGGTGCCTTTTGGAAGTGCGTGGCTGCCGGAAAACCAGGATGCCACGCTCGGAAGGCCTGTCGCCTTTGACGGAACGACAACGTTGCCGGTAAATCTGTACAGGCCGTATGCGGGTTACGGCGGAGGCAACACCATCCTTGGTGGAGCCGGCTCGTCGATCGCGCATTACACTTTCGGCGGTTCTGCAAACTACAACGCGCTCCAGATTTCTGCGGATCGGCGAAGGGGCCGTCTGCAGTTCGGCGTGACCTACACCTGGTCCAAAGCCCTCGGCACGACCGTCGGTCATTTGACGGATACGCGGCACGCCAACTACGGTCCTCTGGCGCTGGACCGCTCTCACGGTTTGACGTTCAACTACATTTACGACATTCCCAGCCTGGCGCAGACGGGATCGTGGCTCGACACAGGTCTTGGCAGGCAGATTTTCGACGGATGGCAGCTGTCCGGATTGACGAGCATAAGCGTCGGCTCGCCGCTGACTCTCGACTACACGTTGACGAACACAGGGAACGCGGAACGTAATCGGCGGATTACGGGCAGCGAAGATATGGCGCCGCGAGTCGTGCTCACCTGCAACCCGAATCTGCCCCACGGCGATCGCGACCTCCTTCGGTACATCGATGTGTCCTGCGTGCAGCCAGCGCCGAGGGGAAGTACCGGAATGGATTCGGGAATCAATACGGTGCGGGGACCGGGATTGCATGTATGGGATGTATCGCTGTTTAAGAAGTTTGCGCTCGGCGAAGAATCCGCGCGGTACCTCCAGCTGCGAGTGGAGACGTTTAATCTGTTCAACCATACACAGTGGGGCACGATGAACTCGGTGGCTCAATTCGATCGAACCACGGGCGCACTGGTGAACGCCGCCAGCCCGACCAACAGGGATGGATTCGGCGCTCTGACCCAGACCCGTGCGAACAGCCAACGCATCATTCAACTGGCCGCGAAGATTTACTTCTAGGGGTCAGACTACTCTGGCACCATTCGGTGGCAGAGTAGTCTGACCAATAGAGGCAGGGCGGCCTACGAAAGGACAAGGGCGTTGACCCCATTCTTTGATCAACGCCCTCGACACAATCTCGACTCTAGAACCAGTGTTGGTCGATGTAGGCTTCCACCTCGTCCCCGTATCCCGGGCGGCATGGGTCGAAGCCGAACTGGTCGTGCATGACGTGCGCGATTTCTTCGATGATCTCGCGGTGAAGAGGATCGTTCGGACGGATGCCCTTGTCTCGGAGGTACTGGTTGGCAATGGCCGGCGCAGCAGGGCAGTCGTTGTCGCATTGATTCACCGTTACCGTCACCACTTCCGTGGCGGTCCGGGGCTGTACGTGATGCCAGATGTGATACGCGATCGAAAACGTACCTGCCGAGTTGCCCGTGAAGCTGTAACTGCTGCTGCCCCCGGTCGCGCCGGGTAGGGAAATTACTCCCTGGCTTAGCCCGTCAATTTTCCACTCTTCCCGTGTGATATCTCTGTTCGTTGTCCATAACGCTGTGAGGTTGATGGTTTCACCAACGCACAACACGAAGTCCGGATTGGCTGTGATCGCGATGCTGGCCGAAAAAGGCGGCGGGCCCTGAGCGACGAGAGGAGCCACAGAAAACAGGGTTAATGCCGTGGTGATGACCGCAACGCCCGGCAACCCCAGGATAAAGGTTCGAATCGTTCGACTCATTTTCTTGTTCCTCCTTGAACAACCGGCCGGCGTATCCAGGTCAGATGCCGGCGGCCAGTCCCGACATCTCCAGATTCGATGTTCCGTTTCGTAAGGTAGGGTGGGGCCAGGGCAGCGCCAATCCTACGAAGGTGCAACGGTTGCGACGAAAGTGCTATTCCAGGGGCAGGGGGCCGTGGGCGCTAACTTCTGGGAGGTTCATACGACGGGCGAAGAAAGCGTTACTTCAGCTGCACGTCCTTCAAAGTGATGTATGCGGGCGAAGAGGAAAGTGTGACAGTGAAACTGTTCTTTCCGATTTCGATTCTCCCTCTTTTCCCCTGTCCGTCCACAATGACGAGTTCTGTTGCAGCCGCGGATTCCAAATTAAAGGCAACAGTGTGCGACTTGCCGACTGTCCAGACAGCCAGTTTAGTTTCGCCGGTGGTGTTTTCCAGGATGAGCACAAAGTCCTTTTTGTTGCGGGTGTTGCGACGGCTTGTTATGCGATAGCCTGAGAGTTCTCGTATCAGTGTTTGGATCGCGACATAACCCGGCTTCGGCTGCAGGTCGTAGTTGACCGTGCCGAAGTTGTGGTTGCGTTCATTCACATCTACGCCGTCATTCTTCCAGTCGTACCAGATCGAAATCGGCACGCCTTGAAGCAGGTTCACCAATTGTTGTCGCACGATAAAGTCCGCTTGTTTCCCAGGCGAGACACCCGTCATCTTATCGGACGAGTAGCCCCATTCGCCGCTGATGATGGGGATTTTCTTCTTTGCTTCGTTGGGTGCGCTCTGCCCAATGAGTTGACGCAGCCGCTTGTAATCTTCAGCGGCCGTTTCCGGTGGACTCTCTTCGGAGCGATACGGATGCACGCTGACGCCGTCCAGGTAATCGAGTACGCCGGATTTTAGAAACTTTTTCAGAAAACCCCATGGAAACTTTGAAGTCGCGGGCGCCACGATGGTCGCCTGCGGATCGGCCTCTCGGATCGCTTTGCAAGTCGCTATCGCAAGCGCGATGTACTGCTTAACATCCGGTTCTGGTTTCCAGAATTCGATATTCGGTTCATTCCAAATTTCCCAAATCACATGGCGGCCGCGAAAATGATTTGCGGCAGCAGCCGCCCATCGCGCAAAGGCGGCGATGCTTTCCGGACGCCGCGGCGCCGCGGTGCTCCGATCTTCCGCGCGCAACGTATCAGGGTTTTGGGTAATGACTGTTGCTTCGTAGAGTGAGTTGGAATAATCCAGGATGTAGTAAGGACGGATGCCGCGCTTTTCGAGATTCGAAGTTAGTTCATCGTATTCCGACCAGTCGTATTCGCCCCTTCTTCGCTCGGTGCGATCCCAAAGGAAGTCCATGCGAACAACCTTGAAGCCGGCTGCCGCGATCAGGTCGAGGTCCTTTTCATGGCCGCGAGTGAAATGAATGTTGACGCCTACCCCTTTGGGAAACACGGTATCTGGGATTTCGGCAGCAAAGGTCACCAGCGGGAGGAGTGCGATAGCGGCCAGTATTTTGATGCGTTGGAGTTTCAAGGAGTGCATGAGGCTAACATCCCGCCTCTCAATCTATTCGAAGTATCGGATTATCGTCACCCTTAGAACCAAATCGAATTCGGCGTGCTCTCGACGCGGCTGGCTAACCATCTGCTGCCATGGCTGAAGCCGCCTCTCGGTTCTTGTTCGACCGCATCCTCGAGAATGTTTACCGGCAGGAACGGTCGTGCAGTCGAAAACTTTGTCTGCGCAGTTTTGCCCACGAATTGCAAAACCGACTGCACCGACTCGGCAGCGTTGAGGGGATGTGGTCCAGACTAACAGCCACCCTCGTTCTCGCATAGTTGGGATCCGAAGATAATCAGAACCACAGCAGCTGCCACGCCGCCCACGAAGATCCATTTCGCCACGCCACCGTCCTTATCGATCCTCTTGACCTCGTCGTACTTAAACGTGAGGTCCATACGAGATTTTTTCTCGGCGACGGTGAATCCGATGTCATCCAGCCTTGTGATTGTTCCTTTCGTTTTCTTGCCATTCTGTCGCAGTGTCAGCTCAACCTTCTTGCCGACGCCGATTTTCGCTACCTTTTCAGCCAGCTTTTGACTGTCGGATTTCTTGTCTTGCGCTCTCGGTGCTGCAGAAAAAGCCGACGTAACGGTCGTGGCCAGGACCACGAACACGAGTCCACCAGCGATGTATCTTTTCAGCATATCAACCTCCACCTATTAGTGCGTGAACCGTGGACGAAAACTGCAATTTGTTGCGAAGAATATCGAGCTGACCGATCAATCGGTGCATGCGGCGAGGCAGAGGATCAACTGGATGCTCTCATTTCGCGACTCAGCCACGCTTTAACGAAGTTCCAGTCGCGGATCACGGTAAACGGCGAAACATTGAGGACGGCGGCAGTTTCCTCAACGCTCAGTCCCCCAAAAAACCGCAACTCCACGACCTTACCTTTGCGCGGATCCTTTTTCGCCAGCCGCTCCAGGGCCTCGTCCAGGGCTAGCAGGTCAGGCGCCCGGTCTGGCGAAGCCACAACAGCCTCATCCAGCGAGACGGGACGCAACCCGCCTCCCCGTTTCTTGTAGGCGTGAGCGCGCGCATGATCCACCAGGACGCGGCGCATGATCTGAGCGGCAACGCCGTAAAAATGAGCACGATTCTCCCACCGCGCATTCTTCCAGTCCGCCAACCGGAGGTATGCCTCGTTGAGCAGAGCTCCTGTCTCCAGCGTGTTCTGGGGGTTCTCGCGACGCATGCACCTTCTGGCCAGACGGCGCAGTTCCGCGTAGATCATGGGAGCCAGCTTTTGAGGAGCGTAAGGATCGCCCTCATTCCAAGCCTGCAGGAGGAGGGTTACTTCTTTTCGGCTAATTCGATTGCTGTCAGACATCGCAGAAAACAGGTCGTGCCAATTCTCTGCTCGATTTCGTCCATCTCCAAGAAGAACTGGAGAAATTTTTACGATTCCCAGAGTAGTCTGTCCTGAAAAGGAAGGATTGAAGTGGCGTTGTCCCTCAAAGGCGCCTTTTCAAGCGCCTCGCGGATAGATCGAGCGTATCAGGGTTCGCTGCGCGAACGGGACATACGCAAGCAAGGCAACGCATGCGAAGGCCGGGCCCACACCCAGTTCCATCGACACCAATAGGGGCGCAGCCGCCCAGATGCCGTCGAATATCAAAAGGACGGGAAACAGCTGGAGGAATCGGCGTCCGGCGTCGGGGTGATGCCAACCTACGGCGGAAATCAGATAGACGCGCACCGCAATCCCGCACATCGCCAGAATGAGCGTGCCGGCGTAAGAAGCCGTAGACGGCAGCTTAAAGTCCAGCACCAGAATGTTCGAAACGGCATCGCTGTAATACATGACGGCGCCGTAAAGCGCCAGGTAACCGGCCTGCGCAATCATAAACAGTGGAGTGGCGAAGTGGCCGGGCAGGACAAACTCCTCCGCGTTCGGGAGCGGGGCGTCGTTGGGCGTTGACCTCGAATCGTTTGTTTGTCTCTGAAGAGCATCGATGTGGGATGCGACCTCCTCGATCGAGGAGTATCGCGAGCCGGGATCCTTCTGGAAGCACTTGCGGATCAATCGTTCTATCTCGGATTTCCCTGCAGGCATTTGACGAATCTCCTGCCAGTCGGGCTCCTCCGCGGCGATCTTTACAATGATGTCCGTGGGCGAATCGCCGCGAAACGCGGCCTTTCCTGCAAGCATCTCGTAGAGGACACAGCCAAACGCCCAGATGTCGGTCCGGGCGTCGATTTCTTTTCCTCTGGCCTGCTCAGGCGACATGTAAGTAACGGTTCCCATGACCACGCTCTCGCGGGAGATGTCTGGGACGCTCTCATCGAAATCGAAAGAATGAAGGAGCTTGGCAAGACCGAAGTCCACGAGCTTGACCGTTCCATCACCGGTAACCTGGATGTTGGCCGGCTTGAGGTCTCGATGAATGATGCCTTTTTGGTGGGCCGCCTTCAGACCGGCAGCCACCTGCCGAGCGATATCGAGAGCTTCACGAAGCGGGAGCGGTCCGCGCTGAATGCGGTCTACAAGGGACTCGCCTTCGACCAGTTCAAGCACGAGCGCGCACAAGCCGTCGGCTTCTTCAAGGCCGTGGATGGCGGCGATATTCGGATGGTTCAACGCCGCAAGCACCCTCGCTTCACGGTAGATCGGATCAAGCCGGCTCCGATCGACAAGGCGGACCTGATGAAGAACCTTTATGGCCACATTGCGGCCAAGCCTGACGTCCCGTGCCCGGTAGACCTCCCCCATTCCTCCGCTGCCGATCAGCGGCCCGACGTGATAGTGGTTCAGATCGCGGCCTTCCAGAGAGGGAAAATCCAGCGGGGCGATCGACAAACCGCCCGCCGGCGATTCCATGAAGTCCTTGGTTCCTTCAGTCTCATTGAGAAGAGACTCAATCTCGCGACGAAGTTCGGTATCGCCACCGCAGGCGTTATCCAAATAGGCAGCGCGTTCCTGCGCTGGCAGCTCCAGTGCTGCAAGAAAGGCTTCCTCAATCCTGCTCCAGCGGTCTTCCGCCATGGGCCGGCATGCTAACACCGTTCGGTGGACAGGACCACCGCCAGCAGGTTCGCCAGCAGGGTCGCTCGAGCGCTTCGGGACTCTCTCCGCTTTATCGGAACGTTACGCCCACGCGAAGCTCAACTCCCGACGCCTGCTGCAAACCATCACCGTATTTCCGAACTTCAAAGCGGGGTCCGAAGTGACGATGGAGCCACAGACTCACACCGCCGCCAACGTTGTAATCGCCTTCACCCGCCGCAAGTCCACCATCACCGATCCCCCAGGATAACGTCCCTCCAACCGTTGCAAAGGGCACTATAGTTCGGCTAATCCCCGGCAGATCCTTAAAGTGGTAGGAGACGTTAACCGACGACTCTGCTCTGCCGTTCCGGCCAGCGCCTTCCACGCCGATTGCCAGGCCTCTGAAGTGAGCCACTCCCAGCCGCCACCAGCGCGTGAGAACTGGAAGGTGGAATCCACCTTGAAATCGTATGGAGCGGTAGGGTCGAAGCTGTACTTCTCTCCCTTTTGGGCGCCTGCGAAGACATACCCCCAGCTGCGGCGGGTCAATGACGTGTTCTCGTCCTGGGCGAACGTCATAGCGGGAGCAATAAGCATTGAAGCAATCGGGATAATGTTCAACAGGTAAGCTATGGCTCTCTTTGGGGTCCGCATTTTGTACTCTCCTGCTACTGAATGCGGGATATCGAATCCACAACTGGCAGTTAGGAAGAAAATTTATTGCGATTCCAGCACACAGCTCTACCCGTCGCCCCCGGCGAAGCTAAGTTCGCCGTATACCTGTATAATGTTCGCCACAACATTCCAGACATTTGAAACAACAGACTCGCAATTCGGAGGAATACCAATGCGATTCAGGCCGATTACTGCAGCTTCGCTTTTAGCGATCGTCTTT
>Ga0079218_10000522_pt1 | contig 11646 bp, 10 predicted proteins | sample NCCompost_FD_77181 | JGI IMG/M metagenome (GOLD analysis project Ga0079218, IMG submission 77181) | Agricultural soil microbial communities from Utah to study Nitrogen management - NC Compost | ecosystem: Environmental > Terrestrial > Soil > Agricultural land | place: USA: Utah | collected... | reverse complement strand
TGATGAAAGATTCGCATTTAGAAAAAAGAATCTAATATCAAAAAATGATTATGAATTACCATTTGAACCAAACACAAAATATTTACAACTATGGTATATGATGGATCATCTAGGACAATATATTACTGATATTAGTAATAACGGTCATCATGGATTGCTAGAAGGCAGACCTACTTTAACACTTGTACCAATTGATCTAGGTTTTGAACATATGCCAGAAGAACCTAGATCAATAGCCACAAATTTTAATACTGGTACAGACTCCATAAGTTCATTAGAAGGAGAACTTATTGTAACAGACAATTATCCCAAACTAAGACATTTAACTAATACAGCATTATATCCTACTACCAAACTATCTGTTATGTTCCGATTTTTCTCAACAGATTGGACAGCAGATTCAGCAGGAATATTTCGTAGATTTTCAACAAAAAGAGATGATCTTAATAATGGTTTTGTACTTGCATTTGATCCTGATGGTGATGTTTGTTTCCATGTTTATGATACTGGAGTATGGTACAAAAGAAAGATAGATAATTTGTTACTAAATGCATATTATGATGTAGTATGTACCTATGATGAAACAGCAGGAGCTACAGCAGCAGATCGCATTAAGATGTACTGGCATAGAACATTACAAGCAGTACAAGATCCAGTAGTAAGGCAAGATGTAGATGATGCTAATACTCTATTACTTCCCCCAGATACAGAACTTAAACATTTTGTTGGGGGACGATCTTTAAGAGATGGATATTTTAAAGGAATATTACAGGAATATAGAGAATATCATCCTATTAATACAGTACCATCTAGACAAGTATTAACTCCCACACAAGTAAAAAATTGGTTTACAAATAGGCTTACAATAGAAAATACAGCATTTGGAAATGTGTCCGTTGTTGGATTCTTTAATGTTGCTGATAATGATCTTAATAATCCATATATTCCGTTCCCATTAGTACCAGCAATGAATATGGGAACAGTAACATAATAAGATAATAGCCTTTTTTATTCTACATTTTATTTTGAAATATATAATAATATGAGTAGTCCAGACGTTGAAAAAGGTTTATTTTTTGATTCTACTAGAAAATATCCTAGTCCAGAGATGCTTAATATTAAGTGTCTCATAGTAGGAACTGGAGATCAAATTAATAATATTAATACTGCTGATCTAGAATTGGGTATGGTTGCTTCTGTTATTGATGATGCAAGTGATTTAAGTTTAAGAGCAGGAGTTCTATACGCTTGGACACTTACCGGATGGGTTGCACTTAATGCAGGGACACATACACATACATCATCTAATGATGGGGGATTAATGTCTAATGTTATGGTGAGAGGATTTAGAAACGTATGGTATCGTAACTTTGAAGATCCATTTAATTTTAAGAACGTAATAACACAAGTTAATGGTACTGCAACAATGCAAAGTTCCGGATATTTGGAACTTATGGCAAATTCCGGTACAGCAAATAATTATATTAATGCACATACTAGAGGTTTGATATATACATTTACTCAACCACTTTCATTTTTTGCAAGATTAAAATTAACTGATGTAGCAACAAGTTATTTAACAAGATTCGGCTTTAATCCGGAAACTGTTGAAGATCCATCACTAGATAATGAACCGAAAATGATGTTAGAAGGTTGTGATTCATGTAATACTAATAAGGTCACAATTGTATCAGCAAATAACGTAGATAGACAAAAAGATCCTACTCCTATAACTAATTTGACTACTGATCTAGCCAATTATTCATTAGAATTAATTCCAACAGAAACAAAAATTATTTACAATAGAAATGATTCAACTTTTGTAGTTAAAGATGAATATATTCCTACTACAGGATTACCAACTAGAACAAGACAATTTATAGGGGGAATACAGACAAAAAATACTACTGCTAAGAAAATGGACATATATGGCTTTACTGCATATGGAACAATTGGCGAGACAACATGGGTAACATTAAGAGAGCAACCTTAAAAATAAATTGGTCAACATAAACAAAACTGATCCTTATAGAATACGTATATCAAAGGATAACATAAGAAAAGTTAAGCAGTTTGGTACTACTACAATATGGGAAAAAGATAAACATAATCCAACAGATTTTTTTATGTGTATAAGAACAAATGACACTAAACCACATAGTCCATTAAAAGAATCTTATAAAGAAGAAATTGATAAAGTATTAGAAAATTTAGATGTAAGACAGGATCACATAAGAGAACATGAACCACATAGAATAATGAAAGAAGAAAAAGGGGAATTTGAATACTGGACTGAAATAAACGAAAAAGTGTTTTCAAAAGATAACAAATACGACTTATTAATCGATAAAATGAAAAACAAGATAGTTATGCCTAAAAAACAGAACAAAATTTTAGGGAGAGTAATTTAATTTATATGGTTTTATTTGATAAAGATATTACGTTCTGGCTTCCAGACACAGATGATTATGCAGGGGGAAATATAAGTACAAATAGAGTTATTGATAATGTACTACATAATCTTTATCCGGCTTTACCCGAAGATAAAGCGGTTGAAGGAACTACTGCTGAATGTAGACTTATTTTTATTAAGAATGAATCTGAAACAACAAAATCGGGGAAAATTATTACATGGATTGAGAACAATTCAAATAATCCTAAAGTAAAATTCTTTTTTGGAATTGGAGCTGCTGGAGCTAATGCAGCAGAAATTAGATTGCCAACTCCTTATATGTTACCACCAAATGTCGTATTTCATGATTTTGCTTCTAAACCAACAGTACCACAGATCATAAAACTTGAACCTAAACAGTATATAGGAATTTGGTTTAATTGTCAAGTACAGCCAGAAACACCAGCAGCAAATGATGTAACATTTAAATTTTCAGTAGATGTTGAAAGAGTACCCGAAGCAGATCCGGGAACTGATATTGAGTGTCCAGCAGGACAAATATTAGATCCTACAACAGGAAATTGTGTCCCATTCCAATTTTGTCCAGATGGATGGATATATAATCCAATAACAAGACAGTGTATGTTAGATCCGGATGATCCCGGAAATCAACCACCACCTGACCCCGATTGTCCAGCAGGACAACACAAAAACGCACAAGGTATATGTGTCCCAAATGATCCTATTCCAGATCCGGACTGTCCAGCAGGACAGCATAAAAATGCTAGTGGGGTTTGTGTCCCTGATGTAGTCAATCCACCACCAACAGGTACAATTCTAAATCGTAGATTTGGAGCTGGGGGGGATTGGGATTGTAATTCCGATACAGATCGATCATTTGCAACATTCAAACAATTTTTGACCACTACAACGACAAATGTACAAACTAATCCACTAAGTTGGCTACTTGCATTAGGTGATATGTCCTATGGTAGTACACAAAGTTGTTGGATTAATAAAGCACAGGCAACAATGGGACAATTATTCCCAACTTTGATTAAGTGTATAATTGGCAATCACGATGATACAGAAGATGGATCGGCACAAAAACGTGCAGATATTATTAATAGATTTGGTATGCCATCAGAAGGATATTATGCTTTCACAGTTGAGAACATAAGATTCATAATGATGGACACACAAAAACCACATGGTACAGGATCAGCACAATATAACTTTACAGTCCAACAATTACAAGCAGCAAGTACAGATCCAAATATTGACTGGATATTTGTAACATATCATAAACCCAGTGTAACATCTAGAGGTAATGATCATGGAGCTTTATCATCCATGTTTATATATCATCCATTATTTGACCAATATGGAGTTGACTTTGTACTAGCAGGACATAATCACAATTCAGAAGTCACAAAAATGTGTAAATTCCCTAGCGGAAATAATAACCCAGTACCAGTAAATGAAGGGACAATAATAGGGAATGTTCATGTCTATCAAGGTGGAACAAAAGGAACAATATATATGGTTTTGGGTGGATGTGGACGTAATGCAGACACAACAGATGCAGATGATGCATATATGATGCATGCAGAGCAAGATTTTGCAGTAGGAATATTTGACCTTTTGAACAATGGACAAACAATGAAATTCCAATTGGTGAATAGTGCAGCAAAAGAAACAAGATATACCCTAGAAGTTAGAAAGTAATTAAATATTACTTTCTTAATCTCATTTTATTAATGTCAAATAGATTAAGATCGACTGACTACATAAAATTAAAGGACATAATAGATGAAAAAATCAGAAACTTATCACAAACAGGGACACAATATGATTATGAATTTGAAGAATTAACTTTTTTATCCCAACAAATGAAACTTTTAATTGAGGAGCTAAAAGATAAAGAAAAGCAGAAAGAAGAATTAAAGAATAAACCAAAAGAAGAAAAAATTAAGCCTAAATGGGATTGTGATAAATGCGGTAATTTGGTCACAATTTCTATGGAAAAGAAATGCAATTCATGCGGATCTATAGGAACGGTTTAGCAACATATAGAACTGCTTTAATAGTTATTATAATTCTATTTCCATTTTATCAATATGTTACTAATTTATGACTGTTGATAATAATGGAAACTTAGAAGTTTATGCTAGTTCTACTACTAATCCTCAATCTTTTATTTTACCACAAACAGAAGAAGAATTAGATGGTATGGCTTCACAATTAGGAGTACAATTATTCCATAATGGAACATTTACAGCATTTATTGATGAAGATACTAGGGAGATATTATATTATGAATTAGATGTAAATGATGATATACAAATTCAGATCTTAACTAATTTTGATTTACCACTTAACGCTAATTGTTCCGAATCACAGACAGCAATTGCTAACAGGGGATATTTATGGAATCCTCATGATTGGAAAAACTTTGAAGCCACAATATGGGTTGAAGTTATTGATGTAGAAAATAGTAATGGTTTTGTAGAAATATCGGGACGTGAAGGATATAAAGAGACAACATCTTCACGTTGTTGCGTAGGTACATCATATTCAACTAGGGCATATTGGGCTACTTCTGGGACAAATAAAGCAAAAACTGAAACAGTGAAAACAGAATGGTACAAATCAGAGATCCCAAAAAATACACAAAATATTAATGTTGTACCTGATTTTAGACAACAATTAATCGGTCTTAAAATGGCAGTTTATAATACTGTTGAATCAAACAGGAATACAGTAGTAATTGAACATTATATTTGTCCAGATTATGATACACGAGATATAAACTGGACTAGAGTTTCACAGGTTAGGGATTTTGTAGGAGCTAATTGGAACGCTAACGGTTTACAATGTAACGCTCCAACAAAAGATTATCCTATATTCTGGGGTGGATATTTTGTGTCCTTTAGATGGGCAGGAGCTAGAACAATTCACTTTAAAGATTTAAGTGTCCGAGAAATAGAATTAGATGATCCCGATCAAGGTGGTGGGGGAGATCCAGACCCAGAACCTAATCCCCCAGCTCCAATAAATAACATATTATGGACAAGTATTGGATCATGGGATAATGGACACGATAGAACATTTTCAGCATTTGATCCGGATGATAACCGTTTAGAAATGAGAGCAGGAGATAACAGGGAAATGCATATTGACGGTGAAGGAAACGGTTTTCAGACTGGAGCTAGGGGACGACAATACATTTATGTAAATAATTATAATGCTTCAATGGAATTATGGTATACTCCTAATTCATCAATTGATAATTTGAGTTTGAGGATAAGAAGTAGACACAATGAAGGGGGATCTTGTGGCAATGCTTTTGGTGGCTATGGTTTGGTCATAGAAAAGAATTTACTTGAATTTGGAGATGAAACATGTCATGATGGGGGGACACATAGAGGTTTTGGTGATACTCCAATAAATCCGAGATTAGTTGATGGACAGGAATATATAATTAAATTTTCAGTATTTGATGTAACAAATGGAGTACAATTACAGTGTCATTTCTGGGAAAATAATGCATGGGTATTAAAAGGACAAGCAACAGACACTAATCCTAGTTCTGCAATGAAGGATAAAGAACTTTACATGGAAAAAAGTTACTTCTGGGTAAGAACAAATAATGAAAATGGTCAACCCGAAGATGTAAAATTAAGAAACGAAGTAATGCGAAATTTAGACGTACAAGGTACACCACCTCCACCACAAGATCCGGACTGTCCAGCAGGACAGGCAAAAAATGCTAATGGTGATTGTGTCCCTGTTTTGTTACCATGTCCAACAGGACAGCACAGAGATGCAGCAGGGAATTGTGTAGATGATCCCCCAAATCAGACACCATGTCCATCCGGACAATTTAGAGATGTATTCGGTAATTGTGTCCCACAACCTACAACATGTCCAGCAGGTTATCAGAAAAACGCACAAGGTGTATGTGTCCCAATAGTAGTACCACCACAAAACCCCCCACCAAATCAACCACCAGCAACGCCAACAAGTTTTAAGAGATCGGTCACATTCAAAAGGAACATAATAAACAATTCATTATGTAGATGTATTGGAGTAGATCCCGGCACAGGTACAGGGGGGGGAACAGATCCAAATGAACCCGGATTAAGAAAGATATATGATGTGTCCCCAAATAAGGGTACAAAAGTTAGATTAGCATCAGTCGAAAGTAATGAGGATGATTATTATCTACAATATGGGCAAGTTATAGAAAAATCAAGTTCTGTATTTAATAATGTGACTGTAAAGAGAATTAAAATATGGTTAGCAGAATATATGAATCCCGAAGGAGCTACAGGGGACGGTGTACATGTTGTTATCAGAGATTCAAACGATGTTATTAAGGTAGATTTTGGTTACATAAATGAAGAAGCAATTCATGATGCCGGATCATGGCATACAGTCGAAAAATTAGATAATGCCTATAGATGTAAAGTTGAAGATAGAATATTCTTTGAATTTGATGGGGGAGATCCGACAGATTATGTTATCCTATTTAGGAAAAGTAATCAACCAAAGACAGGATCTAAAGTTATTTATAGACATAATGATATGGACGTAGGAGATTATAACAGAAGGGATTATGACATTTGTATGATTGTAGAAGGGGAATAAAATAAACCCTTAATTTAGTCTTTATAATTGTCTACAAAATATGTAGTTTAATGTCCACTACAAATACTGATAATAATGTAGATTATACAGGACAAAATAACTTAGGTGATTTACTTAAAGATTATTTTAATCCTGAAAATGAAGATGAACAATATTTAGTAATTAAAAAGAAACGAAATGAAACAACAGGTTTAATCATACATGATACAGCAAATGTATTATTTAAGCAAGAACAGACAAATATTGGTACAGCTCCAAACCCAGATCCCGATCCTACACAATGCGAAGCAGGAAAGGAATATTCACAGACATATAAAAAATGTATACCAATTTGCAAAAATAATGAAACTTATGATCCTGTAAAGGATAAATGTATTTCTACTACTCCAAGCACAGAAATTCCATTAAATATTCATTTGGCAAATGTTACTGCTTCGAAGGATGATGGAAATATAGCCACAAATATATTTGATGGTAAAATTGAGACACGATGGAGTTCAGAAGGTAGGGGGGAATGGCTAGATCTATTATTCACAAAAGAAATTAAATTAACTAAAATAGGAGTAGCATTTTATAAAGGAAATACAAGACAAACAGACTTTACAATCGGGGGAAATAATTTACGATCTAATGGACAAACAGACCAAATTCAAATGTTTCCAATAACTTCTGATGTAATAGGTCAGAAGATTAGAATAGTATTTCAAGGCAATAATAGAAACTTATGGAATAGTGTAACAGAAATACAAACATTTGGACAAGTAATAGGTGATCCTAATCCTCTCCCAGATCAGCATATATTAAAATCAATAATATTTGCAAGAAATATAGGACAAGGGGGATCTACTCCTAGCAATTTAGATTCTCAATTAAGTGCTAGTTCAACAGAAGCAAAACCAAATGATATGATAATATTGGATGGTACAAGTTCAACTCCATTAGATAAAATCTCAAATTGGGTTATAAGACAACCAACAAGTGATCCTCAAAAAGTCACATTAGAAGATGTATTAGAAGGGGGATCAGTCCAGAACCTAAAGAAGAAATTCATATTCCCAGACACAAATAATATACTCAATTTTGAACTTGAAATATCCGATGCACAAAATAATAAAGATACATCAACAACTAAAGTGACTAGAAAAGCAGACACAGAACCCGAACCACCTGTTGAAAATGGATTAGTAAAAATACATGACTCAAATCTTGTCCTTTCTAAGGAACATAGTGTAAAAGCAGGTCAATTCTCATCAGTAGATCCACAAATAGATATGACTAATGCTGGACAGGGAGATAAAACACTTTATATTAAGAAGGGGACAAATGGACAAAATTATATTACATTCGGGGGAGAAAGAACAAGATGGAACGTATTCTATAGTAAAGATTACAGAACTCCTAATGATTGGAACAAAATACCCAAAACATTCTGTAATATTATGTATGAGATAGAATGGTCACCTTTAAATGCAAACTGTCGTAATTTGTCATTCTCATTCAGAACAATACATGATCCATTAAGTGATGGAAAAGAAGGTTTTGGAAAGTTTGGTATGCATTGGGGAATAAGTGACGGAAAAGTAGTAGGAATTAAAGTTGAATACTTCCATAATAAACATGGTAAAGGACACGATTTTCCATTACCAAAGGCAATAGAAATAGGTAAGAAAGTAAAAACAAGAATGTGGATATGGAGTGATCCAACAGGAAAGCGAGAAGTTACACAATTTGGACAAATACAATATGAAGGTGATCCAAAATGGTATGATGTTGTTAAGTTCACATATAATTCATCAAATTGGGGATCTGTACCAACAGGGGGATCATCAGTTGATAAAGCAGAAATAACAGGAGGCCCCTATATGTTATCTGGAATAAGAACATGGTGTCGATCAAATGGTGGGGGACAATTTAATATCTACTCATTTAATCTCTATAGGATAGAAACAATACCAAAGATCTAGGCAATAGATAATAAAATTGGTGACAATCTGTCACCAAATTACTTTTTTATAATAATAAGATTTATTATATTTATACAATAACAATAATGTTAATATCAATATGTCTTTTGAGGATTTAATGAAATTAAAAATAGATAGTTCTAAAAATAATAACAGAAAACAAAGTAACAAAAGATTTTATATGTTATTTCTTAGTTACAAAATCCTAAAAAAGATATTAAATAATCCTAATGTCACAGATAGAGAACTTAAATTAATAAACTCTAAATTCAGTAGGGAGCTAATAAATACACTAATTCAAAAGAAATTTGTAGTATGTCAAAAGATACGTAATTCAGCAACAGAATACACAAAGCCAAAATATAATATTACAATTGAAGGTATGGTATTTATTGACTTTATCGATTCTTATTTACAAGATTTAGGATATGAACCATATAAAGAAAGAGAACTAATAACGAACGAGACACAAAATAAAGAAGAAATCTGGGTAACGATCTAATACTTTTCATTTCTTTGATTTTGTGACCTTTTTAGTTGATTTAGTCTTTGATTTATTGGTCATTTTCTGAATATATTCATCCTTATTATTTTCTCTATTAATTATGTCTAATACTTTTTGTTTATCAGCAGTTACAAATAATGGTTTTTGTGGAAAGTCTTGATTGATTTTAGATGCTTCTATTTCATCACTATTTTGATACTTACCATGATAACGTGTCCCTATTTCACCTTCAATTGTGTGATATTCTAATTGTCCGATTTTCATATAAGGAAATATTCTTACAGTTTTATGTGGCAAAAGATTAAGTGTCCAATATCCCCTAAATCCAATATCACCATATCCTGCTGTTTGATGCACTGATAAAAATATTCTACCTGTTGAACTTTTACCCTGTAAAATAGGAACAAAATTATGAGTATAAGTATATTCGTTTGTTCTGGCTAAATAACACTGACCTTTTTCTAATAAAAATCCATCTTCACTAATCTTAATAGTTCTAGTGATTAAAGTATCGGGATCTTTAGGATTGATAATATCATGCAAATAAACCTTAAGTTCTGGGTATAAAGTCACATCATAAGAATTGCTGTTTAATTGTTCAATATTAAAAGGGCTAATCTCAATAATACCTTTACCCATTTGTTTTATAATTTCTGAATCGGTTAATATAGCCATTAAAATATAATAGAAAAGTTTTCCTTATATTTATTCCTTTAATGTTTTAGGAAAGAAATGTATTAATATTTGTCGTTTTCTATAACTTAGAATGTCAAAGGAAAAACAACAATTATCCAAAACCACAAGTGACCAAAATACAGGAAATAATAACAATAACACATTAGCAGTATCAGATACCGATTTAATAGACATAATTAAGAATAAATTTAATCGTGACCTCTCTCAACCATTACAGAAACTTATTATAGAATCTAGAAGGACATGGGTTTCAACACAGGAAAAAGTAGCCAATTTAATGACACAAGCAGTTGAAGATGGTTTCCAAAAAGAAGAAGCAAAACAAATTGTAGCCATGTTAATGGGCGTTAGTGTCCGATCAGTAGAACGATATACTCCAGCAGAACTTAAAGATCCTAAATATGTTGATACTGGACGAGAAAATAGAGAGAAAACATTAAAGAAAACAGGTGAAGGTACAGATCAAGATTATGATGATGATAATCAGACAGATACAATAACAACAGGTGGGGGAGTAGGAGATCAAGATCAATTACCATTAGGGACACAAGAACAAAGAGCAGAACAAATTAGTAAAGATAATCCACAAGCAACAATAAAGAAATTAATGACCATTATCAAAGATGTACAAAAGAAAAGAAAAGAAGAACAACAGATTACGTTACTAGGAAAGACAGCAAAATGTTTTACAGAAGTAAAGTTTAACATTGATGTTGAAACCGGACAAGTCGAATGTATACAAGATTTAATATACACAGAAAAGGATCTAATAAGAGCATTTAAATCTTCTTAACTTCTTTTTATTTATTTATTTATTTAATTTTTTATTAATCTAAATGATTTTATATATCATAGTTAATTAACATTTTACATGAAAATACAATATGACCTAAAAGGTCAAAATTCAAATGCATGGAAAGGAGGAAAGATTAAACATTCAAATGGCTATATTTGGATATGGACACAAGAAGGTTATAAATTAGAGCATAGATTAGTTTATGAAGAACATTATAATTGTTGTCTACTTGATTGGGCTGAAATTCATCACAAAAATGGAATTAAAACAGATAACAGAATAGAGAACTTAGAAGGTATGACTAATATACAACATGGAAAACTACATCATAAAATAATAGATAAATCCGATAGAATATGTATTGAATGTAAAGCAACAAAATCTTATACAAATAAATATAGACACAATGAACCTAGATGGATTGCTCATCCTATAACTAAATTAAGATGGATATGTGCTTCATGTTACCAAAAAATATATAGACAATTAAATAAGAAAATGGAGGCGATCTAAAATCAAGATTCAGCCCTGCCGAAACGGATGCGGTAAATTAATAACTGTACAGTTAGATGATGGAAAGTATAAACCGTTTGAAGTCGATCAAAGTGGCAATGTAACAGAATTACATAATTGTCCAAAT
>Ga0079218_10000521_pt1 | contig 11655 bp, 9 predicted proteins | sample NCCompost_FD_77181 | JGI IMG/M metagenome (GOLD analysis project Ga0079218, IMG submission 77181) | Agricultural soil microbial communities from Utah to study Nitrogen management - NC Compost | ecosystem: Environmental > Terrestrial > Soil > Agricultural land | place: USA: Utah | collected... | reverse complement strand
TCGCGCGATCGCGCAGCCGTTGACGCTGCTCGAGCAACGCCGCTTTCCGATCGAAGCGGGCGTCGTCGAGCGACCGCCGGATTTCTTCCAGCGGAAGACCGAGCTCACGCCCGATGAGGATCTGCTGCAGCCGCAGCAGGTCAGCATCGGTGTACAGGCGATAGCCGGCCGCTGTTCTGGCGCCGGGCACGAGCAGCCCGATGGCGTCGTAGTGATGCAGCGTGCGGACGGAGACGCCCGTGAGCCGGGCGACATCCTTCACCTGATGCGTGCGCGAGCGAGTCACGACATCAGTCTGCGGCCTCACGTGACGTGAGGGTCAAGAGGCGAGTGCCGACACGATGGCCTGCACGCTCTGCGGGATGCTCAAGCGCGCTGTATCAACGACGAGGCGCTCACTGTCCCATGGACGGTAGTCATGCGCCATCACCTCTAACCATGTCGGTACCTGGTGATTGGCGATGTCAGGCATTCGTGACTCGACGCGCCGTTCGTGTTCACCGACGTCCGAGCAGATGAGTTCCACGGTGACGGCTCGGACGGCGACACGGTCGGCCACAGCCTGCCACGCGCGCCTCGTGAGTGGCCATGGGTTGACGCAATCCGCGACCACGGTTCGGCCCACCCGCAGGTTGTCTTCGGCGACGGTGTAGGCCACGCGGTAGCCGTGGTCCCAGACAGTCACTCCCGCGTCGCGCAACGCCTGCTCGATGGAATCGATGCGCATGTGCACAGCGCTGAGTGCGACGGCGAGCTGGCGCGCGATGGTGGTCTTGCCAACGCCTGGCAATCCGCCGAGGACCACCAGCGCTGGAGTGTGTGGTGACAGGTGCGCGTCAGTCACGAATGCCGAGACTGGCAAAGACTGCGGCGACATCCGCCTCGTGTGTCTTGACGAACTCGACGTTGATCGTCGGGGCCCCGTCGGGGACACGTGGCAGGACGCCCGATGCGAGAAACCCGTGGGCGAGACGGGCGGCGATGAGCGTGATCGCGAACTTCGCGTACTCGCGCGGAGTGATTTTCGCATCAGCAAGCGCTCCTGCGAGCGCCTTGTGGTTCTCGAGGCGTGCCACGAGTCCAGCCGCTGCGGTCACCGCATCGTCCGACAACGCCACGTCCTTGGTGAAGAGCGGCGCATATGTGAACGTCGCATCGTCACGAGTCACGGTAGCGACGCGGCCCGACGCCGCGACGAATCGATCGAAGACCTCGGTCGTCAGCCGGTAGTCGGCCAGTTCGTAGACATCGATCGGCGCTTGCGCGGAGACGAAGGCCGCGAACAGAAGCGTCGTGACGCCTGCGGAAAACGCTGCAACACGAGTGGTGCTGGTCATCGTCGCAACGAAATCATATCAATCGAACCTCAGCATTCGCTGCAGCTGAGCCTGGTCGCCTGCGGAAGTGGAATGGTGCTTGCTCCGTAGCCACTCTGCTGTGGCTACGCTGGAGCCGGTTGCCAATCTGGTGCGTCTGAGCACGCGTCGTGTGGTAGCGGCGGTTCTCTTTCTCGTCATCGCCATCGTAGCGGGCGGCTGCGAGACATCCTCGAGCGTGTCATCCGGACCCACTCCCGTCAAATGCCAGGTCTCGGTCTCGACTCCGGCGATGCTCGAAGCCGTCGGCGGAAACAGTGCGGTCACCGTGACGGCTCTGCCGGAGTGTGCGTGGACCGCATCGACGAGCGCGAGCTGGATCTCGGGGCTGTCACCCACATCAGGACAAGGGAACGGAAGCGTGTCGTTCCGCGCCTCCGCCAACGACGGCTCGTCGATGCGCGAAGGCATGATCGTCGTCAACGACGAGCAGGCACGCGTGTCGCAGCGTGCCCCCTGCCGCTACACGCTGTCGCCGGCTGTCCAGACGATCGCGACGAGCGGCGGCGCGTCAACGGTCATGGTGACGACGACCGACGCCGATTGCGCCTGGACGGCGAGCACTGACGGGGGCTGGATCTCGTTGACGGCGCCAGCCAGCGGGACGGGCGCCGGTGTGATCAACTTCACCGTACCGCCGAATCAGGGTGTCGAGCGTAGCGCGGCCATCATCGTTGCCGGTCAGCGTGCGACGGTGATCCAGTCGGCGTCTGCACCACCGAACTGCAACATCGCGATCTCGCCGGCCAGTCAGAACTTCCCGGCCGCCGGCGGCCCAGGGTCCATTGCCGTCGAGGGGCAGAGCGTGTGCGAGTGGGCGGTGGTGAGCAATGCTCCGTGGATCACGGTGACGTCGGGTCCGACAGGGCGAGGAAACGGCGTGGTGACATTCGCCGTCGCCGTGAATGCGGGGGCAGCGCGGACCGGTACGATTTCGATCGCGAACCGCACGTTTACGGTGTCGCAGGCGGCTGGTGCCGCACCCCCGCCCGCGTGCACGTACTCGATCTCGCCCACGACCCAGAACGCCACCGCGGCGGCAGGCGCCGGAACGGTGACGGTCACGGCCACCGCGGCGTGCGCGTGGACCGCCGTCAGCAATGCCGTCTGGCTCACCATCACCTCGGGCGCGGCGGGAATCGGAAATGGATCGGCCGGCTTCAGCATCGCCGCCAATACCGGGGCTGCGCGCACGGGCACGTTGACGATCGCCACTCAAACGTTCACGGTGACGCAATCGGCCGGTGCACCGGCCTGCACCTATTCGATCGCGCCCGCCAGTCAGAGCGTTGATGCGAACGCAAACATCGCCACGGTTACGGTCACCACGACGGTACCCTGCGCGTGGACGGCGACGAGCGGTGCTCCGTGGATCACCGTCACGTCCGGCGCTTCCGGTACTGGCAACGGCTCAGTAGGCCTGAGCATCGCGGCCAACAGCGGTGGGGCACGCACCGGAACTGCCACGATCGCCGGTCAGACCTTCACCGTCAACCAGGCCGCATTCGTCGCGCCGTGCACGTACTCAATCGCTCCGACCAGCCAGACGATGCCCGTGCTTGGCGGGGCTGGCACGGTCACGGTCACCACCACGGCTGCGTGTGCATGGACGGCGACCAGCAATGCGCCGTGGCTCACGATTACGTCGGGCGCGGCGGGCACCGGCAACGGAGCCGTCGGCTTCAGTGCCGCGGCCAATGTGGCGGGCTCGAGGACCGGAACGCTGACCATCGCTGGCCAAACCTTCACGGTCACGCAGGACGCCGTCATCGGACCGCTCAGCCGTTGAACCCCAGCCGTGTGCACAACCGGGGGGCGAAGGGAAGAGTTATCCCACTTCTGAGAAGTCGAGCTGCCTAGTCGCTCGAGGTTCTCGGGTGAATTCCTGAGCGTTCTGTTTCGAGCCAATGGAATGTAGTTTGCTCCCGCACCCAGCTGCTGATGCTGCTGAGGCCTGCGATGAAGGGCATTGCTCTCGTTCTATTTGCGGCTGCCTGCGTCTGTGGCTGCGAGACCTCCTCCGTCGTGAGTCAAGCTCCCAATCCGGTGAAGTGCCAGGTGACGCTTGCCGCCCCGCCGATGATGGACCCCGGCGGCGGTTCGGGATCCTTCGCGATTACGACGCAGCCCGAATGCGCGTGGGATGTGTCGACCAGCGTGAGCTGGATATCAGGGTTGACGCCAGCAACGGGCCAGGGTCCGGCCAGCGTCTCGTTTCGCGTGGCGGCCAACGACGGCGCCTCGACGCGCGACGGGATGATCGTCGTGAACGGAGAGCAGGTGCGTGTCTCTCAGCGTGCGCCCTGCCGCTACGATGTCGGCCCGTCGAGTCAGAACGTGAGCGCGAGCGGCAACTCCGGCACCATCAACATCGCGACGGCGAGCGACTGTGCATGGACGGCGGCATCCGACGCCAGTTGGATCGCGCTCGCCTCGTCGGCGGCGGGCAATGGGAACGGCACAGTGAGCTTCACTGTGGCGCCCAATTCGGGCGGCACGCGCAGCGGTGCGATCGTGGTCGCCAATCAGCGGGCCACGATTACGCAGGCAGGCGCGGACGGGCCAGCCTGCAGCGTCACCATCTCGCCAACCAGTCAGAGCGTTGCGGCCGCCGGCGGAGCGGGCACTCCGATCACTGTCTCAGCGGCAGGGAGTTGTCAGTGGACGGCGACGAGCGGCGCGACGTGGATCACGATCAACTCGGGCGCGACCGGAACTGGCAACGGCACCGTCATGTTCAGCGTGGCGGCCAACACCGGCGCGGCGCGAACGGGAACGCTCACCATCGCCAGCCGCGTCTTCACGGTGACGCAGGGCGCCAGCAGCAGTCCGGCGCCACCCCCGCCTGCCTCGTGCAGCTACTCGATCTCTCCACGGAACGACAATGTGCCGATGCTCGGTGGCACGGGCAGGGTGGACGTGTCCACCACCGACGCGTGCGCGTGGACCGCATCGAGCAATGCCTCCTGGATCACCGTCACGTCGGGTGCGTCAGGTACCGGCGACGGCCGCGTCGGATATCTCGTGCTCCCGAACGTCGGTGGCTCACGAACCGGAACCCTGACGATAGCCGGTCAGACGTTCACAGTGACTCAGCCGGCGCTGGTGTGCTCGTACTCGATTTCCCCAGGCAGCCAGAGAGTGGAGTCTCCAGCGGGAAGCGGCACTGTCACCGTGTCCACCAGCAGCACGTGCCCGTGGACGGCCCAGAGTAACGATTCGTGGATCACGGTGACCTCTGGTGCGAGCGGTACTGGCAACGGAACCGTGACGTTCAGCTACACCGCCAACACCGGCAACAGGGATCGCGAAGGCACGCTCACGGTTGCCGGAAGGAATGCCAGGGTCGAGCAGCGAGAGCCGAGCGGGGGGAGCGACGACTAGTCATGACTAAGGCACTTCATCACTACGCGGTGACGTTCGCGATGGCGTGCCTTCTGGTGCTGGTGGCCAGCGCCGCGGACGCACAACAGTCGATCTCCGATGTACTGTCCTTCCTCGTCACGAACCGGACGATTCCCACCGACGACTTCGTGCGCGATGAACAAGCCGCGATCGCGACTCGAGACACGATTTCGAAGCTGCTCGTCCTCGAGCTTGCCACGCTGCCGTCCTCGTCCGGCGGCGGGTTCACCTATCTTCTGGATCCGACGCTCGGCACCGTGATTCGCGCGAGCGACAGTTTCGGCCCGCTGTTCACCGAACGCTCGCTGCTTGCGGGCAAGGGGCAGGCAGCATTCGGGATGAGCTTCAGCAGCATCTCATTCGACAACATCGACGGCCGTAGTTTGCGCGACGGCACGCTGGTCTCGACGGCCAGCGTGTTGAGGGGCGAGGCGACGCCGTTCGACATCGAGACGGTCACGCTGCGGATCCGCACGGACACGATGACGCTGAACGGGACGGTCGGCATCACCGATCGATTCGATGTCAGCGCAGGCATTCCCTTCATCCGTCTGACGCTGCAGGGTGAGCGCGTCGATACGTATCGCGGCCGGGAGTTGCTTCAGGCCACCGGTTCAGCTTCCGCGAACGGGCTCGGCGACGTCATTGTGCGGGCCCGATACAACGTGTATCGTTCTGGAGCAAGCGGACTGGCCGTCGGCGCTGAGACGCGCCTGCCGACGGGCAGGGAAGAGGACTTGCTCGGCGCCGGAAGCCTCAGCTTCACGCCGAGGTTCATCGCCTCGTATGAAGAGGATCGAGTTGGCATTCATGGCGAGATGGGATACACCTTCCGCGGTGTCTCCGAAGCGCTGACCTACGCAGCTGCGGTCACAGCGGTCGCCGCGCCGCGTGTGACGCTGGTCGGCGAACTGCTCGGCCGTAGGCTCAGGGCTGTGGGCCAGCTCGCGGAGACCACACTGCCACATCCACGTCTGGCCGGTGTGGACACGATCAGGCTCACCAGCTCTGATGAGACCGCCGATCGCCTGCTCTTCGTCGCGGGGTTCAAGTGGAACATCGCGTCCACCTGGCTGTTGACCGCAAACGTGCTGAGGCCTCTGACGGATGTTGGTCTCAATGCCCAATGGGTGCCGCGCGTGACCTTCGATTACTGGTTCCACTGAAGGGGTCACTGTAAGCATGACGAAACCCGAGCTGGTCTATCTGACGGATGCCGATGAGATCGATTCGTTCGCGCCCGAAAAGGGCGTCGAGCCAGCGCGCGTCACGAATGAGAGAGCCGATCAGTCACTCGACGTGTTCCGCTCCGAAGCCTTCGCCGCTCCGACGCGCTCGTCTGTACCGCTCCACACACGATCCCGCATTCATCCCGTTGCGGTGATTGCCGTTGCCGGGATCGCCGCCGTCTTCGCCGTCGTGGTCGTGCTGCGATCGAACGCTGGCATGGCGATGCCCATCGCGTCGGTCGCATCGTCGATATTCGGATCAGGCGAACCGGCACCGGCACCAGCACCTCCGCCGCAGACGTCGGAGCCGCCGTCTGCGTCGTCGGCCGTGCCAGCACCAGCTGTGGAACTTCCACCATCGGCGGCCGCTGTTCCCGAGAATCCGCCGCCGCCAGTCACTGCTCAGGCCGATCCGCCCGCAGTATCCGAACCGGCCCCAGCGGTCAGCGTACCGGCGCCAGTACCGCCGCAGACGCCGCCCGCGTCGCAGGATCCGCGGATGGCGCGTCCGGCATCGCAGGATCCGCCACGGATGCAGCGTCCGCTCTCGCAGGATCCGCTGCGGATGCCGCGCCCACTCTCGCAGGATCCCGGGCGGCTCGCTGCTGGTGTGCCCCCGACGACGCCATCGCCGCGGACCAGCGTCGAGGCGCCCGCTGCGTCTCCCCCGACAAGTGCGGCAAGCGCGCCGCCGCCAGCGGCTACGACTGCTGCAGCGACTCCTCCCGCTTCGGCATCTGTGGCGCCCGTCCCGTCAGCCTCTCCGCCCCCGACCTCTGTTGCCCCTCCTGCCTCTCCGCCGCCACCCGCGGTGACTCCACCAACGGCCGCGGCAGGCCCAGCGGTGACACCGGGGACGACCGCCGGAGCGTCGCCAACTCCCGCGCCAGCTGCCGCGGCGCCAGCCGCAGCGGCTGCCGTCATCGACACCAACACCACTGGGGTGCAGAACGCGCTTTCGCGATATCGGCGAGCGTTCAACTCGCTCAACGCCAGCGCGGCGCGCGAGGTATGGCCGACCGTCAACGAGCGGACGCTGAGCCGCGCGTTCGACCGGCTCGAGCAGCAGGAGGTCGTGTTCGCCGGGTGTCAGATCGACATCAACAACGCGCGCGCGGAAGCGCGCTGCAACGGGACGGCGCGCTATGTGCCACGAGTCGGCAGCCGGACGCCGCGCGTCGAGCGTCGAGAGTGGCGCTTCAGCCTCGTCAAATCCCGCGATGAGTGGCTGATTGGCGCAGTCGAAGCGCGCTGATCGACGCGGTGATCAAGAGGCATACGGCTTGCTCCGCCCTCCGCCGCGAGGTACCACATGAACCGAAAGCACGCCAGCCCAGCCGGACATCCGCACGAAGGCGAACAGGGCATCTCGAATCGACCGGACGAGGATGACGAGCCGCGCGAAACCGCGATGGACGAGGACGACGAAAACTTCGACGACGACGACACCGAGGACGAGGACGACGAGGAGTTGGAAGACGACGCCGACGAGGAACCCTGAGACGGATTCAAGAAGATCCGCGGCGCGGACGCCGCGGCGAGACGCCGGGCGCGATCACTCGCGCCTGACGTCCCGCGCCGGTTTGTCCTCGCGTAGCGCCACGAACCTCGAATGCCGGAGATGGTTGTCCGGCGTCCACTCCACGAATTCGAACTGACCCACCAGCGCCGGCGTCAACCAACGGCACTCGGCCATCTTCGCCTTCGTCAACCCCTGTCCCCAGCGGCCGCTCTTCGCCTCGGGAAGATTCGCGAACGGGCACTCCGCCGTCTCCAGCCGCGCAAATGTCTTGAACAACTGCGCACGGGCCGCTGGCGTGAACCCGTTTCTGGTGCGGGCCGCGTAGATCAGGCGGCCGCCTTCGTAGTAGCCAATCACGAGCGCATCGAAGGTCTTCGTGCCGAGCGTGTAGCCGCCGATCACGAATTCCTGGCCGCGATTGACCCGCATCTTCATCCACGCGCCCGAGCGCATGTCTGGCTCGTACTTGCTGTTCCGGCGCTTGGCGACGAGACCTTCGAGGCCTTGCGCCTTCACCGAGTGGATCAGATCGCGCAGACTCGCGCGCAACTCGCCGGTGTAGCGCACGGGCTCGGCCAGCGATGGCAGCACCTGCCGTTCGAGCCGTGCCTGGCGCTCCTCGAGCGGGTCGCCCATGACGTCGCGTCCGTCGAGCACCATTACGTCGAACACGTAGTAGACGACTGGTGCTCCCGGCGTGAAGTTCTGTAATGCATTGAACGAGGGCCGCCCGTCTTCGTCGAGGGCGACGATCTCGCCGTCGATGACCGTCTCGTCCGGCATCTTGGACAACCCGCGCACAACGGCCGGATAGCGGGACGTGAAGTCGTTGTCGTTGCGTGAGCGGAGGTGCACCTTGCCGCCGGTCTTGAAGGCGATGGCCCGGTAGCCGTCCAATTTCAGCTGATACGACCAGCGGGCCAGATCGTCCGGCAGTGTCTCTGTGCGGAGCAACAGCATCGGCTGCACGAAACCGGCGGTGACACGCGAGGGCACCCGTCGAATCTACATGGTTTTCCTTCGCCGCCGGTCCCTTTCGGGCGGCCGGCGGCGAAGTCCTGGCAGGCGCTGCTTACTGGCCGGATGGGACGCGAGTGGCGGTGCGGCCGATCGACTCGCCACTCACCACGAGCTCGACACGGCGATTCTGCTGTCGTCCCGCTGATGTGGTATTGCTGGCCACCGGACGGCTCTCGCCGAACCCTTCTGCATCCACAGCGGCCGGCGGGATCTTCTGCCGCACGAGATACGCGCGGACCGAGGCGGCCCGGCGCTCCGAGAGCTGCTGATTGTAGTCATCACCGCCAACGCTATCGGTGTGTCCCTCAATCTCGATCTTGAGATCCGGATGTGAGGCCAGAATGCCGGCAACACGTGCAAGCTTTTCGCGCGCGCCCGGCTTCAGCGTCGCGCTGCCGGTGTCGAACAGCACGTCGGAGACGTTCACGATGAGGCCGCGTGCCGTCTCACGCGTCTCGAGCACGACACTGAGCTGCTCGCGAAGCCGCTCTCGCAGGGCGTTCTTTTCCTGCTCGGCCTGGGCCACTGCAGACTGGGCCTGCTGTGCCTGTGCGCGTGCCTGCTCGGCCTGTGCATCGGCCGCGAGCCTGCTGGCCTCCGCTGCCGCGCGTGCCTGCTCGGCGTCGGACTGCGCCTTCAGCGCATCCTGACGCGAGCGCTCGATTTCGAGCCGCTCACGCTCGGCGGCCGCCCGTGCCGCGGTGGCGGTCTGCGCATCGAGCTCAGCCTGCCGCCGCCTGGCTTCTTCCGCGAGCGCACGCTCGCGCTCGGCCTCGGCGCGGTCGCGTTCAGCCTGCGCGCGATTCAGCGCGGCGCGTTCACGCTCCGCGGCGAGTGCGCGCTGCTGCGCCTGGAACTCGTCTTCCTGCCGTCGCAGCGCGATGAGCCGCGCGTCCTCCGCGGTCTGCGCCGCCTGCCGCGCCGGCATCATCACGTCGTTGCCTCGCTTCCGCTTTTCGCGCGCGACCTCGGCGTCAGTCAGGAGTTTCTGCGCCTTCGCAAACGAATCGGCCGCGTATCGATCCGCGCCAGCCAGACGTGCCAGTTCCACCGCGTTCCGCGCCTCAGCGAGATCCAGGGGCGCGCCGGGCTCGAGTGGTTTCACCTTGAAATTGGCATTCTGGTTCATCAGGTATGAGCCGCGTTTCAGCAGCTCGTACTTCGCCTGAACAGTCTCAACCTTCCCCTTCGTGTCATCGCGTACGAGGTTTTCCATGACGACGACGTCACTCGGCTGCGTAACCGCGAAGTACGGTTCGGCGGTCACGATCAACGCGAAGGCCTGGAACTCCGTCGTCACCTGAACGCGGGCATCGTCATCGTCGATCTGGACCTCGCCGAGATTCTTGGCGCGGCCTTCGGGCGTGATCGCCCAGAGCACGTAGGTGAGGTACTCGGATCCGAAACGGGTCGCCGGCTGCATCTGTCGGAAGCGCGCATCGATCTCGATGTAGCCTTTTTCCCCGGACACTTCCGCAGATCCACGCGCCTCGGGCAACAGCGCCGTACCGACCAGATCCACCTTGGTCTCGCCGGCGCGCGGCCGATAGTTGATCGCGGCCGTCGTGCGGCCAACCACGGTCACACGGAACAGCGGAGCAGGCGTGTTGACATCCGACGGCTGAGCGGGCGGTGTCGCCACTTGTGCGAACGCCGGTGCTGCGAATAGGCCGATCAGCAGTGCGGTGATGAGTTTCATGGGTCTCCCTCTTCCTTCTCTTGAGGTGATTTAAGCAAGCGGTTCGCCAGTTACACCTCAACCGCCAAGCTCGAGGGAACTACTGTGGAGAATCGCGCGGAGTGGGAGTGCCGATCGATTCGCCGCTGACGACGATCTCGACTCGACGGTTCTGCTGCCGGCCCTCGGCTGTGTCGTTCGACGCTACGGGTCGGGTTTCGCCGAACGCGGCCACTTCCATTGATGTGAGCGCGATCTTCTGCTGCGTGAGATACGCGAACACCGACTGGGCGCGTTGTTCAGAGAGCTGTTGATTGCGTGCGGCGCTGCCAACGTTGTCGGTGTGTCCTTCGATGGAGATGTGCAGATCCGGTTGTGCGGCGAGGATGCCCGAGACGCGCGCCAGTTTCTCGCGAGCGGCGGCTGTCAGCCGCGCGCTGCCCGTCTCGAAGAGGACGTCGGGGACCATCATGATGAGACCGCGAGCGGACTCGCGCGTCTCGAGGAACATGTTCAGCTGCTCGCGCAACTGCTCGCGCAAGGCGTTCTTTTCCTGTTCGGCGACCGCGACGGCGGCCTGGGCCGTCAAGGCGTCGAGGCGGGCCTGCTGCAGTTCATCGCGCACGCGCGCGCCGTCGCTGCGCTCACGTTCGGCGTCTGCCTTCGACTGAGCGGCATTGAGCGCTTCCCGCTCGGCATCGGCTTTCGACTGAGCGGCGTTCTGCGACTCACGCTCGGCGTCAGCCTTTGCCTGTGCGGCGCTCAGCGCCTCCTTGTCTGCCCGCAGACGTTCGTCGAGCGCCTCCCGCCCGCGTTCGTCCGCCCGCGTCTTTTGCTGCGCCGTGTATTCCTCGTTCTGACGTGACACGGCGATGAGACGTGCGTCCTCGGCCGTCTGCGCCGACTGCCGTGCCGAGGCGATCACGTCGTTCTTCGAGCGTCGTTTCTGCCGGGCGGCCTCCGCCTCGGCCAACAGCCGCGCGGCCTTCGTGAACGTGTCTGCCGCATACCGATTCGCGCCTGCGATGCGCGCGAGTGCGACGGCGTTGCGCGCCTCAGCGAGGTCCAGCGGTGTTCCCGGCTCGAGCGGTTTGCTCGTGAACTCGGACGGGCGGTTCATCAAATACGACCCGCGCGGGAGCAATTCGTATCTGGCTTGCACCGTTTCAACCGTACCGCGGGTATCGGGACGCACCCGGTTTTCCATGACGACCAGGTCGCTTGGCTGAGTCACGGCGAAATAGGGTTCTGCGGTGAGGATCAACGCGAATGCCTGCAGCTCTGTCGTGACCTGCTTGCGGACCTCGTCGCCGGTGAACTGCACCTCACCGAGATTCCGCGGACGGCCTTCCGGCGTGACGGCCCACAGCACGTAGGTGAGGTACTCGTTGCCGAACCGCGTCGCCCTCTGAATGCCGTTGAACC
>Ga0079218_10000520_pt1 | contig 11672 bp, 10 predicted proteins | sample NCCompost_FD_77181 | JGI IMG/M metagenome (GOLD analysis project Ga0079218, IMG submission 77181) | Agricultural soil microbial communities from Utah to study Nitrogen management - NC Compost | ecosystem: Environmental > Terrestrial > Soil > Agricultural land | place: USA: Utah | collected... | reverse complement strand
GCACGCCGCGGCGGTCGGCTTCGCGGACGGCGCGCCCCGCCTGCTCGTGCGCCGTGCGGAACGGGACGCCCTTTCCAACGAGGTGATCCGCGAGATCGGTCGCGGTGGAGTGGCCGGCGACGAGCGCCGCAGCGAGCCGCTCGCGGTCGAACGTCAACCCGCCGGATATCCGCCGCGACGCGTCGAGGCAGCCGCGCACCGTCTCGAGCGCGTCGAAGAGAGCCTCCTTGTCTTCCTGGAGGTCGCTGTCGTACGAGAGCGGCGTCCCCTTCAGAACGACGAGGAGCGCCGTCAGGTCGCCGATCACGCGGCCCGCCTTCCCGCGAACGAGCTCCGCCGGCTCCGGGTTCTTCTTCTGCGGCATGAGGCTCGACCCCTTCGACACGGAGTCCGCGAGCGAAGCGAAGCCGAACTCCGAAGAGCTCCACAGGACGACCTCCTCGGCCCAGCGGGAGAGGTGAACGGCCGTGAGGGCGCAGGCGAACGCGGCTTCCACGGCGTAGTCCCGGTCGGCCACCGCGTGGATGCTGTTCACGAAGACGTCTTCGAATCCGAGGAGGGCGGCCGTCCGGCGCGGATCGATCGGGTGCGGCGAGCCGGCGAGCGCGCCGGCGCCGAGCGGCGAAACGCCGGCGGATCGGTGCGCGGTCTCGAACCGGCGGCGGTCCGCCGCGAGCGACCAGAAGTGCGCGAGGAGGTGGTGCGCGAGCGAGACCGGCTGTCCGCGCTGGAGGTGCGTATAACCGGGCATCCACGTCTCGCGGTGCGCCCTCGCGGCCGCGAGCCAGGCCTCCTCGAGGAGGACGAGCGCCTCGACCTCCCGTTCGATCTCCTCCCGGACGAAGAGCCGGAGCGCCGTGGACGTCTGGTCGTTCCGGCTCCGCGCCGTCGCGAGCCGTCCCGCGTTCACCCCGATCCGCTCGTGGAGGTTTCGTTCGATCCAGGAGTGAACGTCCTCGTCGTCCCCTTCGACCACCAGGCGTCCGGACTCGACGTCGGCGAGCAGGGCGGAGAGACCGGCGAGAATCTGCGCGCCGTCCCCCTCCGAGAGGATGCCGGTCTCGCGCAGCATCCGCGCGTGCGCGAGGCTTCCGAGAAGATCGTGCCGCGCGAGGCGCCGGTCGAAGGCGAACGAGGACGTGAAGGCGTGAATCTCCGGATCGAGGGTGCCCTCGAAGCGGCCGCCCCAGAGCTTGCGCGGGGGTGTCGGCGTTGCCATGCTGCCGTGATCCCTCACTCGCTCGCGACGGGAAGAGTGGACGCCTCGGTCTCGCGCCGCACCGCGGCGACGACGCGAGTCGGCAGCCCCCAGAGGTTGTTGAAGCCCGCCGCGTCCTTCTGGTCGTAGACGCCGTCCTCTCCGAACGTCGCGAGGTCGTGCCGGTAGAGCGAGTACGGGGACGAGCGCGCCACCGCCATGCAGTACCCCTTGAAGAGCTTCAGGCGCACGGTGCCGGTCGTCCACCGGTGAGACTCCTCGAGAAACGCGTCGAAGGCGGCGCGCAGCGGCGAGTGCCACAAGCCGTAATAGACGAGCTCGGCGTAGCGCGACGAGATCGTTTCGCGGAAGTGGTGGGTCTCGCGGTCCAGGGTCAGCGACTCGAGGTCGGCGAGCGCCGCCATCAACACCGTGCCGGCCGGCGTCTCGTAGACACCGCGGCTTTTCATCCCGACGAGCCGGTTCTCTACGAGGTCGATCCTCCCGACGCCATGCGCCCCGGCGAGGCCGTTCAGCGCCGCGACGAGATCGGCGGGCCGGCGGCGCTCCCCGTTCAGGCCGACCGGGATCCCGCGCTCGAACTCGATCTCGACGAACGCCGGCGAATCCGGCGCTTTCGCGGGATCGGTCGTGAGCTGGTACATGTCCTCGAGCGGCGCGACCGCGGGGTCTTCGAGGATTCCTCCCTCGTAGGAGGTGTGCCACAGGTTCTGGTCGATCGAGTAGGGCTTCGCCGCGGTCACCGGGACCGGGATGCCGTGCCTGGCCGCGTACGCGATCTCGTCCTCGCGGGACTTGAGCGACCACTCGCGCCAGGGCGCGATGATCGGGAGCTCCGGCGCGAGCGCACCGTAGGTGAGCTCGAAGCGCACCTGGTCGTTGCCCTTGCCCGTGCAGCCGTGGGCGAGCGCGTCGCATCCGGTCTCGCGGGCGACCTCCACCTGGACGCGGGCGATCAGCGGCCGCGCGAGGGCCGTTCCCAGCAGGTAGCGCCCCTCGTAGACCGCGGCGGCGCGCAGCGCGGGGAAGACGTAGTCGGAGATGAACGATTCCTTCACGTCGACGGTGCGGCATTCGATGGCACCCGAGGCGATCGCCTTCTTTTCGACCGCGGCGAAGTCCTCCACCTGGCCGACGTCGGCGACGACCGCGATGACCTGGCAGCCGTACGTCTCACGGAGCCACGGAATGATGACGGAGGTATCGAGCCCTCCGGAGTAGGCGAGAGCAACTTTACGGACGTTCACGGCAGCTCCTTCGAATGGTCGGTCGCGGCAACCGTCTGCGGTACGGATGCCGAAGTGAGAACTTCGTCGAGGATCCGGACGGCGTCGTCGACTTCCTCGGACGAGACGATCAGGGGGGGCGCGAAGCGCAGCGTGTTCGGCCGCACCGCATTGACGAGAAGACCGCGGGCGAGGCACGCCTCGACGACCGGCGCCGCCTCTCGATCGAGATCCGCCGCGACGAGGAGCCCGGCGGCGCGAATCGAGCGGAGCATCGGGTGAGCGGCGCGCAGCCGCTCGAGCCCGGAGGCCAGCCGGGCGCCCATCGCGCGCGCGTTCTCGAGCAGGTGCTCCGACTCGATCGCGTCTAGGACCGCGCAGATGGCGGCGGATGCGAGAGCGTTGCCCCCGAACGTCGAGCCGTGGTCGCCGGGAACGAAGTGCGCGGCGGCCTCCTCCGTCGCGAGCACGACTCCAGCGGGGACGCCGCCCGCGACGCCCTTGGCGAGCGTGAGGACATCCGGTCGGACGCCGGAGTGCTGCCACGCGAACATCCGGCCGGTGCGCCCGATCCCCGTCTGCACTTCGTCGAGGACGAGGAGGAGCCCCCGCGCGTCACAGAGCTCGCGGAGTCCGGCGAGGTACCGGGGAGAGGGCACGACGACGCCGGCCTCGCCCTGCACGGGCTCGACGAGAATCGCCGCGGTCGCGTCCGTGACGGCGGCCTTCATCGTCTCGAGGTCGTCGAAGGGGATGAAGCGGAACCCGGCCGGGAGCGGCTCGAATCCGATTCGATAGCGGGGGTTGCCGGTCGCGGCCAGGGTCCCGAGCGTGCGGCCGTGGAACGAGTTGTCGGTAACGAGGATCTCGTGGCAGTCCGGACCCTTGACGGCCTTCGACCGCTTCCGGACGAGCTTGATCGCCGCTTCGTTCGCTTCCGCTCCGCTGTTGCAGAAGAACGCGCGGTCGAGTCCCGAGAGGGCGACGAGCCGGCGCGCGGCCTCGATCTGTTCCGGAATCTGGTACAGGTTCGAGACGTGGATGTAGCGCGCGGCCTGTTCCGACACCGCGCGGACGAGCGCCGGATGGGCGTGCCCGAGCGACGAGACGGCGATCCCCCCGATGAAGTCGAGATACTCCTTCCCCCCGAGGTCGTAGAGCCGGACGCCGCGCCCGTGCGAGAAAGCGACCGCCGCCCGCTTGTAGTTGCGGAAGAGCACGCGTTCGGCTTCCCGGACGACCGCGTCCATCGTGCTCATTCCGGCACTCCCGGAGCGAGGGGCTCGGTGGCGACCGGGTGGATCATGGTTCCGATCCCGGATCGCGTGAAGAGCTCGAGCAGGACGGAGTGCGGCGTCGCCGCGCCGACGATGTGCGCCGACGGCACGCCGCCTTCGACCGCGGCGAGGGCCGCGGAGACCTTCGGGATCATGCCCCGCGAAACGACGCCGCCGCTGACGAGGAGTCGGGCCTCGTCGGGGGAGATCTCGGAGAGGAGCTCCCGGCCCCCGTCGATCTCCCGGTAGATGCCGGCGACGTCGGTCAAGAGAACGAGCTTGTCCGCGCGCACCGCCACCGCGAGCGCCGCCGCCGCGGTGTCGGCGTTGACGTTGTAGGCATGGCCGTCCGGTCCGACGGCGAGCGAGGCGATCACCGGCACGAAGCCCTCTTCGAGGAGCACCTCCACGATGCGCGGCTCGACGCGTTCGACCTCGCCGACGTAGCCGAGCTCCGCGGCGCGCTCGTGCGGCCGCGCGTGGAGCACGCGGGCGTCCTTTCCCGAGACCCCGACGGCGCGTCCGCCCGCCCGGGCGATCAGGTTGACGAGCCTCTTGTTCACCGTGCCTCCCAGCACGCGCTCGACGATCTCCATCGTGGCCGCGTCCGTCACGCGCAGGCCGTCGACGAAACGCGACTCTCTTCCGGAGCTCTCGATTTCCCGCGTGATCTCCGGACCCCCCCCGTGCACGAGAATCGGGCGGACTCCGGCCTGCTGCAGGAGGACGAGGTCCTCCGGGACCGTTCCGGTGTCGGCGGAATCCACCGCGCTCCCGCCGAACTTGACGACGACGGTCTTGCCACGCCACGCGGCCACATACCGCAGCGCCTGCGCGAGTGAGGCCCCGATCGCGTCGGGGTTCGCCGACATTCCGTGCGACGTTCCACTCACGTCGTGTAGCTCCCGTTGATCCGCACGTACTCCTCGGAGAGGTCGCACGTCCAGACGCGTGCGGCACCGCTCCCGATCCCGAGGCGGATCTTCACCGTGATCTCCTTCTCTTCGAGCGCGGCGGCGGCGGCGTTCCAGACGCCCGGGACGCCGAGTCCGCCGCGGACGACTTCGAGGTCGCCGAAGAGAACGTCCGTCTTTTCTTCCGCCATCTCGGCGCCCGACCGCCCGAGCGCCGCGAGGATCCTTCCCCAGTTGGGCTCGCCGCCGTGAAGCGCGGTCTTGACGAGGAGCGAGTTGGCGACCGTCATTGCCGCCTGGTGCGCCTCGACGTCGGAGACGGCTCCGGAGACCTCGATCGCGACGAGCCGGGTCGCGCCCTCTCCATCGCGCACGACCATCTTCGCGAGCTCCGAGGCGACCGCGGTGAGCCCGGCCGTGAAACGCGTGAGCTCCGAGCCGTTCGTGATCGTCGCGCCTTCGGCCCGGCCGTTGGCGAGGAGGAGGACTGTGTCGTTCGTGCTCGTGTCGCCGTCGACCGTGATCGAGTTGAAGGAGTCGGCGACCGCGCGCGAAAGCGCGAGGCGGAGCACGGCCGGAGGGAGCGCGGCGTCGGTCGTCAGGAAACAGAGCGTCGTGGCCATGTTCGGGTGGATCATCCCGGCGCCTTTCGCCATGCCGCCGATCGTCACGCCGACCCCGCCGATCTCGAGCCGGACCGCGGCGGTCTTCGGATAGCGGTCGGTCGTTCGGATCGCTTCGGCGGCATCGCGGCCGTCGGAGGTGAGGGAACGGGCGGCGCGGGGAATCCCGGCGCGGATCGCCTCCATGGGAAGCGGCACGCCGATCACCCCCGTCGAAGACACGAGCACGAGGTCGGGGTCGAGGTCGAGGGCCGCGCCCGTAAGCGCGGCCATCTCGGCGGCGTCCGCCAGGCCGGCCTCGCCGGTGCAGGCGTTCGCATTGCCGCTGTTGACGACGATCGCCTGCGCCCGCCCGCGCGCGACGGCCGCCTGGGTATAGCGGACGGGCGCGGCCTTGACCCTGTTCGTCGTGAAGACTCCGGCCACCGAGGCGGGAACTTCCGAGACGAGCAGGGCGAGGTCCGGCCTTTCCCGCTTGATCCCGCAGTGCAATCCGGCCGCCCGAAAGCCCTGCGGGCTCGTCGCGGTGCCCGACTCGATCTCGATCTTTTCCGCCTGGACGAGGGGAGTCGCGTTCATCGTCATCGTCTCCTCGATCACGGATAGACGCCCGCCGCCCAGAGCCCCTCGGTCTCCGGGAAGCCGAACATCAGGTTCATGTTCTGGATCGCCTGGCCCGCCGCGCCCTTCCCGAGGTTGTCGATCGCCGCGACGGCCACCGCGAGCCGGCGCTCCGGGTCGACGCGGACGGCGATGTCGCAGAAATTCGAGCCGAGCGTGGCCTTCGTCTGCGGGAGCTCCGTCTCGAGCACCCGGACGAACGGCTCGTCCCGGTACGCCTCGCGGTAGAGCGAGAGCAGGTCGTCCGCGGCCAGGTCCCCCGTCAGCGGCGCGTAACAGGTCGCGAGGATCCCGCGCGTCATGGGCGCGAGGTGCGGGGCGAAGTAGATGGAAACCGGCGTTCCCGCGAGGGCGAGAGTCTGCTCCATCTCCGGGCCGTGCCGGTGCTCGCCGAGCTTGTACGGGCGGAAATTCTCGTTCACCTCGGAGAAGTGGGTCGTCGCCGACGGGTTGCGTCCCGCGCCGGACACGCCCGACTTCGCGTCGACGATCACGGGGCCCTGCACGAGACCGGTCGCGACGAGGGGCAGGAGCGCGAGCGCGGCGGCCGTGGGATAGCAGCCCGGGTTGGCGACGAGCCGCGCCGAGCGGAGGGCTTCGCGGTTCGCCTCGGGCAGGCCGTAGACCGCCTCCCCGAGAAGTTCCGTCGCGCCGTGCTCGGCGCCGTACCAGCGGAGGTAGGAGGCCGGCTCCTTGAGCCGGAAGTCCGCGCCGAGGTCGACGACCCGCGCTCCGCCGTCCAAGAGCGCCGGCGCCGCGGCGATGGCGGCGCCGTGGGGGAGCGCGAGAAAGACCACGTCCGAGTCGGAAGCCATGTCGGTCCAACTCGTGCCGTTCAGCGTCTGGGTCGCGAAGCCCCGGAGGTTCGGGAAGACGTCGGCGACCGGCCGTCCCTGTTCCCGGAAGGCGGTCAAGTGGGCGAGCTCGACGCGGGGGTGCCGCGAGAGCCAGCGCACGAGCTCTCCCCCGGCGTACCCCGACGCGCCCGCAACGCTCACCCGCAGCCGCTCCATCTGCATATTTATACATACAGACGAATTAATTTGCAAGCGTCTGGATCGGGTTCTTTCAGGCTCCTTCGGGCTCGATCGAGGGGACGCCCGCGGGGGCGGCGGAGAGCCGTCGTTCCTGCTCCGCGAGGGCGTCGCCGAGCGCGGCGAGGTCTTCCTCGGTCGTGTTCGTCAATCCCGTGAAGGGCGCTTCGGCCAGCGCCTGCAGGTAGGGGAGAGGGGGAAGGCCCGAGTCGCGCAGGAAGCCGAGCAGCTGGCGCGTCCGGAACCCGTCGAACCACCGATGGAGCCGGCGAAGCCGCGTCCGCTCGTCGCCCGGCTCGCGAATCGTGTCCCGGACGGCCGCGAACGCGTCCACCTGGCGGAGGGCGTCCTCGAGGAGGTCGGCCCGGAAGAAGGGGTTGCCGAGAGGCAGGGTGCCGAGCGCGGCGGGAACGTCCTCGCCGCGCCGCGCGACCGCGCCGAGCAACCGCAGCCACGCGGCCAGGTGCGCGAACGCCAGCGGATGGTGGAGCGAGAACGACTCCGCCGCGCCGCGTTTTCCGACGATGGCCGAGAGCGCCTGGCCGGTCGAGACGGGCACGCGGGTCGAGATCCGGCCGTCGAGACCGACGGGCTCGCCCGCGAGCCGCTCGATCCGACCGAGCTTCGCGAGCGCGTTCAAAATCGTCACGTCCTCGATCGCGTTCGTCCGGGGGAAGCCGCCGACGGCGGCGTAGGCGGCGGCGGTCACGGCGAGGCAGGAGCCCATGTTCTGGTAGGCATAGGGCGAGCCCGCCCACGCGAGTCCGAGCGTGTCGTATCGGAGCGAGATCTCGTAGAGCCTGCCGGCGCGGGCGAGCTCCTCGTCGTCGGCAAAGAGGTGGCGGAAGAAGTAGAGCGCCGCCGCCGTCTCGGCCGGGTCAACGGCCGCGATCTGCGAGAAGTAGTCGCCGGGCAGGCGGACGTCGGCGTCCGTCGCGTGGATCCAGGGGGAGCCGACGCGACCGCTCGCCTGCAGCGCGAGGATGAGATCACAGCCGATCTTGCGGGCGAGGCCGACGCCCTGCCCGGTCGGCAGGTAGGTCCCCGCTCTCGCCCGGTCGACGACGAGAAGCGTCCCCCGCGAATGGCCGGAAACGTAGACGTCGGGTCGGGTCCCGATTTTCGTCTTGGTCCCGAGAGACGCGAGCTTTTTTCGCGCCGCCGCGTTCGCGCGGTGAACGGAGGCGGGGGAGTCGCCGCGAGCGTTCAGGACGACGACGATGAGCACGTCGCCCCCGGGGCCCGCCGGGACCGACGCGAGCGTGGCGAAAAGGGTCTCGTCCTCTCCGTAGGCGGGTACCTCGAGCGCGTGCCCGAACGTTCCTTCGAGTCGTTCCGCCACGGCGGCCTCGGGTTCGGCCCGCTCCGCCAGGTATTCGGCGACGGTGTCGCTCACGGGATTGCGGATTATTCGGAGCGGAAGCGAAGGGCCTTTTCCGGACTCAGCCCCCGCTGACGGCGGGGAGGATCGCGATCTCGCACCCCTCGGGGAGCGGCGTGGCGAGCCCGTCTCCGAACCGGACGCAGTCCTCGCCGACGAAGAGGTTCACGTGGGGCCGCACCTCGCCCTGCTCGTCGAGCACGCGGCGGACGACGCCGGGGAACGCTTCCTCGAGCGCGCGGAGCGCTTCCCCGAGCGTCCGCGGCGAGCCCGCGACCTCGACGTGCGTCCGTCCGCCGGCAAAGTCCCGAAGCGGTCCGGGAACGAGGAACCGGACCGGCATCAGGCCGCCTTGCGGCGACGGACGGTTCGGCGCGGGGCCGCCGCGGAACGCGGGCGGCGTGCTCGCGCCCTCCCGGCGACGGTCACGGCGCGCACGCACGCGATCTGCGGAAGGTTCTCCGCGATCGCGGACCAGGTTTCGCCCTCGTCGCGCGACGCGTAGAGCCATCCGTTCCGGGTGCCGAAGTACACGCCGGCCGGGTCGTCGCGGTCCGTCGCGAGACCGTCGCGCAGGATCGTGTCGAAGGAATCCTTCTGGGGAAGCCCCCGCGAGAGCGGCTTCCAGGAGCGCGCGCCGTCGCGGGTCCGGTAGACGCGGAGCTTCCCCTCGGGAGGACAGCGGAACTCGTCGGACTGGAGCGGGACGATGTAGACGGTGTCGGCGTCCCGCGGGTGCGTCGCCATCGCGAACCCGAAGTCGGACGGGACGCCCCTCGCGGCCGCCCGCCACGAGTCACCGGCGTCGTCGGAGCGGTAGAGGCCGAAGTGGTGCTGGAGGAAGAATCGGTCGGGCTTGCCGGAGGGATGGACGATCTTGTGGACGCACTGGCCGAACTCCGGCTCCTTGTCTTTCAGGAAGTACGCCTTGATCCCGCGGTTGCGCGCCTGCCAGGTCGAGCCACCGTCGTCGCTTCGGTAGACCCCGCCCGTCGAGGTGGCGATCATCAGCCTCTCCGGCCGCGCCGGATCGGTCAGGATCGTGTGGAGACAGAGGCCGCCTCCGCCCGGCATCCATTTCGGGCGGTGCGGGTGGTTCCACAGGCCCTCGTTCAGAGCCCACGTCCTCCCCCCGTCCCGCGACTCGAAAAGCGCCGAAGGCTCGACCCCGCAGAAGAGCCGGTCGGGCTCGTCCGTCCCGCCGGGAGTGATCTGCCAGACGTGCGCGAGCGTGGCGCCCGCCTTTTCGGGGAAAGAGATCCGCGGCGTCTCCGGCTGACTCCACGTCCTGCCGAAGTCGTCGCTCGAGACGAGCTCCGCGCCCCAGTGAAGGCTCTTGGGCGCGGCCCAGATCCGGTTGCGCCCTTCGCGGCCGTCGTACGCCATCGCGTAGACGGATCGGCCGGGGAAGTGCGGCCCGCTCTTCTCCCAGCGCCGGCGCGACCGATCCGAGCGAAAGACGAAGGCCCCCTTCGCGGTGCCGACGAGGAGGAGCACGTCCCCATCGCGAACCGAAGAGAGCGGCGCTGCTTTCACGGTCGCGATGCTACCTCCGTCCAGGCTCGAAAGAGCGCCTGGACTTTTCTCTTCAGATCCTCGACCGATCCGTCGTTGACGATCACGTCGGTCGCGCGCAGCCTTGCCTCGTCGGGGATGATCTGCGCGCGGATGCGCCGGCGCGCGTCGTCGGGGTCTCGACCCCTCGCGGACCAGCGGCGGATCCGCTCGGCTTCCGGCGCGACGACGAGGAGAACCCGGTCGTAGCGATCCTCCGTTCCCGCCTCCAGGAGTTGCGAAGCTTCGGCGACGGCGAGCGGGAAACCGAGGTCTTCCGCCTCCCGGAAGCGCCGCTCGATCTCTTCGCGGACGAGCGGGTGGATGCGCGTTTCCAGGGCCTGGCGGGCCGCCGGGTCGCCGAAGACGAGACGCGCGATCCTCGCGCGGTCGACCGCGCCGCGCTCGTCTTCGACCGCTTCTCCGAAGAGCTCGCGCGCGGCGGTTTCGCCCGCTGCGCCGGGTTCGTAGAGCCGGGCGACGAACCCGTCCGCGTCGAAAATCGCGGCGCCGAGGTCTGCGAGGATCCCGGCGACCGTCGATTTGCCGGACGCGAGTCCGCCGGTCAACCCGACGCGCAGCACGGGCGGTTGAGAAGAGGCACTTTCGAAGGATCTTACCGGGAGCGAAGGGCGCGGCTAGAACTCCTTGCGGTAGGCGCGACCGCGTTCGTACCCGCGCCGGAAGTCGGCGTGGCCGAAGACCTGCGGGTACAGGTCGCGCAGGTCGCCGGCGGCTCCGTCGAAGTCCCGGTCGCGGAACCGGGTCCGCATCGCGGCCTCGAAGCCCTGGCGGTACGCCGGCTCGGCCGCGGAAAAGTCGCCACCCTCGCGCTCGTACTCCGATTTCTCGGTGTCCCGGATTCCGACCCACCAGGCTTCGCGAGCCGCGTCGAGGCTGGTCGCGCCCTCGGCCGCGAACGCGCCGCGGACCCGGTCGGCCTCCTCCTCCTCCACGAGGGCGAAGACGAGCGACCGGCCGTTGCCGAGGGCGTGCTCGTAGAGGTAGAGCTCGTCCTTCGGGAGTCCGCGCGAGAGCTTCTCCTCGAGGGCACCGCCGGCCGCCGCGCCGCCGGCGATCCCTCCCGCTCCCAGGAGCGCGGCGCCGAGGAGCTCCGCCGCGGCGACCGCCCCGAAGCCCGGAACGAGAAGGCTCGCGGCGAGCGCGCCCAGGCCCATTCCGGTCGTCGCGCCGAAGACGCCACCCACAACGCCGCCGACGGCCTTCCCCATCCCGGGCTGCTCGGTCTCGCTCGTCGGGACCTTCGCGTGGATCTCCCCCTCGCTGCTGCCCGGCGTCAGGACGCTCAGGCGCTCCGTCGGGATGCCCGCCCTCGAAATCGCTTCGGCCGCCCGCCGGGCTCGCTCCGCGGATTCGAAGAGCCCGACGACGGATTCCATCTAGATCTCGGCCTCCGCCGGATCCCATCGGTCGAGGCCACGCTCCGCCTTGCTCCGCGGCCCGCGGGCGCCCTGCAGGGCGGGTACGTCGGCCGCGGTCGCGTACATCTCGAGGCGGTTCACGACGTCTTCCACTCCCGCGACGCCCCGCACCGCGGAAATCAAGTCGTCGACTTCGCTCGCGAGCACGGCCCCCGAAAGGGTGACGGTTCCGTCGGTCGAGATCACGTCGATGGCGCCGGGAGTCGACACGTGCCGCCCCATCTCGGCGCGGACGCGCTCTTCGAGCACCGGATCGGAGACGTCTTCTCTGTGGGAGAGGCTCTTGACCTCGGCCGCGACGCCCTTTGCCCGGTTCTTCCAGTCGCGCGAGCGCGCGCCCAGGGAGTCACCCGTTTTCCTCGTCCCGCGGACCGCCTTGTC
>Ga0079218_10000519_pt1 | contig 11679 bp, 10 predicted proteins | sample NCCompost_FD_77181 | JGI IMG/M metagenome (GOLD analysis project Ga0079218, IMG submission 77181) | Agricultural soil microbial communities from Utah to study Nitrogen management - NC Compost | ecosystem: Environmental > Terrestrial > Soil > Agricultural land | place: USA: Utah | collected... | reverse complement strand
GGCGCGTAACGCCAGATCCGAGTGCCAAGGGATTGCCTGGGCTGCCCGGATTGATCAGTCATCAAAATTGCTGGTGTGGCCCGGTGGGGGAAAGAATCTGGAAAAATGGGAAGCCGTAGAGAGCCGGCTTGATATCAGGTGCTCAAAATTAACAGTTCGCTCGTTACTGTGCCGCTGCGCCCGAGACGACCTCGATAATCTCGTTTGTAATCGCGGCTTGCCGTACGCGATTCATATTTAACGTCAGGGTATCAATTAGCTCGCTGGCATTCTTCGAAGCAGAATCCATAGCCGTCATACGTGCGCCTTGCTCAGAAGCAACTGATTCAAGTAGTGCCCGGAACATTTGTGTTTCAATTAAACGAGGCAATAACTGACTGAACATTTCGGCCGGTGGTTGTTCGTAAATATAATCGACTAGCGAAACTGGTTGAGCTGAAGCATTCGCTTCACTATCGGTCCTGGCGCGCGAGACTGGCAAGAGCTGCTCGACGACTACTCGCTGCTGCAGCACAGATTTAAATTCGTTGTAGATCACGAAAGCCTTGTCCAATTCCTGATTCTCAGTGAAGCGTTTGATTACATCGCGAGCTACTTCAATAGCTTCCGCAAAATCGACGCGGCCCTTTCCGGTCAGTCCAATGTATTCACCATCAAGGGCTCCGCGGCGACGGAAAAAGTCACGACCTTTACGCCCGACGGCGACAATCTCGATCGTTTTGCCAGCATGCTCGCGAACAAACGCTTGGGCCGCTTTGATTAGATTTGTATTAAATGCTCCGCAAAGTCCCTTATCTGCGGTGATCAGCACAACCAGATAGCGTTGGTCGCCACGCTCGTCCAGCAACGGATGATGAAAATTCTCATCCGTCCTACCCGCCAATTCACCAAGAACCTCGATCATCTTGTTGGCAAAGGGGCGCGCGGTTACCACACGATCTTGTGCGCGCTTCAGCTTTGCCGCCGAAACCATCTTCATGGCTTTGGTAATTTGCTGAGTGTTCTTTACCGACTTAAGTCGGCGGCGGATGTCTAACAGATTCGGCATCGTGAGTTCGTTAATTCACCAGACAATTCTTTTATCAGGACGTTAGGCGTTAGCAGTTGCCGTATTTGCGGCAAGGCTCGCCGCGGAATCAGTCTCAGTTTTTTCCTTCCACAGATCCTTAAAGTCTCTAAGAACAACCTGCAGATCGTTCTTGATCTCGTCAGTCAAGGTCTTCTTTTCGCGGATGTTCTGTAGCAGTCCGGGGTGAGAGTTTTCGATAAACTTGAGCAGCTCTGCCTCAAAGCTTCGGACATCTTCTACCGCAATGTCATCGGTAAAACCGTTACTCGCGGCCCAAATGCCGACCACCTGATTTTCAATCGCCATTGGGCGGTACTGGGGCTGTTTTAGAATTTCAACCAACCGCAGACCGCGTGCGAGCTGAGCTTGTGTGGCCTTGTCGAGATCCGATCCGAACTGAGCGAATGCCTGCAGTTCCCTAAATTGAGCCAGGTCAATTCGCAGCGTGCCGGCAACTTGCTTCATCGCTTTAATCTGGGCCGAACCGCCCACGCGTGAAACACTGTTACCAACGTTGATTGCCGGCCGAATGCCGCTGTTGAAAAGATCGGCTTCCAGGAAGATCTGACCGTCCGTGATCGAAATCACGTTCGTGGGAATATAAGCAGAGATGTCGCCCGCCTGCGTTTCAATAATCGGCAGGCTTGTTAATGAACCACCACCCTTCGCGTCCGAAAGTTTTGCGGCACGTTCCAACAAACGAGAGTGGAGATAAAAAACGTCGCCGGGGTAGGCCTCGCGTCCTGGAGGTCGCCGGAGCAGCAACGAGATTTCTCGATAAGCAGCAGCTTGCTTTGAAAGATCATCGTAAATTGTCAGCGCGTGCTTGCCGTTGTCGCGGAAGTACTCGCCCATTGCCGCACCCGAATATGGGGCGAGAAACTGCATGGCCGCCGGATCAGACGCCGTCGCCTTCACAACAATCGTGTATTCCATCGCGCCGAAGTCGTGCAGTGTTTTCACTACCTGGGCAACCGTCGACGCTTTCTGACCAATCGCCACATAGATACAAATAACGTCTTTACCTTTTTGATTGATAATCGTGTCGATTGCGACTGCGGTCTTCCCTGTCTGGCGGTCCCCGATGATCAATTCACGTTGCCCGCGGCCGATTGGTACCATCGCGTCGATCGCTTTGAGACCCGTCTGCAGTGGCTCTTTGACCGGTTGCCGGTCAACAACACCGGGTGCGATACGTTCAATAGGATTGAAGGTTTCGGTCACAATCGGGCCCTGATCGTCTATCGCCACTCCGAGCGCGTCGACCACCCTGCCGATGAGGGCATCGCCCACCGGGACCTGCATGATTCGTCCGGTGCGCTTGACCAGGTCGCCTTCCTTGATCGCCTGAAATTCACCAAAGAGAACGGCGCCAACTTTATCTTCCTCCAAGTTCAATGCGAGTCCGCGAACACCATGAGGGAACTCGAGAAGTTCGCCGGCCATTACCTTCTCCAGACCATGAATTTCCGCGATGCCGTCTCCCACCTTAATGACGGTGCCGACTTCCATCACAGTAACGCCCACTTCGAAATTCTGAATTTGCTTCCGAATGATTTCGTTGATTTCGTTCGCCCTAAGTTGGTCCATTTCAATCCTCTAGATATTCCCGTTCTTAATTTCTGGCTCGCCGAATGATGTCATGCCTGGCCCGCGAGTGTTTTCTCCATTTGGTCCAGCTGCGTTCTGATCGACCCGTCGTACACGGTTGAACCCACGCGAGTGACAATTCCGCCGATCAAAGAATCGTCAACGTCGAAGCTCAGCCGCACCGACTTTCCGGTGAAGCCAGTCAGCTTCTCCGACAAGATGCGTTTCGTCTCTTCGTTAACTGGAATTGCTGTCGTGACATGGGCAGCTACCGCCCCTGCTCGATCATCAAGCACAGTGGCGAGCCTGGAATTAATCTCGCCCAAAGCAGTCAGCCTCTGATTCTTTAGAAGGATCTGCAGGAAATTTGCCGTGATGGAGTCGACCTTGGTTTTAGCAATGAGCTCATTTAGAACACCCCGCTTCTGCTCATAGGGGACGGTGGGATTTGCAAATGCCTCTCGCAGTTCCGGGTTCGAACTGATCATCCGTTCCCAGGAGATAAGTTCGTCTTGAATGGTCCGCTCCTGTCCGCTGCCACTTAAAACATCCGCCAGAGCTACCCCGTACCGCCGACTTACTGACTGTGAACTCAATGGCGCATCCCCCCAAACTGTCCAGCAGAAACCTTTATCAGTCGCGCATCTTTGGCGGGATCAAGGTCGCGACGTATTAGCGTCTCTGCTGCCTGGACCCCTTGCGCCGCGGCGAACTGCCTTAGCTCCATCTGAACATTCTTAACGAGGTTAGCGACATCTCGTTCGGCCTGCGATCTCAATCTGGAAATCTCGGCTTCCGTAGCGGCTTTCAAGCGACGCCGCTCCATTTCTGCTTCCGCTTCCGCCTCGGAACGAATCTTAGCGACCTCCTTATCAACCTCTGCGAGGCGTGCCTCGACGACCGCAAGCTCAGCCGCAGCCGCCTCCTTCCTCTGCCGCGCGCTCTCGAGCTCCAACTTGATAGTTTCCCGCCTGCGGCGCAACTTTTCGCGAATAGGCCTTCCGCGCCAACGATGCAGAAGCAGAGCACCGGCGATGAAGAGGAAGAGGTTTATGAAACGCCAAGCTTCAAATCCCGGGTAATCCAGCCAGTCCGCTAGCACTAAAACCATGAGCACCTAGTCAACCCTCCCAGAATCTCCCACTGGCTTAAGAATTTGGTCTCGAATCCTCTTGGCTAACGACAATGCATCAAAACCCGAGCGCGCCTCGTTCGCTTGGCTCTCGATAAGTAAGCGTTCCCGCGAAAGTCGCGCTTCAATCTCACCTTTCAACGATGCGAGCCGCACTTCGCGGTCGCGAAGATCCTCGCCGCGTTTCTCCTCCATCAGCTTGTAACCTGAGGCCCGGGCGTTTCTCAAAGCATCGCTGTACTGCTTGTTACCTAAGGTCACTTTCCTTTCCAGCTCCGCCGCTTCCGCCAATGCCCCACTACCCTTCTTCTCGCGATCAGCCAGGATTCGATTTATCGGCTGAAACAGAGTGCGATTTAGAATCGCAATCATGAGCAGAATCAGAGCTATGTGAAACAGAATGGTTCCATCTGGCACCAACTGGATTGATGTTTCAGCAAGCAGGGTCACTATTGCCATAAGCGCGGAAAACTCCAAGCGTGAAAAGTCGCCGAGGATACCATGCTCGCGAAAACGCGGTCAAATTCTCTTTCGGAAACGTCCTGAACCCAAATATCGTAAACCTAAACGCCCGTTACCCCGAACATCGGCTCTCCAATTGTCTTTATTACAGCCGGACTCAGAGACCGCCGGATGTACTCTGTACATGTGCGCCTAGGAGGTGCCTGGTGATTCGATCCAGATCCGCTAGGCTGTAAAACTCGATCTGAAGAGTTCCGTCGTTATGCCCCCGTTTTTGCACCACTTTAACTTGTGTACCCAACGCTCGTCTCAGTTTTGTCTCCAAAGCCCGAGTGTTGGGATCTGCCGCCTCCCCTGCGATCCGCGAGGCTCGGGGCTGCGCGTTCTTACTGGCAGAACGGCGGATTAGATCCTCCGTCTCTCGTACCGATAGGGTTCGCTTTACGATTGTTGCGGCTATCTCGCTTTGACGGCTCGGCTCAGGGAGACCGAGAAGTGCTCGAGCGTGGCCCGTGGATAGCATTTTGTCCTGAACGAGCTTTTGGACATCATCGGGAAGACGCAGCAGTCGCAAGTAATTTGTTATGTACGACCGATCCCTTCCGATTCTTGCGGCAAGCGATTCCTGGGTAAGTCCCACTCCTTCTAATAAGCCCCTGTAAGCGTGTGCTTCTTCAATGGGGTTAAGATCTTCGCGTTGAATATTTTCTACCAGAGCGATCTCCAGAAGTTTTTCGTCAGGGACCTCACGAATCACCACCGGTACCGTTTCAAGGCCAGCTAGTTTCGCGGCCCGCAGCCTGCGCTCACCGGCAACGAGTTCAAAGCGGCTGCCCTTTCGCCTGACCAGTAGGGGCTGCACTACACCGTTTGCCCTGATTGAGTCTGCAAGCTCTCTTAAAGAGGCATCGTCGAACCGCATTCTGGGCTGAGCAGAACAGGGCTCGATCAGCGATGGATCTATTTCGGTTGAGTCTGCAGACTCACTAGTTTTGTCCGCCGACAGCAGTGCTCCCAACCCCCGGCCCAGCGGCTTGCGTGTCATAGGTTCGGATCTCCTTGGATAATTCGATGTATGCCTCCGACCCTTTTGAGTGTGGGTCGTAAATGATAATGGGCTTGCCGTAGCTTGGAGCTTCTGCCAAGCGAACGTTTCTCGGAATCACGGTTTTAAAAACCTGGCGGCCGTAGAAGTCCCGCAAGTCCGAGGCAACAGCCGTGGAGAGGTTGGTCCGTTCGTCGTACATCGTCAGGAGCAGGCCCTCGATCGCTAGCGTCGAGTTATGAAGCCTCCTAATGCGAGCCAGCGTATCGAACAACTCGGTTACACCTTCAAGAGCGTAGTATTCAGCCTGGATAGGAACCAGCAGCGACTTGGAAGCAGTCAGAGCGTTAAGCGTCAGGAGACCGAGGGATGGCGGGCAATCGATGATGATGAAGTCGTAAGAAGTCTCTAAGGAGGAAATCGCGTTTCGCAGCCGGAACTCCCGGCTGTCTCCGTCCACTAGCTCGATCTCCGCGCCCGCCAGATCCTTGTTCGATGGAACGACGTGGAGCCCGGGGATTTCCGTCTGAAGAATGACGTTTTCGATGGCTTCTCCAAGCACTAAAACGTGATAGAGGCTGCGGCGAAAACTGCCGCGAACGATGCCTACACCTGAAGTCGCATTGGCCTGCGGATCTGCATCGATTAGCAAAACGCGTGATCCCTCTTTGGCCAACACTGCGGCGAGATTGACAGCCGTGGTCGTCTTACCAACACCGCCCTTCTGATTCGCAATCGCGATAATTTTTGTCATTCTGGCAAGTTACACAAGATGTGGCCGTAAATTACCACACGGCACTCGCTACTCGCTATTGCTATTAGCGAAAAAGTCGGTTTTTTGTGCCGGGGCTGGACTAGGCGGGATTCATGGTTTCACGTGAAACATCCAAGTCGAATCTGAGGGTTTCACGTGAAACCTGCGGCTTAAGGCGAGGCGTTAGCGACGGTTAGGTTGACGAGAAGGGCGCTCAGGCCGGCACTCGTCATGCCGGCCACTCGGCGTGCGTCCCCAAAAGTTTCGGGCTGCGCTCTTTCTAATCTTTCCACCATCTCACTGGAGAGGCCGCCGAGCCCTCGAAAGTCGTAATCATCCGGAATCCGGAGCGCGTCGTGATGATAAAGCCGCTCAGTCTGGGTTTTGTGATTCTCAATGTAGCCTTCGTAAAGGACGTCGGCCAGTACGCTTTGAACGTCCCTCATCCCGGATGACTCCAAAGGCTGCGGCAGCAGAGAGTTAATTAAGTCTGCCCCAACCCCGGCTCGCTTTGATAGTTGTTCCAGGGAGATTGAATCGCCTAGGTTGAAGCCCACAGCCAGGCTGGCGGCCGCGTAAGATGCATCAGACCGCCTTACTCGTGTCTCCTTGATAACCCTTCTTAATTCGGAGATCCGATCCTTGCGAGCTTCGAAACGGTCCCAGTCTCTGTTTGCAACGAGTCCTAGTTCCCGCCCCAGCGGCCGCAGGCGTGCATCGGCGTTGTCGAATCTGAGCATCAGGCGATTCTCAGCGCGAGAAGTGAAAACCCGATAAGGCTCATCCACACCTTGGCTTATCAGGTCGTCAATTAGGACCCCAATGTAGGATTGGTCGCGACGGATCCTTAAACTCTTTCGCCCCTGCGCACTCAATGCAGCGTTAATTCCTGCAATCAATCCTTGACACGCGGCCTCCTCATACCCAGTCGTTCCGTTTATCTGACCAGCATGGAAAAGCCCACGAAATCGCCTCGTTTGAAGATCGGTACCCAACTCGCGCGGGTCAACGAAGTCGTACTCAATGGCGTATCCAGGACGAATTATCTGCGACTTTCCCAACCCCGGCACGAGCCGCACTAAATCCTGCTGCAGTTCGACTGGGAGCGACGTTGAAAAGCCATTTAGATAGACCTCGTTTGTGTCGTGCCCTTCGGGCTCGAGGAAGAGCTGATGTCGGTCTTTGCTCGCAAACTTTACGACTTTGTCCTCGATGGACGGGCAGTATCTTGGTCCGACGCCTGTGATTTTTCCTGAGTACAGCGGGGAACAATTGAGGTTTTGACGAATTACCCTGTGCACCTCGCTCGTTGTATAACCAAGATAACAATCCAGTTGTTCCTGTTGAATATCGTCGGTCCCAAAAGAAAACGGCACTGCCTCCTTATCAGGGCGTTGTACCTCAAACGCAGCCCAATCGATGGTGCGGCCATCGAGACGCGGAGGTGTTCCTGTTTTCAGCCTTCCCACCGGTAGTCCCAGGCGTTTCAATGCCTCGGCCAGTTCGATCGACGCCGGCTCGCCCGCTCGCCCAGCGCTATAACTCTTAGGGCCGGTATGAATTTGTCCGTTAAGGAAGGTGCCAGTGGCAATGACTACGGACCTTGCACCAAGCTTCCGTCCATCGAGCAGTTCGACGCCCCTGATCTCATTTCGATCGAGGATCAAATCGACCACAGTACCTTGACGGAGATGCAGACCCGGAGTGTTCTCCAACGTGAGTCTCATCTCCTTTCGGTACTGCGCTCGATCGGATTGTGCCCGCGGCGATTGAACCGCAGGCCCACGAGAGCGATTAAGCAGACGAAAGTGAATCCCAGTCCGGTCTGCTACGCGCCCCATGATTCCGCCTAACGCATCAATCTCGCGAACCAAGTGCCCCTTGGCAATCCCACCAATCGCTGGGTTACAGGACATCTGGCCTATAAGGTCGAGGTTCATCGTTACCAGAGCGGTGCTGGCGCCCAGCCGTGCGGAAGCCGATGCCGCCTCACATCCGGCATGTCCTCCTCCGATTACGATAACGTTGAATACTTCGTCGAAACTCATGTTCTATTTACCAATGCAGAACGTCGAGAATATCTCGCTTAGAATATCCTCCGTCGTAGTCTCTCCCGTGATATCTCCTATCAATCGAAGCGCGTTGTGCAGACCAAGAACAATCAACTCCTCACTATGTCCCTGCTGCAGAATCTCTGCAGAGCTCGTCACTTCATCTGCCGCACGGCGTAGGAGATCGTGTTGCCGCGCGTCAGTGATCAGTAAACCTGAATCCGCAGCGTGGCAGTCGCCGAAGGAGCTGATTATAGCAGCACGTAACTCGTCTAAGCCGGCTCCCGTCATCGCAGATACGTCTATCACTTTTTCAAAAGACTTTCGTTCCGTGTTCTCGCTTCGAAATGAAGGAAGGTCCATCTTATTTCGAACCAACAGCCTTCTTGTCCCATTACTGTCCGGTTCGAGATTGCGATCTTCAGCTGGAAGGGAACCGTCGACAATCAATAAAACCAGATCGGCATCCGCGATCGCCTGGTGCGTTCGACCGACGCCTAGCCGTTCAATTTGATCAGACGACTCTCGAAGTCCAGCGGTGTCGGTCAATGTTACGGGGAAGCCATTGATGCTAATTGATTCTGTAAGGCTATCACGCGTCGTGCCCGGAATATCAGTAACGATAGCTCGATTGGATCTTACTAAAGCATTGAACAAGCTAGACTTACCGACATTTGGCCGACCCGCAATGGTGACCCGAAGGCCATCGCGTAACAAGTGTCCAACCCCAAATGTTTGCGCCAGACCGGCAAGGTTCCCAGCAATCTCCAGCAAGCTATCATGCAGCTTTTCCTTTTCAACTTCGGGTAGATCGTCCTCAACAAATTCGAGCGCTGATTCCAAAATCACAATCGCCTGAATCAGTCGCTCCTGCGTCTCATGCATTCGCTGTGAGAGCTCGCCCTTCAGTTGTCGCACAGCTTGCTTCGCTGCCGCATCACTACGCGCGGCGATCAAATCGCGCACGGCAATCGCCTGGCTCAAGTTGAGCTTCCCGTTTCCTAACGCCCTTAACGTGAACTCACCCGGTTCCGCGAGGCGTCCGCCAAACACGAGCACGTAATCGATAACCTGGCGCAGGATCACGGGAGATCCGTGGCAACTGATCTCAACTACAGCCTCGCCGGTGTAGGAATGCGGCGCGGCAAAGTACGACAGGACGGCCTGATCAAGAGCCACCGCCTCACCATCGGGCTGAAGGTTTCGCACCACAACCTGTCCCGGCTTCAGTGTGAGTTCCTGATCTCCGACAAGCGTCTTTACGATTTCAGTTGTGCGTGGACCACTGATTCGGATCACACCGATAGCACTGCGACCGGGAGCCGTGGAAAGTGCAACGATGGTGTCCATCGTGAATAAACCTGATTCGACCGGGTAGAAAAGCTATTTGGTGGGGGTCTTTAAACTGACTTTTAGCCGGCGGTCTTTGGCTTCACCGATAGACTCAGTATAGAGATCTTCAGTGTCCGCCAAAGTGAGATGGAGAATTCGACGTTCGTTGGCATTCATAAGGCCGAAGATAAACGGCTGGCCTGTCGAACGAACCTGAGCTGCAGCATGATGCGCCATGGCTCGCAGTTCCGCTTCTCGAGTCGCACGAAAACCACGCACGTCGCAGACAAGTCGCTCACCCCTGGCTAACTTTCTGCCGAACGCCTGGTTGACGATGTGCTGAACTGCTTCCAAAGCCTCGCCCCCCTCGGCCAGCAACAGTTCTGCATCGCCGCCGTCCAGATCGAGCGCCGCACCGTCATCGACTTGCTCAAGCGATACGCTTAGTTCAAGTCCGGACTTTGCAAAAACGTCTTGCAGGAATGCGACGGCTTGTGTGTACGTTTCATTCATCGCTAGTTCAAGGCGTTACGCTTTGGCTGGCGCCGGCGTCGGTTCCCCGTCAGTCTTCGTTAGGTAGTTAATTAGAAACTGTTGACTGAATCCTACGATATTTCCTACGAGCCAATAGACTAACAAACCCGACGGAGCGCCCCAAAGGACATACAACATGAAGAGTGGCATTCCGATGGCCATCATCTTACGTTGCATCGGATCTGCTGACGGCGCGGGGGTAATCAGTTGGAGAATAATCATTGTACCCGCCATCAGGAACTCCAGGATGTGAATCGGATCGCCGGCTGAAAGATCAGGTAACCAAAGAAAACTAGCCTGCCGAAAATCCAGGGAGATGGTAATGGCGCGGTACAGAGCAAACAGAAACGGCATCTGAATCAGTAATGGCAAACATCCCCCAAGCGGATTGCCTTCTTTCATCAGTCGCAGCTGTTCCATCTGCAGCTCTTTCAGCTTCGGATCATTTTGCTTCATCCCCTTGATCTTTTCCTGCAGTTCTTTCATGCGCGGCGCAAGCTTTTGAGCCTTCTTCATCGCTTTGGATGAACGCCATTTGAGGGGAAAGAAAAGCGAATAGATAACGATTGTGAAGAGGATAATCGCGACGCCATAGCTGTTGGTGATGCGATGCAGCCAGCGAATGGCTTTCAGGATTGGCACCGCGATCGGTCGCGACAGCCAGGTAAACCATCCGTAATCAATCAAGCCTTCCAGGTCGATTGGATGCCCGACCGCCGCGCTGATTTGCTGACTATCCTGAGTCAGGATGAAGTGGTCCTTCGGACCGACGTACAGAATTGTTTTCGCGCCATCTGTTGGAATCGGAACAATCGCTTCGGTTAGATAGCGCTTTTCGAGTGTGCCGTTCACCTTGAAATCGTATTGAACAGTGCGGAACTCGAGGCCTTCAAGTTGTTGCGAGGGAATTGCTGCCATGGCGAAATAGGTGTCGCCAACCGCAGCCCAATCAATCCTGCCCGGCAGAGCCAGGCGGTCCGGCGAAGCCTTGTTTTCATTTATCGCTGCCGCAGTGTGACGTTCAACCTGGTTATTGACCGAAGCGATCCCTTCAGGGGCAACTGAGTAGAACGTGTAATGCTTAATGCCCTGGTCGCCAATACTTGGTCCAATCTTCAATTTTGCAGGAACCGCTTGTCCGCCTCGTTGAATGTTCAACTCCAGATCCACCGCGTAGCTATTGGCATCGAAGGTCAATTTCTTAGTGACGTCTAAACCGGACCCGCCGTCTCTCACTGAAAAGTTGACTGTCTTTCTCTCATTGCCGTTGAGGGTCAACTCGACGTCGCCGGCAGGTGAATCGACTCCTTCCACTAAATAACTACTATTCGACAGTGTGGCATCCAGGGCGGCGTCCCCGGTCAAAACCTGAAGCGGCACTTGCCTCGGTTGGCGGTTGAGACTTTCTGGGGAAATCAGTTCCAGGGGCACGGGATTGTTTTTGTTCCCCGCGACCGAATAAATTTCGCGACCGCTGTCTTTATTCTTCTTGATGATCCAACTGACAACCTCAGCGCCCGTGCTATCGAGTTTCGCTTCGTAAAGGGGCGTTTTGATAGTGACTACCCGCTTTGCCTGGGGTTCCGCCTGCGGCGGAACTACACTCGCGGGACTACGGCTCGGCACAGGAGTCGCCGCGACGGGAGTCGCCGTGGCCATTGGGTCGGCCGGAGAAGGAGATGCGCTTGCTGAAGGTTGAGTTACTGTAGG
>Ga0079218_10000518_pt1 | contig 11692 bp, 11 predicted proteins | sample NCCompost_FD_77181 | JGI IMG/M metagenome (GOLD analysis project Ga0079218, IMG submission 77181) | Agricultural soil microbial communities from Utah to study Nitrogen management - NC Compost | ecosystem: Environmental > Terrestrial > Soil > Agricultural land | place: USA: Utah | collected... | reverse complement strand
GCCGAACCTTGACCCCGGAGTCGTGCTCGCAATGTATTTTGAGTATGACACTGGCCTCATGGCGTTGCTGGAGGATTTATCCTGCGCCGTGGTCAACCGTCTCGACGGCGGCATGTCGAACAGTAGTAAGACTTATCAGGCGTTGATTGTGCGCGAGTGCGGTTTATTAACACCGCCCACACTTGTTACGAATGATCCCCATGCCGCACGCAGCTTCTATGAGGATTACCACGGGGAAGTTATCTACAAGTCACTAAGCGGCGTACGCTCCATCGTTCGCCGTTTGGATCAAGAGCAGTTGGCACGTCTGCCTTTACTCCGCCACGGTCCAGCTCAGTTTCAGGCATTCATACCGGGAGACAATGTTCGAGTGCACACAGTGGGCGAGCAGTTGTTCGCAACAAGAGTGCATTCGGAAACAGTTGACTACCGTTACGCCAGTCGCGAAGGAGGCGCCGTAGAAATGGAGCCGACTACCTTGCCGCCAAACGTTGCGGAGTCGTGCTTGCGACTGGCCCACCAACTCGATCTTTTGTTTACAGGCATCGATCTAAAAGAAACTCCCGAAGGCGATTACTACTGCTTTGAAGTTAATCCATGCCCGGGGTTCTTATATTATGAGAAGCACACCCACCAGCCGATCAGCGCGGCACTTGCCGAGCTGCTCCATCACGGATTACCCGCACCACTCAACCACGAGAGGACCATGCCTATGAGATGAATACACCCGCCCATCCAAAAGCCTGGCCATCTAGGCCAGATTTAAACTCACCAAACTCCATCACATATTTAGGAGGACACGACGATGGCAAAGGATGATCAAAGCAAACCAGGATACGAACAACCCAAAGAGCCGTTTGTTTCCAAGGAAGACCGCCCGGAAGTGAAGATTAGCCTCGACACGCCACTCAGCGAACTGCGCGTGCGGGAGTTGTCTTCAATCGTGGGCCAGATAATTGGCAAGAATCCATTCGAGGTTGGCAAAACCCCGATAAAGGATTTCTTCGATAAGCCCTTTCCAGAGGTCGTCAAAGACTTCGTCAAAGAAAGCAAGCCCGAGGTTGGGGAGAAGACCTTGAAATATGAGAAGCCCGAGAAGTTCGAGAAGCACGAGAAGTTCGAGAAGCCCGAGAAGTTCGAGAAGTACGAGAAACGTGAAATTAAAGAGCTTAAGGCTGAGAAAATTGAAATCGATGGAGTGTTCGATCCCGGAAGGGAAATTGGTCCGGATCCGAGATTCGAAAAACTGATTGAGGCTGTTTCCGGTCTCTCGACTAAGGTTACTCAGCTTGCCAATCAGATGGAGGAACTACGGAAAAAAGTTTCAGGCTAGAGTCAACAAGTGCAGTCAAAACTGCGTGAATCTGCTGACGGAAAGTAAATCCATCACGACCACGGTGCGGACTTGCGGAGGTTCCGAATTTCGACAGAGATAAGCCCCGCGTCGATGTCACTCAGCGTCAGCCGACAGTCTGTGCGCGAGTGAGAGACAAAGATACTGGACGTCCTCAAGAGGTTATTGATCTGCCTTGTCGGATGCATGGTGAACAAAACCTGCCGCGGGTCCCTTTGAGCCGGCGACAGCCTGAGACAACTTGTGCGGGCGGTCTTAATAGGCTGCCCGCTTTCCTGTTGATGTTAGGGTCTTTACGCTCAAGCATGCCGATTGGCGATTTACGATTGCCAATTTCACCCGCAACGAACGGAAGCAATGCGCAATCGGCAATGTAATGTGTTGACGCCCGAGATTGGTCTGGTTAGCATCTGACAATGTCCACTAACAAGCCCGATGAGGGACCGATTGATTATTATGAAGTGTTGCAGGTCAACACGAACGCTGAGCAGGAGACGATCGATCGCGTCTACCGTTTGTTAGCGCAGCGGTTTCATCCAGATAATCAGCAAACCGGAGATGAGGATCGCTTCCGCACACTCCTGGAAGCTTACACTGTGCTGAAAGATCCGGAGCAGCGAGCGCGTTATGACATACAGCATCAGCAGCGCCGCAAGGATCGCTGGCGACTCGTGGCCAGCGGCGCGCAAGCCGAGAACGATTTCGAGATGGAGCAGGTCGTCCGGCTTACCGTGCTCGAGGCCCTTTACACCAAGCGACGTTTAGAGCCGGAAAACCCCGGAATATATTTTAGGGAGTTTGAAAAGCTGACGGGCATGCCGCGGGAACATCTCGAGTTTACCCATTGGTATCTGCAACAAAAGAGATTTGTGACGAGCGATGACCATTCACGTCTACTCTTAACAGTGGAGGGCGCGGAATATTTGGAGCAGAGCTACCGCAGCAACTTGCAGCAAAAGCGCCTGAAAGCTCCCAAGGGATAGGTGACTGCACTTGCCCATCGAGGCCTGGCGATTGCCGATTAGCAGTCAGCAAAGGAATCAAACGGCAATGGGCAGTTTGGCAATGGGATTCGATACCTTAACAGGCAGTCGTGAACGGCTGCCTGTTTTTGTTATGAGCCATGCTTTGCTGAGTTGCACTACCAAATCCTGGTCGCGACCTTCCCGGTTCTGGCTTTGAGTGGTATCGATTCCACCCCGGCAACCTGCATTAGCACGCGTTGTGTCGCCAACCTAGCCACGCCTTACTTACTCAGCTAGAATCCGACGCGAATTAAATTGCTGCCAAGTCACGACTTCCACAATTCGCATGAGCCCCCCGCTTAACGCAGGCACAAGACTCGGCCGCTATGAGATTCATTCGTTGCTAGGCACGGGTGGTATGGGCGAGGTCTATCTCGCGACCGACACGTAACTCGATCGGCCCGTGGCAATCAAGATTCTGCCGGCGGACGCCACCGCCAACCAGCATCGCTTGCACCGCTTTATGCAGGAAGCTCGTGCCGCCTCAAAGATCAGCGGCACGCACGTCGCGCACATCTACGAGATTGGCGAAGCCGAGGGTCTGCAGTTTATCGCCATGGAGTACGTCGAAGGTAAGCAACTGGCCCAGCGGATCACCGAACGCAAACTCGCGGCTGCGGAGGTGGCCCGTATCGGAGCGCAAATCGCCGAAGCGCTGGAAGAGGCGCACGCGCGTGGCATCACTCACCGCGACATCAAACCACAAAACGTCATCATAGTGCCCCGCGGCACGGTGAAGGTGTTGGACTTTGGCCTGGCAAAACTGACAGGAGCCAGCGGATGGCGGCCAGCCGCGCAAGCTAACGGATTTCAAGACCGACTACATTTACCGCCACGCGTGGTCCGCGACGGTAAGACTCTCACCCTCGCGCGCGGACGCCCCAAGTTTGACGTGGTGCTGTTGAAGGATCAGAGATAATGATGGGCTAGCGCTACTGACGCTGGGTCCAGCGAATGCGAACGACTAAATGTTGTAGCCTATCGACTCTCTCCTTCGCGCCGCAGTTCCTCTTCCAAGGCCATGAACAGTGTTCCGGCTTCGCTTAGGATCTCGTAGCCGATCACTTCACCTGAGTCATACCCTTGCACAATCCGGCCTTGACCTCGCTTGGTGGTGACGCGTTCCCCCTTCTTAAATTTGAAGACCGTAGTGGCATCCGCATCGTCCAACGTCTTAAGGCTGTTGCGCCACCCGTTCCCGGCGCGCCAGTGAATGTGAAACGGCCCGATCCCGTGAACTTGCACGATGGCGGCTTCGGGGGTGAAGCCGAACATTGTGCTGCCCTTCGGGATGAAAGCATAACTGCCAGCTTTCAACTCTTTCATTGCTGAGTAATCGAATTTGTCTCCGACACCAAAGTACAGCGTCCCCTGGACCACAGTAATGTGCTCATCGATCGGATGCCGGTGAGGAGGAATAACCCCGCCCGGCAACTCACGAATTCTAATAACGAAGGGCTCTCCGGCTTTCTCAGGATCGCCGAAAAGGATCTCGACATCCTGAGACATAGGAGCAATCGGAACGAATCGGTGGGTGCCCGTCTCTTTCGACTGTCCCAACACCCCCACTGCCTGCAGGAGAAGCAGGAAGGCAACTAAAGCTAACTGGATCTGTTTCTTTGGCAACACAATCACACCTCCATGAGATGAATCCTGCTAGAGGACGATTCGAATCACCTCACCTGAGCCACTAAAGATGCTCCTATTGGTGACGTATACGTTTCCGTCCGGCCCGATCACGACTCCACCTGGCGCAAAGAGTTCGCCCTCAGTAATCTCTGAGCGCGTGCCGTCAGGGGCAACGCGAATCAAGGCTCCGGTCCAATCGTTTAAGATAAAGGCGTCGAGCAATCCATTTTTCGCGAGCTCAAGAACATAAAGGGATCCGTCTGGTGCAAAGGCAACGTCAATGATCGCGGTGAATCCTTCGGCATAAACTTCTGGAAGACCGCCATTAGCTGGTACTCGATAGACGTTTGCCCCGCCCACCGGAAAGGGAAAGCCGGTGAGTTGACCAACGTAATAACTTCCGTCTGGGCCGATGGCAACGGATGTCGGAACCGTGTCCATTGGAATCTGAGTACCAGGGGGAAGGTCGAGGAAGGGTGGAGCGTCGACCAGGCGATCGGGAAACGTCGCGAGAGTCGTAATCGTACCGTTCGCCCCGACTTCGTTGAGTGCATTTCCTCCCGCGTCCGTGAAAACACTTTTGCTGGACAGGGCCAGAATGCCATAGGGGTTAGAGTCCTGCTCGTCACCCGTAGGGTTTACCGTGGCTTATACAGAGAGATCAATGTACGACGATGCCATCGCCTCTTTGCAAAAGGCAATAGCGCTCTCGGGGGACAGTCCCGACGAACCAGCGTCGCTCTCCTACGCATATGCACGCGCGGGGAAAATCCCGGAGGCGCGGAAGGTAATGGACGATTTAGAGAATCGAGCGAAACGAACCTATCTCTCTCGCTCAGTGGTAGCAATCATGTATGCGGGGCTTGGTGATCGAGACAAAGCGTTTGCCTTGCTCGACAGGGCTTGTGACGAGCGAGATGGCCTGCTGGTTTTTCTAAAAGTGGAACCGTCCTTTGATCTGCTCCGCTCTGATGCTCGATTCGAACGCCTGCTGCGACGCGTAGGCTTTCCACAATAAAATTAAGCAAAACCGTGTAGAACTCTGACTTGGATCCCGGATTGGAAACCGCAGGCTTGTTTAACATGGTGGGGAATGAAACTGACCCGTCATCAAAGTAAGCCTCCCGTTGCAGTTATCTTTTACTATCGTTAAACTGTGCCTCCAGCCAGCGTTAGTTTTTTGCTAGGCCCAGACTTACGTTTCGCAGGGATTATTCATATAGGTTTGTTTTATGCTTCACGGAAATACGCCCCTACTTCCATCATCTACGTCTAACAAACTCCAGCCCGCGCGTCTGCTCGAGAACAGGTACGAAGAAGATTACGCCAAACCGTATCAGCGACCCCGAGAGCTGCTCGACTATCTTTCCGTTGTTCTCAACCGTAAGTGGCTGATCCTTACGCTGGTACTGGTTTGCACCACTATGGCCGCGCTCTATGTCGCTCAGCAGCCGCCTGTGTATGAAGCGACAACGGTGATTCGGATCGAGCAGCAAACAAACAATTTTCTGCAGACGAAGGAAGTCTTCTATACGTTTCGCAGCCCCGAATACTGGAACACTCAGATTCAGTCGTTGAGAAATCCTCATCTGATGTACCAGGTGGCAGCGATGCTTGACTTGCAGCACAACCGCTCGTTCCTGACAGAACCAAAGGAGCGTGGAATCGTAGCGGCTTTACGCCGGCTGAGCGGCCGGGGCGCGGCGCCGGCGACGAAACCGAGCGAGCCGGCTGCTAACGCGTCAACACAACCTGCGACTCTTCCTTCAGTAGAAAGCAATCCCGACACGTTCACTGTCGAAGAACAAAAACAGCTCGCCCCTTATGTTGCCGCGCTCAGCGCGAACCTGACGATCAATCCCGTCGAGGAATCGAACCTCGTCGCTATCAGCTTCAGGCACCTTGATCCGGACATCGCGATGAAGGTTGCCGACGCCGTGGCTTATGTCTTCACCAAGAACGATGTGAAGCGTGAAACGGCTGGCTCTCTAAACGCGTCTGACAAGTTGGCCCGAGAGATCGCCTCACTACAGCTTTCCATTCGCCAACTTGAAGAGCAGCGCATCAACTATCTAAAGAATCACGATCTGCCGCTCGGCCAGGCTAAGGGTCAAAATCTTACAGTTGAGCGACTGGGAACTCTAAGCGGGCAGCTATTGGCCAAGGAACACGAACGCAAGAACCTGCAGGCTGCCTACGAAGGCGCGCAGAAAGCAAAAGACATCTGGTCAATTCCCGAGGTTCATGAAGACAAAGAAATCAAAGAGTCGCGCAAGACTCTCAACGATTTAGAGCGACGGCGAGCTGAGCTGATGGTTACCTATACCGCCGAGTGGCCGGAAGTGAAAAAGATCGATGCTCAGATCAAGAACCTCAAAGCCGAGTTGGACAAGAGCGCTGGCGAGGCGCTGGCGATTCTGAAAGCGCGTTACGATGCTGCCCTTGAAGGGGAAAAGAAACTACAGCAGGTTTACGTGCAGGAACGCGGCGCGGCGAATCAACAGAGCCAGTCCGAAATCATGTTGAGCAGTCTTAATCAGCAGCTCGAGACCAACAAGCAGCTCTACAACACACTTTTCCAACATCAGAAAGAGATGGAGATCGCCGCTAACGGCAGATCTAATAGCATCACCGTAGCTTCACCGGCCTCTCATCCGGATGCGCCTTTGCCCCAGGGCCGACTGGGCAAAACGTTTATCGCATTTCTGCTTTCGCTTTCCTTTGGTGTTGGTCTCGCGTTTCTTCTTGATTACATGGACAACACGCTTAAGTCTGCCGACGACGTTGCGGTCCATTTGCAGCTACACACGCTCGCGATGATTCCCGGATCGCGGCGCCGGACGCTGACACGGTGGCGGCATAACGTGAAGCAGATCAGCAATGGCGGCGGAAGTGCGCTGGAGCTGACGAAAGAGATGAGGTCGCCAACGGCCGAGGCCTACCGCCAGCTGCGAACTTCCTTGCGCTTTTGCGCAGTTGGCGCTGCTCCCAAGAGAATCCTGATTACGTCCGGCCAGTCCGGCGATGGCAAAACGACAACTGCGATTAACGCGGCGATCACCCTCGCGCAGTCGGGCGCGGATGTCCTGTTGATAGACTGCGATCTGCGTCGCCCACGCGTACACGATCATTTTGGGATTCCCAATTCCGCTGGAGTAACCAACTACCTCTGCGGTCAGGAAACCAATATCGAAGAATTGTTGCAAGTGTACGAAGATGTTCCGAAGTTGAAGGTCATGACGGCGGGACCGATGCCAGCTAACCCGGCGGACTTCCTCGGCTCCGACGAGATGGCGAACCTTCTCAATATCGTGAGCGAAAGATTTACGCATGTAATTCTCGACTCGCCCCCAGCCAGCGCTTTCGCCGACGCGGCGCTGCTTTCCACCCTCGTTGATGGCGTCGTAATTGTGGTCGACAGCGGGCGCAGCTCACGCACGGTAGCGCGCCGGGTCAAACAACGTCTCACTCAAGTAGGCGCGCGGATTTATGGAGTAGTAATCAATTACTCTGATCTGGAAGGGGATGAGTATTACGCCGGTTACTATTCAGACTATTACGCGACGGACCAGGCCAACGACCCTGGTAAAACTCTCAGCGCAAATAGTGGCAACTAAACGCTCGCGGACGTTCCCTCCGTCTGATAATCGATTTCATGCATTGAAAAGAGTCGGGTCGAGAAAGGGGTTCGAGTAAGTATGTCGGAGTTACCTCGTTACAGATATTCTTCAACTTGAACGGAAAAAATTGACCGCCTCGGGTGGGCGGCGGGCATAGCAATTAATTCTTACGGCGTTCGTATCGGCCTGCGGGTTAATGAGCCGAAGTATTTGCAGGCGATGATCGACCGGCTTCCTCCAGGTTGGAAAGCTGCCGCGTCCCCCGTAGTTGTGAACATGTACTCCCTGCTGATAGGCAGTGAAGCCCGACGGCCAAACGTAAAACGCTTCAACTTGCTGTATGCGGGCGGAGTATTAGCTGCGCGGTCGCTGGATCCCGAGCTCGTGCTGCACAACTTCGAGTCTGACGTGCAAATCTATGTGGGAATTCTGGCCCGACGCAGAATTTTTGTGCACGCGGGAGTTGTCGAGTGGCAGGGACAGGCGATTGTGATCCCCGGACGCAGCATGAGTGGGAAGACGACCTTGACTGCCGAACTCGTGCGCGCTGGAGCTAGATATTACTCAGACGAGTACGCTGTCCTTGATGATCAGGGTCGCGTCCACCCCTATCCGCGACTACTGGGACTGCGGAGCCCGGGAGGGGCTGAGCAAACCAAGGTTACGGCAGAAGCTCTGGGGGGAACGGTTGGGGTGAAACCTTTGCCGGTGGGCATGATTGTCGTCAGCCAGTACAAAGCGGGGGCTCGCTGGCGCCCGCGTAAACTCTCGACCGGAGAGGGCGCACTTGAGGTCTTGTCCAACACTGTTCCAGCGCGTAATCGGCCGGAGGAATCGCTTAACAGTATTCAACACGCCGTGATGAATGCCGCGATTTTTAAAGGCCCGCGTGGCGAAGCTAAAGAGACGGCGGAATTTATTTTGCAATCCATATCCAAGCGTTGATGTGATAGTATCCGCCCTCAAACGCTGCAAACCGGGTTCCAGCGGGGCAGACTTGGCAAGGACGCTTTTGAAGAATGCAGCTAGATAACAGCCCAGAGGACAAAATATGAGACACGACCAAATAGTGCCGCGCGCGCGGAAAGTCGGCCTTATCGTTAAGAACCTGAACGACGAAGTTCTGGTTTACGATTTAGAGCGAAACAAAGCTCACTCGTTGAACTCCAGCGCCGCTTTCATTTGGAAGAAGTGTAATGGCCGCCGGACAGCAGGAGAGGTCGCTCAGGCCCTAAGCAAAGAGTTTAAGGTGCCGGCAGACGAGCAAACTGTGTGGCTGGCACTGGATCAGTTGAGTAAATTCAACCTGCTCGAAGCAAAAATCACCAGGCCCGCAGGAATGCCACAAATCAGCCGGCGACAAATGATGCGCCTTGGGGCGGCGGCAGCTTTCGCACTTCCTGTCATCGTCTCGATCGTCGCACCGACGACAGCGAACGCGCAAACGGCCATTAGTCCTTCGGTGTGCAACGCGCGACTTCAACCAAATTGCGGCGGAACTCCCTGCACTGGGGGCAGCGGTGGACAAACGTGTCAGCCCTTCGGCGCCGTTGGAGCCGGAGAACCGTGCAAGTGCCAATAGTTAGCCAATGGCCCTGAAGGACAGCGCCACATCGCGCGGAGAACTTGTGGCCGCGTTGCTCGCGGGCTCCTGGCGCCAACCACCTGACGAAACCAGTCTCTCAGCGACTGAGCTACTCAATATCACGCCCTTGCTTCTTGAATCGGGAGCAGGGGCGTTGGCTTGGCATCGCCTTCGAAATTCTCCTTTAGTAACAACTCCGCTGGCCGCCGAACTGCAACAGGCTTATCGCCTTCACGCGATTCAGGCTGCGGTTCATGAAAGCAACATCAAGCAGGTACTCCAACTCTTGCGCTCAGCAGCTGTCGAGCCGTTGCTGGTCAAGGGTTGGGCCATCGCGCGTGTCTATCCTGAGAGCGGATTGCGGCCCTACGGCGATATCGATCTCTGTGTATACCCAACGGATTACGTAAGAGCGCGAGAAGCGCTGCTCGATGCCGGCGATCGCTTTCCTGTAGATTTGCACAAAGGAACCGGATCACTCGACTACCACGATTGGGACGAACTCTTTTCCCGTTCCCAACTCCTGCCACTTGATGAGGCGTCAGTAAGAGTTCTCGCGCCCGAAGATCATCTGCGCGTCTTATGCTTCCACCTGCTGCGTCATGGCATCGAGCGCCCCATTGGACTCTGCGATATCGCAGTTGGCCTCGAGTCGCGCTCGGCGGACTTTGATTGGAGTAAGTGTCTTGGGAAAACTAAGAAGCATGCCGACTGGATTAGCTGCGTAATTGGACTGGCGAGGCAACTGCTCGGAGCGGACATCGGTGAGATTCCTTTTCCACTCAAGGACCACCAACCGCCCTGGATTGTCAGGACCGTATTGAAAGCGTGGAGTCAATCCTTCGCGAGCCACTTTACCCAACATGCGCCAATGGATTTTTATGCACATCATCCACGCGGGCTGGTGCAGGCTCTGGCCGCTCGTTGGCCAACGCCAATCGTGGGCACGGTTGGTGTCGGAGGATCTTTCAACCGGCTGCCGCGCTTCCCTTATCAGTTGGGCTATCTGCTGGTGCGCTCACTCCGGTTTATTAAGCAAGTGTCATAGCGCGGGCTACTCTGCCTCCGCATCCCATCACCGCCAACCCGCCAAGAAACGCCAAGGTCGCCAAGTGAATAAGACGAGCTTAGTACTTTGTGCTTAGTACTTTCTATTTGTTCCAGCAGCTCAGCCTTTAACTTCCCGCCCGCAAATTTCATGAGAACAAAGTTCAAAGCTCTTTTTCTTCTTGGCGCACTCTGCGTTTCTTTGCGCCTTGGCGGTAACTGCGTCACCGAGTTCAGCGTTTTTTCTTCGTCAGATCTCGCAACGCATCTTTACCAATCCAACGCGCTGCCGGTTCAGACGATTCGGCCAGGCGTTTGGCAACATCAATAGCAGCTTCTCGTACCGTCTGGCGTTTTCCGATCGCTCGAAGTGCCCAACTAACTCCCTTCTTAACAAAATTTCGATCATCAGGAGCAGCCTTCTCGATTAATGGTAAATAACGCAGAAACGATTCATCGTCGGCTGCCTTGTCATGCAGAGCAAGAGAGGCAAGCAAAGCGAAAGCTCCGCGCTTGATGAACTCTTCCTTCCGGTCGGCCCATTGTTCGACCTTGTCATACGCATATGGTGTGCGGTCGAAAAGATGAAAGCAGACCGTGTCGCAAATGCCCCAGCTGTCGAAGTCGCGGCACCAACGATCCATTTGAGCGGGTGTGACGCGCTGAGGTTCGTCCACAAAAGTTGCCAGCATCCGCGCCTCAAAATAACCAGATCTCCAAAGCCCAGCGGCGAGGTCATGGTTGCGGCCCAGATCCTTGGCCAGCTTGTGCAGTGTTCCTACGGCGATGCCAAACGCGTTGTCCGCCGGAAGAGCGTAACGTGCCAAGCCGTCGCGAGCGCTTTTGCTGCCCAGCCTCCGCAATTTATTGACAACCGCTGCAACGTCAGTCTCGGACGTGCGAGCTGATTTCTTCGCCGGCTTTTCCTTGCTGGTTTTCTTGCTGGCCGCCTCTTTCATTTGGCCGGCTCTGGCTCTTCTTTTTAAGGCGGCTTCGTTCTCAGCAAGCCGCGCTTTCACCAGTTTACGCACAAGTGCAACGGGCAACGGTTTCTCCGGCTGAAAACGAATGGTGCCCTTACTCAAGTCGTAGCCGTTAAGTTCATCCTCATAATTTTTCAATGTCGAACCTGTCATTAAATAAAAGCCCAGGTGGTTCGTGCTCGCGCCGAAACCGACGAGCATGCCGTTTTGCCGAAAAGCCGCCAGTCCGTAGCTGATGCTCTCTTCGGCCTCCGGAGCTACAGATTTGATTGTCTTGCGTAACTTCGCGAGCGGAACGCGCTGGCGGTCAGGCAGTGCGGCAAGGTACTCATCAATGGTTTTAGGTTTAGCGGCCACTGGTATTCTCCTGATGAATTTGAAGTGTGCAAGGAGTTGTCCAACGTCCAATGTCCAAAGCCCAACGTCCGTGCTTCATAGAAATCTTCGAG
>Ga0079218_10000517_pt1 | contig 11694 bp, 5 predicted proteins | sample NCCompost_FD_77181 | JGI IMG/M metagenome (GOLD analysis project Ga0079218, IMG submission 77181) | Agricultural soil microbial communities from Utah to study Nitrogen management - NC Compost | ecosystem: Environmental > Terrestrial > Soil > Agricultural land | place: USA: Utah | collected... | reverse complement strand
TGCATCTTCGGCGGAGTGATAGATGTTCCGATCTATCCGACGTTGGTGCCGCCGCAGGTCCGGTACATCCTGAAAGATTCGGGCGCGTCGGCGCTGTTCATCGAAGGCCGCCAAAAGTTTGACGAGCTGAAAGAGATTCTTGCCGAGTGTCCGCAGATTAAGCAGATCGTTTATTTCGATTCTGACGGCATGAGTGCGGCTGAAGGTTTGTCACTTGCTGAGATCGAGAAGCTGGGCCGTGAATTTCAACAAAACAATCCCGGCTTGCTCGATCAGTTGGCGCGCGAGATCACGCCTGACGATCTGGCGACGATCATCTATACCTCCGGCACGACGGGTGAACCGAAAGGCGTGATGCTGACGCATTCGAACCTCGTCACGAATCTGATCGACTCGTCTGGTCATCTTTCATTCGGCAAACAGGACATCGCTTTGTCGGTGTTGCCGCTGTCGCATGTATTTGAGCGACAAGCGATGTACATGTATTTGTATCGAGGGATGGCCGTTTATTTCGCTGAGTCGTTGCAGACGATTGGTCCAAATTTGCGCGAAGTGCGTCCGACGGTGCTCGTGGGTGTGCCGCGAATCTTTGAAAAGATCTACGCGCGAATTCAGGAGCGCGCGGCGGAAGCGGGAAAGACCGCGGCGATGTTGCTGTCGTGGTCAGTTTCAGTGGCGCGTGAGTACGCGCACTACACTGTGGAGCACCGGCCCGTGCCTTTGCTGCTGAAACTCAAGCATGCGATTGCGTCGAAACTCGTTTTTGCGAAGTGGCAGGCGGCGTTCGGTGGCCGAATGCGCTTGTTGGTATCGGGTGGCGCCGCACTGCCGGAAGATCTTGCTTACATCTACATTGGCGCGGGTATTCCGATCATTCAGGGTTATGGGTTGACGGAAACATCGCCTGTAATCACGACGAGTCGCATCGAGGAGAATCGAGTCGGGACTGTCGGGACGGCGATTCCGCACGTTGAGATCAGGATCGCAGCTGACGGGGAGATTGAAATACGTGGTCCAAACGTGATGCGCGGCTATTACAACAAGCCTGAAGAGACGCGCGCCGTGTTTACCGATGATGGTTGGTTCAAGACGGGCGACGTCGGCAATCTCGACGCGGATGGGTTTCTGCGCATCACCGATCGCAAGAAGGAGTTGTTTAAGACTTCCGGTGGTAAATACATTTCACCGCAGCCGATCGAGCAGGCGCTCAAAGCGTCGCGTTTTATTAATCAGGTGGTGTTGATCGGCGCAGAGCGAAAGTTTGCGGCGGCGTTGATCGTGCCGGTGTGGGAGCAGTTGGAGTCGTACTGCAAGTTGAAGGGAATTGAAGTAAAGAGCCGGCGTGACTTGCTCGAGCACCCGCGGATCATCGATCTGATGCAACGACAGATTGAGCGGCTCACTCCGAACCTCGCGCGCTACGAGAAGATCAAAAAAGTTGCGCTGCTCGAAAACGAGTTTACGATCGAGAGCGGCGAGCTAACTCCAACGCTAAAAGTTAAGCGTAGAGTGATCGATCAAAAATATCGCGACGTGATCGAAAAGCTCTACGGCGAAGGCGTTGGCTAATTCTCAGCCCGACGTTGCTTCAACCCTGGGATCCAAGTTGGTAAAGATTGTAAAACGCTGCAGGCGTTTGACCGAATCGAACTCCTTCAGAGTTCAAGAACAAAGGCATACAGAAAACCCAGGGTTGAGACAACCCTGGGCTGATAATTGGCCAACGCCTTTGGCGTACGTTCACTTGCCCGGCTTCGGATCGCTCAGGCGCATGGATTTCACGATTCTGTCGGCGGCGGCTTCGCCCTGGCGTCGCAACATTGCTTCGCGGTAACTCGGCAAACTCATACCTGGCCCGGATGGTCCAACCGTTATCGGCCCCTTGCGATTGCCCTGGTAAGTCCGCCCGCTGGCCATCACCTTTGCTGTTTCCGGTGCGAAAACAACATAGTCGAGTTCAAACTCGATGTATCCCGAACCGTCTGCTGAATAGAGGACTTCTTCTATCAAACTCACCAGCACGACGTAAGTCGTCTTTCCTGACTTTGCTTTCTCGATAGCTTCACCACGACTCACTTCGCGCAGCGACACGTCGACGTCCAACGATGTTCGTTTGCGCAACTGATCAGCACAGCCCTGCGTGGCGGCGTCGTGCATGCCGAGCGAAGCGCGAGAGACATTCGCTCCGCGGTGACCCGTTGCGACGAAGAAGTTCGGCGCGTTTTCGTCTCGCTTCGGCGTGGGTTTGGGCGTCGGTTCGGGAGTCGGCGTTGGGACGGGCGCGACCGAAGGCGGCTTCGCTTGTCTCCTGCCGGATTGTGCGTTCGCCGTTGCCAGACAGCAGAGCGCGATGAGAAGAGCCAGGGAGACGCCAAACGTAATTCCAGGTCGTCTTAATCTCATATGCTTTTTGCTCGAGGAGAGACGGCGCGGTCGATTATCGTGCTTTAAACGGACGGCCAATTGTAACACTAGCCGCGAAAATTCGAAGATTGTTTTGCTACACTCGGGGCGTCAGTATTCTAATCTCCAGTCCGATGACCGAGTCTCCGATAACTTTAAAGATAACGAGGGTTCGCGATCAGGCGCGTTTGACGCGGTCTTTTGATCTTTATCCGGTTGACAACCAGCGCCGGATAGATTTCATTCCCGGTCAGGTCGCAATTCTCGGCGTCGCCGGCGAAGAACCCGCTTATTTCGCCTTTGCGAGTGCGCCCGAAGACGCGGAGCTCGAAGTGCTCGTAAAATGCAAACTCGGCGCGAGCAAAATCCTTTACGATTTGCACGAAGGCGACGAGATCAAGCTGCTCGGTATCGCGGGCAAGGGTTACGACCTCGCTCGACGAAAACATCGCGACCTCATTTTTGTCGCCATGGGCACGGGGGTGGCGCCGTTACGTTCAGCTTTGCGCCACGTCTTGAAAAATAAAGCCGATTTCGGAAAACTGTTTCTGCTTTACGGGGCGCGCACGCCCGAAGATTTTGCTTATCGCGATGAAGTGCAAAGTTGGGCCGACGCGGGAGTCGATCTGCGCCAGGTGATTTCGCGTCCTGACGGGCACGACTGGTCTGGCCCAACAGGTTATGTACAATCATTGCTGGACCACGTGCTGCCGGATCTGTCGTCGCCTGTTGCCTTGATGTGCGGTTCGCGCGAGATGATCGAGGAAACGCGGGAACGACTCGAAAAAATGGGATTCAACGGGGATGAGATCCTGACGAATTACTAACCCACAACGAGAGAGAAGCTTATGCATCGCGCACTACTGTTATCTTTCGCCCTCGCACTGACACTCACTGGCTGCGCAAACAATGAAAAAGCACGCGCGGACCTCGTGCGTTTGAATATCGACTACACCGAGTCGAACTTCATCGAGAGCGCGCGACAAGGCAACGCCGAAGCAGTGAAGCTTTTCCTCGATGCCGGTATGGATACGGAGGCCAGGACCAGGGACGGACAAACAGCGCTGATGGTTGCGGCGCAGGCAAATCAGGTCGAAGTTGTTAAGTTACTGCTGGCAGCTGGCGCGGATGTAAACGGGAAGAACAAGTATGACGGGACGGCGCTGATGTCCGCGGCGTGGAAAGGTCACGCAGAGGTCGTGGACCTGCTGCTCGCCGCAGGACCAGACCTCTCGATTAAAGATAACCGCGGCATGACCGCGTTGATGTTTGCCGCCTGGGAAAACCACGCGGGAATCGTGAAGGCGCTGTTGAACGCGGGCGCTGAAGCGAATGCCACCGATACAAATGGTTGGACCGCTCTCATGCGCGCGTCGTTCAAGGGGTATTCAGAATCGGTTATCGCTTTGCTGGATAAGGGCGCCGACGTGAACGCACGGAACAACGAAGGCAAAACAGCCTTGAACGTCGCAGAGGAACAGCGCCAAACGCAAATCGTGGGACTCTTGAAGGACAAAGGAGCCAGCCAATAGACACCCGTTTTCTCTGCAACCTCACATGTGGACCAACCAGCAATTTCGTCATATAAAATTTCGTTGACTTTTTGGCCCATTCGATGGTAAACGACTGGGCCACGCACGCATTGCTCTTAACTTCTCAACTCTCTTATTGAGAAGCTTCAATACTCACCGGTCCCAGAACCTGACGAGAGAAGAGCTTAAACGTCAGGATCAATCAACTAGCTCTTAAGCTGGATAGCAGTACGGCCAACCTAATACGGCCATTTGCGCCAGCCACTCGAACCATCAGGGCTACCAGGGGTCAGTCCGCAAGGAAGTACAGCACAAAGTTTCACTAACTCTGGTTTTCCCAGACTGGGGTAAGTGTATGCGTTGGTCCAGCCTTAACCGGCTTGGCCCACGTAGGGATACAAACGTGCGCAAACCTCATGAGGAGGATGGTATGAAGATCAAGGCACTGAAGCTAATGACTTTGGCTTTTCTGCTAATAGCATGCGCGCTTCCGGTGCTCTTTCTAAGTGGCAGCACGTCTTCTGAACCCGACCCATCACAAGCAGGCCTGGGTTTCGGGAGTGTCGAGACGTTCGACGCCAACTACAAAGAGTGGGAAACGCAGTACGAGAAAAACGGCGGCGACAAAAACATGGTCCTGGCCATGGGCTGGTTCAAGGGACTTTCAACCGCCCACTCCTACGCGAGTGGTCTGGCTAAGTTCAACCTGGTTGACGGAAACGTCACCTTAGCAATCAACGGACTTTCCAAAGATGAAGGGTGGGACGTTTGGATGGTCGATAGTGCCGCTGGTCGCAGCATCGGTCTCGAAAACGACGACAACATGCTGCGGATTGGTGCGTTAACTCACGAAAAAGATGTTTCCACTCTTGCCGCCAGTCTCGGCAAAGACGCTTTCACGAAGTTCAATATGGACCTGGTGATTGTCACGAGGGCCGGCAAGACCCCCCTCGAAGATCGAACGCTAATCGGTACTACGTCGCTTTTCCACCGTGTGTACCGGAGCAAGCAGCAGGGACAATATGGAGTTCTCGCCGATGCGGATCCGATTCCTGCCGAGCCCGACAAGCGCGGGTTCTTGCAGAGCATTGCCGATCTGATAAGTCCGACTGCGTCAGCGCAGATCGGACCGAACCCGAATCCCACAACTCCGCTTCACTTTTCTATCAGACGCGGCCGTCAGAGTTTCTTTAACGAAACCTTTAACGGAAACGGGCGAACTTGCGGGACCTGTCATCGCGAGAACGGCAACCTGACCATCGATGCAGAATTCATCGACGATCTGCCGCCTAACGATCCGATATTCGTCGCAGAGTTTGTGCCCGCTCTGGCTAACAACTTCGAGAATCCGGTGTTGATGAGGAAACTCGGGTTGATTCTGGAGAATCCTGACGGGTTCGGTAACCTGGCCAGCAACTTCGTGATGCGTGGCGTGCCCCACACTCTGGCGCTGCTGCAAAACACGCTTACCCCCGTTGCCGGTGGAGGCGATGGAACAACAACGCCTCCGAACGAGAGAACTGGTTGGGGTGGTGACGGCGCGCCGGGAACGGGAACTCTTCGCGAGTTCATTATCGGTGCGATCACTCAGCACTATCCAAAGACACTGAACCGCCAGGCGCCCGGTGATTTTCGCCTGCCCACAACGGGTGAACTTGACGACCTCGAGGCTTTCCAAAAGTCTCTCGGCCGCCGAGCAGACCTGGATCTGGCGGCTATGAAACCGAAATTCAGGAACGAAGTCGTCCGCTTAGGAGTCGACATCTTTAACAATGGCGGCTCTGTTTTAGGTGGCTCGGATGAAGGCGCCGGCAAGTGTTTCTTCTGTCACTTGAACGCGGGGGCCAGCGATTTCTTCTTCCCTGGCCAGAACGCAAACTTCAACACCAACGTTGAAGGTTTGCCTTCGCAACCGGCGGATCTCGTGACACCGGCCCAACTCAATCCACCGGACGGCGGTTTCGGTCAATCGGGCATCTCGCCAACCGGCGGCATCGGCAACGGCTCGTTCAATACGCCGGTGCTGGTGGAAGCGGCGGACACTGGTCCATTCTTCCATAACAACTCGATTGAGACGATTGAGGGCGCTGTTGATTTCTATAACAGCAGGGCATTCAATGAGGCTCCCGGCTTCGGATCGTTAATCGGTGGCGTCAGGCTTGAAGCTACCGAGGTCGTCGCCGTCGCCGCGATGCTGCGCGTGATCAACGTGCTGGAGAACGAGCGATCAGCTCGGGACCTGATTAATCGGCTCAAGGTCGCCACTAACGACAACCAGATTGAAACGTTGGCGGAACTGGCGATCGCCGAAATCGACGATGCGATTGAAGTGCTCGTCGGAGGCGGGTTGCACAGAAAGGCGCAAAAGGAGTTTACGCGCGCCAAGAGAAACGTGAGAATGGCCGCAGACGCCACAACGAACAGTCAAAAAATCTCTGAAGCCAATCAGGCCCTGGGTTTTCTGACCTCGGCTAAGAACGACATCATCGACCCGTAACGTCGCTTTTTCTCCGGCGGATATCGCCGGGAGTGACACTAGCAGATGCAGACGATGGAGTGTGGACCATCGTCTGCATCTTTTTTATTTGCCAAATCCGTGTTATGGGATTCGGATCAGCGAAACGAAATTGACTACAAATGTCATTGATCGTTAAGGAGAGTCTTGGCAATGCGTTATCGCGGTTTTATCAGCTACTCAAAACACGACCAGAATCACGCGAAGCGCCTGCATTCGGCGCTGGAAACCTATCGCGTACCTAAAGGCATCGACGTGCCGGTTGAGCAAAACCGCCGGCTTGGACGCTTCTTTCGCGACGACGACGAAATGGGCGCGTCCGTCGATCTGGGCGGCGCGCTCCGCGATGCACTCGAAGGCTCAGAGAACCTTATCGTCATCTGTTCACCCCACGCTGCCCGATCGAAATGGGTAAACGAGGAGATACGGCACTTCAGAAGCAGCGAGCGCGCCGATCGCATTTTTGGGGTCATCGTTGACGGAACGCCGAACTCCGACGATCCCGCGCAGAACTGTTTTCCTCCCGCACTGGCTGCGCCGGCCGCAAGCGAAGAGCTTATTTCAGAACGACACGCCGAGCCGCTCGCGATCGACCTGCGCAAGGAACCATTTCAACGCGCGCGCATCCGTCTAGTGGCCGGATTGCTGAAGATCCCGTTCGATGGTCTATGGCAGCGTGAAAAGAGACGAACAATGCGGCGCCGCGCAGTCGCCGCGGTCGTGAGCGTCGCATTGCTGTCGATCATCGTCGTGCTGGGGTACCGTTGGCGTCAGGCGAGCGCAAACGCGGAGGCACAAAGAGCAAACGCGGAGGTACAAAAAGCAGCCGCGCAAGCACAAAGAATCGATAAGGAGCTGGTGACAGTGCGAGACGATCTCGCTTCTGAACGCGTCGAGCCGGCACTAAAGCGGCTCCAAAGTCTTACGGCTGAAGGACAGCGAGGCGCGGTTGAAGAAGTATTGAAGTCAACCCTGTCGTGGGTGTCATCGCCGGCTGAACTTATCAAAGAGATCAAGCCGCCCGCATTTATCTCAAACGGCACGCAGACTCTTTTTCTTTCCGCCAACGGCAGCCGCCAACCGGTGAACATTCACCAACCGTATCGCCGCATCCTGTCGTCGGATCGACGATGGCTCTTGATTCTGGGCGCCGACGAAGCGGTGATGCTCGACGTCGCAGACGGACGAGAGCTGGCCCGAACGCCTTCAAATCAAATTGAATGGTTCGGCGAAGCGTTTGAAACCGGCAGTGGTTTACTGATAGTGACGGGCCGTTACAGTGGTGGAAACAATATCAGCTTCCGCGAGTCGTTTCTGGTTTTTGCTCCGCAGCGCAAAAGTCTTACGGTCTTCAGTAAACATTGGGATGGACCAGAGAAGCGATATCAATATCGATTCATTCAACCGTTGTATGTAAGCAGCGATTGTCAGAGTTTCGGAGTGGTAACGGAAAACTTTTCCTACGGGGACCGGGAAGCTGCGCCCGCTGCGACGGACATGTTCTTCATTTCAGCCGACACGAATGGCTTGAAGCCGTCGCCATCGCCTGAATCGATCGAGGGGTGGAAGGCCGCGCAGCTTTTCAACGAAAGCGATCAACTCGGATTGGAGCGTTATAAAGCCGGCGACTCGACGCCGTCAAACTCCGGTTGCAAGGCGCCGGCTTCCGATTCTGCGCAGCGCGACTCGGAGCAGATTCTAACGGGCCCCGTTCGTCCCATCGGGTTGGAAGGTTTCTGGGAACCGGAAGCGAGGTGGAAAGCGATCGGAAATGTCGAGGCGCCGTCTCCCGACCAGTTGCGCGATCGGGAAACTGTGAGCGGAGATCCATGTCCTGAGCGTGGTTGTCCCGTTCAGGATCCTCTGGGCGGAACGCGGTCTTTCGAAACCGGCTTTGATGCGACAAGCGTTACCCCACCGCGCGGAGTGCCTAAAAGCGATCAATCGTTCGACCGTGTCGACGGCCAGTTGGTGTACGCCTATTCCGGTCAGGCAAGTGGCGGGTTCCTCTCCGCATGGTGTCGAAAACTCGGTGCAAAGGCAGTGTGCCTGAGAGAACCATCGGGGGCGGAGTTCATTGACGATCTGACTGATTTTGAACTGCGGTCTCCGTTGGGGCGCTTCGTCTTCTACCCGCAGGGTTCGTACGAGGGCTTTCGCTTGTACGACCTGCTGACGATGCGAAACGTTACTCCGAAAGGACCGGAGTACTTAGCCTCAACCTTTTGGGCCGATTTCAGTCTCGACGAGAAGCGTCTCTTCGTGACGATGAATGGACGATTGCTGATCTTCGAGCCGCGAGGTGATGGTCCATGGCAGCTCGTCAGCGACGGCGCGCCGGTCCAGGTTCCGGCACTCACCGCTACTAAAGACGACAGAGTCGTTGGACTGCTGGCGATTGACGACAACAGCTTGATCGCCGTTCGCAGCAACGGAGTAATCTCGCGATTTGATTGGCGGACTGGTCAGCAATCATGGGGACGGACGATCGGTAATGTCGGTGAGGTCGTTCGCGTGGTGATTTCAAAAAATCGACGATTCGTTTTGCTGGTGGGCCGTGCAGGTGGGCGGCTCCTGGATACAAAAGACGGGCTGGTGATGTCGGGCGTGCTCGTACCGCCACCCGCAATGAACGGTTCGGTCGAGATTCTTCAGGCCCTCAGTCAGGCGTTCGTCTCCGACACCGGAACCATCGAAGTGACGGCGGGCGAAAAGCGTTACCAGCGTGAGCCGATTACTTTCAACGGAGATTTGCAGGCGCGTCTGGAGGCGGTCCTCGCCGGCGGCATCGCGAGCGGATCGAACTAACGCGCGGTGCGGTTTAATTAACCCGGTGCGTTTTACTCGTAACGCAACGCGACCAGCGGATCGACTTTCGTTGCACGTCGTGCCGGAATGTAACACGCGAGCAACGTCGCCAGGATCACACTAAGCGCCACTGCTCCGAACGTCATCGGATCAGTCGGAGAGACTTCAAACAGCAAACTCGACATGAGGCGTGTCAACGCTAACGCGCCCGCCAGCCCGATCGTCAGACCAAGAGTGACGAGCAACATTCCACTCCTCAACACGAGCTTCAGCACGTCGCGCCACTGCGCACCGAGCGCGATGCGCACACCAATCTCACGCGTGCGTTGAGTGACGAAGTAAGCCATCACCGCATAAATGCCGGCGGTGGCGAGCACCAGCGCAATGCCCGAGAAAATACCGAACAACAGTCCCCAAACTCGTGATTGCCAGATCGTGTTCGCCGACAGTCTCGTCACGGGCATGACGTTGAAAATCCCCGTATCGGGAGCAACCTTCCAGATCGCTCGCTGAATATCATTCGCCAGCGCCATCGGATCGCCTTGCGTGCGCGCGACGAAGTGAGTTTGTTTGGCGTAGCTCTGATAAGCGGAGGAGTAGAGATCGTATCCTGCCTCGTCAACCAAACTGTTGTGCTTCACGTCGCCGACGATGCCGACGATTTCAGCGCAACCGGTGCCATCCTCATTGCAGTTGATCCGTTTACCCAACGGATCGGAGTTGGGCCACATTCGTTCCGCCAGTCGCGAACTGATGATCGCCACATCGCGTTGACGGTTGGGCCGCACGTTGTCACGGTCAGTGAAGACGCGGCCGCGAAGCAGCGGGATTTTCATGACCTGAAAATATTCCGGTGAAACAGCCTGATAATTAACCAGCGGATTCTGTTTCGCTTCATCGGCCGACTGACCGGCGATCGAAAACTCGCCGCGATACCACGGCTTCTGCCCGACGAAAGGCAGATCATTGTTAGCCGCTACAGCAATAACGCCCGGCACCGTCGCGACCTGTTGAATCAGTTGTTGGTAATGCCGCGCCATGAACTCGACGCGGTAATCTTCCTGCCTTCGATAGGTCGGGTTGATTTCGAGATGAAGCACGCCGTCCGCCGTGAAACCAGGCGACGTATTTTGCAAGCGGGTGAAACTTCGCAGCATCAGTCCGGCGCCGGCCAGCAACACGACCGCCAGCGCGATCTCCGTTACCACTAACAAACCTCGAACACGCTGCATGCCTGCGCTTGTGCCGGACTTGCCGCCTTCTTTGAGCGAGTGGTCCAGATCGATTGATGCAGTTCGCAATGCGGGTATCAGACCGACGAAGAGCGCCGTCAGCAGCGAGAGCAGCAACGTGAACATCAGCGCTCGCCCGTCGAGTTGGATCTTCACAAAGAAAGGCAGGAGTTCCGCGGGCAGCAGCGCCACCAGCATTCGCAAACTCCACACGCCGAGCAGGATGCCGGCCGCGCATCCGATCGAAACGAGCAGCAACGCTTCTGCGAGCGATTGTCGAATTAAACGTCCGTGACTCGCTCCGAGCGCCGCGCGTACCGCCAGCTCGCGCTCGCGTACGGTCGCCTGCGTCATCAGCAGGTTCGCGACGTTCGCACAGGCAATCAGCAACACAAATCCGCACGCGCCCAGAAGCAGCCAGAATGAGCGGCGAAGTTTCCCGAACCAGAAATCCCGCAAAGGGACGACGCTCGCGGTGACTTCGGCGTTGGTATCAGGATAGGTTTGCGCGAGGCGAGCGGCGATCTGCTGCATCTCTGTCTGCGCCTGTTCGGGCGAGACACCGGGCTTCAGGCGACCGATCGTCTGGTCTATACGCCAGTCGCGTTTCTGGCGATCGAAGTAACGATCAGTCAGCCACCAGAAGTCGCTTTGAAATGGAAACCGAAAGTCGGGCGGCATCACGCCGACGACGGTTAGGCCGTGGCCGTCGATGCGAAGCTGACGACCGACGATCCCGGGATCGCTGCCGAACCGCCGTTGCCATAAACCATGACTAAGAACGACCGTGTCAGTTTCACCCGCTGATGGACCATGGCCAAGCGCGGGGGCGACGCGCAGAGTTGAAAACAGGTTTGCGGTGCCGAAAGTTAAACTGAGTGTTTCCGTTTCGTTGCCGAATTCGAGGTTCGCGTTCCAACGGAGATTGAAGAACGCGACATCTTCGAAGACATTATTCTGCCGGCGCCAGTCTTCATAGTCGGCGAACGACACGCCGATCGATTGGCCGCGATGTTGTGAATCGACCATGACCAGTCGATCAGGATCGCCGTAAGGCAGAGGGCGCAGCAGAAAGGCATTGACGACGCTGAAGATCGCGGTGTTGGCGCCAATGCCGAGTGCTAGCGTAACGATCGCGATCAAACTGACGCCGGGATTCTTCGTCAGCAGTCGCCTGCCGTAACGCACGTCTTGCACGAATTCT
>Ga0079218_10000516_pt1 | contig 11694 bp, 8 predicted proteins | sample NCCompost_FD_77181 | JGI IMG/M metagenome (GOLD analysis project Ga0079218, IMG submission 77181) | Agricultural soil microbial communities from Utah to study Nitrogen management - NC Compost | ecosystem: Environmental > Terrestrial > Soil > Agricultural land | place: USA: Utah | collected... | reverse complement strand
ATCAGGTAAAGCTGACCACGGATGCGAATGGACGCGATGTAGTACGAATGGACGGTTTCCGGTTTGGTGCGCGCATTCCAATTCAGACGGGAACAGCCATCGCTTCAAATGGCCCGGCCGCGCCGATCCTAAACTATGAAAACACCGGCTTGAACACGGACATCAGCATGCATGAGGGTGAACCGGTGATAGTCGGCACCCTCAATGTGGGTCCCTCAGGGGATGCGATCATTCTCGTGATGACTGCTCGGCGAAGTTCTAAGTAGCAGTCTTTGCCTAAAAGTTCTGCCAATGAAGTATCGGCTTGCGGCCAGAGTCCACTCGCGCGGCAAAGCCGATACTTGCGTGCCTCATGGCTTTCAGGCAAAACCCCTGCGGCGAAGCTGACTAGCAAACAGCTGGACGGCCCCAGTCCCCAGATGCCTGATCGGGAAGCCAAAAAGCCGGCTAGCCCCCTAGCCCCCGGGTTGACTCGGATAATGATCTCCGGGAACCCCCATTGTAATGAGTCTTCCCGCTTGCAAGCGGAGCCTTTGTACGGTACCGTATCGAAGACCGTAGTACAGTCGTCACCAGCAATCAACTAGCGGTTTGTGTGGATCTTCACTCCCGAAGAAGGTCATAGCCCCCCTCCCGACAATATTCCGCGGTTCTCTCCCTGGTTCCAGGACATTAGGTGGAAAGCTCGGCTTTCTATATTGGCTCTCCAAGTGCCGTGGGGGGTGGTTGGCCAACGCTCAATGCCAGAGCGACGGCCTGAACGGAGTATTTTCCAACTTGCCAGTCGAAGTTGATCAACTCCGAATTTACAAACCAAGAGGTTTGTTGCAAATCAGGGAGATGCAATGCGAATTTCATTAATCTCAGCTTTCAAGACTCTCGTGCTTGGCCTCTTCGTGCTGGCGGTGATGGGACTGAGCGTGAGCGCTGCGCGGGCGGATGAGGTCTTAGTCACCGGCTATTCAAATGGCTGTTTTAACGCCGGCTGCCCTCCGCCTAATTCGTCGGCAACCCAAACAACTTCGCTGCTTGGATTAACCTACGTAAATTCAACTTTTTCGAACACGACTGTTGGAGGCTTTTTGGGCCTGGGCGGCAATCCGATAGCGCCCCCAACTCAAAACGTCAACAACCTCGGCGCCTTCAGTCTTGCCACCACAGAGGCGACTTACTCCGGAAATACATTTACGTTGCGCGTGACGTTCACCGCACCTCAAGGTATCACCGGTAGTAACACATCACTGTTTACGGCGACCCTTAGCGGGGCGGTCAGCAGCACGGGAAATGGCGGGGTATTTATTGACTTCAACAATACGCCGATCCTTTTCACGTTTAATGACCTGAATTGTGAGGGCGGATCCACAACTTGCGGCACCGGCTCGTTCTTCTTTGCCGTTAACGACTTGTCGATCGATCCAGGTCAAGCTGCATCGATTACCGGCCAAATCACGGGAGCGCAACAAACAGCCATTCCAGAGCCAGCGACAATGTTACTGCTGGGTACCGGACTGATCGGAGTAGCAGGCGCCGTTCGGCGACGCCACGGTCGTCGATAAAGAACTCTGACTTATTTTGCCTAAGTTGTCCCGGGTACGCGACGAACTGCCCGCCGGGTTAATACTCGGCGGGCGGTTTTATTGAGCGCTGCATTCGTGCTGCATCCAACCAACCGGCCACATCTCCTGATTCCTTTCAACCGCCTACGCGCTTTGGACGGAACTCCGTAGAAGCTTTAAACTAACCGCACTTTGAAGAAACAGTCCCTGCGTCTTTTAATCGTCGACGATGAAGAGGCGGCGCGCTATGGCATGCGCCGGGCCCTCAGTACGTTCGGCTATGAGGTTTCGGAAGCCGAGTCGGCGGAAGTTGCGCGCGCCTTGATGAAGCAACAGGCGCCGGACCTTATGCTTCTCGATGTCAATCTTCCAGGTCTCAGTGGCTTGGACTTTCTACGCGAACTGCAAACTGCAGACTCCGGCAGTCCACTTGTAATTATCATTACGGCGCACGGCTCCGAGCGCCTGGCTGTCGAAGCAGTTAAAGCAGGCGCGTACGATTATCTCGCCAAGCCATTTGAACTCGATGATTTGCGGCTGGTCGTTAAGAACGCTGCAGAAACACTAAGCCTGCGCCGCGAAAATCTCTCCTTACGCCAACGCATAGAAACGGAAAAGGCGCAAAGGGGCGCCCTGCTGGGAAACTCCGCCGGGATGCAGCGGGTACGTGACATCATTGAGAAGGTGGCGGAGACCGACGCGACGGTTTTAGTGAGAGGCGAGTCAGGTACCGGCAAGGAATTGGTCGCCCGTGAAATCCATGAGCGAAACAGCGTCCGCAGTGAAGGCGCCTTTGTTGCAGTTAACTGCGCCGCTCTTCCTTCAGAGTTAATTGAGTCAGAGTTGTTTGGTCATGAGAAAGGGGCGTTCACGGGCGCTGCTGCACGCCGGCAGGGAAAGTTTGAACAAGCTAACGGCGGGACGTTGTTTCTGGACGAGATCGGAGACATGAGTGCAAACGTGCAAGCGAAACTGCTGCGGGCGCTCGAAGAAAGGCAGATAGAACGGCTAGGCGGCAACGAATCAATTCCGGTTGATGTGCGCATCGTAAGCGCGACGCATCGACCCCTCGAACAGGAAATTGGTAACGGAAATTTCCGTGCAGATCTTTTCTATCGTCTCCAGGTAGTGACGATTGAGATTCCACCCCTGCGCGATCGACGCGAAGACATACCTTTGCTTGCCGAGACTTTTGCGACCGCCGCGGCTGAAAAGTTTAATTTGCCGGAACGCCCGATTGCGCAGAACGCCTTGCGCCGATTAGTGGAGTACAACTGGCCCGGCAATGTTCGGGAATTGAAGAACGCGATGGATCGCGCGGTAATTCTGGCAGAGGGCTCAGAATTATCAGCCCGCGATTTGCCAAGCGAAGGCTCTTCCGAATTACGAACAACAGATGTGAGCGACGACGGAGCCGGAGGGCTGCAAGTCCCTTTCACCGCTGACTTCCGTGAGGACCGGCGTGAATTTGAGCGCCGTTACATCTCGCGCTGTCTAGAACACACGCAAGGAAACGTGACCCGTGCCGCGGAGATCCTCGGGATGCACCGGCAATCGCTGCAACACAAATTGCGGCAACTGGGTCTGGGCAGAAGGTACGTGTCGGTAGGCGAAGAAGAAGGTTAACCAACCAAGAGGCGCCCTTACCGTCCGCTCCGTCAGATCGAAAGTAATAGACCAGCCTTTCTAGTCGCGGCAGAACCAAACCACTTGACCTCCGCAAATTAGAACCGGGAGCGGTAGCGACCGGGTGCCGAATGGTGTCTCCTTGCGTTCTCCACTGTGTCTAACTAGACTTTGATGCCCGCAAACAGGAATCACTAATGAAAGCAGCGCTTGACGCAATCATTCAAAGGGACCAGGCAGAGTACCTGGAGCGGCTACATCCGCAAACCGATCAATTGTTGCGCGAGATGGAGCAGTACGGCGGGCAGCACCATGTGCCCAGCGCCGATCGCGAAGTTGCGACGTTCGTCGAGATCACAGCACGCGCCATTCGGGCAAAACGAGCTCTCGAAATCGGAATGGCCATCGGTTACACCACCACGCACCTTGCTCGCGCCGTGGGTGAGGGTGGTTTGGTTGTCACTATCGATCCCAGCGACGAAATGATCCAGGCAGCGGAGGGATATCTCGAACGCGCCGGCTTACGCGAGCGGGTCCGGATCGAACGAGGCAAGGCACTGGATGTTATCCCGCATCTGCGCGACACTTTTGATCTCATCTTCATCGACGCGCTCAAGGAAGAATATACAGACTACCTAAAACTATCATTGCCACGGCTCCGCAGCGGCGGTGTAGTGATAGTTGATAACCTGCTGTGGGGCGGCCAGGTGGCAGGTGAGATTCGTTCACCGGACCAGGAGAGTTCAACTAACGCTCTGCGGGAATTCAATAGCTACTTCGTTAACCATCCTAAATTGCGCGCGGAAGTTCTCTCGGTGGGCGATGGATTAGGATACGCTGTGAAAGTTTCCGAAGATGGCACGCACCGCGGTCACAGTGGTCCTCGAGACCAGCCCAACTCCTAAGTAAATCTAGTCATTCCTAATGATCGTTCCCGCAAGTGACCAAGTACATGTCCAGGCTGGGGAGATTATTCGTCGCGGCGGAGTAATCGCCTTCCGGACAGATACCTTCTACGGCCTCGGAGCCGATCCCGCAAATGCTTCTGCTGTGCGCAAGATCGCTGACCTTAAAGGAAGGGAAGGGAAGCCGATCCTGGTTTTGGTTTCAGATCCTGACCTCGTTCCGAAGTATCTGCGGCGAACCTCCGCTCTCTTCGATCGACTAGCCAAACACTTCTGGCCCGGACCGCTTACCTTGATCGGAACGGCAGCGAATGAATTGCCGGAGGTGCTTACGGCAGGAACCGGAACCGTTGGCATTCGGCTTCCCAATGACGAGGGGGTGCGCACCCTGCTGCGCACCTGCGGCGGGGCACTAACAGCCACAAGCGCTAATCCCTCTGGTGAGCAGCCAGGACGTTCGGCTCCAGAAGTTGCTCGCTATTTTTCGAATGGGATAGATCTGATTGTTGACGGCGGCGAGGTCAACACGACCGAGCCGTCTACAGTGATCGACTTGAGCGGAACGAATCCTGTCGTGATTCGCGTAGGAGCGATCAGGCGTCAGGAGCTGAATCGTTTTTTTGGGTAAGTTGGAACAGTGCCAGTTTGGATTGTGCCGACTAGTCGGCGTTTTTAAAGCGCAATAGGTTGCCGCACTCCAAAGTCGGCACGCCGTCGACGTTGGACTTTGGATCCTAAATTACTGCGTCACCGTTAAGTTTCTTACAAAGCCCCAATCGCCACTCGCGTCCACCTGAATGTTGCCAACGTTCTTTTTCGCAATCACCATATTTGCCTGGTACCACAACGGAAGCACCGGAGCTTCACGGCTGACGATTTCCTGGATTCGTGCGTAGAGGGGTGCCGCTTTGGCGTGGTCGAATGTATTCACTGCCTCGTCGAGGAGCGCATCCAGCTCTTTGTTGCTATAACGGCTGCGGTTTCGTGATGCTCGTGTTTCGCTGGGTATTTCCGAGGTTGCAAACAGATCCTTGAAAAAGATTGGATCCTGATTGCCGCCCACCCATTGACCATACGCAAGCTGAAAATTACCGCGCCGCAACTCATCGAAGTGTGTGTTTGTTTCGGCAGCTTCGATCGACGCCGGCACCCCCACGTCACTGAGGTAGTTTTGAATCACCCCGGCAAACTGGCGCGCCTGGGCGCTACTGCCCGAGATGCGATAGATAATCGGCTTTGAAAAACGCATTTGCGGTCCGTCGCCATCCGGATCTTTAAAGCCGGCCTCATCGAGTAGCCTCTTGGCCATCGCCGGATCAAATGAATAAGTTTGCCCGCGCGCGTAGGCCCAGGATTCTTCCGGAAGTATCGAGTGCGCAATCTTTCCTTGACCGAGCAAGAGAGCGCTAATCATCTTCTCCCGGTCAATCGCGTAACAAATAGCTTGCCGCACCCGGACGTTGTCCATGGGCGCCGATGAAGTATTGAGCGTCAGAAGCACCAGATTCGAACCATTGAATTGATGCACATTCAAATTTGGGTTCTGACCGAGTTGCTTGATCGAATCGGGCAACAAGCTCGTTGGGAGGGGAGCAATATCAACGCGACCGGACTGGAGCTCTGCCTGGAGGGCGTTGGTGTCAGAAATCACGCGCACACGCAAGGCAGGGATTTTTGGAGCTCCCTGCCAATAATCTGCATTTGCCGTGAGATCAACTACGCCCTGAGCATTGTCGTAGCTGATAAACTTGAATGGGCCTGACCCGATCGGATGAGCTTGTTGCCCTGCGTGACTGTCCTTGGGAATGATTGAAATTGGGACCAGATTGGGAAGCAGACCGACCCACGGTTTAGTTAACGTGACAACGAGGGTCTTCTCATCGGGAGTCGTCACACTCTGGATGTAACTCTTCTTAGTGACTTCCGCTTTCACATTCGCATCACCGTGCGGGTCTTTCTCTGCCGTTTCGAAGAAGGTCGCTGACTTTGCAAAGTTGCTGGAGAAGACCAGGTCAAGCGTGTATTTCGCATCGGCGGAGGTTAAGGAGCGACCATCGTGGAATTTCACGCCATCATTAAGAGTGAAAGTGTAAGTCATCCCATCCTCTGACCGCTGGATGTCGGCAGCCAGCTCACCAACATAATCAAACTTTTCATTCTTCCTGACGAGAGAATTAAACATCAGCACACGCACGCGCTCGCTGGCCGCGTCTACTGATGGCGAACCAATAGGATCAATCGTGCGGATCGGATCCCCAAGCGAGATTACGAAAGAAGAACTATTCTGACGGCGGCAACTTAGGGAGGCGGCAACGACAAGCAGAGACATAAAAATGAACAGACTAATTCTTCTGGCAGTCATACGACCGTCCCTCCATAGGTGTAACCAAGGTTGTTGTTCAGTTGCTCGATCTCACCGGCAAGGCTTGCGACTCTTTCGAGGTCAAGCGCGAGCGGCTGGCTGATTAGTGCTTTAATAGAGGCAATGCGGCGCAACGAGCCACGCAGGCGTTCCTTCGGCACCCTTCCTTTTTCGGCGGCTTTCAATAGCGCGGCGTAACCGGCGCGAATTACGTCAGGTCGCGCGCAGATCAACATCATGTCGGAGCCTGCCAGGAACGCTCGCGTAGACGCGTCCCCAATCTCACAGTGACGCGAGATGGCGCCCATCTCCAGATCGTCGGTGACGACGAGGTGTTGATAGCCTAGCTCCTTTCGCAGAAGTTTCGTAACGATGTTGTAGCTGAGCGAAGCAGGTTCCAGCAGTCCGCCTGTGACTTCATGCTGAATGTCGATGTTGGGAAATCCGCCGTGGCTGACCATAACGCAGCGCACGCGATCGTCGCGGCGTTGGAAGAGCTCGATGTAAGGCGCGAGATCCTGGGCAATCAAATCATCGTGGGAAAGTTGCACCAGCGGCATCTGTTCGTGCGAATCGACCTCGCCGGCGCCAATACCGGGAAAGTGCTTGAGACAGCCTATCAAGCCGGTTTCCTGAAGCCCACGCAAGTAAACCGTGGTGTAGCCAAGAACCTCGCCCGGTGAGCGGCCAAATGAGCGCGAGTAAAGACCATTCGAGAGCAGGTCGCGTTCGTCAGTCATGATGGACATGACCGGCGCGAAGTTCATGTTGAAGCCCAACATTCGCAGCACTTCGCCGCTTACGCGGCCGAGAGTACGCGCGGCTGCGAGGTCACCGTGTTCGCGAATTGTTCGCGCTGCCGGCATGGGCGTAAAGATCTTGCGCAAACGATCGACCAAGCCGCCTTCCTGGTCAATTCCTACGAGAGGTTCAATCGGGAGGAGTTCCCGGACGCCATCGAGCAAGTCTCGCAACTGCTGAGCCCCGGCGACATTTCTGCCAAAGATAATCACACCACCCGGCTTTATTTCTTCAATCAACTCGCGTGTCTGGGCGTCGAGCTGAGTGCCGGGAAGGCCGATGTAGAAGAACTGTCCTACTTGTTGGGGAAGGGGAAGCGAGTAAAGTGAATCCGATGGCATTTGATGGCGAAAATAGTCAGTTTCAAACTGCACTTCAGTTTAGCACGGAAGTTTTATTGATTGCCGGTTAGCGATTGCCAACGGGGCCGTAGCTAACGAAGCCGATCGAAAATCGGCAATTGGCAATCGTCAGTAACTTTAATTTATCTTTAGTCTCTTAAAGTAGTATAAACCCAACATGCCGCGCGAAGCCCCCAACCAGGAAGCGCTGATTGAAGCTGTCAAAAATCTTCCTCTCACCGCCGAACTCTTCGACGAACAAAATGGAAAACAGAAGTATGCGAGCGATCTGGATGTGATCTTGCGGGGCCGGGATTACGGTAACGGCAAAAGAGTAGGGCCCTACATGCACCTGCTGACCTACGACGCGGGTGAGGAAATCATGCACCAGGGCGAGTGGGGCGGGAACACTTTCTACATCGCTGTCTCAGGCGTGCTCGATGTTCTGATCAACGACGCTGGCGGAGGCATGCGTAAGATTAGTCAATTGCCACCGGGCACTTGCTTTGGCGAAATGGCACTGCTCGCCGGAGTGGAGCGGAACGCAACTATTGCCGTACCGGCCGGTGAATCTGCAACTGTGATTGAGGTTACTCGTCCGGCGTTACGCCTGCTGCGAAAGCTGCCACGATTTGGGCAGGCTCTTGACGAAACTTATCGAGCCCACGGTTTCAGCCGCGTGCTCGAGGATTTGTCGCAAGCGATGCGCGACCCTTTGAATGAGGAGCTCGTCAACAAGCTCCGCGAGATTTCCAAGTTCGTCGTGTATGGCAAGCATCACGTGCTCTGTGAGGAGAAAGCCCCTGTCGAGAAGATATATCTGGTGCGTAGCGGCTGGGTGCGGCGTTCGCGTGGTCTTTCATTCGACGCGGAATCAGCGGGCATCGTTATGGGTGTGGGCACCAGCATCGGGGTTGACTTCCTCGGGGCCGGCAATGTTCTCGGTCTTGAAGGTGATGTGTGGAAGTACAGCGCGTCACTAATGGCGCGTAGCGAAGTGCTGGAAGTTCCGGTTGCTCCGCTCGTAGCCGATCCGGATCTTCGTAACAGGTTGGTACGGGCGTTTTCTGCTTTTTCCAACGCTGACGACCACCTCCCTCCGACCGTTGAAACCGTGCCGGATCTGCGCCCGATGGCCGCGGCCGAGGAGGAGATTGCTACCGGCATCGTCGACGGCGCGAACCTGCTCGTGATGGACATGGATCTTTGTATCCGCTGCGGCAACTGCTCGCTCGCGTGTCACAAAGTTCACGGTCAATCGCGTTTGCTCCGGCGCGGGATTCACATTGATCGCCCGATCAAACTTGCAGTTCGGCGCACTCAGCACCTCTTGTCGCCGCAGGTTTGCATGCACTGCAAGGATCCGGAGTGCTTGACGGGCTGTCCAACGGGGGCAATTTTTCGTGATCCAAATGGCCAGGTAGATATCGATCCAGGAACGTGCATTGGCTGTTACGATTGCGCTACCCAATGCCCCTACGACGCGATCTCGATGGTGCCGCGCCGCGACGCTACGGAACCAGTTAAGTTCAGTCTTTTTGCTTCACTGAAGCAAAAACTCAGCCTGGCTATCCCGGAACCGCCTTTGCCGCCGCCCGCCGCTGACGATGTGATTGCGATCAAGTGCAACCTCTGCGAGCACACGCCGCTGAATCCGCTCGGTGCGAAGCGACCGGCTTACTCCTGTGAAGAGAACTGCCCGACGGGCGCACTGGTACGAGTTAATCCGCTAACTTACTTCGACGAAATTAAGAACACTCAGGGAATTCTTTTTCGCGACCAAACACACGCCATCGGTCGCAACATCCATAAAAGCGATCCACTCGCCAGGCTTTGGCACTTCGCGGGGATTTCGACGACTGTTATCGTTGGCGCTCTCGTTATTTGGGGTTTGATCAATCACGGGTTCAACAAGCCACTCGCAGGCACCTGGCTGACGATGCGTTGGTTGACAGGATTGATCGGTCTTTTCGGAGTCGCCGCCGTGATGACTTACCCACTCCGGAAACAGGTATACCGAAGGCGTGCAGGCGCCTTGCGCTACTGGATGCTGGCGCATATGTACCTTGGAGCCCTCGCCGGTGTCGTGCTCTTGCTCCACAGCGGCACGCAAACTGGCGGACTGCTGACCACTTCGCTCTACGTCACTTTTGATTTCGTGATTGCTACCGGAATTCTCGCAATCGCCTCTTACATCGCCGCCCCGCGCATCATGACCAGCATCGAAGGCGAGCCGCTATTAATCGAGGATCTGGTGGGCAGACAGGCTGAGCTGCGAAAGGAATTTGATCAGATCGTCAGCAAGAGCGAAGGCTGGCTGCGGGATGAAATCGAGGAAAGAGTACGCAAGCGTTTTTTTGGAGTTGGATTTTTGCTGCGCCAGTTAATTCGCCGCGAACAACTCCGCACCTTGCTGGCGGACGCCCGTAAGGAATTCAAAGATACAATCACGCGCACGGCGACGGATGACGAGCGCGTTTTACTACAAGAAGCAGTCGAGACGGCTGTCACGTTACGCCGAGTGGACGCGCTAATCTTTCTACACCGGCTCTTAAAGCTTTGGATTGCCCCTCATGTTCTGGCGACCTCACTGATGCTGGCCCTGATGCTGGTTCACGTCATTCAGGTCGTCTTCTTTTCGCAACGTTAGCCGCGCGATCGCAGGTACTATGAGTCAGAATCGATTCACAATCATTCGCGAGGATCTGGTTCAGGATCCGGTGACGATCATCAGCGAGGGGCTCTTGATCGGCCGTTTGGTCGAGTGCGAGCTGCTTCTTAACCACCCGGCCGTTTCGCGAGCGCAAGCAGGTGTCAAAGAAATCGAGGGTAACTACTACCTTTTTAATTTACGACCCGCGAACCCGCCGCAACTCAACGGGAAGGCAGTTGAACAGAATGAAGCGCTTGCTCCCGGAGATTTGATTGTTATCGGGCCCTTTCTGTTGGAAGTGGATCGCAGTGAGGACGCGCTGATTATTAAGGTCGCACTGCAAATCGGAGTTGAGTCCGGGGCAGTTGATCTAAGCAGTCCCCTTATCGGCACAACGCAAAAGCTCGTGATGCCTGAGGCTGGGAAAAAACCTAAAGCGCCGCGAGCTGCCCCTCTTCCTGGCAATAAGACTCTCGATATTTTTTGGGACAAGCGAATTCGCGAAGCTGGGAAGATGGTGCGGCGATCTCCCTTGTTTCCAAAGGCCCAAAGGCGTTCGGGCAAAGCCCAGTTTAACTGGACGCCGACTTCAGACCTCGCGCGCGGCTGGCCGGTGTCGTTATTGATTTGGGGCGCAGTAATCGTCAGCGTGTTTTCTATTGCGGGAGTCTTCTGGTATGCCGATGCCTACGCGCCAGCTCCGTTATCCAGCAGCCATTCGCGTAACCAGCTAGCGGTGTTTCCGCCGATAGCAAACTCGGCAAATGCCGACTCGTGCACTAACTGCCATTCGTTCAGCGGCAATATGGAAGCGAAGTGTGCCAGTTGTCACAACACTGAGATCTTCGTGGCAACAGTGATTGAGCCGCACATCGCCGCCGGCATTGGTTGTTCAGATTGTCACGCTGAACACCGTGGCGCGAGCTTTCGTCCTGGCCCGACTGCACTTGCAACCTGTACTGAGTGTCACAACGATGCCAGCCAGCGCGAGTTTAATGGGCGACGCGTTAAGACTCCTCATGGCGGCACGTTTGGCTATCCTGTCGTTGCCGGGCACTGGACGTGGGGACTCTCTGACGCGGACTGGGCCTTGAAGAAGATTGAAATTACGCGCCCGCCGACTGACACTGACGAGCAATGGCGCAGCAATCAGTTTCATGCGCTTCATGTACAGCGAGTTAAGAAGACTGACGGGATCCCCGGCAATGCGCGAGGCGAATTATCATGCTCGAGTTGTCATAAGTCTTTTGATCCGATCGATCGCGAGACTCCACGGACCACGTGTGCGAATTGCCATAACGGCAAGGTTGAGCCGGGCACCGATCGCCTGCTAATCGCCAGCAACCAACCCAACTGCACGTCCTGCCACGTGCAACACGTCAAAGACAAGCGACATTGGAATCCCTCGCTGTTGGTTTCGAGATCAGGTAATTGACCGCAGCGTTTGAGT
>Ga0079218_10000514_pt1 | contig 11721 bp, 7 predicted proteins | sample NCCompost_FD_77181 | JGI IMG/M metagenome (GOLD analysis project Ga0079218, IMG submission 77181) | Agricultural soil microbial communities from Utah to study Nitrogen management - NC Compost | ecosystem: Environmental > Terrestrial > Soil > Agricultural land | place: USA: Utah | collected... | reverse complement strand
GCGGCTGTCGGCAGGCGCTGGCTGTGGCGTCCTCCGACCATCCTGCTGCGCGTGGCCGCGGGAAAGAACGCTATGTTTCTGGCGCGAAGCCAGCGTGTTTCGAACAGAAGGTTTCGTGAAGCAACCGGGTGGAGGCCGGCCGTGCCCAGCGCGCGCGAAGGCATAAAGCTGGTGATCGCTTCCGATGGAGCCGGGAATGAAGATCGACACGAACACATTTCAGCAGCTGAGACCGTACCTGTTTTCCGTCGCGTATCGGATGCTCGGCAGCGCCGCTGAGGCCGAGGACACTGTGCAGGATTGCTGGCTCCGTGTGTCTTCCGCGCCTGACGATCTCGGTTCCGCAAAGGCGTGGCTCACAAGAGTTGTAACTCGGTTGTGCATCGATCGCCTGAAAGCGGCGCGGAGTCAACGCGAAGAGTACGTGGGAGAATGGCTTCCGGAACCCGTAATAACGTCCGCACTGGAGACCGCAGAAGATGTCGCTGCCCGACAGGAGTCGATAACGATGGCTTTCCTGGTCCTGCTGGAATCACTTACCCCTTCGGAGCGCGCGGCATTTCTGTTGCGGGAAGTCTTCGACGAGGATTACGACGAGATTGCTTCCGTTCTCGAAACGACGCCGGCTGCCGTCCGACAACTCGTCCATCGGGCCAAGGCTCATGTCGCGGAACGGCGCCCACGCTTTGACGCGGATCGCCAGCGGCAGACCGCCATCATTTCCAGGTTCATGAGTGCCGTGAGCGCGGGCAATCTTGAAGAACTTCAGAAATACCTGAAGGAAGATGTCGTCTACACCGCGGATGGTGGAGGGAAGGTGCGGGCTGCCTTGCGGTCTGTAATTGGCACAAATTCTGTCGCGCAGGTGCTAATCGGTCTGTGGCACAAGGCCATGCGATCCATCGATCCCGATCCTCAGGCCTGGAACCTGACTCAGGCCGACATCAACGGTGAGCCCGCTTTTTTGGTCACGCTGCATGGAAAGCTGGATAGTGTGATGATCTTGTCGTTTGACACGGATCGTGTGGCGGCTGTCCGCGTCATTCGCAATCCCGACAAGCTGGAGTGGCTCGCCACGCATACATGAGCCTCCGACTCGGTCGACGGTAACTTCGCAGAGTTTCTTGCTGCCGTAAAGTCCTGCGGGTATCGTCGGACGAACATGAAATACGTTGCCTTCGGCATTGCCCTCGTCATCATTTCAGGCCTGACGGTTCCGGCGCAGATTACGGAGACTGATCCTGAATCCTTTGCTGCGAACATCCTGATCGGTCAGGTCTATCCGTCGGGCAACACTTATCTGAAGTTCTTCGACGGTGGGAAAACCGCCTGGCCGCGAACCGTATTGCTCACTCCGCTGTCGAGTCATGCTCCGCAGTCGAGACCGACTCCGGCCGAAGCGATGCTCTCGAAAACAACGATATCGTCCGATTACATTCCTGCTGTGGAAGGCCTCGACGACGAACATCGCGCCTGTGGATCAGCGCAGCCGCGAAAGAAAAACGCGTCGTTGCAATACCAGTCCGAAGATTTCTTCGATGCAGTCTTCGACTATTGTGATCCCAACGATGGGGTAGCCCTGTATCGCTCGTCGGGCTTGTCGTATTCGGTGAAGGTGCTCGCGTATACACCGGAAATAGCCTTGAGCAACGTCCGACAGGTAACGGGTCGCCGTCCTGTCACGTCCGCAGAGAAGCAACAGATTGCCAAGCAGAAGCAGGAGATGGCGCGAACAGGTCCGTGCACGACCACACCCGTCTTCATCGATTCCGCTGTTCGGTTGCTGGAGGCGGAAGCAGGGAATAGGATCAGCGTCCGGCTCTCCTCCTATAAAACTCCCGGATGCAGCGGACACCTGGCGACGGTCTATATTCTCGATATCCTCCGCGGACAGGACGTTATCCGGACTTTCCAGACCAGCCACAGCCACGGCCCCCTGTAGCAGCCGAAGCCTAACGCCCCGCAAATCCTTTGACTTAAGCGCCGCCGGAAGGTAAACAATGAGCAGCAAACTAGGCGAGCGGAGGGGTGCGTGAACACGAAACGATTTTTCGCGGGTGGCGCAGGCGTTCTGGCCCTTGGACTCCTGATTGGTCCGTCGGCAGCACTGCCTATAAGTCCGAGTCTGCTGCTTGCAGCAGCTCCTCAAACCCCTGTGGTCACGTCGGCAGCGGCCGCCTCCGATGCCGCGACGCAGCGTAAAGTTCTCGATCAATTCTGCAGCGGCTGCCACGGGCAGCGCGCCAAGACCGCCAAGCTGGATTCGGCTGTTCGGCTCACACTCGATGACCTCGACCTCACCAAAATCGGCGACCATGCCGACATCTGGGAAAAGGTCGTCCGAAAACTGCGGGCGGGACTGATGCCGCCCACCAACTCGCGACGCCCCGATGCGGTGACGATGAATTCCCTGGTCACCTGGCTGGAAGGGGAGCTCGACCGGTCTGCCGAAACACATCTTCCCGCGCCGGGTTTGCATCGCCTTAATCGCGCGGAATATACAAACGCTGTTCGAGATCTCCTCGGTCTGGAGGTGGATGCCGCGAAGTTCCTTCCGGCAGATGATTCCAGCCATGGTTTCGACAACATGGCGGGCACCCTGACGCTTTCCCCGGCTCTCATGGAGGCGTATTTGTCGGCAGCAGGCAGGATCAGCCGGCTGGCGATGGGCAGTGACACCGCAGCGCGACAAGTCGTCTTCGACGTGCCCGCCGATACGGCTCAAAACCACCGCGTTGAAGGACTGCCGTTTGGAACGCGTGGCGGCATGGTGATCCGCTATGAATTTCCCTCCAGTGGCGAGTACACCTTCACGGTGAAGGGTGTGACGGGCTATTTCACGCGTGTCCTGGGCCAGATCACCGGCGAGAAACTCGAACTGACTATCGATGGTGAGCGCGTGTACCTGTTTGACTGGGATCGGGAAATCGGCAACACGACGGGCTTCGGCGGTACGAGCCCCCGGATTCCGATACGGGGCGGCTACCATACGGTAGGCGTCGCCTTTCTGGCCACCAACGATCTTCCTGGCACCGAACTGAACCGGCCGTTCGAGCGCACCATGAACTCGCCCGGCGAGATCCCCGGCTACCAGTTCTACCCCCACGTTGGGCAGGTGTTCCTCAACGGACCCTTCACGGGTATGCCTGCCACCGACACGCCGAGCCGCCGTAAGATCTTCACGTGTCAGCCACAGACGGTCCAGCAGGAAAGAGATTGTGCGCGCGCGATTGTGTCGACGCTGGCAAAGAAGGCGTTCCGACGTCCGGTTCGCGAATCCGACCTCGAGACCTTGATGACCTTCTACACCTCCGGTCGAAACGAGGCGAAGAGTTTCGACGGCGGCATTCAAGCGGTGGTGCAACGCATCCTGATCGATCCGGAGTTTCTCTACAGGTCCGAGCTCGAACCAGCCCAGACAGCCGCGGACTCCACTTATCGGATCAGCCAGATCGAGTTGGCGTCCCGCCTGTCGTTTTTCCTGTGGAGCAGTATTCCCGATGACGAACTTCTGAATCTCGCTGCGCAAAACCGCCTCCGAGATCCGGCAACACTCGAAAGACAGGTTAAGCGGATGCTTGCCGATTCGCGCGCCAGGGCTTTTGTTCGCAACTTCACTGGCCAGTGGCTGAATGTACGCTCGATGGAAGCCAGCGAACCCGTCGTGGATCTGTTCCCGGATTTCGATGACAACCTGCGCGCCGCGTTCCGTGAGGAGATCGAGCTGTTCTTCGGAAGCGTCATGCAGGAAGACCGCAGCATTCTCGAGTTGCTGGATGCCGACTACACCTACGCCAACGAGCGGCTGGCCAAGCACTACGGCATCCCGAACATTTACGGTCCGCAGTTCCGCCGCGTGACGCTCGGTCCGGAGTTGGATATGCGGCGCGGACTTCTCGGAAAGGGCGCGTTGCTGACGATCACCTCACAGGCGGCTCGCACGTCTCCGGTAGCACGCGGCAAGTGGTTCCTCGAAACATTTCTTGGCGTCAGCCCGCCGGATCCCCCGCCTGGAGTGGAGACGGACCTGTCAAAGAAGAAAGGCAACTCCGCTCCCGTCAGTTTGAGGGAACGGCTGGAAGCCCATCGCAGCAATCCGGTGTGTGCGTCCTGTCACCAGATTTTCGAGCCGATGGGAATCGCCATGGAGAATTTCGACGCCGTCGGCCGCTGGAGAACCACCGATGAGGGTGTTCCCATCGATCCGTCAGGCGTCATCGCGGATGGCACGCGTCTGGAAGGCGTCGCGAGCCTGCGGGGAGTGACTCGCCGTTACTCGGATCAATTCGCGAGAGTCGTCACCGAACGGCTGCTGACCTACGCGATGGGCCGCGGTGTCGAAGACCCCGATATGCCGATGGTGCGTTCCATCACGCGTGACGCGGCGAAAACCAACTACCGGTTTTCTTCACTCGTGAAGGGGATCGTCGAGAGTCCAGGATTCCAGATGAATATGAAAGTCGCGGCAGGCACCCCGCAGCGGGCCGGTCGTTAAAGGTCGTACAGGAGAGCACGCATGTTTATCACGAAGAAACACATCTCGAGACGAACTGTTCTGAGGGGCGCGGGTGCTGCACTCGCGTTGCCCTTTCTCGATGCGATGATCCCGGCCGGATCGGCGCAATCAACAGCGACGCAGCGACCCCTGCGCTTCGTCGGATTGTTTGTTCCCCACGGCATGGCGCCCGGATGGTGGGTGCCCACGAAGGAAGGAAGCGGCTTCGAATATCCGTTCTGCTGGAAACCTCTCGAGCCGTACCGCGACCAGGTCGTCCTTATGACTGGACTGCACTCCACTTCGGCCGAGCCACCTCCAGGCGTGACCGGGGCTGACCACTGGGTGGCCGCAGCATTCCTGTGCGCGGAAAAACCGAAGAAGACGGCCGGAGCCGATGTGCGCGCGGGCGAGACGATCGATCAGATCATCGCGAAAAAGATCGGTCGCGAGACGTTGTTGCCTTCCATGGAATTCGCGGTCGAAGATCCCGGAGCCAATTCGAGCAACTGCGGCGAGGGTTATAGCTGCGTCTACACCAACACCATCGCGTGGTCTTCCCCGACAAAGCCGTTACCGATGGAACTGAATCCGCAGGTTGTGTTCGAACGCATGTTCGGCGACGGCGGCAGCCCCGAAGAACGAGCCGCGCGGAGGGAGCGCAACCTCAGCATTCTCGATTCGCTCGCCCCCAAAATCGCAGGACTTCGGAAAGAATTCGGACCAGGCGATCGCGTTCGTCTGGACGATTACGCCGAGAACATTCGCGAAATCGAACGCCGGCTGGAACTGGCGCGCAACGCGTCGTCGGTTGCTCCGGAGAATCTCGAGGTACCTGTCGGAATACCGCAGTCGTTCGATCTCCACATCAAGCTGCAGTTCGACCTGCTGGCTCTGGCGTTCCGCGCCGACCTCACACGAGTGGGCACGCTCCTGTTCGGTCGAGATCTGACCAATCGGACCTACCCTGAAAGTGAATCGCCACGCACCAGTTTCCACGGCGGCTCGCATCATGGAGAAGATCCCGCAAGAATCGAAGGTTTCTCCAAGATCAACCAGTACCACGTGAAGATGCTGGCATACTTCATCGACAATCTGCGCCGGACCAGCGACGGTGACGGCACCCTGCTGGATCACTCGCTCGTTCTCTATGGCAGCAACATGGGAAATCCGAACCAACATCTGCATTACGATGTGCCGCACGCCTTGATCGGCGGTGCAAACGGACAGCTGAAGGGGGATCGCCATCTGGCTTATCCCAGCAAGACTATTCCGACGGGCAATCTATTGCTGAGCGTTCTGGATTTGTACGGTATTCACCAGCAGTCAATCGGTGACAGCACGGGCCGGCTCGAGAAGCTGGTCTGAACTCGCGATGCAGAAGAGCTGAAGGAGAAGACGAATGAGAGTCCGACACGTCATGGGATTGGGTTTGGTTGCTGTTCTCGCCATAACCGTGAATCTTGTCGCGGCGGTTGCTGACGTTGCCGATGCGGCGATGCGGGGTGACAGAGCCGAAGTCCGTACGTTGCTGCAGAAGAGCGCGAACGTGAACCTCGCGCAAGCGGATGGTGCAACCGCGATTCATTGGGCGGCGTATCGCGGAGACGTGGAGATGGCACGGATGCTGATCGCTGCCGGAGCCGACGTGAAGAAGGCCAATCGCAACGGCTCGACACCGCTCTGGCTTGCGTCGGTTAATGGCGATGCGGCGATGATCCGTGCGCTTCTCGATGCGGGCGCCGACGCCAACGAAAACCTTCCGCTTGGACGCACTCCCCTGATGCTCGCCTCTCGTACTGGAGCGGTGGACGCCATGCGCGTCCTGATTGACCGCGGCGCAAACGTGAATGCGCGAGATTCGGAACGAGGGACAACACCGTTGATGTGGGCTGCAGATCAAGGTCACGCGTCCGCGGTGCGATTGCTCATCGAACGCGGCGCAGAGATTGCTGCGCGCTCTGCTCCCGCCGCGCGTGGAAGAGGACCGGCGCTCGGTAAGTCTGGAGACCCGCGAGCTTCGGTACGCCGGCAAGTGGACGCGATTCTCGCCCAGGCTAAAGAACTGCCGGATCTTTCAGCACTGCGGGCCGCAGGCGACGGTGGCGGCGGACGGGGTGGCGGCGCTCGGGGCAACAATGCCGACGACAATGACGACAATAACGGTGATGATCAGGCCGATGCCGCGGCAGCAGCCGGCGGTGGAGGCGGTCGCGGACGCCAGGCCCAGACCGATGGCGGACAGCTGACGCCGCTGATCTACGCCACACGCGCCAATAGTAAAGAAACAGTACAGGTACTGCTCGACGCCGGCGCCGACGTGAACCAGGTCACGGGATACGGCTGGAGCCCGTTGCTGGTCGCAACGCAGAATCGTTTTTACCAGCTCGGACTGTACTTGATCGAAAAGGGCGCCAATCCGAACCTCGCGAACAAGGGCGGATGGACTCCTCTTTACCTTGCCACCGATAACCGGAACATTGAAGGCGGAGACTACCCGGTTCGCCAGCCAGACATGGATCACCTGGAATTCATCAAGCGTTTGCTGGACAAGGGCGCCGATGTAAATGCGCGAATGGTCGACAGCACTGAAACGCGGACCGTGTTCACCAATCAGTGGCTGGATGAACGAGGCGCGACCGCATTCCTGCGCGCATCACAGTCGGGCGACCTGCCACTCATGAAGCTGTTGCTCGCGCATGGCGCTGATCCGCACATCGTGACCAATCTGAATGTCAGCGCATTGCAGGTAGCCGCCGGCATCGGATGGGTCGAAGGCGTCACGTTCGAGCACTCTGCCGAACAGACGCTGGAGGCCGTGCGCCTGTTGTTGGATCTGGGGATCGATCCGAATACTCAGGCACTGACGGGTCGCGTCGCCTTGCATGGTGCCGCTCATAAAGGCGCCACCGAAGTCGTGAAACTTCTCGTGGCGCGTGGCGCGAAAATGGACGTCCGAGACTGGGGCAATACGGACAACCGCGGCAGCCCGGAACTTGCGGCTCACACCTGGTTGCCCATCGATTACGCCGATGGCCTGGTCCGCGTCGGCGTGCAGTCGGCGATTGGACATCCCGAAACCTCGCGAGTCCTTCGCGAACTCATGACAAAAGCCGGCTTGAAGCCTCCGCCGGAAGGACGCAAGCTGGATTCGATCTGTATCGTGGAAATCTGCAGCACAGATTACATGCCCTAGAAAGAGGGGTGGTCCATAGACCGCCCCTGCTGACGCTCGTCACCGATAACCGGCGTTCCGGAGCGTTTGTTCAATTTCATCGAGGGTCGACGCATCATCAATGGTCGCAGGGGTTTTGTAGTCCTGCCCTTCGGCGATCTGCCGGATTGTGCCTCTCAGGATCTTGCCCGAACGAGTCTTGGGCAATCGCTTGACCACGAGTGCAGTTTTGAAGGCGGCTACCGGTCCGATCCTCTCACGCACCATTTGAACAACCTGCTGAACGATGGCACTCTCGCGAGCCGGTTCCACACCCGATTTGAGAACTAAAAGCCCGATGGGGACTTGTCCTTTGATACTGTCGGCGACGCCGGCGACAGCACATTCGGCGACGTCGGGATGTGCAGCGAGTACCTCCTCGATCGCGCCGGTCGAAAGGCGGTGGCCGGCAACGTTGATGACGTCGTCCGTGCGCGTCATCACGAAAACATAACCATCCTCGTCGATATAGCCGGCGTCGCCAGTCTTGTAGTATCCGGGAAACTCGGAAAGATAAGACTCGACATAGCGCGAATCCGCATTCCAGAGTGTCGGCAAAGTCCCCGGCGGAAGCGGCATCCTGCACGCGAGAGATCCAATCTTTGCTGCTTCGGTGGCTGTGCCGGCTTCATTCAACACATGGATATCCCATCCGGGCACAGGCTTCGTTGACGATCCTGGTTTGACCGTCAGCTTTTCCAGGCCGATGCAGTTGGCCGTGATCGGCCAACCTGTTTCGGTTTGCCACCAGTGGTCGATGACGGGTACGCGGAGAAGATCTTCCGCCCATCGCAGCGTGGCGGGATCAAGACGTTCGCCGGCAAGGAAGAGCGCGCGAAACTTCGAAAGAGTGTGTTCGCGAAGGTGACGGCCCTGCGGGTCTTCACGCTTGATGGCGCGGAAGGCAGTCGGGGCAGTGAACAGACAAACAATGTCATGTTGCGCGATGACACGCCAGAATACGCCGGCATCCGGTGGCCCGATGGGCTTGCCTTCGAATAAGACAGTCGTACAACCGTGGATCAGCGGGGCGTAAACGATGTAGGAATGTCCGACAACCCAGCCGATATCTGAGGCGGCCCAGAACACTTCGCCAGGCTGAACGCCGTAAACGTTGCTCATCGTCCAGTTGAGCGCTACGAGGTGTCCGCCGTTATCGCGAACAATGCCTTTAGGCTGCCCCGTTGTGCCGGAGGTGTAGAGGATGTACAGGGGATCCGTTGCCGCCACAGGCACACACTCGTGAGGCGTCGCGCGAGCGACAATCTCATCCCAGTCGAGATCCCTTCCAGGCTTCAGTTCCGCTTTTTGGAGCGATCGCTGGTACACCACACAGTGGGCAGGTTTATGCTTCGCGCTCTCGATGGCAACATCCACCAGCGGCTTGTACGCAACGGTTCGACCAGGTTCAATGCCGCACGACGCGGTGAGGATGACTTTCGGCAGGGCATCATCAATTCGGACAGCCAGTTCATGCGGCGCAAAGCCGCCGAACACAACCGAGTGGATCGCTCCGAGTCGCGCCGTGGCGAGCATCGCGATGACCGCCTGGGGAATCATGGGCATATAGATGACGACGCGATCGCTACGACCGACACCCAGAGAAGCAAGAGCGCCGGCGCATTTGGCGACGCTGGTCTGGAGTTCCTTGAACGTGAAGGACTGTATGGTGTTCGTGACGGGGCTGTCGTAAATCAAAGCGACCTGGTCGCCGCGGCCACCCGCAATGTGTCGATCGATGGCGTTATAGCAGGTGTTGACTTCACCTCCAGTGAACCATCGATAGAATGGTTTATTCGAATCGTCGAGGACCTTCTCCCACTTCTTGTGCCAGTGGATTTCCTCGGCCGCTTCGGCCCAAAAGGCTATCGGGTCGCGGATCGAACGGGCATAAACATCGTCATATTTGCCAGGCACGACAGAAGCAACTGCCCCGGCTTACTTCTGTTGCCTCGCGGCTTCCGCGGCAGCTCTTTCGTCGGCCCGGGAACCGCTAAGCTGGTTCATCATCCCGTGGTTGCCTTCGTGGCATCCGTATTCGAAATTCTGGTATCCCGGCTCCTGCCGTATGGGATAGGCGATGGTGAAGGGTGCGGTAAACGTCTTCGGATCTTCGACTCGCATTTCGTAATTGATCGTCTCCTTGTCGGCTCGCGTCAAACGTTCCGTGATGCGAAGAGCCTCACTTGTTGGAGGGCCGCCGCCATTAACACCGATGCCCGTCTGGTTCGGAAGAAAATTCGTCGTTTCGATGACCAGGGTATTGCCTTCCCAACGGCCACGGGAGTCTCCCATGTACGAGCGAACTCCTGCACCGACATGCGGACTGCGGTTGAGGGGAATAATCCGCGCTTCGTGGACCATCTCCTGAAGGATGGCCACGTAGCCTGGCCCCTGTACGATCTCGGTTCCGTTGCCATAGATTACGGGAAGAATGGATCCGGCCAGACCCCGTGAGATGCAGCGGATATAGAACGAGTAGCTGTCCCAGTTTCCGGTCTGCCTGGCCGCCTGAGCCGCAGCCTGCCGCTGTTGACCTTCCGCCGTGAGCGCCGGCATTCTGCCGTCTTCAGGTTGGATGATCAGAGACGTTTGACGCGCAGGTCTTCGAGCTCGTTCGCCCCAGTGTCCCGGAGGACCGGTGCCAATGTTAGCGTTGGGATTGGCAAATTCCTGAAGCGCATTCTTTGTTGCGGTCTGGATCTGGGCATCTCGTGCCGCTATTTCCTCGTCTGTCGAGTAAAGCCTGGTTCCCAATGCAGCGTTTCGCTGCAGCCCCACGTTGATATAGTCGTCGCTGGTATAAACGCCCTGCAAGTCGGGGTCACCCCATGGTGTCTTCGGCGGCGTCCAGGGTTTTGCCGTGCTCGTGGCCTTTACGGCCGGATTTGGAGCCTGGCCTGCAATCGGAACGGCCATCAGCAATGTGGATGCTGTCACGATCGAAATTGTGACCAGCAATAAGAGAAATCGATGCTTCATCGGATTTCCTCCTGACAACCTTTCAAATAGATCGCTTTGCGTGCTCAGATGCCGGTAGATTAGTCCTTCCCGTTCTGTCACTCACGAAAATTCGATATCACAGTACTGCTAAATTGCAGCATGGCGACTTTTTGCATATTCTCGCTACGCGGTTTACAGCACTGTTTGCACCATTGTTCCGATTCACGGTAAGCCTGTGGCTTGGACGGATTTTCTGAAAGTAGTCCGCTAGCCTGAATAATCGGTTCTGGAGGCGCTATGACATCTGGTCGCCTATCCGGCGCATTGACCCTGGCGATTTTGCTTTCGCCTGTGAGTGCGCCTGCGCAGTGGCTCAATTACCCGACACCGGGAACGCCGCGCTTGCCCGACGGCAAGCCCAACCTTTCTGCTCCCGCACTGCGAACTGCGGATGGCAAACCGGACCTTACAGGTGTCTGGAGGGGCGCTGGTCCTCTATATCGTTTCAACATTGCGCAGGATCTCAAGCCAGAAGACATTCATCCGTGGGCGGAAGAATTGTTTCTGAAACGCGTCCGGGATTCTCGCAAAGATAGTCCGCTCGCGCGATGCCTGCCCGTCAGTGTGCCATTTCACAATTTTTTCAATCTGACCCGGATCGTTCAGACGCCGTCATTGATGTTGATCCTCTATGAATCATCCAACAGCCCGCATCGTACCGTTTTCACGGACGGGCGAGATCTTCCAAAGAATCCCGATCCGACATGGCTTGGATACTCGATCGGTCGATGGGAAGGCGACACCCTTGTGATCACGACTGCAGGCTTCAATGACAGCGGCTGGCTTGACAGCGGGGGACATCCTCAGACCGAATCGCTTCGCATCACCGAACGTCTCCGGCGTCGCGATTTCGGCCACATGGATTTCGAGATGACCATCGATGATCCGAAGGTGTTTACGAGGCCTTTCACCATCAAAGCTGAGCGTCTGCTGGCGCCGGATACGGATCTATTAGAAGACATCTGTGAAAACGAGCGCGACCAGCCGCATCTGTCAGGCGACACCGGCG
>Ga0079218_10000513_pt1 | contig 11722 bp, 7 predicted proteins | sample NCCompost_FD_77181 | JGI IMG/M metagenome (GOLD analysis project Ga0079218, IMG submission 77181) | Agricultural soil microbial communities from Utah to study Nitrogen management - NC Compost | ecosystem: Environmental > Terrestrial > Soil > Agricultural land | place: USA: Utah | collected... | reverse complement strand
TTTGTCGCAGAGCGATCGAAGCGTCGTAACATACCGGCGGTGGCAACGTTGCGAAGCGATCGCTTTGTCGACATTGAGCTCATTGAGCTGCGGAATCAGGTACGTCGCGTAGCTGACCTCAAAGTCATGATCATGGCCGATAGTGACGGCGAGGCCCGAATAGCTATTCCTTCCAACTTCGAGTTCAAGGTGCCGAAGGCGAAAACCTACCGGCATGTCATGAAGCCGGAGGAACGCGAGATTTTGAAAACTCTGAACCGAAGCTTTAATCTACGCAGCGCAGGCTGACGACTTTCTGTAAGGAACCGAAAATGATGTCCACGAAACGCCTCATCACACTAGTTATTCTCCTGCTCGCGTTGGTGAGCACCGGAACGGGCCTGGTTGCAGCTACAGCCGCGACCGGTTTGTTTGGTCAGGATCGTCGTCCGGTTCCGTCCGTACCTTCGACTGAAAATTGCACGGCGGTTCCAGCCGAACCCTCGCAGGAATTACGCGACGAATTTCACCAAACTTATCCACTATCAGCGACTGGTCGAGTAAGTCTCGAAAACATTAACGGCGGAGTGCAGATCAAGGTTTGGGATCGAGCCGCACTCCAACTCGACGCTATCAAAAAAGCCTATCGAAAAGACCGTTTGGACGAAGCGAAGATTGACGTCACCTCGACTGAAGAGAACATCAGAATCAAGACCGAGTATCCATCAGGTAACCAGACTTTCCGCAGTGGAGAAGGTCGCTACAACAATCCGGCCACCGTCGAATACATATTGACAGTTCCGCGCAAGGCCATGCTCGAAACGATCGAGCTCGTCAACGGCTCGCTTGATATCGACGGAGTCGAAGGCGACGTCAAAGCGTCGTCAATCAACGGCAAGTTGGTCGCGCGAGGCCTGATGGGTGAGGCGAAACTCTCGACCATCAACGGTCAACTGCACGCGATCTTCGTTAAGCTCGATGACGCGAAACCGATTTCGCTCAACTCCGTGAACGGCAGCGTTAACCTGATCATTCCGTCTGACGCGAACGCCGCGATTCGCGCGTCAACCGTGCATGGCGGCATCTCAAATGATTTTGGTTTGCAGGTGCGGCATGGTGACTACGTGGGCCATAACCTCGATGGGCAGATTGGAAACGGTGGTCCACGAATCAAGCTCGAGAACGTAAACGGGTCGATCAAGATCACCCACGCTCAGGATGGACGAGCGATTAGCCCGGCCACTTCCGTCGTTACCGATCGCCATCAATTCCGTCAGGAACTGAATGAGCTGGAGTCTGATGCGGCCGCGCTGCGCGTTGAACAAGCAAAGGCGGTTGCCGAAGCAGCACGCGTTAGTATCGAAACGTCACGTATGACACGTGAAGCTCAGCTTGAAGCTCAACGGCGGGTGGATGCCGCGTTGCGTCAGGCACTGCGCGACGTCGAGCGCGCGCAAAGAGTAGTCGAACGGCAACACCAGCAGCAGCTTCGCAACGACGTCAAGGTAGTCAGGAAAATCAAACCGGTTACTTCTGTTGTCGGTGCAGGTGCAGGTCAGGGCGGTTACGGACGATTGACTGCGCAGGCACAGGAGACGAAGTCTTTTCAAGTTAGCGGCTCACCGCGTGTGAGCATCAACACATTTGACGGTGAAGTGATCGTGCGTGGTTGGGACAAATCGGAAGTCCAATACAAAGCAACGTCGCGCGCAGAGAATGACGAAGCGCTCAAGCAGCTCGATATCATTACCGAACAACACGGCCCGATGGTCAGCATCACTGCTCGGAATGAACACCAGCGTCACGCAAGTGTCGCTTTTGAGGTATTCGTGCCGCGTCAAACGACCGTGCACGTGTCGTCTGGTGACGGCTCCGTTTCGCTCGATGGCGTTTCCGGAGAGATTACGCTTCGATCCGGCGACGGTGCGATCGCAGTTTCAAACAGTGGCGGCCTGCTTCATGTCAACACCGGCGACGGCACAATTCAGATTTCGAAGTTTGATGGCCAGGTAGACGCTCGCACTGGCGATGGCGCAATTGCGCTCGACGGTATTTTCAAGGCCCTTTCAGCAAGAACCGGTGACGGCGAGATTTCGTTGACCGTGCCGGCCGGCTCCAGCTTCACGATCGAAACCAACCTGCCCGATGAGATCAGCAATGAGGGTTTCAGCGTGTCGGAAGATATCACCCGTTCCCCTCGTCTAAAGAGATGGAAGATTGGCAACGGCGGGCAGATCTTCGTTCTCCGCACAGGAGACGGTAAGATTCTTCTTCGCCCGCGTAATTGATCTGAGTTCCTAATCACTCGGGAACACAGATCCCCCAAGTTTGTATCGTTCGCGCTAATGAAAATAGTCTCTTTCTGCGTCTGCTTTCTGATGGCCGTAGCCTGCGCCATCGGCGTTAGCGCGCAGACAACCGTAAAACCAAACGCGGTGGCCGCGTCTACTCCCGCACCGGCCGCGTCCGCAACTCCCACTTCCAGTCCAGCTCCCGCGCCGTCCGCTGCCGCTAAAGGCAGTTTCGTTTTACCTCCCGAGAAGTCGCAGCCGGTGGTAGTGCCGAAATTCGAAACGCCACCGGTCATCGACGGCAAGCTCAACGAAGACGTCTGGCAGAAAGCAGTGGTCCTGAAAGATTTCTACCAGATTCAACCAGGCGACAACACACCTCCTTCGAAACCAACCGAAGTATTACTCGGTTTCGATGCGAAGTTTCTTTACATCGCGTTCAAGGCCACCGACGAACCCGACAAGATCCGCTCAACAGTCGCCAAACGCGACAATATTTTTCAGGACGATTACGTCGGTTTCTTTCTCGACACTTTCAACGACAAGCGAAAGGCTTTTGAAGCTTTCTTCAATCCCCTGGGCATTCAGGCCGACGGCATTCTGACGGAAGGCGATGGTGAAGACTTCAGCGTCGACTTGCTGATGGAGTCGAAAGGAATCATCCACGAGACTGGCTTCACCGTCGAGGTAGCAATCCCGTTCAAATCGCTCCGCTTCGAAGCCGGCAAAGGCAAGTTGTGGGGCGCGCACTTCTTCCGTCGTATCAAACGTTTCGAGAACGAACTCGATTCGTGGATGCCGTTCTCGCGCAGTATCAGCAGCAATATGAGTCAGGCGGGACATCTGACAGGACTCGAAGGGATTTCGGTCGAACGCGCAATCGAACTGATTCCGAGTTTGACGGTCTCGCAGAACACGCGCTTCGTCGGTTCTTTTCCGCCTATACCAGCGACTGGAGATCCCGGACGCCTCGTCCATGAACCTGTTGGACTTGATCCCGGATTAACGGCGAAGTTCATTCCGAGTTCCGCCATCACCGTCGATCTCGCGATCAATCCTGACTTCGCGCAGGTCGAAGCGGATCAGCTCGTCGTGACCGCCAACCAGCGTTTTCCGATCTTCTTTTCAGAGAAACGCCCGTTCTTTCTCGAAGGTATCGAGATCTTTCGAACGCCGATCACTGCGGTCCATACGCGCTCGATAGTAGATCCCGATATCGCCGTGAAAACGACCGGGAAAATCGGACGCAACACTTTCGGGATCATGGCCGCCAGCGATAATGGACCAGGGAACTTGAGCGCCGACGAGCGTGGCTCTTTAATATCCTGTATCGAACGGCGCGCGCTCAAGCCGAGCGAAGTTTGTAACGCCGAACGGTTTGTCGATAAGAACGCATACATCGGTGTGCTGCGTCTGAAACGCGACGTCGGTAAAGAAAACTCGATCGGAATGATCGCGACGAGTTACAACTTCATCGAGAAACACAATCAGACGTTCGGCTTGGACGGTCGCTTCCGTCTCGACAAACAAACGACGGTTGGCGTTCAGGTACTCGGCACTACGTCAAGAAACTTCTTCTTCGATCCCGACGACGGCGTCAACCGCTATCGAACCGGCAACGGTTTCGGCTACATCGGAAACTACAATGTCTCCGGTCGAAACTGGGGTTATGAGTTCTACGCCGAAGGATTTACTCAGGACTATCGCGCGGACGTTGGTTTCATTCAGCGCACAAATTCAAACTTCAACTACGGCTTCATCCGCTACAACTCCGATCCGAATCCGAAGAAGAAGATCATCTCGTTCCACTATCACACGCTCGCGCACGTCCAGTACAACTGGCAGGCTCAGATGTACACCTGGGAAAAGGAGAGTCTGGTCGAGCTACAGTTGCCGCGCAACAGTTGGGTCGGGATGTGGTGGGAACCAGGTTACGAGCGGGTGTTCGATCGCGAGTTTGGCGCGACGCGAGAAGCAAAACCCTGCGATCCGGGTGGCCAGGATTTTCACCTGCCTAAAGATCAACGACGTCCGGCGTGCACGTTCTTTGGACCAAGCAACGAACGTTCGTCAAGCAAGCAGCACCTCTCGTTCTATGGCGGTTCGAATTTTAGCAAGACGATTCAATTGAACGCCCAAGTCACACATCGCTGGGGTCACATGGATCTCGACTTTGGCAGCGGCAGCAGCAGGTATCCGCGCGTCAGTCCATTTGCGCTCGACTTGGCGGCTCGGAAAGCTGCGGCCGAAGCGGCGGGACAGTGTGACCCGTTGGACGAAAATCGCCCGGCGGTTTGCACCGCATCAGCTCCACTCGATCCGGGACGTGGAAACCTGCTTCAGTTGAACGCGAACATCACTTATCAACCGACAAACGAGCTGCGTACACAGTTCAGCCTCAATAGCCAGAAACTTAAGCGCTACGACACCGATCGCTACGCTTTCAAAGTGCACATCATGACGCTGCGAGGAACGTACCAGTTCACCAAAGCAACGTTCGCAAGAGTGATCCTCGACTACAACACCCTCAACTCTCGCTTGCGTTCACAGGCTCTGTTTGGCTGGACACCGAGCCCCGGCACCGCCTTCTACGCCGGTTACAACGACGATCTGAATTACGACAGTCCTCATCCATTTACGCGGAGCATCGTGCCAGGCTTTCGCCGCAATTCCAGGACGATTTTTATCAAAATGTCGTACTTGATCCGGCGCGGCTTCTGAGCTCCAGATTAGAAATGTAAAGTAATGTAAAGTTGGATCGACGAGCTCTAAGTTTGGCTCGCCTGCGTGATAAACTGCTGCCGAATGTTTCGGACCAAGATTTACCTTCTGGCTGTGCCGCTCTTGCTGGCGGCTTTCTTTTTCACTTCATGCAAGAGCGACTATCAGGCGCAACAGCGTCAGGGTCAGGGATCGGGCGGTCCAGGACAAGCTGCTGCCCGGCAAGTCAGAACTACCGCCGTCGCGGAAACTCCTTTTGGCGAAACAGTCACCGCCACCGGCACACTCGCGGCCTACGATCAGACAACAGTTAGCGTAAAAGTTCCGGGTCGCGTGCGCGTGATTTCAGTTGACCTCGGCTCGGTTGTTTCGCGTGGACAAGTCATCGCGAATGTCGATTCCGAAGATTACCGGCTACGGGTGCAACAGGCAGAGGCTTCGTTGGCCCAGGCGCGTGCGCGATTGGGGCTAACGCCGGAAGGCACCGACGACCGCGTCGATCCGGAACAGACAGCGACAGTACGACAGGCGCGCGCCGTGCTCGACGAAGCGCGGTTCAATCGCGATCGCGCGGCGCGGCTGGTCGAGCAGGGCATCATCGCCAAAGCTGAATTCGACTCCGCCACTTCGGTATACAAAGTCGCCGAAGGTCGATACCAGGACGCCTACGAAGAGATCCGCAACCGCCAAGGCGTGTTGGCCCAGCGGAGATCCGAGCTCGCGCTCGCGCGACAGCAATTAAAAGACACCAACATCGTTGCGCCGATTGACGGCATCGTTCAGGAGAAGATAACGAGCGTTGGTGAGTTTCTCGCAGCGGGCGCTCCCGTCGTCAACATCGTTCGTATGGATCCTTTACGGCTGCGCGCGCAAGTACCTGAACGTGAATCGCAGACGATTCGCACCGGTCAGGACGTTCGTGTCACCGTCGAGGGCGACCCCATTGTTTACGTCGGCAAGATCATGCGCCTGAGTCCGGTGATTGCCGAACAAAATCGTATGCTGATGGTTGAAGCGGACGTTCGGAATAATGGAAAACTCCGGCCGGGATCTTTTGCGCACGCTGAGATCGTGACGAACGATGCGAAGATGGCCGTCACAGTTCCAAACAGTGCGATTATTACGTTCGCGGGAATCGAGAAAGTGATTGTCGTTCAAAATGGCAAAGCGCTCGAAAAACCGATCACTACCGGACGGCGAAATGCGGAATTTACGGAGATCGTTGCTGGAATTAGTGTTGGTGAGAAAGTGATCGTCGATCCGGGCAACCTCCAATCGGGACAGGCTGTCGAAGTAGTCGAATGATGGTCAGTTGTCAGTGGTCAGTCGTCAGTGGCAATAGCATTAACCGGCAAGTACCACGGACTACTGACCACTGACCACGGACAAATCCTTAAATGCAGAAACTAGCTGAAATATGTATTCGCCGACCTGTCTTCGCGACGATGATCGTGTTGTCGCTGGTTGTTGTGGGCGCGGCTGGTTTCTTCAGACTCGGAGTCGATCGTTTTCCGGCTGTCGATCTTCCTACAGTTAATGTTCGCATCGGACTTCCTGGCGGCGCGCCCGAGGAAGTCGAATCGTTAATCACTCAGCAAGTTGAAGAAGTAATCAACACTGTAGACGGCATCAGCGAGCTGCGCTCTGTTTCCGGGCAGGGCACTTCGATGGTGATCGCGACTTTCAACCTCGATCGCGATCTCGAATCCGCCGCCCAGGACGTCCGCGATCGCGTTAATACTCTGGGCCGTCGTCTTCCCGAAGATTCCACTCCACCAGTTGTTCAGAAATTCGACAACGACAGTACGCCGGTCCTAACCATCGCACTCACCGGCGATCGATCAATACGAGAACTCACCGAACTCGCAGACAAAACTGCTCGACCAATGCTCGAACGCATTGGCGGAGTCGGTGAAGTGCGCGTCGTCGGTGGTCTTGATCGGGCTATCAATGTTTGGATCGACGCCGACCGCCTGGCCGCTTATCAAATTTCAATCTCTTCTATTCGGCAGGCGCTCGAACGTCAGAACACCGACGTGCCCGGTGGAAATGTAAACACCGGAAAAGAGGAACTAACGCTCCGCACCCTCGGAAGATTCACGGACCCACGACAGTTTGCCGATCTCGTCATCGCGAATGTAAACGGTGCGCCTGTCAGACTCCGCGACTTGGGCCGCGTTGAAGACGGCACGAAAGAGCAGCGCTCGTTTTCACGACTCAACGGCGTCCCCACCGTCTCGCTCGACATTCGCCGGCAATCAGGTGCGAACACAGTCGAAGTCATTCACGGTCTGAAAGAAGCGCTGCCGCGCGTTAGTTCTCAACTACCGAATGACGTCAAGCTCGAAATCATTCGCGATCAGTCGCGTTACATCGAAGCCGCGCTGCACGAGATCCAGATTCACCTGGTTCTCGGGAGTATTCTCGCCAGTCTGGTTGTGCTGGTTTTCATGCGCTCGTGGCGTTCGACTTTGATCGCCGCAGTCGCGATCCCGTGCTCGGTCATTTCGACATTCGGCATGATGAAGGCACTCGACTTCACGCTCAACAGCGTCACGATGCTGGCGCTCGTGCTGATGGTCGGCGTGGTGATCGACGACGCGATTGTCGTACTGGAGAACATCTTTCGCTTCATTGAAGAGAAGCGAATCGAAGCAAAAGAGGCGGCGCGTGAAGCGACGAAAGACATTGGTCTGGCCGTTCTGGCTACCACTCTTTCGCTGGTCGTGATCTTCCTGCCCGTGTCGTTCATGTCATCGATATCGGGTCGGTTCCTTTACCAGTTTGGCATCACCGCGGCCGTCGCGATCATGGTGAGCTTGCTGGTCTCGTTCACGCTGACGCCGATGATGAGCTCGCGGTTGATTCGCGTCAGCGACGCGAAGGGCGGTCATGATGCTCCGTCTTCACGCCGTGGCTTCTATCGTTACATCGATTCGTCTTACTCGTGGTTGCTGGCGTTTGCAATGCGGCACCGTATGGCGGTCGCCTTGCTTGCACTCGGGGTGGTCCTAACGAGCATTCCGCTTTATCGCGCAGTAAAACAAGAGTTCATTCCGACCAACGTCGACGAGGCGGAGTTTGAAATCGGCGTGAATGGTCCTGAAGGCACGAACCTCGCGGTAATGAACGAAACGATGAGCGCGATCGAGAGAGACCTGCTCGACACGCCCGGTGTGGAGATGGTGATGTCGTCAGCGGGCGGCGGGTTCCTCGGCGGCGTGAACCAGGGCGACGCGTACGTGCGCATCAAGCCACACGAGGAACGCACGTTGTCGTTCAGCAAGTTTTGGCGCGAGACCAGGAGGGGAAATCCGCTCAACGCATTTCGCGGAAACTACACGCAACAGGACGTGATGCAGGAGGCCCGGCGGCGGCTGCGGAAGTACGCGCCGATGCGCACGAGTGTTCGCAACGGACGCTCGTTCAATTTCGGTACCGGCGGTCGTTCTGACATCGATTTCGTCTTTCGTGGTCCTGACATCGTGACCCTCGCTGGATACGCCGACGAACTGGTGGAGCGCTCTGAAAACCTTGGCGGCATTGTCGATGCCGACACGACTTTAAAACTCAACAAGCCGGAGCTGCGCGTCCGCATCGATCGCGAGCGCGCTGCGGATCTCGGCGTCGATACTTCCGATATCGCAACGAGCCTGCGCCTGATGGTTGGTGGTGAAGAAGAGGCCTCGCGTTTTAGAGACGAACAGATCAACGAAGACTATGACGTGCAATTGCGTCTCACCGAACAGGATAGAAGCGACGCGGGTACAATCAGTCGACTCTGGGTTCCTTCTTCACGAGGGACCTGGAGGCGGTGCCGGACTCGTGCGGCTCGATAACTTCGTGAAGATCACACGCGACACGAGCCCGTCGCGAATCGATCGACTCGATCGCGAACGACAGGTTTCCGTGCGCGCTTCGGTTGCGCCCGGTTACGCGCTTGCAGATCGCATCCAGGCATTGCGTGGCGCCGTCGGTGAGATGAATCTGCCCAACGCTTACACGACCACCGTTTCCGGTCGCGCACGCGAACTCGAGAAGACGTTCACCGAGTTTATCTGGGCGTTCATCCTGTCAGTGATTTTTATGTACATGATTCTCGCTTCACAGTTCGAGAGCACCGTGCACCCGCTGACGATCCTGTTGAGCTTGCCGCTTTCGGTGCCGTTCGCGTTGCTGTCGTTGTGGGGAACGGGAGACACGCTGAATCTCTATTCCGCGCTTGGTGTGCTCGTCTTGTTTGGCGTGGTGAAGAAGAACGCGATTCTTCAGATCGATCACATGAACAACCTGCGCGCGAAAGGCATGGAACGTCACGAAGCAATCATGCAGGGCAATCGCGATCGTTTGCGTCCGATTCTGATGACGACCCTCGCGCTCGTTGCAGGTATGTTGCCGCTTGCGCTTGGCACTGGTCCGGGCGCTGAGGAACGGCGTTCGATCGCGATCGTCGTCATTGGTGGTCAGACTCTTTCGTTGTTGCTTACGTTGATCGCTACGCCGGTGGTCTATTCACTGCTCGACGATCTGAAAGCAACGTCGCGCTGGCGCCGGTTTGCTGAAACAGTGGGCAGCACATGGCACGGTGCTCGTGAAAGACTGAAGGCCCGGCGTCGCAAACCCGCACCCGAAGAAGTTCCCGCAGAACGCACAACCTCCGGCGACTAATCCGGTTGTTTGAGGATTCGCTTCCAGTCCGAATTATCAACTTTCATCCGCGTTACTAACTCATCGCGCAACCTTCGCAGTTTGTCACTCAGGACGTGCGGATAATTCTTAATATTCCCTAACCGTCTGCGCTGCTCCTCGACAAACACTTTCTGTTTCTCGATTGACGGAATCGCCGAGTGCTGTCCGTTCTCCCAAAACGGTACCAGCAACCGTTCGACTCTTGCCGCAGCGGGTATCTTCACGTCTTCATCGTCAAGACCGATCACATCGCCGACATAGTTTCCGTCCTCATCGCTGCCACGAAACAACTGCAACTTGCCTGGCAGCGTTATCTTGTCTTCAGAGTTTGACGCTTTCAGCGTAGGACGATCTTTCATCAAACACTGCTTGAAGATCACACCCGCAACGGCCGGTACCTCGCTCGACAACTTCGTGCCGATACCAAAGCCCGCGACTTGCGGAAATGCCGCCACAATCCGTCTTACTTTTTCGACATCGAGATCGCCCGTGAGGTTCGGCCGTAGACCCGAAAAACCGTTTGCCTCAAAAAACCGCAAACACCAGTGGCCCAACTCAGCGAGATCTCCGGAGTCAACGCGGAAACCTTTGAACGCACGCCGCCGTGATTCGGTCGAAGTCGCTGCCATCGCTGCATGGACCGCGCCCATGTAAACATCGATCGTGTCGAGTAACAGCGTGGTGCCGTTTGGATTCGCATCGAGCCAGCGTTCGAAGGCTACCTGTTCGAAATGCTTCGGTTTGCCGGTACGCGGCTCGATCTCGGGATCGTCCAAAAACTCGATGTAGGCCTGTTGCCAGTAATGAGCTTCTGTACCGACGGCGGGAATGTCGAGACGATGAGCGGCTTCCATGTTTGACGTGTCGTTGAAGCCGCCGATAAATGCATAGACCGCGATATCGACGGCCCGTTCGATGTCGCCGTTGCGTCGCAGCGAGAAGTCGGAAAGCCAGCGATGATCGCCCGCGGCCATGCGAAACTGCATCGCCGTGCTGGCGGTGGTCATCGGCAAATCGAACGCATGCTCAAACTTGATCTCCTGGGCTTGCGTCAGTCCGAAGGCGCCGCGAATGTCGGCAAACGGTTCGTGTGCGAAGACGATCGTGCCCGGTCGTACCGCGCGGATCGCGCCGACGAACTGAATGTCTTCGATTGCCTGAGCGAAATTGTGCAGGCCGCCGCGATCCTGCTCGAGAAAGCGCAGACGCGGGCGATCGATCTGGCTGTCGACGAGCAGACGGACAAGACGTTCGTGGCCGAGGCAGGGTGCGAAGGGCAGTTTTCGTTGGGTAACGTAGAAGGTGGCTTCTGCGTCGCTGAGGCGTTCGTTTCGCAGCCGGGTCACGTCCTTGAACGACGCATCGCCCATCGCGGCGTGATATCGATCGATGTTCAGAGTTCCCATCTGTTATCGCCGTTGACGATCTGGGCTCCTGCTGCTTTCATTTCCTGAATCGCGCGTTCGCCGTCGCCTGGGTTTACATCGACGGCGCGCATGGCGTTTTTCAATGCCTTCACTTTGAAGCCTTCATTTAATCCCGCGAGAACGGTCGCTTTCACACAGTAGTCAGTGGCCAATCCACCGACGACAAGCTCTTCAACACCCTGTTCTTGAAGCTGCGACGCGAGATCGGTTTCGTCGAAAGCTGAGTAACAATCAGTATCGCCTAGACCCTTGGAGATGACGCGGACGCGCGGATCGTCCCGTAACTGTGGATGAAACTCGGCGCCTTTGGTGTTCTGCACACAGTGAATGGGCCATGTGCCGCCGTACGCCTGAAAGTGTTTCGTTTTCGGCGGATGCCAGTCGCGGCTTTTGTAGACAGGATCGCCGCGCTCCAAAAACTCGTCGATCAACTCATTCAACGGCGCGACCACTTCGTCGCCCTCAGCGACTGCCAACGCCCCACCGGGACAAAAGTCGTTTTGCACATCGACAACGATTAACGCTTGTTTCGATTGTGTTGACATGATGAATTTGGCCCCTTGTTTCCTGAGACGATGTTACACTGCTTACTCCCACTCTAAAAGCAGGACTTCG